>Ga0099797_101309_pt1:12500-13525 | contig 13525 bp, 4 predicted proteins | sample Uncmet_Sort48C_1_FD_89871 | JGI IMG/M metagenome (GOLD analysis project Ga0099797, IMG submission 89871) | Marine eukaryotic communities from CALCOFI LINE 67, Pacific Ocean - C012_Sort48C_1 | ecosystem: Environmental > Aquatic > Marine > Oceanic | place: Pacific Ocean: Monterey Bay... | reverse complement strand
AGGTCCGGCTTGTGTGGGGGGGCATGAACATAAACGAAGGGGGGCAGGAAGAGGCGTCCACTCTGTCACCCTCGTTTGAATTCGCCGTCGCATCTACGCATGCAACCATGCTTGTGCCCGTCTTCTTGCCCCCTCCTGAACCGTTGAGCCGCAGGCCCATGGCGCAAGGGAGAGGCAGTCGGTTATGCACCACCAGTGGCGGGGAAATTTCGACCTGGGTCTGCCCGATGGCACCGCCAGGTGGGGGCATGACACGCACAAGAAGGACCACCGACCTGCCGCCACCGCTGCCGCTGCATCCAGGCCGAGGGATCAGCAAGGGCTGCCATGAAGGCGGTGATTTTGGCGGCGGCGACGACGACATCAGTACGCTGACCGGCCTGCTGCTGGCGTTGGCGTTGCCACCGCCAGCAAAAGTGAAGTACAGCTCTGAGCACCCAGAGAGCATAATGGGGACGGACAGTTGGTTGCTGTTGTTGTTGTTGTTGGTGGTGGTGGGGGTGGTACCTTCGTTGTCGCCACACATGTCGTCGTTACCGTCACGCTCTTGCAGATCCGTGTTCCCGGCTCCACACAGCCCACCGATCTGCCCGAGCGGCCTGGCCTCTGACCAGGCCGGGTGGGCAGCTTCCACCGCCAGTGGAAAGGGGCAGCTGTTGGTGATCTTCAGCTTGGAGCGGAGCCGCAGCTCGCATGAAGCTGGGTGTGTGGTCCAGGTCGCTGCTGCTGAGGACCGCGTCGAGGCACGCATCGCTGTTGTTGTTGTTGTTGCTGTTGTTGGGGCTTCCAGCAGCGCGAGAGCTGGGGACCGTATGGTGTACTCGCAGAGTAACGTGGCAGGTGGGGGCTGCCGCACCAGACAGCTTTGAGGAGTCTCCTCTTTGACCTCGCTGCCGCTGCCGCTGCCGCCGCCGCCGCCGCCTCCTCCACCATGGCTGTCATCCCGCCTTTCACCACCAATAGCAACGTCACTGTTGTTGTTGTTGGTGGTGGTGGTGGCGGTGGTGGTGGTGGTGGTGGTGGTT
>Ga0099797_101309_pt1:0-7500 | contig 13525 bp, 4 predicted proteins | sample Uncmet_Sort48C_1_FD_89871 | JGI IMG/M metagenome (GOLD analysis project Ga0099797, IMG submission 89871) | Marine eukaryotic communities from CALCOFI LINE 67, Pacific Ocean - C012_Sort48C_1 | ecosystem: Environmental > Aquatic > Marine > Oceanic | place: Pacific Ocean: Monterey Bay... | reverse complement strand
GCAGCAGCATCATCATATTCGCACTGGCGACGAGCAGTGCTCTTACTCGCACTAGGGTCACTGCTGCCACCACCCGACAGCGGCGATGCCGCCGGAGGCGCAGTAGTCGGTTCTTCATTGCCCTCGCTCACACCAAGACCTGCACCCGAGCCCAAGTTCAGAGCTGCTGCATCTTCCACGAGCACCTCTCTGTGGACTTTGCGTCCGCTAATGTGGATACCCACAGGTTCGAGCAACTGCAGGCCACCGAATTCGCTACCTCCCTGGTTGTGTGTTTGTGTGCGGTCGCGCACGTGCGTGTGTCAATGCAGCGCGAGAATGATAGGGAGTCGCGCACTCACGCATACGCACGTGCTCGCCTGTGGAGATAATCAAGCTCACCCACCTCAGCCTACCCCACTCAACGCACCTCATTCGTGAAAACCTCAAAGCCGCTGACGTCCACACCGAACCGAGCCACCGTACACAGCCTCTCGAACACGCACGGATTCCGCGACCGGTTTTCCATCCAACGAGTTGTCTGGAACGCGCAGTGCGAGGACGATGACGACGACGACGACGACGACGACGACGACGACGACGACGACGACGACGACGACGACGGCAAAGCTGCTGAAGACGATGACGCCGAATGTACTGACGGGTGCGGGCTTGCCGTCGGCAACGACGATACAGCGTTGCAAGTGTACCGTGCAAGCTGACGTTGCAAGTGGCCCTGCCCAGCAGCAACAACGACATGCTGGGCATCTGCCCCCGCCTTTACTCCTTCCTTCTCCCTGTGCTTTTCCCGAGCCTGTGCCTGTGCCTGTGCCTGTGCCTGTGCCTGTGCCGCTCTGACCAGCTCTGCTTCCCGTCGCTGTGTTTCACGGTCAGGTGGGAGGGGAAAGCGTAAGAGTCGCACCCCCGAGTACGTCGGAGCAGCCGTGGGGGTTGCAGCGTGGGAGGTGCCGCTGCGGCTACTACTGCCATGGAGACGGATGCCATCGAGACGGCTGCTTGGGCTCCGATCTTCGCCTTGCTCTTCATCGCCTTTCGAGTGGTTGCTGCTGTTGCTGTCGCTGCTGTAGCTCTGGTGGCGCTGCTGCTGCTGCTGCTGCTGCTGCTGCTGAAACTGTGTGAATCGCAACAGACCGTCCGCCCGCACGTTCACTGCCGGACTGTGGGCATCTGCGGGATCCCGAACGAGTTTCAGCATGCAGTCAGAGGCGTCCACCGTCGCGTCAAGCAGCGCCATGCGCAGGGGGCGCATCACCCCCTGCGCTGCGCCGCTGTTGCTGTTGCTGTTGCTGTTGCCGTTGCGGCTGCGGGCGCTGCTACCTCGGACTGCTGCTCCTTCAGGCACCTGCTGCGGCTGCGGCGGCTGCTGCTTTTTCTTCTTTTTCTTTTTCTTTTTCTTGCTGGACCCCTTCACTTTGGGAGTTACCGTAGGCTCAGGCGCCAGGAATTGCACGAGGGCAGAGGCGGTATCCTCAAGGAAGAACAGCCGCGCGCCCCGTACACACACCGCCACAGTGGCTTTGGCGTCGGGGTTGAGTGGCGCTTTCGACTGCGACTGCGACTGCGCATGTGAATCAGCTTTGTTCAAAGCACCCTCCGTCGGATCTTTCTTCTTGCCTTCGCCCCGGTTGGTGTCGCTTTTCGATCCTTGCGGCTCCTTCTCTCCCCCCTCACCAGTTACAGTCGTCGCTGCGACTGCTGATTCTGCCACTGCTGTTTCTGCCACTGCTGTTTCTGCCACTGCTGTTTCTGCCACTGCTGCTGCTGCTGCTGCTGCTGCTGCTGCTGGCGCCCCGCGGTCGACAAAGTTCACCTTCAGGTGCTGTGCGCGGAGCATATCTTTAAACGGTCTGACCCTTCCTGCAGGGGAGTGGTCTGACAGACGCACACAGTCCATCGACACGCACGCCTTGGTTGCTTTGCTAGTGCTGGTGCTGGTGAAGGTCGTGGTGGTGTTGGTTTTCAAGGCAGCTGTGCTCCCCTCCACCACCCCCACCTCCACCTCCTCCTCCACCACCACGTCCTCCATCACTTCCTCCAACTGCTTCACTTTCTGCTCTACATTACAACGAACCCCTCGCAGGCTCAGCAGCGCGAAGGCCACAAGCTCACCATCGCTGGCACGTTGCTGCTGCTTTTGCTGCTTTTCCTGCTGTCGCGGCGTTCGAAGCTGCTGCTTCAGCATCTGCTGCTGGTGCTGGCGCTGGTGCTGCTGCTGCTGCTGCTGCTGCTGCTGCTGCTCGTGCCACTTGGCCCACACTTCTTCGCGCACCGAGCGAGTGCGATGTCTGGGCAATTCGCACAGCTCCAGCAACACAGGCTGCAGCGTAACACGCACAGTCCTCCTTGCTTTGTCGAAACACCGAACGACGCCCACGGTCGGGCACGAACAGTTTACGGGTAATGACGGTGGCGATGACAGTTTAAGAGTTGATGCTGGAACGGAAGGTGCCACTGGCACAGGTGCTGGTGAAGGTGCCAGCGGCACAGGCACCACCAGCGGTGGTGGTGGTAGCGGCGCGGGCGGCAGGGGCTTCGGGGCCCCTAGATTGGTCTCCAGAATCTGCAGCAGGACCAAGTACTGCGACCGAAAGCAGCGCATGTGGAAGGTGGAGACATCCACAGCTACATCTGTCACTGACAGTGGAGGCATTGAGCCATCACCGGGTTCACGATTATGATAATCCCCACTGCAAATGTCAGCACCATCTCCACCATCGCTACCGCCACCACCACCATCACCGCCATCACCGCCATCACCAGCCGCCCGCTGTGTGGTGCTCATTGTGACGTTTACGGTCATGTTCAGCGGTTGGTTGAGCATTGGGTAGCTGCCGCAGCCAGCTGCTACTAGGGGTGCTGTTGGTGTCGCTGGTGTCGCTGTTGTGGTTGTTGTTGTTAATGCGGGTGCCGCTGTCTGCTTGTCGCCGGCATTGGTCCCACCCTCACTGCTGCTCCTGGCGATTGCGCCGCTGGCGGTGCTGTTATTGCCACTGTTCGAGCTGCTTTCGCTGCCTTCGCCCGTCACACACGACACAGAAACACCCGTCATTTCGAACGCGACGCTCTTGTGCATGCCAGCCCCGCTACTGTTGTTGCTGCTGTTGCTAGTGGTGGTGGTGGTGGTGGTGGTCGTATGGATGGTGCCATCACCGTCACCATCAGCAACCACACCCACGCCGTGTTGTGTGTGTTTTGCTCCAGATTCTTTCGCTGCTGGCGTTGGCTCTGGCGCTGGCCCGTCCCCGCCAATCAGAGCGCGTACTTTGGCTCCCTCAATCGCCACGTGCAGCGACTTGTTGGAGTGCGCCGTGGCAGGAACCACCACCTTGCACCCCTGTGTCTCTAGGAGCACGAGGATTCTAGGGGGGGCCTTTCGCTGCTCAGTATGTTGTTGTTGTTGTTGTTGTTGTTGTTGACGGCGGTGGTGGTGACGTTGCTGTTCCTGCTGCTGCGGCGGCTGCTGCTGGTGCTGGCGACGGTGCTGGTGCTGGTGCTGGTGCTGGTGTTGGTGGCGGTGGTGGGGTTGCTGCTTCTCGGTGCTCTTGGGCTCCGCCACCACCATGGCTTTGCTGTTGTCCTTGCTGCTGCTGCTGTTGCTGCTGCTGTTGCTGCTGCTGTTGCTGCTGCTGATGTTGCTGCTGTTGCTGCTGGCACTTGCTTTGAGGGCTCCCACCACGTCACGCTTCATGTACTGCAGCACACCCAGCACCCGAGGCTTCAGAAGCTCCAGCTCCAGCCCACGCAGCACGCACCGCAAGGCCATGGGGTTGCTGTCGTCTCCCTTCTCACTGCTGCTGCTGCTGGTGTTGTTGTTGTTGGTGGTGGTGGTGGTGGTGGCGTTGTGCAGAACAGTCAGCACCTCGGGACACTCCCCGCGTGCCCCCGCCCCCCGCAGCGCCCTGCTCCCTTTGTAGAGGCCGAACCTCAGCAGTGGGGGGGCAGCTGGGCTGCCGGAGTGGCCACTGCTGCCACAAGCGAAGGCGTCAGCAGCAGCACCCTTGCTCCCCCCCTCTCCACTGACACTTCGACCACCCACCCCGACTGCCCCCTGAGCGCGCGCACCGCTTACCCCTCTTGCCCCCAGCCAGCGCCTGTGAACCATCACCCCCCGCAAACAGCCCTCCTCTTCCTCGTCTCCTTCCCTCTCCACTTCCGTAACACCACTCCCACCGTACGCCGGCGCCACCCCTGGTGCCGCCGCAGCCGCGGTCACCGTCGCCGTCGAGGGTGGCAGAAGCGGTGGCATCATATCTACCGGTACAGAGGCAGTGGCTTGGGCCACCGTCGGACTATCCCAGCGAGTGCCAGACAAATCGTCCACGCATAGGTCATGTAGTTCGCCCTTCACAGTAACGTCCGCCCCGACACCACCGCCCCCGCCCCCGCCCCCGCCCCCCCTGCGCTGCTCGGCCGCCACGCACACGTGCAGGCCTGCGACGGAGACGAGTTGAAGTTTACGGTTGTACCGGTGGTACTGCGGTAGGTCCGGGCGCGGGTGTGGGTGCAGCCGGTTCAGACTCAGCCCCAGCCGCCCGACGTGGATCTGCACGTGGGCTCGTTTCACCGTGCGAGTTCTGATCACGCGTGGCGCTGCTGTCGCTGTCGCTGTCGCTGTCGCTGTTGCGGTGGCTGTCGCAGTTGCTGTCGCAGTTGCGGTTGCGGTGGCTGTTGCGCTTGGCGCGACTGGTGCTGCCGCTGCAGCTACGGGCGCAACGGGCGCAACGGGCCCTGGCGCTGACATTCTCACAGGGTCCTGCTCACCAAGCAACACCCGCCGCACCGCCGCGGACAGTGAGTCGGCCCTTTTGCTTCTCCTCGCACTTCCACGCCTCGCACTGGCACCAGCACTGCCACTACTGCCACTACTGCCACTACTGCCACTACCGCCACTGCTGCTGCTGCTGCTGCTGCTGCTGCTGCTACTACTACTGCTGCTGCTGCTACTGCCACGGCGTGAAATGCTGCTGCCACGTCGGGCTCGGCCATTACCAGAACCAGCACTAGCAGCAAAACCACCACTCACAGTCAATGCGCCTGCGGTATCGGCCTCTGTCGTCATCTTCGATTCCTTCTTTGCATTCTGAACAGCCTCCCGGCACTGCCCGGCCAGGCCCGCCAGCATGCCGCACGACCGTGCGTTCCACTCAACACCCAGTGTGTTGAGGGACGCGAACACACACACGTCTGAGGCCCTTACACGCTCAAGCACCTGCTGCTCCAACGCCGCCACTGGGGGGGCGGCTTTTGCTGCTGTTGTTGTTGCTGCTAGTTTTGCTGTCTTTGTTGCTGCTGTTGGAGTAGGTGCCCTTCCTCCTGCTGCTCCTCTTCCACTACCACGAACACCACTTCCTCTCATCGCTTCCAGCACCTTCAGCTCCCAATTCTCGTCATCTTGCGCCGGTGCAAACATCTTCACCTGTACACGCACGAAGTGGCTTTGCCCTGGTTCCTCCTCCTCCTCCTGCCTTCGACGCTCCTCCTGCTCCTCCTTCTCCCCCTCCTCCTTCTCCTGCTGCTTTTGGCCACAACCCACTGGAGCAGGCCCCATCGTGGATGATGCTGATGCTGAAGGTGATGCTGAAGGTGATGGTGAAGGTGCAGATGATGCGGACGGTTGAGCCGGCCCCGCCGATGCCCTTCCCCCACCCGCGCCCGCCCCCGGCCTCCCCATGGCCCCTGTCACATCAGGCGCATCAGAGGAGATGAGTGCTTGGAAGGTGGGCAGTCTGTCCAGGGTCCGGTCGACCACACTGAAACCGATGACCTGGTAGCAGCAGCAGCAACAACAAGAGCATCAACAACAAGAGCACCAACAACGCCAACAGCAGGAAAATCGCGGGAAAGACGAATCAAACCCAACAATGAACAAAAAGCCTCAACGAAAAAGAAAGCAGCATCAGCATCAGCATTAACATCAGCATCAGCATCAGCATCAGCATCAACGTCTTGCACACCAAATCTTCGCACTACCTGCCTGGTACCAGCAGTACCTACCAAGCCAACTACCAAACCAAGTACTAGATACTACACACTACTATTACCCACCTAATAGAAGCACAACTAGTACAACCTACCTCACAAGCACAACTAGTACCACCTACCTTCAGATCCACCTCCACACATGCACGCAGGGCACACATATCAGCCGCGCACTCCTCCTCAGCCACCCTCTCGCCGTCATCAGCAGTGCCACCTCCCTCCCTTTCCTCCTCACCCCCCTCTGCGTTCACCATGCCGACACCGAAAGTCCCCGTGCGAGTGCCCGCACCCGTGCCGGCGCCCAGCCCCCCGATGTCCACCGTCTGCAGATGTTTCACGGTCAGCACCAAGCCGCGGAGGTGCGTACTCAGCAACAGCCGCCCGTGCCAAGTGTTCTTGGTGGTGGTGTTGTTGCTAGTGATACTGTTGCTGCTGCTGCCAGTGCTGCCGTCACTGCTGCTGCTGCTGCTGCTGCTGCTGCTGCTCTTACTGCTGTTGGTGGTGTTTTCGCTGCTGTTTCCGCTGTCGAACACATTCAGCGCCACATGACCGAGGCTCACCGTCACACGGAACAGCCCCTTCCCCAGAGACACAGGCAGCTCGGCGGAGAGACCAGCACCAGCACTAGTGCCGGCATCGGTGCCCATGCCCATGTCAACATCGTCCATCACACACTCCGGCGGCAATTCAGAATCTTTCCTCCCTCCTACGCTTCTCCTCTGCTGCTGCTGGGTGCTCCGTCGCCTCATCCCCCCCGCCCTGTTCCTCAGCTGCTGCCGCCGCAACAGCCGCGGCCGCCTCTGACGCCTGTCCCGTTCCCGCGCGCCCGCCGCGGCAGCGGCGCGGGCCACCGCGCGGAGCCTGCGCTTGCGTAGTGCGGCCGCTCGCTCCAACCGTTGCAGTCTGGCACGTTGGCGAAGTTGCTGTACCACATGGTATGACGCGGTTGAGGTGGCGCTGTTGCTTTCGTCACCATGGCAGTTGCTACTATTGATATTCTTGCTGGCCTGGTCAGTGGTAGTGTCGATGCCAGTGGAAAGGGGGGTGGCAGTAGCGGCAGCGGTAGCGGTACCGGCGGCCTGTTGGATCTTGAGTAGCGCCTGTAGGGTGTGGACACTCGTGTCTACCACCAGCTCCTCCAGGTGCAGCCCCACTCGCACTCGGAACTGCTCGCTGCGAAGAGCATGCCCTGCACTGACACCAGCACTGACACCAATACCGGTGATAGGGTAGCGCGGGGCATGCTGTTGTTGCTGCTGAGGCTGAGGAGTGTCGCCATCACCAACACAAGCTCCAACTCCAACGCCAAGGATACCTCCGTCAAGTAGGGCTTCCTCACCCCCCCTTTCCCGCTCTTCCTCTTCCTCCTGCTCCTCCTCTTTCTCTCGCCTGTCCCTCGCGCTCGCGTGTAGCGTGTGCAGTGACAGTGTCACAGACAGGGGGCGCAGCACACACTGGAGCAAGCCCTTCATATTGGACACTGCCCAACAACCAGCATCACCACTAGCACCCCCACCACCT
>Ga0099797_101308_pt1 | contig 13533 bp, 11 predicted proteins | sample Uncmet_Sort48C_1_FD_89871 | JGI IMG/M metagenome (GOLD analysis project Ga0099797, IMG submission 89871) | Marine eukaryotic communities from CALCOFI LINE 67, Pacific Ocean - C012_Sort48C_1 | ecosystem: Environmental > Aquatic > Marine > Oceanic | place: Pacific Ocean: Monterey Bay | collected... | reverse complement strand
ATTTCCATAACGGGGTGTTTTTATTGTTGAATAGGAAAAGTGTTGCCGCTGCTACTGCTGAGGCAGAAGTGAAGAAAATAGCAAATTTAGTAGCATTAAAAAAGAATGATACTACTGCTAGCACGAATACCAAGACTACACCGATTGATTCCCAAACGATTGATTGTGATTTGATGAGTTTCGCTTCGGTAAAAAAAGCAGCATTAGAAATAAAGAATCATGAAATTGTGAAACAAAGAGGAATTTGTAGTTTAATTTGCAATGCAGGAATCATGGCTTTTTTAGATAAGAAAACAGAGGATGGTTTCGATGTGCAGATGCAAACGAATCATTTGAGTCATTTTCTACTCACCGCATTATTATTGGAGGATTTAGAAAAAAGTTTTGATCAATGTGGGGGCGAAAAAAAAGTCTCATCTCGAGTGATCCAACATAGTTCAGGAGCGAGAAATCAACCGGATCATGCACTAATGAAAGCTTCATTTACAAAAGCAGGTGCTGAATTGGAGAATTTATGGAATGATGAAAAAAACATTGATTTCCTCAAAGTAGTTACTGGAGATGCAAATTTTATTGCAAAATGGGCAAGATATGAACAATCTAAACGAGCCAATTTGGCATTTGCATATGCATTAGGAGATAAATTAGAGAACAGATATAATAATAGCAAAAGTGACAACACTAATACACAATGTATTAACAAAGTAATCTCGTTGTGTGCTCATCCTGGTGGCACAAACTCGGGTCTCCAGTTACACACACAAGGGAATGAACACTTTATGGATCGGTTCATTAATGGTTTGGTGATCGTAGCAGGTCAGCATTCAAGGGATGGTATGTTAGGATTGATGCGATGCGCATTGGATTGTAAAGCGATGAATAATGATTTTTTTGGTCCATCTGCGAAAAGGGTGGGGGGTGATGCAATTTTGTTACCCAACGAGAATAATACGAAGAAATACAGTCAGGAAATAAAAGATTTGTTGTGGGAAGAAAGTTTGAAAGCATGTCGAGAGTGGACGAAGGATTCTGGTTGTGATAATGAATTTTGGTGTTGAGTGGAGTGGAGATTGGAGGATATTGCTGTATTGCCATCGACAGCTCTCATTAACAGATTTTAATCATTGATTGGTATGTTGATAAAAAACATTGAGTGTATTTTTTCCTGGACACAACGGCAGTGCCGGTATATGCAGAAAGTCGTTCACGCGACTAGAAGAAAAATTTTATCTGCATGTCCACATTAGTTGAAAATTTGAGTAAAAAGTTTTTCCAGTTGGACACACCGAATCAAGCAGATACATCGTTTGCGCGAGTTGAAGCAAGATTATATGGTGAGCATGTCCTAAAGTGGTTTTTGTGATATAGAAAAAGATCTGTTGTTATTGCGTGACAGAAGTTTTTTGTTAGCATTGAGAAGAGTTGGTGGGAATCCGTCCCTCGAGTTGTAGAAGAGGAAAATGTAGCTGCATTAGCATATTAAGTCATTATGATTGAGATCTTGTAAAAATTTTCAGTGATAGATTTTACCATAACATCCTGCTATCCGTGGTGCTGTATGAAAAATCTTTCAAACAATTTCGACCGATGATCGACTTGATTGATTGATCGCGTCGCGATGATGACCGATCTTTAGATCTTTGCAATTTATGGCGACCTTTGTGACCTTTGAGAATAATAATTTTAGATAATCGTTTGTTTCTATAAATTTGTCTGCAGGAGTATTTCGTGTAGTATGATGATGCGACAGGCATTGTTGAGAGATGGGATCATCCGAGATGTGTCTGTTGTTCGGACCAGGTGTTCATGTCGGGTTACCGTTGCAGAATTCATGCAAACGAAATAATAGTTTGTAGGCGAATTTGATCTATTATTTATCATGGCAGCGGAAATGATCTTTGGAAATTTCATCAAGTCATTTTCCGTATCACAATCAAATTATAATTAAATTGGCATGCGAATGATTTCACCTCAATTGCGTTTTTTGGTCTTGGTGATTGTTATCTACTAGTGTTGATGTGATATCGTCATAGTATTTGAATGTGATAATTGTATTGCGACATTGAGTATGGCAACAGCATAATGCGTCGTGGAACAAGAAAAGCCAAAATCTAACGAATTCACCGGCTATAATAGTGTCATCACACTCAGAATTGCAGCATAAATCAAATACGAGTAATCCCTCATCATGCATGAGTTAGTAGCGAACCACGCCCCGGAGCAGGATGGATATTCCCACGACGACAGCGAGTCAGAACGAGCAACACCCAGTATGGCACGAGGCATTATAGCAGATGGAGACACACCGGTAAGTAGTGGTGGGACACCAAACCGGAACAAACAACTCACATCAACAGGCCCATTGATTTTACCGCCATCAAGCAACGGAAGGCCGAAAGTATGGAAATTCATGCTCTTCATACTTGCGACATGCGTTTTATGCGTAGTTTTGCAGTATCTGCAGGGACGGCCTCCATCGCAAACTCAAGGTGTCGATAGTCAGGGACGTCCTCCGTTGAGTAGTGGTGGGTTGAATAGAATGTCGAAGCATCCAGGTGCAATGAAAGGAGAAGAGGATTTTCAGATTTTGTATAATTTGAAACAGATGGACAAAATACCTCCTGGTAGTGCTGTAGCAACAGAGACCACAACAACGACACTTCCTCCTCCTTCAGCTGCAGACTCGACAAAAAAGGCTCCAGGATTGTTCGAGGTTTCTTCGCATGGTGACGATGAAGCAGCAGTTGGTGCCGGCGCACACACTGCCGACGGTCCTGCTTCCCCACCACTAGTACAACGGGAACAGCAACCACCGTACAATACATTTTCCGAATTCGTAGATAGATTGGCTTTCTTGAAGTCTTATTTCAATTTCGACAACTTGTACAATAGCAGAAGTGAATTGTTCAAGGCGACGGGTTTCGGAAGTTCGGAAAACACGGGAAGCACACATCATCACCACAGCATTCCCGGTAACAGTGGGTCGCCAGTGGCTGCAGCTTCATCGTTTGACGTTGCTGATGCAGTATTGTCGAACAAAATACCGGAGAAATTTTCACACACGTTGTATACAGCGATGAATATTCAACCAGCGAACCGAATTAAAGCGCGTTTGTCTCCGTTTACACAATTGGGTGCAATTTTTAATAAGGAGATCATGAGAGCAAGGAAAAAAGAAGCAGAGCTGGCCTTGGATCACCGGAAACAAATTGTACGTGGGGGTACGAGTGCAGTTGCGAGTCAATTTATCGATACATTTACAGTGAGTGGCGACGGAGCTGCATCAACGGCCGAAGATCTAAAGAAACTAGACAATCTGATGATATCAGAAGAAGCTTTATATGCCAGAGTTATGTTTGAAAAACGTTGTTTCGGACAGACGAAATGGTTAGAAAGCTATGATGAAATATCAACATTGATTGATAAGAAAATTCGTTGGTTTCAAAAACGTGATCAAGCAAAACTTGCAAAAGATTCTGAAGAAAAGTCATCTGACGAGTCTAGGGAGAAAAGTTTACTCCCGGGTTTCAATGGGGATCAATTTCTCGCTGCGGTTTCCTCTGAAAACAAGGAAAAATCGAGAAACACAAAAGAGTTGATTAGTGATACGTTGTGGAAAAAACTTAGCAAGTCTAATGTCCACGACTGGGGCGACATGAATTCGGACAAAGGTGTGAAAACATTCATTCCGTTGACCAAAGACACATTTTTGACAGAAACTGGAAATCATTTGCAGATGTCGACAGACGCTTTGAGGGATCCAATAAACGACGGTGAACATGGTGACAAGAAAAATGTCGATCCAATGACGAAAAAACGAAAGCCACCGAATCCGAACAAAGTCGCAGCAATCGGTGAAAGTGATTTCGGAAAACCGCCAAGCGTAGTGGTTATGGTTTTGTCAAAGAGAGAAAACGTAAAGGAGCGAAAAGATTTCCGCAGTGCCTGGGAAGCGATGGACATCAACGAATTGGATCGAAGTTTAGATGTTCGAATGTATTTCGTCGTCGCAAGTTCCTTTTGTCCAATCCCACCGCATTTGCGATTACCGGAATACATCACGCCGCGAGAAGAGGCTCAACATACATGGCCGGATGGTAAAGATGGCAAAGATCCCAAAAAGGAGGATGGCAAAGAGAAAAAAGAGGACAAACCAAAACCTGCTCACGGCGAACGATACTGTGTTCCGGGATTTGAGAAAGGCATCGACTACACAAATGCAGAGGAAAAAGATCGTAAAGGTTGGCATTCGAAAAAAGAAAAGTTTGATGAAATTCAAAATTTTTCACCACCGGAAAAAATTGGAGAAGATCGTCTTGGAAAAGAGATCCAATCGAAAGACGGCGGGGAAAGTGAAGCTTATCAAGGACATATTGGGAAAGAAGTTAATCAGGGGAATAATGGTATGATTCATGATAATGATTTGATTTCAAGTTCACGTTTTGTGAACTTTTCAAAGATGACAGTGCGTATGATTCAAAACAGATTGATCAATTCAGAAACAGACTTGCATCCATATATTATGTGAGGCTCGCCGATCGAAATTTTCGAAAACAAAAAACTTTCTATAATCCATACATTAAAACAGCTTACATTAAAGAAGATTATATGGTTTTCGTTCCTGAACAAACTGCGGAGTTAATGACTGGGCAGACAACGGGAAAATCTACCTTGTTACGACACGGAATTTCTTGGGTATCTGAAAAGTTTGGAGATAATCTAGAATGGTTGATCATAGCGGAAACGGAGAAGCCTTGTATTTGATTATATGACGACGTTGTTGCAACAATGCACTGCTATTGAATTGATTTCGATTGAATTCGCCGCGTCATATTGTTCCGAGTTAATTTGCCAGTGAGTTCGTTTTTCAAGAAAAGTAACTTCAACATCATCAATCAATGTCCAAAAAAAAACTGCAAAAAAATCCAACACGCAAAAACAGCTTATCAAGATTTAGTTTTCCGCGACCTTTACGATACGATGAAAAGCGCAACCGAAAGAGAGAAACGACAACGCGAATCTTATATCCAACACAAATGGAAAAAAATGATGCTGGCAGACGATCCTGAAGCGCTACAGAATATCGGCAATACGGGTGCAATAAACAAACAGTTACTCGCAGGCGACGCAAGTGCCACACCAGAAGCTATCGGTTCCGGACTGAATAAAGGTCCTGATGAATATTCGCCGTACTATGAAATTACGATTGAAAGTACAGGGGTCGGGACAACAAACAGTGGGAATGAAGATCTAGAAACCATGGAAAAAAAGAGTCTTGTGATTACTAATGGGATGCAATCAAAAGTCCCAATTAACGCATTGGATCCCAGTTTTGGCGCGTCGCTGAATCATGATGGAACTCTTATGACACATTATCCAGCGCATCCTGCAGGTATGTGTTGGAATTCTTGTTTTGTGTGAATTCAATTCGATTGTAGTTAGTACATGGTCATGATTATAAGTGTTGTTTCTTTCAGTGGCTTAGCGATCTCTCCATATATTGATAAAACGCAACAAGAAATTGTTAAAGAGTTTGAAATTCACAGTGTTATTTAGTTAATGCAAATTAAAACCAAATGATTCTACCAAAACTCAACAAACACAGACGGTATCTACGCCGTGACCTGGAATGTAGTGAACGCAATTGCACTGAATCAACATGGTCTACCAGATTACGGATCTGTCTCAGGTTCTCTCGCAATCTGGATTCAACAAATCGGTATTGCTGTTTCGTACATATCCACTGCGCCATATTGTCCTGATAATATTGCTCCACTTGGAAAAATTACCGAACGATGTGGCCCTGACCACGGTGGCGGTGGTAGATGCAACCGAAACTTGAGACCGGACGCGTTGTATTGCAATACGTATAATGGCTACTGCGGTTCGAGTGAGTTACACAGATTGGCACAACCTAATGAGGATAGCTGGGATTGGTTCCCGCAGGCTTGTAGAAAGAAAGAAACAGCACCTGTTGTCGAGAATGTAAATGTAAAAGCTGTTACAGGTTAGTTGTTATGTGTGCGGATAGCTTTTTAGGAGGATGAGTAGAAAAGTAGTAAGTTGAAGTTGTTTTGTTCGATTGGAGATTCATTTTCATAGCAGGCTTAGGAATGTTTCACGAAACGAAAGCATCTGATCTCTTACTTCCGCAAACACAATTCGGCAAAGAAAAATTCACACATTGCTATCAAAAAATCAATATACAGCACAACGGAATTCTCAATATAGTGATGTTTCAACGATGGTCATGGTGAAAGCTGGAATAGCGCCATTTGCAAATTTGGAATATAAATGTGCGGATGGAGGATTTCATGCAAAAAAAAACACAGTCGAGCAAAACAAACCAAATTTGGAGGCGGAGACAGTTCTGCTGATATTGTCTGCTAGAGGGAATGCAAAACAGCGCGAGGCTGTGAAGGAGACGTGGTTGAAGAAGTTGGATCAACCTGAAATGGATTATTTCTTTGCAGTTGGGGCGAGGTATATAATGATATTGCGTCAATGTTTTTGTTGTTTATCGTTGGAAAATGATACAGTTGTACATACATGTCGTGTCCTCCGTCGGGTAATATCACAATAAGATGTGGCAACTAGATTTGTTGTGTCTGGCCCGTTCGAAATAAAACTCGAGCAAAAAGATTCCAGTTCAACAAACAACATAAGATAAGCACAGGTATTGCCCTTATCCTGCAAGTCTGAGAGCAGGATTCGCAGTTGAAGAATCAGAAGAGACAACATCGACAATCTACCCTTCCTATTGCGTCCTCAACCCCCTCATTCGTGGCTCAGCGGACACTTCAATAGTGATTCAGGCCCATGTCATCGAGGAACAAAAACTGACAGCGTCCCTCCAAACTGAAGAAAAAGTAGTTGTGCTTCCGACAGTTATTGACAATATCTATCCCATGCAATTAGCAAAAAAATTCAAACTAGCCGTCGACTATGCCTATACAACCTATCCAAAGTTGAAATGGGTTGTTCGGTGCGACGACACGTCCTATATCCGTCCAAAAAGCATGAGTCAGTTTTTGGGTAACGTCCGAAATTTTGCCGGTGTGAAGATGGTGGAATTTGGTTTAGGTGAACAGCAAGTGCATTTTAATATGACACCGCAAGAAAGGCATAAGCTGCTTGAGTTGAAAAAGATTTCGGGACCTAAGGGTGTAGTTGATAAGGGTGCGAGAAGGAAATTGATGGCTGCTAGCGGCGGTGGAATTCCGGTTGTTAGTGAAGAGCAGGGCGGCGGCGTTGAAATGATCAAACCGCGACCATTGTTGATCGGTATGTTTCGTCAAAGAAGCTATCAACCGGGCAGCAGCAGCATTGATGCTGGCAATGATTCTGGCAATAATGATGCTGGCAACAACGAGGGAAGTGAGCAGAATGGAGCTGACGAAGCAGATCCATCTGCAGGTTCTGGTGATCCGGAAGATGCGGATAGTAATCCAGATCGTCCACCATTACCTGCGAAAAAGAAGCATGACCATAAAAGACCGCCACCACCTCCACCTTCAAACGCAGAGGAGGCTGGAGATGAAGATAAGAAAAGAAGACTTGATGAGGATGAAGGTCGGCAACTAAAAGAGGAAGATAAAAAGAAGAAAGAAGAAGAGAAAAAGCCAGAGCCTCAGCCACCGGCAGTGAATAGCGATTACTTTGTACATCCGAAAACGTTGAAATTAACGCATAAGATGTTTGGTGGTGTGAGTCCGTATAGAAAAGTGGTAAAGAAGCAAAATAAAGATTGGTTCGTACCGGAATTGGAATATAATGCACCTATTCAACAAAATTTGACCAGTATTTGGTGGTTGTGTTTTGAGTTGGGGATGACTAGTATGTAATATGTAATATTGCGAGGTTTATGGTTTGATGATGTCAATCTCTATATTTGAGTTGATGTACACAAATTTTCTGTCAATGACGATCCAACTGACATCAAAAAATTCAAAAACCCAACCACACAGGTTATGTATTCTCTTCCCGAAATTATCCAATCGTCGTCGACGGCGCAGTCAACTCCCAAATCCCATGCACAGAGTGTCTTCCTCCTACCCCAACCGAAAACTCCGTCTATGCTTTCTCCGCAGAAATTGCAGGAGCTATTTCGGAAAATCTCTATTTGTTAAAAGATTGGAGTACCGATTCAATTGCAATAGGAGCATGGATAGAGCAGATGTTCCCAGTGACCCGGTATACGAAAGTGCAGGATAGCGTGCAATATGTACAGGTTCATAAAGATATGAACAAGATGTGGGAGGTTGAGGAAAGAATAGAGCTCTATGCGGGATGGTTCAAACAGTCTAAACCGGAAGAACTAGGCGTGAATTTTGTTTGGGATAGGCTTAGTACACCGGCAGCAATGAGGGAAAAGTATGCGGAGTTGCACAAGTAAGTTTTGGAGCTATGTGCATATTTTCTAAAAGGTACGACGTGTAGACGTGATCATTTGTTCATTGATGTTTTTCCATTGTAGTTTTCATAGAGGCGAGGTTGGTAGATCATGATCACGTTTCATTTCAGAAGTCACAACATAATCTTATATTGAGCGGCTTTTTCACAGAAGATTAGAATGCATGACGAGACATGTACAATAAAGTGCATCATATGAAATTTTGAGATCGCTTGTGTATACCATGTGGCTCTGTGGACATGATCCCAACGGAATCTCATCGTGTTTCATCGTTTTAAAGCAAGTGAGTGTCGGTGTTTGAATTGTGAAGAATTTCGAGATGCATAAGTGGAGGAGATTTTTTAGTGTGGAGTCTGATGCAGTGGTGTGAAACTTTCATCTTGTGTGATCGTGGTGGGTGTCCCTGTGGATTTCAAACCAGTTCTGACGATGGATATTTGGAAGTAAGATGGATTAAAGGTTTAGCTGGTGATTCACATAGCATTATAATTCAATCATGTCGTCGTCTATGTCTTGTCGTCTTTTATTGGTCTTGTTGGCACAGTATTACATGCAGCAACATTCTCTGGCAGCATCATCAACAATATTGGGTCACGATCAAGATGAAGATACGGGTGCAAATGCAGTATTTTCTGATTCTATTAGGCTATTATCATTGAATGCAGAAGCTATTGAAGGTAACGCATCGATACATGACAATGGTCAGGAATACGAATTTTTCTCACAGGCCGGAGATGTTGATTCATCACGCGGCTTTGATGCCGACACCTTGAGATCAGATACTAGTCATATTTCGATGAACGATCAAGTTTTGCTAGCAGAAGTCGATTACAATGGAGATGTAAAGATGGTGTCTGAGAAAGATACTATAGATGATTATGAGAAACTTGTATCGGAGTCATTTCCTTCATTATCACAGCAAAAAGCCATTCTCAAACCTGACGTTGCGCGGGGACAAGTCGTCAAAAAAGCTGCTGTTTGGGACCCTGGTCAGGAGAAGTTACGACATACACCGATAATTCTCGCACACAACGCCGGGTCGGGCTATCTCCAAAACTCAGAGACTAAAGCTACCATAGCCGATCTCACCCAATGCCAAAAAGGACACATCACAAAACAGTTAGACTGTGGAGCCCGCGGTTTGGAATTGCGCCCATATTGTTTCGTTGATGGAAAAATCACATTCCATCATGGAGCTACGACTGAACTCCGGAAACTGATAGGACAATACGCATCGCTGATAGTATCAAAAGACAAAATGGATTTGAAGAAAATGATTACAAATGAACTGAAACCCTGGCTGAAGAAAAACCCAAACGAAGTTGTTGTCTTGTATTTCAACAATTATCAGGGAGAATATGACAGTGGTATATCATCTGATCAGTGCAAAGAAAAAGTCATTGCAGAATTGGCCAGTCACGAAATCGTTTTGGATCAATGTCTCGATGGAGGCCTGACGAGTTGGAACAAGAAAATCGAGCACATCATCAGAGATCAGAACAATATCGTAGCACTGGATCGAGAATGCGTTGATTCAAACTACGAGCCATCCGTTCATGATAAAAAAGTTGACAAATTAAGAAAATATTACGACACGAGTATAGAAACATTTGAAGAACAGAATCTCTATTGGTATCCGAAAATATTGCAAATGCATTGGCAGTATGATGCGAAATCGATTGCCAAGATGTTTACATTTGGTCGTGGTATAATACAGCGTGATAGGGGGAGTTTTAAGGAAGGAGAAGTTCAATATGCAAATATCCATGATTGGGCTGCAAAACAAATCGCAAAAATTCCGTGGTCAACGTTTAAGGAGCTTGGAGTTTTTGTCCAAATGGATGACGTCTGTGAAAACGGTGTGCAATTTACAAATCACGACGGCGGTGACCAAAAACACCAAAGGCAGATATCGCAAATCAAAACATTGGCAAACGCCTGGAAATGCTGGGGACTAGATTCATATACGAGAGAGAAGTGCATTTGTTACCCTGGAAGCGAAGACAATGGTGGAAAAGGAGTTGTTCATGCAGAAAAGAATGGTAAAGGGGTGTGCGGTTATCATTGTTCAGGATCTTCCGGCTATTGCGGTGATGGAGGTGACTATAAAGGGTCGGATAGTATTGATTGTACGAGATGTAGATGACGATTGACATAGTTCTGATTGGAATTCCATTGTTGTTGACGTGTGAATGCGGCATCGTGTTTGAGTCTTCAAATAGATATTGTCTAGCAGTGGGCTGTCTTAATTTTCGTGAGGTATATGCAGTTAACTTAAGTTTATACAAAGCGGTGAGATTTTCAGTATTGTGTGATCCTACACAAAACATGTGTGGTCGGTAATATTCTGGGGATTTTGTGTGGTCTTCTAATCATGAATCTGATCAAAAAATTAATTCCATATAGCAAACGTAGCTGGCATCATTATTAACAATTTCAATTCAATAGTCCCAGTAACATTGTAAATGCAATAGGCAAAAATGAACAAACAAATTTTTCCTAATGCTATTCCCGGTTCCGGCGGTGTGGTCTCTCCCGCAACTGCAGCACAAATGTTCGCAGACAAAGCGCATCGAAGTTGGGAAAAAGGGAACGCAGCAGCCCAAGCCGATTGGCAAGCTCTCGAGAAAGTTCCGACGTATATGGCGCAGATCAAAGCCGCTGCAATTAACGCAAAACAAGCACTAGCTACAGCAGAAGCAGCTGCGAGAGAGTCATTTGCGAGAAGAAATGGATTTTCGCCGGCGATTAGAGGGGCGAGTTTTGGTGGTGTGGTTAGTGTGCCAATGTCGATAGTAATTGCTCAAAATTCGGTGTGGCCGGTGAAAATTTCAGATGCAACAACAGATGAAGACGCCGACGATGATGAGGACGAGGAGCAAGATGATTATCAGTTACCTGCGCGGCGTAGTGAAAATTGCACATGCAACACGAATGCAGTGAGAACTTTTCAGAGGATCAGGATTAAAAAGCGAAAAGACGATGCCGAGAGAAGAGAAAAGGATCAGAATAGTACAGCAGCGCAGTTGCACGAGGCGTTCTTGTGGCCTGATATAATAGCACGTAATGCATCTACAGTTCCTTCGAAGTATAATCCATACTGATTGCACAAAATTTTAAACAAGCGAAACTCTCTTGGCATTCGCATGCAGTAAAGGGTTCTGCATCTTTGACGGCCAGCCAGTGTCAAGATAGTCATTCATGGATTTCGATGATGTCAGTGTGGTTGACTGCGAGAGGTGAGGTGAGCTCCGTGATTAGTGCGAATCGTTTGTGAGAATTTTCAACCTTGACACACTCGCTGCATTTCTTCGTGCATGTTTTCCGGTATTGTGAGTGTGGGTGGATTGAGTTCAACATTCTCAGCGAATTTCAAATATCTTAGGTTGTCACATCAAAATCTTTACAATCATGGCAGAAGCGGATCATACTACGAATAGTCCGAATTTCTCTCGAGCAGCAAAGCAGACGGTGTCTCATGTCTTTTCGATATGTCATGAGACTGCATTGAATTGTTGTGAGCAAGAATCACATGGAGAAATGCGAGACACTAACATCGGTGTTTTGAAAGCTGGAGAAACAACGGTTGCCAATCCAACTGACGATGAAGTGATTTGCTTTTCGAACGATAGTGGCGGCGTACAGAAGATCATTGCAAGCAGTAGTTTGACTTCGACAAAGGATGAAACTGTTCCTAGCAGCGGCGGTGTTGTCCTTGGTAATCAGAGCGAGTACAAGAATACCACAACAGCAGCGGGGGACAAGACGCATGATGCTATTACTGTTGAGGCCGCCATTCTTCCAGAAATTACATTTCTCACAAAGGAAGAAGACGAGGGCCCCCAAGAATCCGCTGTAAATAAGAATGACTCTTTCGATGTATTAGCGAACTCCAAAGACGACACCATAGAGGACCCGATACCCGCAGTCGAGCATGTGTTAAGAGAAAAGATGTTTTCTGGTAGTCCAACTGGCACGAGTTACGCCGATAAATTGAATAAACTTCACGAAGCTCACCGGAATCACCAGATCCAATCAAATCCAAACTCGCCACCGGACACGGTGTTTGGTGCGATATCAAGACAGCAACAAAATCATCAACAGAAACAGCAGCGAGGGTTCAATTTGAGTCCCGCGCGACAGCAAGTTCAACAACAGCGAGAAGAGTACATCCTGCTGTGCGCTCAGGAATTTTTTGGAAGCCTTCATACTGCAGCAGACTATCTAGAGTTGGACATTACACCTGCACGTACAGGAACTGATGCCGATAGATTCTATCGTAAAACTAAATTCCCAAATGGAGTTCATTTCAATGATTACTGGTGTGATGATTATGGTCCGTTGGGTGAGTTGCAAAATTTACATGATAAGACCATTGGAAACAAATTCGACGTTGCGGCTTCTTCGCCTCTTATGTCATCCTCGCCTCAATCGAAAGCCGCAGCGATCTACTATCATGGTTTCTGGTTAAACCACGAACGCCACGGTCTCGGTTTTCAGAAATTTCCGGATGGCGCGTCATATTGTGGGGAGTTCGTGAACAACGCTGCGCATGGAAAAGGAACTTTTCATTTTGCTGACGGCGATGTGTATGTGGGGGAGTTCAGGAACAACCATTGTCATGGAACTGGAAAATATGTTCATTTTGAATACGGGAATGAGACTTCAAAAATGACTGAATTTTCGAAGAATATGTACCTCGGTGAATGGAAAAACGACGTCCAAGACGGTTTGGGGATAGAAATTTGGAAAAATTATGAACTAACTGGTAGTGCACCGATGCAATTGTGGGAGGCGCATCCGCCGAGTCGGAGTCGTCATCGGCGTCGTCTGTTTTCGTCGACTTTGCGCTCATACTGCGAGAACTAGCAGAAGCAGCTCCAAAAGTAGCCGACTTCACACCTTTACTAGCAGCTCCTCCCATCGTAGTACTGGCAAGAAGATTGTCCTTTTTCGTGTTTTCAGCAGCTTTCTTACTTGCATAAATCCCAAACCCATGCATTTGATTGCGCAACCAAGCTCCACTATAACTGCTGCCATCTGCCCAACGATAGACTCCGTTACCACTTTTCTGACCTTTTTTGAATTCCCCGTGAAATATCGTGGTTTGAGTTGGCTGT
>Ga0099797_101307_pt1 | contig 13537 bp, 8 predicted proteins | sample Uncmet_Sort48C_1_FD_89871 | JGI IMG/M metagenome (GOLD analysis project Ga0099797, IMG submission 89871) | Marine eukaryotic communities from CALCOFI LINE 67, Pacific Ocean - C012_Sort48C_1 | ecosystem: Environmental > Aquatic > Marine > Oceanic | place: Pacific Ocean: Monterey Bay | collected... | reverse complement strand
AATTTATTTTGCCATGTAGTTTATTCCACTGCGAGGCAACAGCGACTCTATGAAGATATGGCAAGCAGTGTCTGAACTGAGGGCAAGTACTTTTTTGTATTTTGATTTGATGAAATGTAATTTTCTTCTTTGTCTTCATTATGTTTCGGTTTTGACCCGCACGTACATACACACGATCATGTAAATCAACTTTTATTTTTTGGCAAAAATCTAGAGCTTCTTCAGATTTTAATTAAAAAAATTCATATAGATGTACACTTTAACAGATAATAGAATAATTAGGACCATTTTGAAAATGTTATTTCCTTTACTGAGGAATAAGCCAAAAATGACCGAATTTCGAACTTCTTTTATTTCGATATTTTTTGATTGTTTCATTATTATCGTTATTTCTTTCTACCTTTATTTTTTAGTCTTTAAAAGCGTGGGTCCATTTAATGTTTAACTTGTTGACTTGCATGGCATCTTGTGACAACACTACTCTGGATTCACTCCTCTATTGGTTCTTTATTTGATTTATATCCATATTGTGATAACAATGGACAAAGAAATTTGGTGATGCATGGAAACAATTTTCCGTGAGATCATCTCTTCATTCAAATGGTAGTGGGAGAAGTATTCAAAAATAATTATATTAGAGAACGTTAGTCTGCGGATGTACAACCAAGGTGAACGACGCTTCTGGATTCTCTATAGTATTGACAAAACCGAATTTCTTGCCCAGGAGCCATCCGAAAGTATATAACGACGCTTTTTTATACCATTGAGTTGCTTTAAGTACTTTTTGCCTGTCCACTCGAACTTACACTACATTAGAGGCCTGGGTTGGTTTGGGCTCACGCCTATTACCAAATATTCCCCGAAATATTCTTATTTCCATGCCTTTTTTGAGATAATTTTTTTTTCGGGACAGTAAAAAATAAACAACTCGACCAGGATGGTTCCTTTAACTTAATTACTTAAAAAAACAAAGCTATTAGAACAATTGGCAGTGGGGATTGGGCAGTGGGGATTGGGAGCAGTACTACTGGCTTCCTGATCTGTCCTCCCACACGTACCCCAGAAAAGTGAAAAATGGAATTGGGCCTTTATTTACAAAAAGCTAAAAATAAATTTAACGTAAAAAGCTTCTAAAATCAAAGAAACTATGACCAGTACATTAACAAAACCAGTGGCTCTCACCAGTGCTAAACAGGAAGTTGTTTAGAGTTGTCATGATCGACCTAAAGTCGCATGGTGATTATGAGAGTGTGTACGTGTTTGTGTTAAGTGTTGGTGGTGATAACGTATAGTTACCCATTTCGGACAGGTAAAAGTTGCATTATCATTCATAAAATATTCTTAAAAAGCAATACGGTGCAGTCAAAGTCCATATTTTGTTAGATGTATGACTCCGCTAAATGACTATATCAACAATTAGCCAATTGCATACCATTTTATCTGTTGAGGAACAAATATGTAGTGCCAGGTAGTGATTTTTGGAGTAATGACCCTAGTTCGGACACCCTAACCAGAGTCAGTTTTCTGTGCCTTAGAGTGATCAAAATTTCACAAAATTCATGTCGACGAAAGATCTTATTCGTTTTAAACTTGTGTTGAAAGTGTGTGTTGATATCACATTAGAAACACCTTCTTTTATTCATGAAAATTCCGAAATAATGTCTTTTTGGCGTTTTTTACGACAAAGATCCAATTTTTAAAAAAATACGTGCACTCCACGTGTCTGGATCGACTCCAAATTACTTTGTAGTTGTTCCCTGATAAATTTCGCATCTATACATACAGCACACATTTATATCAAGCAATTTGCGGTAGCAACATATCCTCATAACGTCAAAAATTCTTTTTTCAAAATTTCGAACTTTTGAAAATTGGCCAATTATGACTTAAATTTTCGAGGCGAAGGCGTGGGGATAGTAATAACGTGCCCACAACGTGGCAACATATATCTATTTTCGCTTTCTGACAGTCAAAACAGATTTGATTTTCCTTTATCTTTTGCTGCGATATGGACGTTTCAAAAAGTGTTCTTTTTTGTAGAGTTCAGCATTTTACGGTATATTTGATCAACTTGGCATGACCCAAATTTTATGATACTGAGAGAAAACGTGCATTCCTATTCCTTCTAACTTGTTTTTCAATATGAAAGTGATATTTCATCTAGGTCACCTCCAATTATTCAAAAAATGCCGATTTTTGCTCTTTTTTCGGCATTTTATACAAGTGTTGTCCGGTTTTTGGTGAAATGCGTCCGGTCAGGTGGTCGGTTCGACCCCGGACTACCTTGACGTTTCCCCAAGGTAACATTTACTTCTATCCTTATATAATATGTCTATACCTATAGTCTCAACATTGAAAAATAAACTGATAAGCATGGTCCAACTTGTCCGAACTAGGGTCGCCTAAACGCAAAAATTAGTTTTCATTAAGTGCCATGTATCAATTAATGTTAAATAAGTGCAACTCTTTATTTTTCCAAGTACCTACGGTCAAAAGCATTTCATAAAAATAATTAACTCGAGTTGAAATCGATACATGAAAAAAATATTGAAAAAAGAAAATTTAAATATTTTCGACGTTTTTGAACCGAATGTTTAAAGCTGAAAACGGCTATATTTATTTTCTATTTCAATGTTCAGTGATAGTCTAGACACCTAACGAAAAGATTTAAATACATATTGCCACAGCGCTGCATTTAATACAATTTTTGGAAAGGAATAAGAAGATACACGTGTCTGAATTAGGGTAATGCAGTCCGAACTTGGGTAACTATACGTTATAGGATGAGCATGTGATCATATTGAGTAGGCATTGGGTACGAAGTGTGGAACTTTGGTGTGTGCAATGATGGACGTAAAATAAAAGTCCCTAAGAATAATAAATTTATGAGTTGTACTGAAATTTCATTGATACTTGAAAAAAACGAGAAGAAGAAAACTTGGCTAAAATTTCTCCGCTATCGGATATGCAACGTTCTTTAGGAATAATGGGTGCCATTCTAAACTGAGGTTTTCCCCGGGTTTAAGTCTCGTAGCTTTTCTAGCTCCTTGTCTGAAATTCGATTGTATTGAGAAGATCATCACCCGGTTTTCATTTTCAAGGAGGGGATCTTGCTCCATGCTTTTTGTCCTTGATTTGACGTAGGACCAGAATTCCCGAAGCATAAAGGTATTCCAATTACCTACAACAGTGGAAATTTGTGTCGTTTACGTGTTGGAGAACGGGTTTTATATCTTGCCAATCGGACTACGGATGGACAATCTATGATAAGATAGAAGACCACAGTTGGAGTATGGTGACATGGTAATGGACCTGTTTGAATGATCTGTTTCAACCTGTTATAATCAAAAAAAGTATAAATGTTCATATGGAACTGTTCCCAAATAAGGGAACATGTGTCGACTAGAGTAAGGGGATTATGTACGGTTTTTCAAATTTTAGCCGATGGTAAAATATTACCGTAATATTTCGCCTTTTTATTTAGACTATGATGATGGGGTTTATACAGTGTGTATCAAAAAAAAAGGCAACCCACATGTTTGATATGATATTACAACACGTCAAAAGTTTGTCAGTAACAACTTTTGGTAGGAAAGACTTCTTACAGATTCAGTAAACTTCTCCGAAGATGCCAAGCGTTTTCCAAAAATATTTTTCGAGCAAGAGGGTTGTTTGTTGGGAAAGGGAGAGTGCAAAAAGATAAGAACGCGAAAGAATACAATAGTATTATTAAATCTAAACCAATTTTTGAAGGCCTCTCTAACTGCGTTAATATCTTTATCAGAAAGACCTGAGTCGTTTCTTCTTGATCGCTTTGCGTTCAGATTCAATTTAATGCCATATTAACGTACTTTTAGATATTTTTCCAAGCAGTCGTTTTATTTGAAGGCTCACGGGTGATGAATTGTGCACGGAACAGTACCTGAACTGTTGCATAACTTGTTGTCTCGAAATACTTCACAACAAAGGAAGAAACCCTTATGTTCTGTTGTTAGTTGCACCATGTTAAAAATTGTTAAGTTGTAAGCTTCACCACATCATGTTAGTTTGAAATGCATTATTTACAAACCCTTATTAAACCCCTATTAAACAGGGATTTTTATTGCATTTGTTTTGCGTTCAAAATGACTCTTTTATTAAATGGGCTCTAATCACTCTCATGCTAATTAAGGAATCACAAGTTTTGTATATAAAAAGATTTCTTATTAAATGTTCTTTTCAAATATAAAATTTGTTTTCAGAAATATTAAATTCTATAATGGATTTTATAGGCATTTTTGTTGGGTTGCCTTTTTTTTGATACACACTGTACAGTATATAGATGATTGACGTAGGAGTGTACTACTGTACATTTACGATTATCAAACCATATATCGTATTATTATGAACAGGGAAAAAGACATTATATCATAGAAATCTCATGTGGTAGTTCTCGTTTAGGAAACTGCATTACTGCAAATTACCGATTAAGCACGCAGGGCGCTTATTTAAAAACAAACATTTTTGGATGGGCGGTTTTTTCGGACTGGGCACTTATTCAGACCTGAGCGCTTATGAAGAAAAAGAAAATTTCTTTCCTAAACCCACCCTACTTGTATGAGCTCTAAGCAAAATTTGATCCTAAACACGGGAATTGTTTGGAGTTTTACCCCTAAACACGTGGATTCGAAACGCTTTAACTGATAATTGAAGTTGAGCCGAAGGCGGGTGGTTTTAATGAACTCTATTCACGGGGATTGATCACTGAAAGGTATAATAGGACTTGGACTCATTTTCACGCGTAGTTTTGGACGGAAGTCTTTTCTACGGTCCAATATGGAGTGACCCTTCGGATTCAGAAATGTGCTCTTATTCAAACTGGGCGCTTATTTGGACCTGACCGCTTGTGAGAAATATAGTTCCCGAACTGGGCGCTTAATTGAGCATGGGCGCTTATTTGAATTATGGGTGCTTAATCTGTAATTTACGGTATTTGTTCAAACAACTGTTGCTTTAAAATATCGTATATGTATAATATGTATAAAAAAGATTTCCAATGAGCTTTTTTGACCTAGATTTTCGAGATCAAGTGGTGTTATACATCTAATGGCAGAATTCCTTTTGATACCAACGCTATAGATATGCGTGGAAAAGAAAAGGTTGATACCTCGAAAATAATTACGTTGAGTACCTGAATTTTCTAATGTTATGCAAATTCGGGAACTTTCCATACTCGCATCAACCAATGTATTTACAAGCTAGCACTTACACAGAATTGTCTACGAGTTTGATACCACTTAAACATTTTACAATTGACTTAACACAAGGGAGAAGGAGGTTCTGGCGCCCCCGGTAATTTGGTGCCCCACTATATAACGAAGTCCCCTAGTTTTTTAAGCAAATTATACGCCCCCTAAAAGCAAATTCCCCCGCTAACAAATTATCAATTCAGTTGCCCCCACAGAAATATACACGGTCGGATATTTTAGTTTTATGTACCACTTTGAGAGTTCAAATACCCCTACTTGTAGGGGAAGGGGCAGCCAACTATGCTTACGGTTGAAGAAATCGCTTTCTCAAGGGTTGTGAATATATGTCGTGTGGTATGATAATAAATGTTGCTGCGTCCCATAGACGAGATGCATAATAAATTTAGACAGCGGTACATAAACGTTTCCAGAATCGGAGCGATGGGACAATTTTCGAAACTATAACAGAAAAGATAGCTTTGGCTGGGTTATCATTTGCGGCAAGGTAAACAACTAAATTCTTGACGTTGTCTAGTGAATTTGAGAGCGGTGAATCTTCTCTCCCCCTCTAAGCCCCTGCCCAAAGTCTCTGTGTTCTCATGTAATCAATTTTAGCACCAGTTGCGGTGCCTTTACCATAGTGAAAACTGACGATTTACATATTTTGGAACCTACTATGTTTTGGTAAGATCTTATTTGTAGCGCTTATACTTCATTAATGAATATATATTCATAAAAACTCATAGGGTCACCTTGCCTACTACTCCTCATTTCAGAAGCGTTAGAATATTTCAGCTTGGCCCAATTTATAAACGTTCGACCCACTAGATAAAAAGTTCATGGTTCATGGTTTAATTGAAATCGTATACACAATTGTATGAAAAATGCGGAGTTAAGGTGCTTTTTATCATTACGCTTAATAGTTTTTTTGCTTCCTGCAGCAGGCATCATAAATGTTCCCATTTGATATTCTGCATAAATAATCTAAATTACCCCTCTTATTTTGTATGAGATTAGCCATTCAAAAAGTTGCATTGTCAATTTTCTTATCAGGCCATTTGTATCCCTTTATTAATTCTTATTTTTATTTGTAAGAATTTTGAACAATTATGAATTTCGTAGGAGAGCATACCAATACTAACTACTTAATTCCATAATATCAAGTAATGGAATAGCAGGGATTCTGAATTCCAGAAATAATAGGGTATGACCAACTATCGACATTTTTCACTAATTCTGAACGCAGTTAGATGCTTCACGTGATTCTTAATTAGCCAATCTAATTTTATCAATTTTAGCTGTCTAATAAAAAAAAAATAGTTTGATTCAAACGATATGGAATTGCATTTTAATTCATTTTAATCCCAACTTTTATCGTTGCGTAGTTTCCGGCGGTATTTATGTCATAAATATGTCGGGTTATAAGTGTACAAACGATTGTTAATACTTGCCACGCTGCATCTAGAATAGAAGTTTCCTGCTAGGCATATATCATTAGATTTAAATAGATTTATTGCTGAGTTAGTCATGGTCAATATTCTTTGGTTTTCTTAATTGGAGTTTCCTGCGGTAATATGTGACGCACGAGTCTCCTCAATTGTAAATACTACGGTATCTTAGTATACAGTTTCAACCATTCGACAATTTGCTGCAAGATTGTATTTTTTGTAGACGACAACACCACCACGAGGAAAGTTGTTTATGTTCCGATTTTGAAATGTCCTTTGAAATTGGGTCCATGAATCAATCCTTCTGTGCGTCCGCCCAATATGTCCATCCGTAACGCAAGATCTCAAGATCTCTCATTAGTTAGGCTCTTCTGATTTTTTGCATGAAGTTAAGGAATCATATCAGACTGTCAACAAGAAAATCACTCGCGATCTGTTACCGGATCGCGCAAATTTGTTTGCACGATTAGGATTATTTTTGCGTGATAAGTGTTTTCAAACCATATTTCTATTTTTGGCTTCTATCCTCCAGAGTCGTATCTTAGGCAACAAATTGACTAACGTCTATGAGTGAAAGAAACTTTGTACTTTCATAATCCAAAGAAAAAGGTGCACATTTTCGCACGTTTTTGTTATTGGATGATTCAGATTTTTCCATTCCCTTTAACTTCATGCAAAAAGGATGCTGACAAAAACGCCAACACAGGGCCGGACTGAGGACATATTTTCGTTCGAACCAATGTAAACGTGGCGGCGCCAATTAGGAAGTAACTGAGTCTATCCCAGAGTCCATTTGGTTGTCCCATAGGGGTTAATCTTTTTCAAGGGTAAAAGCCTTATTTTCCATCCTCCACATCTGAAAAAATCCTTATTTCTTACCCTAATTTCACATCCAATGATACTTAGTTTAGTTAAGTGCCTGTTTCTGCTTGTTAATGATCCAAGCTGATACATGCCATTAGATTATAATTTTCATGAGGCCTTCTAGGCAATACTTTCTTCATAGATGAAGATAATCTTCAATCACAGGATTAAAGGATTTTGTAAGATCTCATGGTGGATACCTTCAGCATGATTGAAGAAAATTTTGATTTCCAGAGCTCTAAATGCTCCAGAATAAAGGATTTTGATAAGATCTAACACTAAATACCTTCACCATGGTTGAAGAAAATTTTGAATTCCAGAGCTCTAAAATGCTCCGGAATAAAGGATTTTGATAAAATCTGATAAGAAATACCTTCACCATGGTTGAAGAAAATTTTGAATTCCAGAGCACTAAAATGCTCCGGAATGAAGGATTTTGATAAGATCTCATAGTGAGTACATTCACCATGGTTGAAGAAATTTTTGAATCCCAAAGCTCTAAAATGCTCCAGTATAAAGGGTTTTGATAAGATCTGATAGTAAATACCTTCATCATGGTTGAAGAAAATTTTGAATTCCAGAGCTCTAAAATTCCCCAGAATGAAGGATTTTGATCAGATCTCATAGTGATCATCTTCACGATAGTTGATGAATTTTGGGTTCGAGAGCTCTGAAATGCACCAGAATAAAGGGTTTTGATTAGATCTCGTAGTGAATAGCTTTACTATGGTTGAAGAAAGTTCTGAGTTCCAGAGCTCTGATATGCTCGGAATGAATGATTTCGGGATTATACATCTGTTTAAATTGCTCCTTAAACTAAAATGTTGAACAGTTTTGAATCAAATATCAAACATTTCAATTTTGAGCAGTTGCCCATCTTGACCGTTCCTATGAATGCGACTTTGACTATAATCAAGATATTTGTCTTCAAATCTAAGGACTTTCAAACCAACATTAAATGTCTATATTTTTTAGTAACGTCCACGTTGATTTAGTAACGTTCACGTTGATTTTTTGCTTCGCGAACCTTTCATGCAAAGAATCACTCTAAGCTAATGCGAACACACGGATGGAAGGATGGAATGAGGGTTAGATGGAAACATGAACTTATGGAAGGATGAACGGATTAAAAAGCAGACGAACGGAAGGACGGGGAAGAACGGACGGACAGGCGAAAAGATCGACGGGCGGACAGACGGACGGATGGAAAGATGGACTTACACTTTTTTATAAGCAACCATTATATAAGCAACTAGGGCTCGAACCATAGACCCCTTAAATATGATTCGTAGCAACAATATAATAGAAGTATTGCTTTGACGTAGCAGTTTATTTGAGTTGAGCAATATTCTTAGACTTTTTTTGATTTCATGGAAAAACAACACTTCGTAAAATTATTGGCGGCGCCGACACGGTAAAAAAGGCAGCGGCGCTTCGATCCTGGTTCGATTGATCATTGGGCCTGTCCGGCCCTGCGCCAACAAAACGCCAACAACCAACCAAGCCAGCAACCAACCGACGTGCAGACGTGACTGATTCTATAGGACCTACAGAGCTAAGAGATGTAGGTACAAGAAGAGCAGGAGGCAGAAAAGATTAAGAAGCCATTTTTCACACCTTGGGTAAATGGCCACTTGCAAATATGATTGTCATAGGCAAAATTAAACGTTGTCTTTGAAAGTGATCAGATATTGGGTAACAATGAATGGCAAACTACAACGGTATTTTTTCTTTATCAAGTCACTAATCTCAGTCTCCACCATCCACTTCTTCCTCGCTCCAATCTTGCTCCATTTCAATGTCTTCCTTACTGTTGCTGTTCCCTAACGTCGAGATGTCATCGTTGGTACCATTGCACTTATTTAAGAGTATTCATTAATTCTTGAGTGATCTGCTTTATGATCACGCTGTATCATTTTGTATGATCCCTGCGCGATCTCGATCTGGAGCGTCGCGCTACGCTGACAGGCCTTCATATGGGAAGAATCGGGGAAATTCAGGTTTTCCCGAAATTTGATGAAATTGATTCAAACTGAACCAAAGTGGTGTTTTCGGACTTTTTTGAAATTTTTTGCATCAATCATTGATAAAAATGCTTTGAGTAGTAAGATATTGTTATCTTTTCCCATTATTTTCAAACCGCATAACTGCCTTTTTGTTTATTACATTTGAGTTTATTGAATTATTTGTTATTATTTGTGTTCTGTGATTTCTTTTCACTTGTGTCTTTTCTGATTTCCGGGTTTCCTTTAGAACATTAGTCCGAGTCCAATTACTTGTTGTTGTTTTCTTAAAAGAATATAGTAAGGCAGACCTGAACCTGGGATGATTCTAAATTAAAGGTCAATTTTATAAATTTGGCACTAACCCTACCTGAGTTTATGTGCTTAAAACACCTTTTTTCGACAAACTGATTCTGTTGGATAAGGTTATCAAGTCAAAAAATAAAATCTTGATCATTTTTTGCAATATTTTGTCCTAAAAAATGAGCCTGGTGATTCTGATAAAAAGAATTCTTATATGTATATACTCGGTAATGTATAAAATCGGTAATTTAAAACCTTTAAAATTCTCTGATTTAAACTCGGGTAAGAAACAGGTTTTTGTCCTTTACCACGGTATATAACTTTAATTCTTCTTTTCATACTTTATCTTCCCTTTTTCTCGATTTTCTTTAACTCCCTCTTTTCTTTAAATCCTAGCAAATAGACGCGAACTGAACGTAATTGTTTATGGAATAAAACAAGACGGCACAGATATGCAGACCTACCAGACATCAGTCGCGGAACTTTTTGACACACTTGAGTTAGAACATCACCCAACTATTAAAGCTGACAGATTTGGAAGCAAATCACCGGATAAAATAAGACCAATCAGAATAATAATGGAATCTCATGAAGGAAGATATGAATTCATGTCCATGCTTTATAGATTGAAACACGGTTCGGATAAATTTAGAAAGATCAATACAACAGAAGATTTTACGCATGGAGAAAGGAAAGTAAGTTAAACGATGGGTCGAAGAAGCAAAACAGCGCGTGGAAAGTAAGATACAGTTGGTAAAGAGGAGCGTATGACGAAGGAAATGACGAAACGAAAGAAATAACGGACGAAGGAAATGGCGAGACGAAGGGAATACAGAAACAAAGGACAATAAAGAAGCGGTCTATAGAGGCCATCACATGCCTGGAAACTTGCATTTCTTTGATTATAATTAATTATATGTCATGCTCTCTATGATTCTCATTATCATCATTTGTGCATCCTGTTATGTGGGCTAATATTTGAGTGTCACAATGAAATTCTTAGAAAAAAAGATCGATGTAGAAGATTGCACAGATAAGCAATTGTTGCTAAGCGCGCGTAATCAACTCTTTTCTCATTTCAAACAATCACGAAAGATATCGTGTTACCTTGACGCTTTTCGTTTAATTCCTATTATCACGTTAGTTACAAATGCGTTGCCGTTGACTTCGCCTATTGTTACTCATTTTTCTCATAATGAGTAAGTGGTGGAGAGTGCAAGTATATTAATAGGACCAGTTATACCATCAGCTCCTTGACTTCTTTCCCTCTGGATAATCTCTAGTGTATTCTTATCTTAGGTTTCAGTAGTTTTCAGATGAAAACCAGTACCCAGTACTTCCAGTACTTCCTTACGGCTGGCTGAATACCTTACGGGTACTGACGTATAATAGTATACCCTGTCTCAGTCATCTGGTCAGATTTAAGCCAGTAAACGACCCAATGAATAATAAACCAAATTTTGGGCAACCTAAAACTATTCCCCTATCATTATTCTTGTTTCAAAAGAAATAAGAATGATTATGTTAAAAGCTGCAACATATTGATTTATTAACTAGAAAAATAAAGGTAGAACCGTTTTGATGTATGCAAATCCTTTATTCATTCTTTCAAACAAAACGGAATTTTTTCGAATCAAGTTCAAAAAACATTTCGGATTTGAAATTGAACGATGAAAAGTGACAGAAAAAATAAAAGGTTTTCATGGATCGGTATCAGTGCGGATACAATGGAAATATTTCATGTTGAAAAACACTACCCATACTATTTTCATCAATCTGTATAATTCATGTTGATTCATTCCTCCATGTTCATTTTCTCATAAGAAATTTCCAAACAAACACATATTTTGGATGCTTGAGATATAAAACAGTATTTAATATGCAACAAAATATCACATGTTACGATGTAATTCACGTAATGATGGAAATCCAGAGAATTTATTGACATCAAAATTGCACTGTATGCACTATATTCATAAATGAAAACAGAAAAAAATTCATAAATAGTTTTCATAATTAAGATCTTTATCAAGAACCATATACATATATTGCTAATTTCCAGGAAACACCCTCTTCTATGTAGCTGTGGACAAAACTTACCCAAGCCATGATCAAGAAGGCAGTGATACCGATAATACCATCTGCACCATTTTGCCCTGAAAAATGTCGAAGAAAAAAGTGGTTCACTTAACCTGGAGAGTATGTAATGTATGTGACTATTATGTGTGCCCAAAATGCAAACCGAGGGACACGGAAATTGCTCCTGTTTTTGATATGAAAATATAGTTGTTTTAAAAAATAACTTTTCCTTTACCCTAGAATACAAAATCTCAATTGACCCATTTTGCCCCCCCCCCCCTCTTTTGAAAAAAAGATGAACTGAGTACTTCTTTTCTGAATAATCTCGTGACACAAAGAAATATTCACCTTAAGCGCTACTGTTGCATATTTAAAAGAATTTTGATTATTTTTGCTTGATTATTCTTTGAGATGAATTAGAATGAATACGAAAAGGAGCAGAAGTTGACCGATTGTGTTCGACCCCACCCGCACCCGCATCTACTCATAACTTGTAATTCGTGACTCGTGAATAAGTAATCCACTTAAGTAAATCATTCATTCAATTTATGGTTCACATCGACTCCTTGATAGATACATTGATATTGAACCCCGACTTTTTTCATCGGAAGGTATTATGAATTCGATATCGTTATTACCTACTTAAAACTAATTAATACCATTAGTAGTTATCAGTATGTTAGTCATATTGTAATTCTCAGAAATTGTTCTGATGATGTTTTTTCGTAACCTAGTACCTTCACTTATTCATCAATTAACATATTACGGTGACATGATTTATTAAGCAAATGTGTAAACAAATGAAATAAATTACAACGTTTGACAACCGTGTTTTAAGAATCAACATTTAAGATTCATATATTCGCCAAATAATAGCATGTACAATTATTTCAGGGCCCTAGCAATATCCTAAAACTAATATAGTTAACTATGCAGCAGTTTTTTCATTTCGTTTGTGTCGTGTGTGTTGTGTACATCGTAGTGTTCTGTTTGTTTTTTTAGTTTGTTGTACTGTGTTTTTTATTAATTAACTTTGTTTACTTATTTCTTTGTTACACATAATTTTTTTATAAAAATTCTTTTTTAAGAATCACGAGGCTCCAATCCATAAAAATTAAGAATATTCGAAGAATCACGAGGCTTGATTGACTCACATAATTTTATGTTCTTGATGGCCATTGACATCTACGAGGGACAAATCACTCATCGGGAATCTCGTACACTTTTCTTAGGAATCCTATTGTTTTCAATGGAATTTTATAGGAATCCTATTGTTTTTCCAGGAATCTCGTACACTTTTCAAACAAGTGATTTGCTTCTCGGGCATCTACATATGAATATATTTATCGTGTCTTGTTTGATTCAGTTTCCTTTCCTTTCCGACTTTATATTGATTTGTTTGATTGCTAATTTGGGCATATTATAAGAATCAATTATGAATATTTTGAGACTCAAATAATTGAGGCTCGATGAAGAAAACATGATTCTTATAAAATAAAAAGTGGGTATTACATAGTGAAATTGAAATATATATCTCATGTACTTGGACGAGTCTTATTTTCGGGAAATTGTGCACTTCGTCCCTTTGATGTATGCCATTCATAAAATTCTC
>Ga0099797_101305_pt1 | contig 13549 bp, 13 predicted proteins | sample Uncmet_Sort48C_1_FD_89871 | JGI IMG/M metagenome (GOLD analysis project Ga0099797, IMG submission 89871) | Marine eukaryotic communities from CALCOFI LINE 67, Pacific Ocean - C012_Sort48C_1 | ecosystem: Environmental > Aquatic > Marine > Oceanic | place: Pacific Ocean: Monterey Bay | collected... | reverse complement strand
ATCTCATGAGTTAAACTTAAGCCGACAGAAGCGGCTCCAGTTTCATCCATGAGATCGTGTCAGGGTGCCGTCTCTGCAGCTGAGGTCAAAACAAGTCTGGGAGACTTGTCGTGCAAAGAGAAAGTCTCAAAATAGATTCTCAAAACGTGAGAAGGAAGCGAACTCTCAAAACACGTGGATAGGATCGCAAAACACGAAGACCGACTTGCGAAACAAGTCCGAGAGACTCTCAAAACACGATGAGTCTAGAGACTCCACAAAACCAAGTCTGAGAGACTCTCAAAACACGATGAGAGCAATGATCTCAAAACATGATGGGAGTAATTGCCTCAATCCACGACGAGAGCAATGACCTCGAAACACGAAGAGAGTAATGATCTCAAAACACGATGAGAGTAATTACGTCAAACCACGACGAGAGTAATGATCTCAAAAGACGACGAGAGACAAGTAATGATCTCAAAACACGACGAGAGTACTTGTCTCAAAACACGACGAGAGACTAGTAGTAATCTCAAAACACGACGAGAGACTAGTAATGATCTCAAAACACGAGGAGAGTAATTATCTCGAAACACGATGAGAGTGATTACCTCGAAACACGATGAGAGTGATTACCTCGAAACACGACGAAAAGATCTCAAAACAAAAATAATCTTCTGCAGCCGCGAAGTGGTCGCATATTGCGTCAGAGTTGTGGCGAAAGTGATTCGTTGGAGGAAAATACTTTCTCAACCCTTGAATTGCTTTCAGTGTGGGAATTTTGTTTGCGTTTCTATTTCATTTATGGCATTGTCAAGCGGCATTTGATGCTTACGTGCACTGCAATTTCACAAGATCAGTCTAGAGATTTGAAATTTGAGTTTTTTTTGGTGAACGTTTGATCTTTCTTTGCGGATTGCAGTGCTCCAGAAACTAGAGAGATGATCCTTAGTGTACTCCTTAGATTGATTTATTGCACATTCGCAAGACTCTTTTTTTGCAACAAAACTATATCGTCAGGAATCTATTTTGACTGAGTTGGGCGATTGATTTTGGAACGCCACAGTCTCAGACAAGAAGACTATCAGTACGCCCAAGAATCTAAATTCCAAATTGACAAGCATTCTGAAATTTGCAAAGCATTCGATTGTCTTTCTCCATTGAATTTTCCTGAATAACTCATCCATCAATCCAGGCCTGTTTTATTCAAATTCAAACTCTATTCTCGTCTTCAATCGAAGTCAAACTATTCTCCTCTTCATTCGAAGTCAAACTATTCTCATCTTCATTCGAAGTCAAATTATTCTCCTCTTCATTCGAATTCGACTCTCTTCATTCCAATTCAAACTGCTGTTCTCTTCCTTCCAATTCGATTACGATACTTATTTTCTTTCTTTGATTTCAAAGCTATTTTCTTCTTCCATCCTGTGTCCCTGTTCTGCAGGGCACTGACAAATTATTCCTCTCTCCAAAAGGTTTGAAAACCTCTTCTATTTAGTCTGTATTTCGTTTCTCTCGGCTTGTCCTCCACAATATCCCCAACAAAAAATATATTTCGAATTCTGAATTCGAAGTCCAAAACTCGGAAGATAATATTGTCGTCATTGAGCTCCAGCTTTCTGCAAAAGTTCACACTTCGTTGTAACTTTCGTTCTCGTAACGATAACGGTCAACGACCCACACGACGCCAGGCCCAGCAATCTGGATCATTCTTCTTCAGCACTCCACAGTAACACTCTGAATCAACCATCGACGAGCACCACGAAGTTGCGCAGCACGAGATCCATCTCCCAGGCCAGCACGAGTGGCACGCCGACAGTAATACTCCGCGGGACTGGTCACTGTCACATTGACAATTCCTCAAATAACAAACAGCACCTAGTAAGACCTCAACAACCTCCACAGGAACGGAATACTGCTCACTGATACTGCATCTCAATCACCTCCCAACTTCCACACTACTCCTTATTTCAACAATGATGACGAAAAAAACGGCCTTGGTCGGTGTTGTGTCGATGTCAGATTCGGGATTGGCTTTGTTGATGGAGGAGCCTCAAAGAACCTATCGGCCGCAGCGAAAGTCGTCGCTCCGGCCCCACATATTGGGCGTCCTCAATGTCAATGAATCCCGCCGCAATTCGAGGAAGACTTCACTCATGCAGACTGAACCCCACGAACAGGAACCCAGGGGATTGACCGTGGACCAGAGTCCGTTTTTCGAAGTCCTCACAAAAGCAGTCGATGAATATATGGCCGAAGAAATTCCCAACAAGGACTCAGCAGAGAGCAAAGGAAAAGCCTGGCTGTTAAACAAAATCACAGCGATCGGCTCGGGAGCAAGGTCTATTTCAGTCCAGAAGGTTGCTGTTAAAAACCCAGCAGAATCCAAAAATCAGAAAAAGCGATATAACATTGGGCTGAACGGGCTGACCGGGAAGTCGAACAACTATGATTTTGTTATCGGAGTCCACGGCCCACACTATGTCACTACGAACATAGACCGGGGGTTTCTCTCATCATCGGAAACAACGTTGCAAAAGGAAATAAAAGAACAAAATATAGAGGGACAGGGACGCTTGAGTTGGTATCTGTTCCGAAGACAGGAAACGGACAAATCTTGGTCGACATTCATCGCAATTAGTCATGATAAGATTTGGCTTTCTGATCTCGATAACATTGACAAGGAGACCCACTTTCAAAAGGGAGTCGCAGACGTTCAGGAATGGACTCGCGAAAACCCCTTGCCTCATCGCCCTTCTGGCCATCTGTTACAGAATCCGTTTTTAAAAGTCCTCAATGCAGAAGTCGCTAAATATATAGGCGATAAAGCTAACACTTCCCAAAAAAACTACCTTGGAGAAAACAGTGAAGTCTGGAAAAACGCGGTTTCAGTCCAGCAGGTGGCTGTCAAAAACTCTGAACTCGCAGGTCCCCTGAAAGTGCAGGAGCGATATGATTGGAAGTGGAACGGAGACTCGAACATGTATGACCTTGTTATCGGATTCCAGAGCCCACACGATGTGCCTACGCCTCTCCTTTCATCAGCGAAATCGACAGGCTGGGTCAAAACTTTGGAAAAGGAAATCAACAAACGAAATAAAGAGGGAAGCTTGAGTTGGTATATGTTCCAAAGACCGCCAAGTGTCAGTGACAAAAATCTGCAAGTAATTGGATCGACATTTGTCGCGATAAGTCATGATAAGACTGGGTTTAATGAACTCTACACAAAACAGATTGGCTTTTCCATGGGAGTCGTGCCCATATTCCCAAAGCAGTCTGGCTCTCAAACGCGTCCAAATAACGCAGAAGGAAAAGCTCTCGAGCCCAGCCCCTCTTCTCCCGCTCCAATGGCCGTGGACCGGATGTCGTTTCTTCAAGTTCTCGAAAGCGAAGTCGCTAAATACATCGGCATTGGCAAAACGTCTGACGCTGAGAACAAATGTTATTTCAACGATTTTGGCGGAAAGCTGGAAGTCTGGTTTCTGGAACTAACAGAGATGACGATGTTGGGGCGAGATGGCCGCGCTGCTTCAATCCAGAAGATGGCCGTAAAAAACGAAACCGTCAACGATCCTAAAGCAAGCGAAGAATTTAGCGAAGAGCGATATCATGATCGAGAGTACAACAAAGAATCTAAGGAGTATGACCTTGTTTTTCGGTTCGAAGGCCAACAGAATTCTGAATCTTTCAACAGTACACTCGAACTCTTACAACGCAAGGCAGACGAGCAAAATAAGAAAACGGAAGGAAACATAAGTTGGTATGTGTTCCAAAAGGTTGAGACTCCAGCGGAATCGGTTGACGAGGAAAGCAGGTGGATATATATTGCAATGAGTCGCGACAAGACTGGCTTTGCTGGACTCCAAGGGATTCCTTTTGGAAAAGGAGTTGCACACGTTCAGGATTACGTTCCCGCGATGCCTGAGCTTGCTCCTCTTCCCCACCGCGAAGCTCGCGATGCCAAGCCTGACTCACGCCCTCTTCCAACTCTTTTGGGGGCACAGCACTCACACGTTGCAACCACAAACTCGACAAAAAAAAATAATTTAGCCGTCGTCGAGACAACGCCAACTGCAGAACCTTTTGTTATTCCAACTGCTCTTGTTGACAAAAAGTTTGTTATTCCATCTGCTCTTGTTGACAAAAAGTTTCCGCCTCAGGAAATTCCAGAACCTGCTGGAGAATCCTCTGCATTTCCTTGGTTGCGCCAGCTTTTCACGTACTAGCTCATTACCCAAAAACGGTAAACCGGAAAAAAACCCTTCTCAAAATACGGAGAATTCAATAGAGATGTCCCAATCAAAAAAAGCTGGGAGCTGCCATTGGAGAGACTGGGAGATAACACGCCAACCATTGGACCAGTCATGGGGGAACTCTTCTGAGTCGTCTCATGTGATCCTCTAAAGTCCACTTCTTCTTCTAGAGATCTTCCAAATTTAATGCAGTTTCCGGATCTAGCAATTTGCTGAGCAAATGACAACAAATCTATTCCGAACTCTGAACACCAGAATTCGAGTCCCAAAATTCGGAAGATAATATTGGGTTTTTCTAGTTCTGCAGACGTTAACTTCACAAAAGTTATCGCATCGACGAAGACTGAAAGATGACGGCAGCAATTCTTCTTCTACTTCAGCAATTTGAATCCGAATCGACAGAATCCACCGTGAACGTGCGGAACAAGTCACAAAGAAGGAAATTTCACAGCACGAGCGCCATTTCCAAGTACGGGTAGCATGCCAATAATCGCAAGTGAATTGCAGCAGACCGCAGACAGAGTGACAACTCTTCCAATAACAAGCGGTAATCAGGGAGACCTCAACACCCTCGAAAAATCTGGGAAAACTACCGATGATAAGTATGATAGCAATTTATTGAGCCAACAAGAAGCCCAGCCATGACGTTCAGTTGACAGAAAAAAAACCAAAAACGTCGGTAATCTGAATCAGCTCAAGCCTGAACGGATTGCGTGAGCAAAAAAAGATCTGAGGCCTTCAAAAAGTGGGTTTAGGTACCCCGTGGGTCTGATATGATTCTGAAAAAAGCCAAAAAGTCAGCTGGGCCGTTTAATTATTCGTAGTTGTTTGCGCCTTAATTATTGCGTGAGACTCAGTCTGCGCCGAAGAGCCGCGCCAATGGGAATGCCACATGATGGCAAAAGTCGCCCAGTAAATTTTCCATGAAGTGTCATGTCGAGCGCGGAATGTAGTGTCATTCCGAAAAGGAGGACTGGGAACGGACAGGCAAACGAAGTGAGTATATTTTTGTTGTCAGTTGACATCCAGAAGCGTTGGCTCTTAGGCGAGGAGTTATGGCGTTTTTCAATTACTTAGTCAGTCTAGATATTTATTATCATTTTCTATGTCAATTTTCAAGTCCCGTCTCGATTATCATTCATGAGCTGGATAAGCCGACAGAAGCGGGTATTGATCCTTCAGCTCTGTTTGTATGTGATCTCAAATTGAAATTAGTAGTGTGTGGTGATTCCACAGAAGGTCCGATGTAAGGGCTCAAAACACGACGAGGGATTCTCGAAAGAAAGGGTGGGAGATTCTCGAAACACGACGAGAGTATGATTTTCTCGAAACACGACGAGAGTATCTCGAAACACAATGAGAGGAATGATCTCGAAACACGACGAGAGTAATTTTCTCGAAACACGATGAGAGCAATTATCCCAAAACACTACGAGAGTAATTATCTCGAAACACGACGAGAGTAACGATCTCGAAACACGACGAGAGTAATTATCTCGAAACACGACGAGAGTAACGATCTAGAAACACGACGAGAGCAATCATCTCGAAACACGATGAGAGCAATTATCCCAAAACACTACGAGAGTAATTATCTCGAAACACGAAGAGAGTAACGATCTCGAAACACGACGAGAGCAATCATCTCGAAACACGATGAGAGCAATTATCCCAAAACACTACGAGAGTAATTATCTCGAAACACGAAGAGAGTAACGATCTCGAAACACGACGAGAGCAATCATCTCGAAACACGATGAGAGCAATTATCCCAAAATACTACGAGAGTAATTATCTCGAAACACGATGAGAGTAATTCTCTCGAAACATGACGAGAGTAATCATCTCGAAACACGATGAGAGCAATTATCCCAAAACACTACGAGAGTAATTATCTCGAAACACGATGAGAGTAATTCTCTCGAAACATGACGAGAGTAATTATCCCAAAAAAACACAACGAAAGGACCTCAAAACAAAAATAATGGTTCTTCTGCAGCCGCAAAGTGGTCGTGTATTGCGTCCCAGTTGTGGCGAAAGTGATTCGTTGGAGGAAAATACTTTCGCAAGCCTTGAATTGCTTTCAGTGTGGGCATTCAGATTGCGCAGCGTTTTTCCATTTCGGATTTTTTTTCTTCCATAATGGATGAGATTGCAGACCTCGTGGATAGAGAATCGACTCCGCAGTGTGGTCAATGCCATCCATGGTGGGCAAGCGTTTTACTATTTTTGGATTTGTTCCCATTGACATTGTGGGCATTCAGATTGCGCAGCGTTTTTTTATTTCGGATTTTTTTCTTCCGTCATGGATAAGATTGCAGAGCTCGGGGATAGAGAATCGACTCCGTAGTGTGGTCAATGCCATCCACGGTGGGCAAGCGTTTTACTTTTTTTTGGATTTTTTCCCATTGTGGGTATTCGGATTGCGCAGCGTTTTTTTATTTCGGATTTTTTTCTTCCGTCATGGATAAGATTGCAGAGCTCGGGGATAGAGAATCGATTTCCGCAGTGACAGTCTGAGTGTGGCCAATGCCATGCATGGTGGGCAAGCGTTTTATTTTTTTTGGATTTGTTCCTATTGTGGGCATTCAGATTGCGCAGCGTTTTTCTATTTCGGATTTTTTTTCTTCCATCATGGATAAGATTGCAGACCTCGCGGATAGAGAATCGACTTCCGCAGTGTGGCCAATGCCATGCATGGTGGGCAAGCGTTTTATTTTTTTTGGATTTGTTCCTATTGTGGGCATTCAGATTGCGCAGTGTTTTTCTATTTCGGATTTTTTTTCTTCGCAGACCTCGCGGATAGAGAATCGACTCCGCAGTGTGGTCAATGCCATCCATGGTGAGCAAGTGTTTCACTTTTTTTGGATTTGTTCCTATTGTGGGCATTCAGATTGCGCAGCGTTTTTCTATTTCGGATTTTTTTCCTTCCATCATGGATAAGATTGCAGACCTCGCGGATAGAGAATCGACTCCGTAGTGTGGTCAATGCCATCCATGGTGGGCAAGCGTTTTACTTTTTTTGGATTTGTTCCCATTGACATTGTGGGCATTCAGATTGCGCAGCGTTTTTTTATTTCGGATTTTTTTCTTCCGTCATGGATAAGATTGCAGAGCTCGGGGATAGAGAATCGACTCCGCAGTGTGGTCAATGCCATCCATGGTGGGCAAGCGTTTTACTTTTTTTGGATTTGTTCCCATTGTGGGTATTCAGATTGCGCAGCGTTTTTTTATTTCGGATTTTTTTCTTCCGTCATGGATAAGATTGCAGAGCTCGGGGATATAGAGAATCGATTTCCGCAGTGACAGTCTGAGTGTGGCCAATGCCATGCATGGTGGGCAAGCGTTTTATTTTTTTTGGATTTTTTCCCATTGTGGGAATTCAGATTGCGCAGCGTTTTTTTATTTCGGATTTTTTTCTTCCGTCATGGATAAGATTGCAGACCTCGCGGATAGAGAATCGACTCCGCAGTGTGGCCAATGCCATCCATGGTGGGCAAGCGTTTAGGCCCAGTCAAAGTGTGGCCAATGCCGTTCAACTTCATGGTGGGCAAGTTCATCCTGTTTTTGGATTTTTTGAGTCGCTCTTTCTGTAGTTCACGACGAGAGTAATTTTCTCGAAACACGATCCTCTCATGATCTCGAAACACGACGAGAGTATCTCGAAACACGATGAGAGTAGTGATCTCAAAACACGACGAGAGGATCTCAAAACAAAAATAATCTCCTGAAGCTGCAAAATGGCCATACATTGCGCTCGAGTTGTGGAGAAAGTGACTCGTTGGAGGAAAATACTTTCACAAGCCTTGAATTGCTTGCAGTGTGGGAATTCAGATTGCGCAGCGTTTTCTTATTTCGGATTTTTTTCTTCCATCATGGATAAGATTGCAGAGCTCGCGGATAGAGAATCGATTCCGCAGTGTGGTCAATGCCGTGCATGGTGGGCAAGTGCGTTATAATTGTTTTTTTTGCCATTGTGGGTATTCAGATTGCGCAGCGTTTTTGTTTTTTTTAGATCTATTTTATTCCATCATGGATTAGGCGGTAGATCTCGCGGGTAGAGAATCCGCAGTGTGGCCAATGCAAGTCATGGTGGGCAAGTTCATCCTTTTTTTTGGATTTCTTTCCCAATGTGAGCATTCCAATCTAAGATTGCGCAGCGTTTTTTTTTTTTTTTCAGATCTATTCTATTCCATCATGGATTAGGCCGTAGATCTCGCGGATAGAGAATCCGCAGTGTGGTCGATGCCGTGCATGGTGGGCAAGTGCGTTATAATTGTTTTTTTTGCCATTGTGGGTATTCAGATTGCGCAGCGTTTTTTTTTTTTTTTCAGATCTATCCTATTCCATCATGGATTAGGCGGTAGATCTCGCGGATAGAGAGTCCGCAGTGTGGTCAGTGCCATTCATGGTGGGCAAGTTCGTCCTTTTTTTTGGATTTTTTTCCCAATGTGGGTATTGAGATTGCGCCGCGTTTTTTTTTTTTTTTCAGATCTATTGTATTCCATCATGGATTAGGCGGTAGATCTCGCGGATAGAGAATCCGTAGTGTGGTCGATGCCATTCATGGTGGGCAAGTCCATCCTTTTTTTTGGATTTCTTTCCCAATGTGGGCATTCAGATTGCGCAGCGTTTTTTTTTTTTTTCAGATCTATCCTATTCCATCATGGATTAGGCGGTAGATCTCGCGGATAGAGAATCCGCAGTGTGGTCAATGCCATTCATGGCGGCCAAGTTCGTCCTTTTTTTTGGATTTTTTTGCCAATCAGAATCTTTCTTTAGTTCACGACGAGAGTAGTGATCTCGAAACACGACGAGAGTAGTGATCTCAAAACACGACGAAGGGACCTCAAAACAAAAATAATCTCCTGAAGCTGCAAAATGGCCATACATTGCGTCCGAGTCGTGGAGAAAGTGACTCGTTGGAGGAAAATACTTTCGCAAGCCTTGAATTGCTTGCAGTGTGGGAATTTTGTTTGCGTTTCTATTTCATTTTTATCATTGTCGAGCGGTATTTGGTGACATTTCATTTTGTATATTTTTATCATTGTCAGCCGGTATTTGGTGACATTCACAAGATGATTTTTTTTTTGATGAAAGACTAGCTTGATCTCTGTTTACAACGGACAGCAAAATTCAAACAACTAGACAAATGATATTTAGACAGATGATTCTTAGCCTGCTTAGATCGATTACCTTAGGCTTTTGTACATTCGCAAGACTCTTTTTTTGCAACAAAAAATATATCGTCAGGAATCTATTTTGACTGAATTGGGCGATCGATTTTGGAGCGCCTCAGTCTAAGGCAAGAAGTGGAGCGGTTTCAATTGAATTTGAGTGATTAACTTTCAGTACACCCAAGAATCAGAGTCTCAGTTCCAAATTGACAAGTATTCGACTCCCAATTGAATTTTGCCAAGCTGCAGCATTCCATTCTCCATTGAATTTTGCCAAGTATTCGATTCCCAATTGAATTTTCCAAAACATTCGACTTTTCTTTCAATCTCCTTGAATATCTGTCCCATCCAGGTCTGATTCTTCATTCGAATTGAATTTGAAACTCTATTCTCCTCGTCGTTTGAATTGAAACTGCGACTCTTCGAGTTCCAAACTACTCTTCTTCTTCCATCCTGTGTCCCTGTTCTGCAGGGCAGTGAACGTTGAACACTCAAAAGCTATCTCTCTCTTCAAAATTAGAAAGCCACTCAATTGTGTATGTGTGTATTTCTTCTAAATTATCTGTTCCTTCAGATCCCCAACAACAAAAATAACTCTATTTCGAATTCCAATCCGAATTCGAACCCCAAAACTCGGAAGAATCATTGGGTTTAAAAGTTTTCTGCAAAAGTTCTCCTCAGAATCACGTGAGTATTCGAAACGACAACAATAGAAGACAGCATTCGCAGGAGTCCAGCAATCTGAATCACTCTTCTTCAGCAGTCGATAGCAACAATCAACCACTGACGGACAGCACGAGTCGCAAAGGAAGAAGCTTCGCAGCACGATATCTATCTCCCAGGCTAGCACGAGTGGCACGCCAACAGTAATACTCAACAGTAACAGCCCTGTTCAGACTACTAATTCCTCAAATAACGAGCACCAAGCAGTGAGACCTCAACAGTTTCGGCAAGTCTAGAAGGCCTACTACTGCATCTCAAGCGAATTCTACACCACTTCCCATTTCCAGAATGATGAAAAGAACAGTCTCGGTCGGCGTTGTTTCGACGCTATATTCTGGACTGGCCGAGAACAGTCGGCAGCTCCTTTTTCGGAGGAGATTGGCATTTACCCACAGTCGAGAGTACTTGAAGAGACGTGACAGAATTTCAATCTTCTCTCGGACGACAACGCACGATTGGAAATCGTTTTGGGAAACCCTCGAAACTTCAGTCAATGAATATATGGGCGAAGAAACTGTCGAAACAGATCCTCCAGAAAACCAGGACAGAGCCTGGCAACCGCTTCTGGAGACTATCAAAGGGATTGCCTCGGAGTCAGAAACTGTCCGAGTCCAAAAGGCAGCAGTAGATCATGCAACCGTCAAGCCTTCCTTAAAACTACATAAACTTCAAGGCAACAACCGATATCATTTGTGTAACAAACCATCCCACAGGTATGACCTTATGATCTTATTCAACGGTCCACAGAATTTCGAAGCCTCAAAAGAAGCTTTGCAAGCGAAAGCAGAGGAACAAAAGAATAAAAGGGGAAGCAGATTCAATTGGTATGTGTTCCAAAATGATGATAAGCCGAAGCCTTCTGAACAGAAAAAAAACAAAGGCCTATATATTGCAATCAGTCGCGACAGGCTTGGTGGGCCCTGGGTGTCTTTTGATGGACTCGAAACGATTCAATTTGAAAACGGACTTGTACACGTGCTGGATTACGTTCCCAAGAGGCTCGACGATTCTCGTCCCCGACAACATCCAAGCGAGCAAGAACTCAAGCTCTCTGCAGATCAAACGGGTGCTACTTTGAGTGGTGGCAAACCTTTTCTCGCTCGGCCTTCGGACCCTTCCAAATTCAATGAACTTGAAGACACAGAGCCAGAGGATCCCGAAAACAAACAAGATTCTGAGCCCAGTCCCTTTACTCCCGCTCAAACGGCTGTAAACGTAGTCACATCGCGCGAGTCTGACTCTGGAGAGCATTCCAACAGCACAGAAGGCGGAGAAGAGGCTGCAAGTCCTTCTACTCCCGCTCAAACGGCAGCGGACGAGAATCCGTTTCTGACAGTCCTCAATGCAGCAGTCACTCAATATATGGGCAAAGAAGCTAATAAAGATTACAAAGAATACCTTGAAAGAACTCCAAGAGCCTTGAAATTCTGGGAAAGCGCAGTTTCAGTCCAGAAGGTGGCTTTCGCCAACTTGAACTCTAAACCGGAAGAGCGATATAAGTGGACGTCTACAGGAGAATCGAACAGGTATGACCTTGTTATCGGGTTCAAGCCAACGGGTAATTTCAAGGTGGCAGTCCAAACGATGATATTTGAAAGAAATATGAAAAAAGAGCAAGGCTTGAGTTGGTATTGGTTCGAAAGGATTGCACCGGACGAAACTCCACAACCAATTGGGTCGATATTTATCGCAATCAGTCGTGATAAGACCGATTTTCGTGAACTCAAAGGCAAAGAGACTACTTTCGAAAAAGGAGTTGCAGACTCTCAAGAGCGTTCGGACTTTTGAGAAGTTCCCGTTTGAACCATATCTCTGAATCTGATGACTGCAATCTCTGGCAGCAGATGAGAAATCACATGTCCGAAAAGCATCACAAAACACCAGCTGAGCAGATGTGATTTCCGTCTGACTGCCAGAAGGATTGAATAAAATAGTGCGCTAATATGGAGGATATTACTGCACGCCCAATAGGGTTGATGATCATGATGGCAATGTGTGGGCGATGCCAATCAATGACACATTGATTCTGAATGAGAATCAACATCTGCACTGTGCTTGTGGAGAAGAACACACGGACAGAATCTCACTTTCACGAAAACGAAATGATATCATTTCCACTTTTTTCAAAAAGTGAGAGCAACGATGATGACGATATTGTCCTACTCAAAGTCTAAATTAGAGGTGGTTTTGGACATGGGATGTATCCAGTCAGATTCCTTGGTCTTTAAGATGTATCCAGTCAACTCTTTGTGATCACAGAAAAAAGCTGGCGGGCTGATCTGTCAAAGCCGAGGCCAATTCGACTCTTTAGTTGACATTGGTTGACGTTCTCATCCGAAGGGTGATGGGTGCCAGACTTGTTTCGAATCTAAGCGGAAGTTAGACTGTAACTGTATGTCGCCAATCTGGAAAAAATCACAGAGGATGAGTGATATATTGACAACAAAAAGGAGAAATTTACTATATCTGCGTTATTGGAAAAAATTTGATCTCTATTAAAAATGTGCAGTATATCTGAACGTAATTGAAATTCGAGATGTTTGTTAAACCAATGTGATTGTAAATAATCATTTGTTGAAGCAAGAGGAGGCCTTTCCGTGACGTCCAGCTGACAGCTACAAAATCAAAAAGCCAGATGATCATGGCCAAAACATCCGTCGTGATATCGGATCAAGCCTGAACGAACCGTGTGAGCAAAAAACCAGAGAAGCGAGGCATTCAAAATTTAGTGGGCTTAGAAGTCAGATTGCCCTGTAGATCTAGTATCGGAAAAATCAGAAAAGTCAGCTGGACAAGACTGCCTAAGAGACTGCAAAAACTTAAATTTCTTAAAACTTAAGCTCCGTTAACTTCATAATTGTCAAAACTTAAAAAAATGCCCACTAGATTTTCCATGTAGTGTCATGAGGTCCGAATGAAGTCCTATATAACTCCGCAAAGGAGAATTGGAAACGGATACTAGATAGGCAAACGAAGATGTTTTAGTTTGTTAAACCGATCATATGTGATAGCAATTTATTTAGCCAACAAGAAGCCCAGCCATGACGTCCAGTTGACACAAAAAAATCAAAAAACCAAAAACTTCGGTAATCTGAATCAGCTCAAGCCTGAACGGATTGCGTGAGCAAAAAAAGATCTGAGGCCTTCAGAAAGGTGGCTTAAGTGCCCCGTGGGTCTACTATCTGAAAAAAATCCAAAAAGTCAGCTGTGTCGTTTTATTATTCGTAGTTGTTGCCTTAATTATTGCCTGAGGCTGCGAAGAGCCTCGCCAATGGCAATGCCATGCGTATTACTATTACGATGGCAAAAGTCGCCCAGTAAATTGCCCATGAAGTGTCATGTCCAAGGGCCGAATGGAGTGTCGTTCCGAAAAGGAGACTGGGGACGGATGGGCAAACGAATAATTCTATAGCC
>Ga0099797_101304_pt1 | contig 13549 bp, 7 predicted proteins | sample Uncmet_Sort48C_1_FD_89871 | JGI IMG/M metagenome (GOLD analysis project Ga0099797, IMG submission 89871) | Marine eukaryotic communities from CALCOFI LINE 67, Pacific Ocean - C012_Sort48C_1 | ecosystem: Environmental > Aquatic > Marine > Oceanic | place: Pacific Ocean: Monterey Bay | collected... | reverse complement strand
TCATGGTGATGCACAGTGCAAGGATGTGTGGGATGTCCTCATGCAACACGCAGCTGATGTGGCTAACAACCAGCCCTGAGTCTGGCACACAGTGTCCCATCCAACGTGCTGGGGGTGAACGCATGGACATGTGCTCTGCGCACCATCCTGCTCTTTGCCATGCAACATGTTGGTTGCCTGACCCCCAAACACCTGACAGGTTTTCGGACAAAGCGTGTGATGCGCTGTGGTGTGGTCGATCTAAAACTGTTTCTGGAGGAGATGTGCTGTCAAGCATGAAACCTGCATCAACCTCTTTCACTTCCCATTCCTCATGACATGCATCAAGAATCGCTTGCAGTGTGGAATCATCAGAGCCAATCACATCACAGTCATCCATGTTTCATGCAACGCGGACCACCGGTTTGTGAAACGCCGTTCATGAACGCCACAGACATCAGTTTATGAAACGTGGCGTTTCACAAACGCCTAAATTCATCAAAATGCTAATGTGAAACGGCGTTTACAACCGCTGACCAAAATGCTTTCATGAAACGTGACATCCGTTGCATGAAACATGGACAGTCATCAGCATGAATGATTGTAATAGCCTCAGAGTGTTTGGTCTCAGTTTTCGTACCATCAGAACCGTTAGGGGCCGGTCGGGATGGTTGCATTTTGAATCTGAACGGTCATTGTGGCCGATGGGAGGGAGGGGTTTCTTGCGCCGACCGTTCGAAAAAAGGTTGTATTTCCCCATGGTTTACCAACTTCGATTGCCATGGCCTGCAACACCCATCCCAAGGTTGAATTACCGTTCCCAAGGGAGGGAGGGAGGGAGGGACTTTGGCTGAAACGGTCACAATGACCGTTTGATTTCGAAATGCAACCATCCCGACCGGCACCTTACCCACAATTTGGTCTCGGGTGAGGTAGAACATTGAGGGATCCATGACACATTTGTGGCATGACCATTCACCCTGATCATGGTGAAGTGTGGCCAAGAACAGTAGAATGAGTGAATCGCCCTGGAAACCTGGTTTAGAGATAAAGAGGAAAACAACTAAGAACAATAGAAACGCATTTTTTAAACCATTTTATGAGATTTTATTCAATTTTGATGAAACCTTCACCAGATGAAATCTTTTGCTTCATGCTTTCATTTCATGAAGGTTTGCGTTCAAAATTTAAATTCAAATTGAATTCAAATTCAAATTCAACTTCAAATTTATTCTAAGAACGTTAGAGCATTTTTTTAATAACAGCTGAAGAAAAAAAGATTTTCAAATTTTGACTTCAGATTCTGAAAATTCAAACAAGCATCTATGCTGTATGACCATTGGCTTAAAATTGATTGGTGAATCAAATTCTAGCTATTTTACTGTTCTTGGCCACAAGTGGCGTTTACAAGATTCCGGGTCATTAGATTTTACCTATAGGTGCATTTTCATGTTCATTGTACAAAAAAGGTAATTCGCACACTAAACTTGCCAAAAAAAGGAGATGGAATTGAGAACTTGTGCAAGGTGCATCCCAGCGGCCGAATCTTGCAAACGCCACTTAACTGTAAAGTGTTTCAGAATGAATTCATCACGAGTTTTAGACCAATTGCCGGATGCTGCAGGATGACCGTGCAGGTTCTCACGACACACCATGCACAAGGGTTCACCATGCTTATCACACAGTTCAAAACCTTCAGGGTGCTTCAGGGCCATTAGTTGACCTGGCGGTGACTCAGCCCAGCACGCTTCGAGCTCTTCGCGTCTCGCATCGAAAGCTCGCGTTTCGCGTGGCATGGTGGCTTCATGAGCCTCATGGGCATCATGCGCCCGCCATGCTTGTTCCTGCTGAGGGAGATCATCAATGAGGTACCGGTGCGCTTTAATAAGGGCTACATCATCCTCACTTGTATGTTTGCTAGGTGTGTAATGCATACGGAATCCCCCATTGCCTGACCAATCGTAGCTCAGGGTATCCTCACTTCTTCTCTACCGTCCATAGCGGGACGATAGAGATCAGGGGGACCTTCACCTCTATTAGGATGTTTCAGATCTGTGCTGAATCCATCAGCATGAAGATCATCAACACTCAACAGCTCACGGTTTAGATCAGGTACTGTCATGCCCGTGATTAAGATGAAGGGTTGTACTAGGGGATGATTATCATTCTGAGCACTCGGATTAATGATGTAACATGGCATGCTACCCTCTAGATCAGCATCCAGAAAGCTCTTGTTAGCGACCTGAATCTTGGCTCTATAGACTTTCTCGCATGCGTTAATTGACTAGACATGGATGCTTTGAGAAAGGTTTTATTAGCCATAGTATCAACATGCATGCATCTGATTTTACTTCTTAATCTGGACAACCCAATGATCGTGAGTTGATTCATTCACTTTACACTTGTGGCCAAGAACAGTAAAATAGCAGGTTTTTGATGAGCTAACTCGATTTGAGTTAGAGGTTGTTCTAGATGCGCATGAACATGAACTTTCCGAATCTGCAATCAGAATTAAAAAATATTTTTTATTCCAGCAGTTAGAATTTATTTGAATTTGTTTTTATTTAATTAAGTCACATTTTCTGTAGAAAAAAAGTGCTCCGATTTTAATTCTGAGCACGGCAATCGACCGGAAGACCATGTTTCCGGTCGATTGGTGTGCTCAGATCAAAAAGTTGATTTTTCTCGAAAAAAGGTTGGCCTGACTACAGTGAAGTGGCGTTTACAAGATTCGACCGCTGGGATGTACCTTGTACAAGTTCTTAATTTTATCTCCTGTTTTGGTAAGTTTGGTGTGTGAATTACCTTTTTTGTCAATAAACATGAAACTGTACCTAGGTAAAATCTAATGACCTGGAATCTTGTAAACGCCACTTCACTGTATTCTTCTTTTTTACTGTTCTTGGCCACACTCAGGGTTGGATTCACTGCTGAATGCATTAAGTGATTCATCACATGGCATGCATTCAGTTTCACATGGCACACATTCAGTTTCATCTGAGTTATGATGTGCTTGTACATGAGCAATGCAGTAATGAATGAGTCACACATGTAGGGTCAGGGAGCGGCTATAGCATCTAACAAACCTCCTAAACCTAACACAGCAACGCTGCACCCCGCCTGTGACTCTATCCTATCACTAAGCTCCGCCATGCCGCATGCATCACGCCATGCCTCCAACTCTTCGCCTAGGGTAGGGTCATAATAAGGCTTTGACACTATTGCCTTACAGTGCAATGGCGCTGATTAGGGGCCACTCAGAGTGGTTGAATTACAAAACCTACAGGTCAAATCGACTGGAAGGGTGGGTGGGGTCGTTTCCATCGCCGCAAGACAAGAAAATGGTCGAATTCCACTTGAGAAAAAAGGTTGAATTCCACCCGCAACTGGCTACAATTTTGAAGGGAGGTAGGGGTCTTGGCTAGCGGTCGATTTGGCCTATAGGTTTTGTAATTCAACCACTCTGAGTGGCACCTTTAATAGAGTCCACATGTTTAGAGTAAAGGGCTTCACAGTATCTTGAATTTCAGAACTTGAACATCCTTGTGTTGTGAAAGCGGACAAAAAGAGGAAAAAATTACTAAAAATAATAACAAATTTAAGAACTTTTGAGACCCTGCACTTGCCAAAAAACAAGAACTCAAGCCGAAACTAGCTGATCCCACAGCCATTGATTCTGACGTTTGTAAGCTGTTTGTTCCCAACTGGGAACTACTGAGCTCACCTGAGACTTCAAAGGAGGCTTCCAGAATGGACCTTTATCTGAATCAAATGACTGAACTGACTCAAGAATGCACACATGAATGGCAGAGGTCTGTTCAATGTTGGCTTTTGACCAGAGCGAAGCTTTGGTCGCCAACTCTGAGCCCCTACCTTTGTCTAATCCCAAAGGGGTTAGATGGGCACTCTTGTTCGAGGACTCACTCTTATGTTTGCCACTATGCCCAGGGTCAGGGGCATGATAGCCATGCGACTCTCTCTCACATTTGTGGGTGAACAGGATTAAAAAGATGTTTCTTGTGGCAGACATGTTTTTGAGAAAAATCAATTTGAAATTTTTTTGTGCACCAAAGTCCCGGAAAGGGTCTATTGTGGGGGCAAATCTACAAAAAAACTGATTTTTTTTCTGAAAAATGTTTTTGAATTTTTTATTTAACCCACTTAAGCCTCACTTTAAAATCAAAAAATGAAATAAAAAAGTGAACAGGGTTGAGGTAAAATGGGAATTTCTCCATCAATTTTCAAAATTTTTTTATCGGGATTTTTTGTATGAAAGTTCAGAATGAGTACTTTTAGATGCATAAACAATCTCAAAAACCATGACGGGGGGTGAAACATCTATTTAACCCTGTTCACCCACATGTAAGTTTGCAGCGTTCCGCAATCTGCTGTAACTCTGCCAAATCTTTTAGGGTGTCCTTTTGGTTTCTCAATGAAACCAAATCCCCACCCTGAGTTTTCTCTCGCTCGACTTCTATCTGTTCGATCTGCACCTCACACAAATTTGTGGCATGGATCTGAACACGATTGTGTTCAGTCATGTCATCAAACTGGGTCTCTACATCTTTTCTCACCGACGCCAGTTTAGACCGAGCTGTCTCTCCTCCGACTGACGCTTGGGCTGCTTCATGCTTCTCGAGATCCTGCAAGTGAGTTAGCAAAAGCTTCTGGTTAGAACAGATCTCATTGATCACATTCATTGCATTTGAATGACCAGCATCAGTGAGTGAGGTTTCTATGTCATGCAGCCATTGCACCTTAGCATTGGCCACCTGTTGCGCGACGAAGCTCGCGATATTTTTCGCGGCACCTTGCTCATAATCCTGATGCATTGCACATGGGTGCAGGACATGGTCACACAAGGTGGGATCGTCATCAACCTCGTCCAGAATCTGTGACCTCTCAGATTCGGGCAGCCAGACCTGGCCGCCCGGGCCCATAACAGCTGAGGCACACAGGCCACCCATGGCACGGAAAAGGCAAGCGCTGGTTGGAATAACCAAATTCACCCGGTACCGCATTTCCGCACACCGCGCACTCACCTCGCCGGCAGTTAATCTTAGCAGCCCCGCTGGTGTGGTGGAAACCAGCATTACAGGCATGGTGATCGATCGAGGCCATCATGTTACGTGAATAGACCACGCTGCCAGTGCACGCTTGTTTTGTAGCTGCCCATTTCACTAATCGGGAACTTGCCATGTCTGGAACTACCATCTGCGCTGCCACGCTGGCAGCTTAACTGAAACTGAATCTAACTGTTGGCTGTTCTGGCCGGCCCAATTGCCTTCTGGGTGCCGCCCGGCAATGAAACGAAAATGCACAAACGACAGCCCAGGCAGTGACTTCAGAGATTGCGGTAGGGGTTTCCATCGGAATTGGGTTTCAATCAACGGAATGGAACAAAAATTCCCTCACATCATGGCGAAGAAACGAGGCAAACAGTCCTGAAAGCCACCGCGCACTGCGATATTGAACGGCGTGAACGGATACAATGGAATCAGCTCATGTGACAGGAATCGATGGAGAAGACATGCTTTTGAACCGCTACACGGGTTTTAAGGATGCGAGAATGCACGGTGGCAGCGTGTGAAGCCGCGTTTACCGATTGAAACATGTTCTTGAAGTTGATGAGCTGAGAGGCCCCAGTCACCAACACGAAAGTTTCTGGTCGGCCTGTGCAGGCAGATGCCCTCAAAGAGTTGCCTTGGTCTTGGTATCCCACGGCAACTCAGCCGCTCTGGCGAAAGCAAACGGCTGTAGAGGCTTCAATGGAAAAAGAGAGGACGATGGACGGTGAGTAAGCCCCGACAATTCTGAGTGGCCATGATCAGCCATCAGATAGTGCGGAATTACATCCGTATAGCGATTGTTCTTTCACATTACAACACATGCAACTTCCACCTGTCTTTACTGAATACCGCACCAAATACACGCACCTATCTTCAGTACACTTTCCGCACCTCTCCACTTGCATCTATTGTCACAAATAACTCCAAAATAAATCTGCGGAACTGCCCTGCGGCGATTACGCGGCATGCAGCAGCTAGCAGGTTGATACTTCAAAAAAACACTTTTCATCAACTGCAAACAAACCATGCAAACCCGATTCAACAACATCATCACTCATGTCAAATAGGTTCTCTGAAGGATCACCAATCACCACCATTGGCCCAGAGAAGAAGGCAAAGGAGGTCCAATACAACAAGATCATTTGAACAAATTGAAGCTGAAAAAACAAACTACACTCCTGTAGCAAAAGGTAACCACTTCTATTTGCTTGTGAACACAATTAAAGCTGAATATAGAATTAAGGATAGTATTATGTTTCAAACTTCCTCTTTTGATTTGAACTACCCAGGATCCAAAGGATATCCATCGCAGAAAGGTCCAAAGCCTGATATGAAAAACGTACCTGCCAAAAGAGCCAGAGAAGTTGAAATGACTCCAACTGAAGCAAGAAAACCAAAAGGAAATCAACCTTCAGCACCGCAGAGATCCGCATTCTACAATACCATTTCAAAATATCCAACCAATACCAACCTGGGTGATACCGCTCAAGCAAAACACAGTAAAGCACATGAAATCTGTGTCACTAGCTTATCGCGCGAAATGACTGATTTTTCAACTTTTGAAGGAAATCAACTTTCAGCACTGCAGAGATCCGCATTCTACAATATCATTTCAAAATATCCAACCAATACCAACCTGGGTGCTACCGCTGAAGCAAAACACAGTAAAACACATGAAACCTGTGTCACTGGCTTATCGCGCGAAATGACTGATTTTTCAACTTTTGAAGGAAATCAACTTTCAGCACTGCAGAGATCCGCAATCTACAATATCATTTCAAAACATCCAACCAATACCAACCTGGGTGACACCGCTGAAGCAAAATACAGTAAAACACATGAAACCTGTGTCACTGGCTTATCGCGCGAAATGACTGATTTTTCAACTTTTGAAGGAAATCAACTTTCAGCACTGCAGAGATCCGCATTCTACAATACCATTTCAAAACATTCAACCAATACCAACCTGGGCGAGACCGCTGAAGCAAAACACAGTAAAACACATGAAACCTGTGTCACTGGCTTATCGCGCGAAATGACTGATTTTTCAACTTTTGAAGGAAATCAACTTTCAGCACTGCAGAGAACCGCATTCTACAATACCATTTCAAAATATCCAACCAATGCCAACCTGGGTGCTACCGCTGAAGCAAAACACAGTAAAACACATGAAACCTGTGTCACCGGCTTATCGCGCGAAATGACTGATTTTTCAACTTTTGAAGGAAATCAACTTTCAGCACTGCAGAGAACCGCATTCTACAATACCATTTCAAAACATCCAACCAATGCCAACCTGGGCGAGACCGCTGAAGCAAAATACAGTAAAACACATGAAATCTGTGTCACTAGCTTATCGCGCGAAATGACTGATTTTTCAACTTTTGAAGGAAATCAACTTTCAGCACTGCAGAGATCCGCATTCTACAATACCATTTCAAAATATCCAACCAATACCGACCTGGGTGCTACCGCAATACTAATTAATTCTACCATACCATATCCTATCCATAACCTGCTTTCATATATAGAAGGAACCCTGACATCAGAAGAAGCAGCAGAACTACAGGATACTGAAGCTCATCTTGTTAATGAGGAAGCTATACCGTCTCCAGTAAAAATGTTTGACTCTGAGGAATTGATAGAAGATATCTCTCAAGGTATTATATGTCATGATCACAATGATACATATAATACCTACTTGACAAATGATGCGGAGCCAACAGAAGAAGGACCAGAAAAAGGAGAGGAATTAATAGAGGAGGAACTTATGGAATATGAATCTGCAGAGGAAGAAATTACGGAAAGTGAAGTCCTATTGGAAGACCCCACAGGGAATAGAACAATCGTACTACAACAAATTGTCATGAAATATGACAACCGATTCCTCATACTGGACAAATGGTCTCGAATAGCAGCTCGGATAAATGCAAAAATTACACTGACGTCTGCTTTCAGAGGGTATGTGAAAAGACAGGAGATCTCAAAACTAAACACTGTCTTGAAAATTCAAGCCATTGCTAGAGGATATCTCATCAGGTCACGTCTACCCCTACTGGAAGTCTTTACGAATGTTGCCGTTACCCAGATGACAATTTGGGAAGAAACGACAGGCTACAGCCTATTTCATCACTTATTCCCAGGGCAACCGTTTACGTCGCGCTTCACTGAGAACTACCCGGACGACAGAACTGTCATTTACAGCAAATACGTCAAAGATCACCTAGGTGTACCCTTGGCATATTACACCCAACTTGAAGAACACGAAAAAGAGATTGACCAGGCCTTTATCTTTGGACCAAATTTCCCTACAACAGTCACAGATGCTTACTTGGAAGCAGAGACACTCTATCTCAAGGATGCAGAAACTGTCCCCAAAAGAAACACTCCATCCCAGTTCAATGAATTCATTATCAAACTACTGAACGAACTGTTCACTGACCTTTCGCGGGTTATGACAATTCAGAGACAAATACGCCTGACCACCTTCTCACGCGAGTTGGATGAAGAGGGATTCCTCGCCCATAAGGATTCAGGATTCTTTCAGGAAATCGCAGAAATCAAAGCAAAGGCGGCAGAAGCCAAAGCTGCACTCAGCCAGACAATCGATTTTACTGTTCAGATCGCACATGCAAAACAAATATTACCTGATGGAACTGACTTTGAATACGTCCCAAAGAGACTCTTCAAACAAGGTGAAAAATTTGAAGGAAAAGAAGAAGAGATACATGAAATTCAAAGTGTATCACCCATAATTCCATCGCAACTCCAACGCTCAGAAGACGCCTTAGTTCAACTATTTGGCGAAAACGGATTGGATCTCAGAGCTGATGACTCCACTATCTACCTGGATCAAGATTCTAATCGCAAATCTCGAGGATTGACCTTCTGTTGGAAAGGATCTGTCAAGAATATCTACTCGGATGAACTCGAAAACATCATTGATATCACGAATAAGCCAGAAACCACCATCACAATTCCCTTATCTTGTAAAGAGTCTCGCGAGATTATTGGCATTGGATTCAAAATCGCTGTTCTAATCAAAGAAAGAAAAGACCCAGACAACGTTATTACATGGGCTGCTGAACTCCCCACAGGATTGTATTTTGAAAAAAATGATTTCAAACAGGGACTCAACGCACTTACTCCTCTGTACTACGTCAAAAAGAAAAACGGAAAGCCAACTTTATCGCATGAGGACCTCGAGTTTCGCTTCAAGGGTATCAGAGCTCCAGATCAATATGGCCTACTGAGGGAGTCTCTCAAGATAAATTCTCTTCAGATTGCACTACCAGTTGATGTCCTATTGGGGATTGACCCTGAGTTTGATTTCAGCAAACTCCCCTTCCTTTTGCCGAAGAAATTCAACGTCCTTTGCACCTCCATCAGGGGCCAAATGCGCATTGAAGAAATTACACTACACCTTGATCGCACGTGCTCAGACAATTGTGGACACTCCCACAGTATGGAATTGCAGCACCACTTCATATATGGTCACTTGTGGATAGAAGCTAGCGAATGCCCTTTGAAGCAACCATACCAATGGACTGATTACTCTATCTTCCCTCCCGCCTACAAGACCATCCAACGTCCTCTCTACTGTATCGGATGTCAAGAGTGTCCACCGTATCCTCGCACATACAATGGTCCAGCCCCTTGCACTGAGGAAGAAAAGACCCAGGTTTGGGAAGCTATCGAAGCTGAGAAAATGCGATTAGCCCAGAACCCTCAGTCACCTCCCACTCCTCCACAAGACCTGCTGCGTGGGTTAACCCCAAACTGGTCACCTCGCGATTTTTCCATGTGGCCTCGAACACACGGAAACTGCCTTACACGTTTCTTCTCAAATGATCCTGATAAACTCGCTGAATACGAGCAAGTTCGCCCCAAGCTTCCTGATGCAGAAGTTCAGCTGGCCGCAAGGAAATCACAGGGTACTGCGAGCAAAGAAGTCAAAGATGCGATGAGTGCGTGCACAATGAAACGACGTCCCCCAGTCCCAGTTGCGGCAAAACAAAAGCAGCAGAAACAACCTCAGGCAATCATTAACAAATCCATAATTAATCATCCAAGTCCTAATGACTCCCATCACCTAGGTTCTCACCTCTTTGCCAAAAAAGACACAAAGCGGAAGCCTTTCTATCCGCCGGCGCAAATTCTAAGTGAGGAACTTCGAGAAGCACACACATATAAGCTCAGATTACGAATCTGCATGTATCATAGTATTAAAACAATATTCCAAAAAGCCACACCCAAAACCACCTTCTACTGCGACCCAGAGCGCAAAATCAACGTGCATACGCCAAGGCCCTTGATCCAAAGTCCCAAGACGCCGCACAACAGAACTAAGGACAATCTAGAGCCAAGCCCCAAGGCCCCACACAACGGAACTGTGAGCATCCCAGAGCTGCAACAAACACACCTTGCCTGTCGGCATGGAACAATACTGAGGACCAACACACACCCCTTCCCCCGAATGCCACCCCACATCGGGCAACCAAACACGCAAGGCCAGGACACACGAGCACAACCAGCCACGCAAAGCCAAACCGCCCCGCGAAGTGCCAACCAAGGGCAATTGCGCACAGCCAGACCATCCGCGGTTTTTCTAATGCAACCTGCGCAAAACCGAAAATGCGCGAACACTATGAACCAACCCTCAAATATGACCACGCCGCATGTAACCAAAATGAAAAATTCCAGAGTACACCACATCAACCCACCACACTCACCCACATGGACTCAAAACAAAAACACACAAATACTGAGCGAGTCAAAAGACAAACTCTCTTCTTCTTTAGCATTCATTATCCATTGCCTTTGCATCTTAGTGCAATTGATGACTCCCATGATTGAACCAACACACAAACTCCTACTTTTATTATACCTAGCTTGCCTTAGAATGAACTTTCTAAAACTCTCTATAAATCTCTTCTCCATCCATAACAACAAAAACAAAGAGCCACATGAATCAAATGATAACAACAACTTATCTAAACATCTACTTATAACAATCATACTCTTTACAATTTTCCTAATTCACTCACATTCACACACCCTAGAACACACACATTCTTTTGATTACCATGACAAATCACACCTCCTTGAAACAAATCGCCTAAACATACTAGATAGCAAACATAAAAAAAATATAAAACACCTAGACAAGATATCTTGCCCTGAAATAGTATTACTCAAACATTACTTTGATCAAACTAAAGGCTATGAAGGAGAAGGACCAAAACACCTAACTATCATGTCACTAAACATAACAGGAGGGAAATCTAAAGAAGACAAATACTTAGCTATTGAACAATTCTGTGAAGAAAATAAAGTAGACATAGTGTTCCTTCAAGAAACTCACTCACAGACAATAGACACCATTCAAAAATGTCTAGCACATACAAATACAATAGCACTTGAAGCTATAAATCCCCAAAATTCAAATAAAAATGGCGTAGCTATACTAATTAGAAATTCCTCACTTCTACCATCTAATCCCAATCTCATTCAATTTGAACTTGTTGACACAGACCTCTCATCACCTTGGACTTCACGTGACCCTACTTGTGATGCAATTCTAGGAAGATGGATCCATGTCAAAATCAAATATTATAATGTGGAATACAACCTAGTCAATGTGTATGCACCTTCTGATAGCCAACAAAGTAGAAATTCTTTCTACACACACATCAAACGCAAATGGGCAAGACACCACAACTTAATCATTGGAGGTGATTGGAATGATGTAGAAGAACCATCAAGAGATAGACATAGACTCTGGGACAATGCAGACCCACATCAAAATGAACAATACCAAGCACATAAAGAATTTGACACATTCCATAACTTGTATGACACAGCACTCAACAACATTGATGAAGATCAAGAAGACATACCTCACATGACCAATAGATCAAAACATAGTAAAGGCATCACCTTATCTAGAATAGATCGCATCTATGTGAATGGAGACTTAGAGGGGCAAACATTCAACCTAAACCATGAAAATAATCCAGAAAACCCGCATAGCACACCGCCAATCACTACTACACACTATCCAGTGGTCATTCAAGTCCACAACCTCAATGATTTACCACAAATAAAACAATACAAACACATTTTCAGAGCAAATGTGAATACTCTCATGCAACCCAAACACTTTCAACCAATCCTCCAAATCATTAGAAGACAATACTCTAATGCACAAGCCAATGGAAAATGGCTACAAGAATGGGATCTAATGAAAAAAGAAATAAGACATTATCTAAGAAAACAACAACAACTAGAAAGAGACCAACAAACACAACTAGATATAAAAGACAAAATTATATTGACTCCAACATCCAATGCCACCACTCTTGAAAGACAACAAGCACAACAACGAAAACAAGAAAGAAAGAAAAACAAACGCCAAGGTGAATTCATACGATCAAGAGCTCAATTGATACATGGCTATGATAGACCCACCAAAATAAACTACCAAAAAACAAAAGCAAGATTTATACAATCCCAAATACCACAAGCCTACGATAATGGCACTACACACAACAAACAATCTATGATTGAAAGAATTTTCGACAAATTTTGGTCCTCTATATTTAACAAAAGAAAAACTGACATAGACTCGCAAAATGAAGTGATTAGTCTCATTAATAGAACAATGCCACCAGCAGCTAACAAAGCCATCAATCAACCCATAAGATTGAAAGATGTAGAAGAGAGCATATCCTCAACAAAACTAAACAAAGCACCAGGCTCTGATGGATTACCAAATGAATTTTATGATATCTTTAGCAAACAAGATAGCACGTTAGCACGCTTCTTACACGCCACACTCAATGAATCCTACATTAAGAAAGAACTTCCACATTCCATGAGGCACATCATGATTAGACTAGTATTCAAAAAGTCAGATCCATACCTAAAACAACATCCTAAATACTATAGGCCAATCTCATTGCTAAATTGTGACTACAAGATACTCTCCCACATCCTAGCCAATCGACTCAAGAGCCACATTCACCACGTATTAGACGAATCCCAAGCATGCGCACCAAAAAGAACCATAAGTGATCCAATTAGATCAGCTCTTTCTATAATCCATAGAGCAAAAAAAGACAAAACTTCAAATGCACTACTCTTCCTAGACTTTGAAAAAGCATTTGATTCAGTAGATCATAATTTCCTGTTTAGAACAATGGAAAAAATGAATCTAGGAACAACAAATGAAGACTATGATAATACCCTAAAAAACGATTTCATTCGATGGTCTAAACTAGCCTTCACCAAAACTACAGCAAAATGTATAATAAATGGCAAACTATCAAAAGGATTCAAACTACCAGGTGGAGGCAGACAAGGAGACAATCTCTTCCCTCTCTTATTCGCACTAGTAGTGCACAATCTAAAACTAATAATCGATCATTGCCCCGCTCAGGGCATACCGATCCCTAACTCTAACTCCACATTCAAAATAGACCAATATGCTGACGACACAA
>Ga0099797_101273_pt1 | contig 13585 bp, 14 predicted proteins | sample Uncmet_Sort48C_1_FD_89871 | JGI IMG/M metagenome (GOLD analysis project Ga0099797, IMG submission 89871) | Marine eukaryotic communities from CALCOFI LINE 67, Pacific Ocean - C012_Sort48C_1 | ecosystem: Environmental > Aquatic > Marine > Oceanic | place: Pacific Ocean: Monterey Bay | collected... | reverse complement strand
GAATTGTTTGAATAATCATCATTTAATTGTGTTTTTATAAATTGTTAACAATAAAAGAGGAAGATAATGAAAAAACTATTTATTGCTGCGTTTATGTTTGTTTCAAGTTTTGGAACTAATGTAATGGCAGACGGACATGCGATTAAGATGGGGATCATCTTGGGATTTACTGGTCCTATTGAATCTCTAACACCAGCAATGGCAGCATCTGCGGAACTTGCTTTTAAAGAAGCATCAGACTCAGGTTCGCTATTAGGTGGAAAAAAAATTGAAGTAATAAGAGCAGACTCAACTTGTGTTGACTCAGCGGCAGCAACTGCAGCAGCTGAAGGTGTTATTTCACAAGGTGTAGCAGCTATCATGGGTGCTGACTGTTCAGGTGTAACTGGTGCGATCGCATCAAATGTTGCTGTACCAAATGGTGTGGTAATGATTTCACCTTCAGCTACTTCACCAGGATTAACAACTCTAGATGACAAGGGATTCTTTTTTAGAACAGCTCCTTCTGATGCTAGAGGTGGACAAATCTTAGCTGACGTAACTAAAGATAGAAAAGTTAAAAGCGTAGCTATAACTTACACTAATAATGACTACGGAAAAGGTTTAGCTGATGTTTATAAAGCGGCTGCTGAAGCTCATGGCATTAAAGTTACAGCTGTAACTGCTCATGAAGATGGTAAAGCTGACTACTCATCTGAAGTTGCAACACTAGCTTCTGCTGGTGGTGATGCTATGGCTGTAATTGGTTATCTTGACCAAGGTGGTAAAGGTATGATTCAAGCTGCTCTAGACTCAGGTGCATTTGATAAGTTTGTTTTATCAGATGGTATGATCGGTCAATCACTTGTTGATGCATTCCCTAAAGGTTTAAAAAAATCTTTTGGTACTATGCCAGGTTCAACTGGAAAAGGTGCAGGAGTATTTGCTGATGTTGCAAAAGCTGCAGGTATAGACTCTTCTGGTCCATACACTAGTGAATCTTATGATGCAGCAGCGCTAATAGTTTTAGCAATGCAAGCAGGTAATTCTGCTGATAGAGCATCAATTGCAAAAAATGTAATGAGTGTTGCTAATGAGCCTGGAACTAAAATTTATCCAGGTGAGCTTAAAAAAGGATTGGATTTGCTAGCTAAAGGTAAAAAGATTAATTACGAAGGTGCAACTGGAGTAACTTTTACTAATGTTGGTGAAGCTGAAGGTTCTTTCTTAGAGCAAGAAATAAAAGGTGGAAAGTTTAAAACTAAAAAACAAAGATAATTATTATCTAATTAAAAGCCCCAGTAATTTTCATTACTGGGGCTTTTTTTTATATTAAATACCACCTATAATTCTCAAAATACCAAAAATTGAAATAATTATTAAGAAATAAAATACAACCTTTCTATAAAGCTTTTCCTTACTCTTAATAAAAAATTTATTACCAATGAAAGCTCCTGCTGGTAAAACTACTATTAGAGGAAGAGTTCGATAAATAGTGGTCATATCAACAATTCCACCAAAATAACTTAAAATAAAAGCGTAGATATCTGTTAAAAAGAATAATGCAGCCAATGATCCTCTAATTACAGCTGGTTGAATGCTGGTTATTAAAAGAAATAATGCTACAGGCATCCCTCCTAATGTTGTTAATCCATTTAATGTTCCTGAAATTATACCAGTAAAAATTTTTGATTGGTTATTATTAATTTTTTTATTTATATAACCCCTCATTAATAAAATTGAAAAAAAAATAATTATTAAACACACATACAAATGAGTAGTTTCAGGAGATAAGTATTTTAATAAATACAATCCAATTGGTGACCCAATAGCTATTCCTATTAAAAGTTTAAAAACAAAATTCCAGTCTATTTTATTCCATATATATGGTATCATAAAAATACTAATAAAAACTTCTAATATTAATATAATTGGAACTATTTGAATCGCAGGTAGTATAAAAGAAAATCCTGAAATGCATGTTGCAGAAAATCCAAAGCCATTAAATCCTCTTATTATAGATGCAACAAATACTATAAATAAAATTAATAAAAACTCAGATAAGCTAAAATCAAAATAAGTTAAAAATGTCATTTATATTTTTTAAAATTTTATAACTGATAATAGTTAAAGGTTTTTAACTACTAAAATATATACTTATCAGCCATGTACATGGCCCAAGCAATTGCAGCACCTAATATAATATATTTCATAAAGGAGTTACTTTATTTCTATTTTTTCTGGAAGTATACCTTTTGGACGATATCTCATTATCAATAGTAACCCAAGACCCATCATCAAATATCTAAAATATGGAACACTCTCAATTAAGTGAATTTTTAGTGCGTGAGTATCAGACATGCCAGACGTGAAAAGATTAATTAAAAATAATGCTATAGGAGCAGCTTCAATCCATAAAAACCATACTGCAAATCCACCTAAAATTGCTCCAAAATTATTACCACTTCCTCCAACTATAACCATTACCCAAATAAGAAATGTATATCTCATAGGTCTGTAACTACCTGGTGTAAACAAACCATCTTGAGTCACCAACATTGCGTTTGCAGCTTCTTCATTGTCTCTAATTGCTCGCATCATTCTTCCCCATGGAGAATAAAGTGCTTTTTGAGTAACTATTAATAAAGCTATAACTACAATTAAAAATAATCCTGAGTAACAAAGTTTTACAAAAACCGATGATCCTTCAATAAATAACTGATTTAGTGCAGCCTGTTTATCTGCAAAATTAGAAATTAGTTCTAATTTACTTGAATTAAATTTTGCAACCAGATTTATGAACCAATCAGTAGTCTGAAGATTAACTTCATAAGGTACAGGCCTATCCAATCCAATTACATTTTTAACCCCTCTTGATAACCAATCTTCATGCTTAATTATTGCAATGACAATTTCAGAAATTAGTAATGTTGCAATTGCTAAATAGTCAGCACGCAAACCAAGAGCAACTTTTCCAACGACAAATGCAAGTCCACCTGCAAATAAAGCTCCAACAATCCATGAAAACATAATCGGTAACCCAAAGCCTCCAAGAAATCCTGTCTTTGCAGGATTAACAGCCTCAATTGCTTCAATTCCAGGTTCAGCAGTTACTCTAATAATTATAATTCCTGCAATAATAATCCCTGCAATTCCATAAGTTCTAAAATTTGATTTAGCAAAATTTTTTAGGATAAAGCGAATTGCAAGAATCATTACTATGATTAACCATAGGCACATTAAGATATCAAAACCACCAGCTCGCCATGCTTCTTGAACTGGATCAACCGATATTAATACTGCAGCTAGTCCACCTAATGCTGCATATCCCATAAGACCAAAATTAATTAAGCCAGCATAACCCCATTGCACATTAGCTCCCATAGTCATTACTGCAGAAATTAAACACAGATTGAAAATTGAAAGAGCGACATTCCATGATTGAAATATCCCAACCAATAAAATTAAACCCATCATAATTGAGTAAGCCACAATTATATTAAGATTTTTTCTCAAAGTACCTTCCCTTTAAATATACCATTAGGTCTATACAATAAAACAATCACTAATATGGAGAACGATACTGCAAATTTATAATCAGTTGACAGTAATTGAACAAGAGTTTCTGGTTCCATACTTTCTGGCAAAATATACATAAAAAATTTCTTGTAAGCATACGTTATGAATATCTCTGAAAAAGCAATAACATAACCTCCTAAAAATGCTCCAAAAGGGTTTCCAATACCTCCAACAATTGCAGCGGCAAAAATTGGAAGCATATTATTAAAATATGTAAAAGGTTTAAAACTTTTATCTAATCCATACAAAGCACCACCAATTGTTGCTAAAATACCTGCAATAATCCATGTAATCATGACCACTCTTTTGGGGTCAATACCAGATAATAAAGCTAAATCTTCGTTATCTGAGTAAGCTCTCATACTTTTTCCTGTTTTAGTTTTATTTAAGAACCAAAATAAGATGGATACCAATATAAGAGTTACAAATATTGTTATTACTTGGCTAGATTTAATTGCTAGTCCTTCATTAAGTCCTGTCATTTCTTTAAATTCACCTGCTTTAATAATAAATTTTTCTCCATCAAAAAATCTTCTATCAGATGGACCAATTATTATTCTTACTACTGCTTGAGTTACAAACATTACACCAATACTAACCATTGCAAGTTGGACAGGTGGGCTTTTGTTAACCCTATAATATCTAAACACAAATTTATCTATGAAGAGCATGTAGCCAATCATAAAAATTATAGCAAATGGTATAGCAAGAAGAGCTGTTGGCAAAACACCTAAAGAAATACCCAGTGATTGAAAATACCATGTAAATAAAATAGTCACCATAGTCCCAAATGCCATCATGTCTCCTGTTGCAAAATTTGCAAATCTTAAAATTCCATAGATTAAAGTAACAAAAATTGCACCAAGCGCTAATTGTGAACCATAGGTTAAAGCTGGAACAAAAATATAATTTAATAATAAAATAATTGCGTTTATAAAATCCATGCTATCCTCCCAAAAAGGAGCTCCTTACTCTTGGATCATTTAATAATTCTTGACCAGTTCCTGAATATTTATTTTCTCCAGTTACAAGCACATATCCTCGATCAGAAATATTTAGTGCTTGTTTGGCGTTTTGTTCAACCATTAAAATTGCAACATTTGTTCTTTTTACTTTAATAATATGATCAAATAATTCATCCATAACTATTGGAGAAACTCCAGCAGTAGGCTCATCTAACATTAATACTGACGGTTTGATCATTAATGCTCTTCCAAGTGCAACTTGTTGTCTTTGACCACCTGATAATTCACCAACTAACTGATTTCTTTTTTCTCTTAATATAGGAAATAGATCATAAATTTCTTCAATAACATTTTGAAAATTATCATCTCTTAAATAAGCTCCCATTTCTAAATTCTCTTCAACTGTCATTCCAGCAAAAACATTTTTTGTTTGAGGTACAAATGAAATTCCAGCCCTAACTCTATCTTGTGGTGAGAGTTTCGAGATATCTTTTCCATCAATTATTACGGAACCAGATTTTAAATCTAATAAGCCAAGCATAGCTTTCATTGCCGTTGATTTCCCTGCTCCATTAGGTCCAAGAATTGAAACTATTTCACCCCTATTAACATCAACTGAACAAGAATTAATAATATCAGGACCATTTCCATATCCACCTGTCATTTTTATGCCTTCAAAAAAAGCCATTAATTTTCATCCTTTAGTTTTGATCCTCTGCCCAAATAACTTTCTATAACATTCTCATCTTTTTTAACTTCTTCTGCTGTTCCTTCGAATAATACAGAGCCTTCTGCCATTACAATTACGGGATCACACAATCTACTTATAAAATCCATATCATGCTCAATCATACAAAACGTATACCCTTGCTCTTTATTTAACTTAAGAATCGCAGTTCCCAGTTCTTTGAGCAGCGTTCTATTAACTCCTGCTCCCACCTCATCAAGCAATACTAATTTTGCATCAACCATCATAGTTCTTCCAAGTTCTAATAATTTTTTTTGACCACCAGATAAATTTCCAGCCAATTCATTTGAGAGGTGGGTAAGATTTAAGAAATCAACCACGTCCTGGGCTTTTTGTTTTACAGCTAATTCTTCAGTTCTAACTAAGCTTGGCTTTAGTAAAGCAGTCATTAATTTTTCACCTGATTGATTTGCTGGAACCATCATTAGGTTTTCTAAAACTGATAAATTTGTAAACTCATGAGCTATCTGAAACGTTCTTAAAATACCTTTTGAAAATAATTCATATGAAGGAACATCAGTTACATCTTCATTATTAAATAAAACTTTCCCTTGTGAAGATTTTAAATTTCCAGCAATTAAATTAAATAAAGTAGTTTTGCCTGATCCATTAGGTCCAATAATTCCTGTTATAGATCCTTTTTTTATTTTTAATGAACAATCAGAAACTGCTGCTAATCCTCCAAAAAATTTAGATAGATTTTCAATCTGTAAAATATTCTGTTGTTGATCCATGAAATTTTATTTATTTAATCTTTTGTGTATGCTATTGAGAGTTTTCTCTAAAGATTTATAAAAACCAGCGTTTGTTAATTCTTTAACACCTTGTTCATTTAATCCTTTAGGTGTCTGAGATTCTTTTACTAAATATTTTAAATCTTTTTTTGAATTAATAACCGCATCTTCTGACAAAGCTAAAAATAAAGAAGTTATATATTTTTGAGCATTATTTCTCTTAACACCTTTCTTTACCAACCAATCTGTCATTGAGCTTAGCAATTGATAGAAAGGTGCCATCATTCCAGATGTTGACCAAAAATTAATAGATGATTTTTCATTTTTTATTTCAACAGTTGTTCCAACTTTATCAAAGAATGCTTTAACTTTTTTATTAGGAGGGCATATAGGTACTGGTCCTTTTTTTAATGAGATTGGTGGCAAAGGAATAGCTCTTACAATTTGTGCTTTAACTTTTATTACTTTTTTTAACTGAGATAAAGTTATTGTAGAAATAAAGCTAATTATAGTTTGAGTTGATTTAAATTTTAACTCTTTAATTATTTTATCTCCAACAGTAGGCGTAACTGATAAAAATACCCAATCACTCCTATCAACTATTTGTTGATTATTATTAGCAATTATTATTTTTTTAAATTTTTGTTTTAAATTCTTAGCAATACTTTTGTTTCTTGGTGAAATTATAATTTTGTTAAAAGAAATTTTAGATGTGCAAATACCAGTAATCACTGATGATGCTATTTTACCTGTACCTATAAATCCTAAATTCATAAATTTTGGTTACTTTATATTGATTATATTGAATTAATTAATAAAAAAAGAGCCTCTTATTCTTAATAATTCTCTACTTAAATCTTCATTTTCTTTGAAAGGTTTTCTTCCATGAAGCCAAAAGTAATTATTAGCGATTATTGCAGATCCAACAGGTAATTTGGTAATAGCTTTATTTTCACTTTCTTCTAAAGCATCTGATAATCTTTGTAAAAAATTACCTTGTTCCATGTTTTTAGGCTCAGGAAATTGATCAATGTAAGAGATAGTAGGTTTGCCATCAGCGTCAGAAGAAAATACTGGATGCTCTACCTTATAATTTATATTTTTACTTTTTGGTGAGCCCCAAATAAAATTCTGTTTACCAACAGGATCATTATATAAATCCTCACAGTGCTCCCAATCATCAAGGTGTAACATTGCTGTTTCTCCACCTTCTACATTCTGTTCATCAATTTTAGTCATTAATAACCAGTCTGTAACTTCTTTGACATAAGTTCCGTCTGTATGAAGATCCATATTTGTATAAGCTTTTCTTAAATATGAGTCGCTTTTATCCTCGTGCTTAATAGTAAATCTTGCATAATATTTTCCAGCCATAGAATCATGGTTTGGAATTCCAATCAAATGGGCGATAGCAGTAGATAATTTTACTAAAAAAGTATTATCAATTTTAGAATTAATATTCTTAGGGCCAATAATAAAGCAACCTGTATCTCGATCTCTTATTATTTTATTCATTAATTTGCCTAATTTATTAGATGTAAGATCATCTAGACTCTTAGCTAAAGTAAAACGTGTAAATGGCTTGTATTCAAGAGCAGTGATATTAAATTTATTAAAAGGAAATATCAATTTATCTAAAATTTCTTCTTCAATATCAATATTGATTATTCTTTTTGATTTATCGTGTTCTGAAATTGTTAGACCAGCAATTTGTTCCATTATAAGTACTCACTCAGTAATGCCAACATGATAGCAGAAATTACTGTTGGATAAACAAAATTTCTTTTAGATATAAAGAATATAAATAAGCAAAATAATACTACTGTTGCTCTACTTACATAGCTTGAATCAGATAATACTCCAACAGGGAAAATAACTGTTCTAGCTATCAAGGCTGCTAAAGTTGAATAAGCTAAACAATTAAACCATCTAAATAATTTTGACGTTTCTTTTATTCCTTCTGAAGAAACTACTCCTAAAAATCTAGAGGAAAAAGTTGCCAATGATGTTACTAAAATTGCAAGAACTACACTAATTGACATTTAGCTCTCCTATGAAATACGCGATAGTCCCACCTACAAGTCCACCAAGTAAAATTGACCATTCTGGAGATAAAAAATAAAATATTGGTCCCAACAACAAGCCTAATAATACTGACGCTCCTATTTGGATGGTCTTCATTGCCCCTACCATCATACATAAAAAATAAATTGGATTTAAAATTGCTAAACCCATCATCATATTCTTGTCTAAATAATCAGATGCATAAAATCCAATAAATGTACCAATTACAGCAGTAGTCCATGTTGCGGTGCCAATTCCAATCCAAAAATCAATTCTGTGTTTTTTTTCAATATTTTTGTAATTACTTTTCATTATCAACCATGCAGATACTGCAATAAAATGACATGAGAAGTAATATTTCCACCTTGGTTGATTTTTGTGCATCATTAATGGAAACAAAGAAACAGTCATTGGATATAATCGAGCATTAACGAACCAAACAGCTAGAAATATATTTAATAAGGATGCTCCAACTAACAATGACTCAGCCATTACAAGAGAACCGGGTAAAGCGTACGTTAACATTGTAGAAAAAATGCTTTCTTGAATATTAAATCCTAAGTTTTTAAGAAGTGCACCGATAGCGATAAAACAACAGCCAAGTGCTATGGCTGGGCTATCAGGAGCTAGAATAGATTTAAATCCTTTAAAGAAAAACTCTTTATTAATCATTAACCGCCAAGGAATAATCTACCAACATCAGGATTACTTAATAATTCATCACCTTTTCCAGCAATAGCTGTTTGGCCTGAAACTAAAACGTAACCTATATCAGCAAATTCTAAACCTTTTTTAGCGTTTTGCTCAACAAGAATGATTGTTTTTTTTTCATTTTGTTGAAGATCTTTTAGAATTTCAAAAACCATATCAATGTACCTTGGTTCTAAACCAATTGATGGTTCATCAACTAACAACACTGATGGTTTCATTACAAGAGCTCTTGATATTTCTAACAATCTTCTTTCTCCACCAGATAAAACTTTTGCTGGTTGATTTCTTCGGTTTCTTAATCTTTCATACTTTTCAAAAATCTTTTCTGCCTCTTCATAAGATTCATCAGTTTTATCTTTGATGTAACCACCCATTAATAAATTTTCTTCAACTGTCATATCTGGAAATACAGAATTATCTTGAAGAATGTAGGCTATCCCTACTGATTTTAATTTCTCAGCTGGAGATAAATTTGTAATTTCTTTTCCATCAATTTCTATTTGACCTGAAAAAATATTTGTAAATCCATAGATCGAATGAAGTATTGTAGATTTACCTGCCCCATTTGGTCCAATCAAACATAGGGACTGCGCCTTGTTAACAAATAAATCAAAGTTATGCAAAATTTCCATTTTTCCATAACCAGCATTTAAATTTTTTATTGTTAAATGAATTTCATTTGGAGATAATTTTTTTAAATCATCTGGAGTTGGCGCTTTTCCTAATACTTCGTATTGATTTGACATTATTGTGCTCCCAAATAAGCATCTATTACACGCTTATCATTTTTAATTTCATCTGGAGATCCATTGGCTAACATCTTTCCATGAGCTAAACAGAAAATGTCTTCTGCTAATTGCATGATCACCTTCATATTGTGCTCAATAACCAAGAGAGTGATACCAAAATCTTGATTAACCTTAATTAATCTATCTATAATTCCATTTATTAAAGTAGGATTTATTCCAGCTGTAGGCTCATCCAATAAGAGCATTTCAGGCTCATTCATTAAAGCCATTGCTAGCTCTAGTAATTTTTGTTGTCCAAAAGACAAATCTCCTGCTCTCAATTTTCTTTTTTGATAAAGACCAACAAAACTCAATAAATTTTCTGCTTTATCTGTTAAATCTTGAGGAATTTTAGAAAATATTTTAATTAAACTTTCATCACTTCCTTTATGGCTAATTAACATATTGTCTATACAATTTAATTTTCCGTAAATTCTTGTCTGCTGAAATGTTCTAAGTAATCCAAGTTTTGCTATAACGGGAACTGGTAATTCAGATACCTCTTTATTATTAAATTTAATTGAACCAGTGTCTATAGGATAAGTTCCAACAATTGAGTTAAATAAGGTTGTTTTACCTGATCCATTAGGGCCAATTAATCCAACGATTTTCCCTTTTTCAACTGACATCGAGATATCAACGTTAGCTTTTACACCTCCGAAAGATTTACTGACATTGTTTAGTTCTAAGATACTCATTTTAGTTCCACCTGTGCTTTACGATCGGCTTCATCTACTACCTCACCAAATCTCTCTGGATATTTTTCTCTAAGCCATCCCATTAATCCTTCTGGGAAATAAATTACAATTACGACGATCAGTACACCTAACGCAACATACTGCCAGCCTAAAAAATAAGTCCAAAATCCTTCTTTAAATAAATGAAATAAAGTTGCACCAATAACAGGTCCCCACAATGTTCCTTTGCCACCAAGTATTGCCATCAAAACCATGAACACACCCATTTCTCGTCCATCAAAAGCAACATCAGTTGAGTCAATGTAACCAACTAATCCTCCCATGATACCCCCAGCTAACCCACAGAAAAATGCAGAGATCATCCATCCAATAATTTTATATTTCATTGTTTGGATGCCCATTGCTTCTGCTTTGTCCTCATTATCTCTTATTGCATTAAGGACCAATCTAAATCGAGTTGAGTAAACTGATTTTACTGCAACAAATGTTAACACAAGAACTATAAAGCTTAAAAAATAAAAAAATTGTCCTCTAGACTCTAAGCTTCCAACTTCAGGAAACGGCGGAGTTGTGAATCCTTGTCCTGCTCCAATAATTTCAATTCCACCAGAAATTTCACCTGCAGCCACACCAAGACCCAATGTACAAATTGCAAAATAATGTCCTCTAAGTCCTAAAATTGCATAACCAATTAAACCTGCAACTATTGTTGGTATAATTGCTGCAGCCAAAAGACCAAATGCCATACCTTGAAAAAACTGAGTTGGTGAGTGTACAAAAGTTTTTTCTCCACCACTTTCTGTCCATTCTGCTAATGGAAAGAACATGCCAACTTGAACAGAGGCACAAATATACATTCCTAAGCCATAAAAAAGAATATTTCCAAAAGAGTTGTAACCCATTTCACCACCTTGAATATTCCAAGTTAACGCTAAAACAATTAATATACAAAGAATTGATAACTGAACCTTAAATGCTGGTAGCATAAATGGTGCAAGTACACCAAAAATTAATATTGCTGCATACAAAATAATATTATTATTTTTCATTTTAGGTACTCTCTTTTTTTAGAAAGTTTAAATCTTCTATAAACTAGAATTAAAACTAACAATAAAAATACCGAGCCAATTCTAAATTCAGTTCCAAGAATATAATCAGCAAATTCTTCGAACATTCCTAAACCCATACCTGATACTGCAACACCTGGTAAATTTCCTAATCCTGCAATTATAACAATCATGAAAGATCTAATTGTATAAGGTAGCCCCATATAAGGATGAATTGTAAATGTAATAGCAACCAATGAACCTGCTACACCACAAAGTGCTGCATTAATTCCAAATGTTGCTGCATAAACTTTTTCCGTATCCACTCCTAAAATTTTTGCTGCTCTTGCGTTTTGAGCAGTAGCTCTAATTGCACGGCCTAACTTTGATTTTTTCATATAAACAACAAGCCCTATTGCAAAAATAATACTTATGAGTGCTGAAAATAATTTAGAATTTGGAAGTGTAACTGAATTATTAAATAACATAGTTGTACCAAATTCAGAATTAGCAAGAACAACATCTGCACCAAATGCAAAGTTCATTAACTGCATGAAAAGGATACTTATGCCAAATGTTGCGAGTATTGAGATAAATAAATCTCTATCCACAACTTTATTTATTACTAATTTATAAAGACCAACACCCACAAAATACATTATGGCTGGAGCCACTATTACACCTAGAGCTGGATGTATACCTGAAAGGTACATAAAATATGTAATATAACCACCAAGAATTACCAAATCTCCTTGTGCAATATTTATTATATTCATTACTCCCCATTGAAGAGCCATTCCATAAGCTATAAGTGCAAACAAAATTCCAAGTAATATTCCATCCAATGATGCTTGAACCATTAATATTGGTACTTGAAATATAAGTAGATCCATAAATTTTAGAAACTTTATAAATAAATTTAAAACTTTTTATATAAGAATGCTCCCTATTACTAGGGAGCATTTTGCATATTAGATATTATCTTTTAGACCAAGAGGGAATTGGATGTATCAATTCAGCTGAAGCCCATTTAGTAGGAGCTACAACTTTATTTTCACATTTATCCCCATCACACATAACTTGGAATAACACCATTGGCTTATCAACATTCTGACCACCTGCTGCAAATTTTATGTTTCCATAAAAAGTTTGCATATCAGTAGCGGCAAGAGCATCTCTGACTTTTACTTTGTCAAAAGAATTAGCTCTTTCAAAAGCATCTTTAAAAACCAATAAAGCCGCTGAAGACTCAGCTGCTTGATACGGTGGTGCATAATCAAACAATTTTTTAAAGTCAGCATCATACGTCATACCGTCTTTAAAGAAATCATCCTTATAAGTTAGTGTTTTATGCCATTGTGAAGCACATAATGCATACTGTGAATTTTTACCATGTTGCTTCGATAATTTCGCAGCATCACAGTGTGTCATTGCAAGCATTGGTACGTCAACTTTCATTTCAGCAATTTGTCTTACAGCTGTTAAGGCACCTTTAGTATGACCTGAAACCACTAGAACATCCGGTTTAACAGCTTTAACTTTTGCTAAAGTTGCAGCCATATCGTTAAGTTCTTTAGGTAGCTTGTCATCTATTACTTTTTTAGATCCTGTTCTTTTGATTGCTTCTAAAACACCTAATCTAACATCTTGTGAAAAAGCATCTTGTTCGAAAGCCATTGCAACTGAAACTGGTTTACCACCATTTTTTTCAACTGCTAAATCTATAGCTACATCTAGATATAAATTTGCTGGTGCTAGCACTGCAAATAAATATTTGTAACCTTTAGTAAATAAAGATCTTGATGCTCCATTGGCTTCAACCATTGGAACTCCATATTTCTCTGTTACAGGTGCGATTGCTTTTGTTAAACCTGAACTGTATGGTCCAAGCATGTATTCAACACCATCTTGTGAAATTAATCTTTCTGCAAGCTGAGCTGCTCTCTTAGGGTTTGACTCATCATCGTAATAAATGATTTCAAACTTGTAAGTTTTTCCACCAACTTTAACTCCACCCATACTGTTAATTCTATCCACAGCCATGTTGTAACCATTCTGTGTATGAACACCGTTAGATGAGTATTTACCAGTTAATGAAATAGCAGATCCTAAAACTATCTTATCACCTACAACTTTTGCAAAAGAGGTAGCTGATGAAGATAGTAAAATTGCTAATGCAGAAATAAAACTTAAGATTATTTTATTTAGTTTCATTTTATTTTCCTTTACTATTTTTAAATTTAAAAGCTAATTTAATCTCGAAATTGATCAAC
>Ga0099797_101301_pt1 | contig 13588 bp, 11 predicted proteins | sample Uncmet_Sort48C_1_FD_89871 | JGI IMG/M metagenome (GOLD analysis project Ga0099797, IMG submission 89871) | Marine eukaryotic communities from CALCOFI LINE 67, Pacific Ocean - C012_Sort48C_1 | ecosystem: Environmental > Aquatic > Marine > Oceanic | place: Pacific Ocean: Monterey Bay | collected... | reverse complement strand
GTGGTGGGTTTATTTACAAGAATTTTAAATTAATTGGGCCTCCAAGGCTAAACTTGGACAATCCAACACCATGCCCATATATTCTAATATTATTGACACCACAGGGGGGGCGCGGCCAAAGGCCGCGGCCCCCCTGTTCCGTCCCTTGCACCACGAAATTGGGTCCAGAATCGTTGGTTTGAGCTGAAACTTGGTCCAAGTCGATCCGTATCGGTCCAGACATGCTCAAAATGGCATTCCCGAGGTCTGGGGACCGACCCCGAGACCGGAAAACAGGGTTTAGGGTGTGGGGGTCTGGTAAATAAGCCCACCACGAATTTTGGGGGGATATAATGGCGAAATTTTAACCATTATATTTGCAGTTATTTGGTACGAAGTTGGTACGAAGTTTGAAGATTGCGGCGAAATTGGTTGAAATTTGTACGAAATACATTCCCCAAGTGATCAAATATAGACCATAAGTGGCCACATACACCGCCCGGCAGCGCTTCGCGCCGCCGGGGGATGTATTTGGTCATGAACTATATTTGACCACCTCGGGATTGTATTTCGTAGAAATTTCGACACCTTTCGTACCGCAGTCATCAAATCCGTACCAACTTCGTACCTATATTTATGAAGAGAATGACGAACAATGTCCCCATGGTATGTGAATTGTCCTAAACACAAACTACCATATGAACAGCCGTCCCTAAGTACAGGTTGCCCTAAGTGCAGTTTGCCCTAAATACAGACATATCGTGCAAATTGCCAATATAGAATGTCTGCACCTGTGCAACAATCAATGCAAGATGTGGCTTCGGTCTATTCCAATTAGCTGTCTTAATCACCGACCGCCGGTTTATCCCCACCCTAGCACAACAATGAATAATTCGTATTTCCAGAAGTACACAAGCCCAATCACCATCCATGTAGAGCTTCATATCACGCAGCTGACTTGTTTATGGATCTGATTTTACATCGGGGGTGTTCAACATGTCTCAGGGAACCCATGTTATACACATGTTTCGGGTTAGTTTTGATTCGGCCACATGAAGGTTTCAGATGAGTTGGGGGGAGGCAGGGAATGGTATGTACTATTGCATAGCCATGGAAGCAGTACAAGTAGTATACATTTGTTTCGAATATGCTTTTGTTCCGAGGCAGTCTATCCGCATTCAAATCATGTGTCGAACAACAAACACAATATGCTTGCCCGAAATCAAGCAATCATTGGCGGGACGCCCGGACCCACCAATGATTTTTTTGTTGGATGTGGGGGGGATGATTGGGCGGAGTGTTAGAACCATGTTTGAACAGTGTTTTGAGTTTCACGTTGTTTTGGGCAGTGGTTTGGGCACGGAACTCGCAACCCTAGGACAGTGGGAAATGCTCATACAAGTCCCACCAAAAGTTTCCCCACGAAGCATATCCAATTCTGAGAAATCGAGTTTTGGACAAAGTGGTCGAGCTCCGCGGATCTAAGACTCACAAGAAATTTGGAAGCCAGTGTCCCAACCGTATGATCAAAACCCAAACATTCAAATTCTGTTTATATAATCGATTTTCTGCGAAGATTAACACTAGTACCCATACCCCATCACGGCCCCTGAATAGATTAATTCAAGAAGTGGTCTTGATTGGGAATGGGTATTAGGTTCCCATCCACCATTATGGAGGCGGCCTCCGGCTTGCCCACTGTGGTGGAATCCATAATATCAGATGGAAAACTAATACTCATACCCAACGAAAACCACTTTTTAAAGTAACCAATTTAGAGACTTTATTCGGGTATGGATATTGGTGTTCATATTTTAATATTTTATTTGGTCGGCCCCATATAAACCCTGAATCCCGTTAAATGTTTATAGGACAGATGAAGTAGAGACACCTCAAAATTGTGATTATTGTTTTTTAAGATGTGTTTACGCCGTGCTTATACAAGTGGCTATGCCAGACCACCGCAGCCACATCTGCACCAGCTTGCATGGAATTCTCGTCTCTGCGTCCCAGCCTTATCTCTACAGATGTTCGTTGCCGTGGGACTGTGGCTGGTTCTTGCTGATTTAACCGTGGCACATGTTGTCCGTCCACGATTGTTCTCATGGGAAACATTGCCTGTGTTCTTCCATAGTCAGAATATTTCTGGGCCATGGAGCGAGGCTGCGCTTAAGCAGATTGCACGCTATTCCATGGCGACAAATGAAAAAGCTCATGCCATGAAGCTTCCCAATGGCAGCCGACAGAGCGAGGAAATTGCAGGACCAGAAGCTTGTCGGCAAATCGAGAAAGAGAACACAGGGACTGATTCGTTTTTCTACCTCAATTCTCTTATTGATTGGCCGACGAATGTTCAGTTGCATGGGCTGATGGTGAAGAACCCTTCTTGGCGCCTCAAGGACATTTCTGGTCGTGATATTGATGCGTTTCCTGGCAAAGGAATTTGGCAGTACAATCTTACGAATGACAGGATGCGCGCGGCTTGGGTCCAGGAGTGCGTCCACGCAGTCAAGAATGGCTGTACAGGTTGTTTCGTTGACCGGGCCGGAGGCAACGAATTTCCCCGCACTTGGCCGCAGACATCGCACACAGCCATTGCTTATAAACGAGCACACTTGGCGGCACTGAGGGAGTTGTCAGAAGCGCTCGAGCCTTCTGGGGGGTATCTCATCAACAATCATCTCGGCATGGCTAAGTTTGCCAACTCAGCGATGATGGTCGAGGATTTTGCAGGTACTGAGAAATGCATCGAGACTCTACAGCTCATCGCATCAAGGGGATTAACCATCCAAGCACATGCTGGCAATCTCCCACATGGCAACAAGTGCCTTCATGGGGACACGAATGCACTTGCCGCATTTCTCATTGGGGCCGGGAATTACAGTTACTATCATTGTAGTATTGGGTGGCAGAGCAATGCGGAATGGCCTGAAGTCAATGATACTTGGTTGGATTGGCTTCCTGAATATGACTTCCCCTTGGGGCGTCCCCTCGGGCTCGCTGTGAAAACTGGCTCGGTTTGGAGGCGCAAATTTGCTAGCGGCACTCATGTAGAGTTTGATGGAAATACAAACAAAGGAACCATTTGGTGGATGAATGGTGTCGTGCAGTCTGGTTTCCCTGTAGCTTCTGGTGCGGTTGCGAATGGCTGCCAGTGGGAGAGTTTAGAGAGTGACTTCTCGACCTTCGTTTGAATGAAAAACGATTGGTTGGCCATGCATCCAATAATTGAAAGATTACAGATCTAGATGTTACACAGTAGTCGAGTATGCTTTGTTTTGTTTCAGCTAGCGGTTCCTCGCATACATATCTCAACAACAAAAATACTCGATTATTTTTGTTGTCTTGTGACGGTTGTTCTAGATAGGCTAAGGTAGCTATAGAGATTGAGAGTTAAAGAGATAGAGGTCTGCCGACCTTAGCTATGCTTCAATTCCTAGGTTTCGTTATTTTACCCAGGATCTACATGCCTTTTGCCCTCACTCTCAATAGCTATAGAGAAACAGGGAGAGATAGAAAGCCATATAGTGATTGAGATAGAGAGAGACGATTGTCTGCTTACCTTAGTTGTGCTTCCATTCCGAGGTTTTATTGATTTATCTGGAATCTAGATGTCTTTTGCCTTCACTCTAGATAGCTAGAGACATATAGAGACGTACAGAGCCCTCGTTTCTAAGTCGCCGTGGAACCGTCTTTTGGATGTCAAATTTGAGCCCTCTCGTTTCCAAATCTGCGCGCACTTAGAAATGGGCGCGCTTAGAAATGAGGAAAGTGTGTGGAAGTGTGTTTGGAGTAGGTGGTAAGTGTGCCGGAGGTGTGTGGGAATTGCCTTGGAAATGTGTGGCAAGTGCGCAGGAAGTGAGTGGGGAATGTACCGGGTGTGTGAGGAAATTGCCTGGGAAATGTGTGCGAAGTGCTCGGGAAGTGTTGGTGGAAGCTGTTTTGGAAGTGGCAGGGAGTGCGGAATTGAGCACGAACACTTGCAAAACGGGACGCAAAGACGTTTTGAGGTAGTGCGCGAGGGTCTCAAATGACACCTGTGAGATTTGAACCCACGCAGCTTGCACTAGTGGAACTTGAATCCACCCCCTTAGACCACTCGGGCGAAGTGTCCATGTCAAATGCACGGTCAAGATTTCAGCTCCGGACCTTCATTTTGCTTGCTTGCTCAGAGGGGCTTGGGCACCCGGCTTGGTCGCCGCCCCCCCGGTTGCCGGGGGGCACCCGGGTGCCGTGGGGTTTTTTGGGCCGGGTGGGGGTCGTGGCCGGGCGCCCCTACCCCAAATCAATTCCAGTGTGCCGGCCGCCCCTGGCCGAGAGTACGACCCGGACGGCCCAGCAAATCTGATTTGAGCACCCGATGCGGCAGAACAGGGAAATTATCCTTGAACCATGATTTGATGAAATATCTTGGTCCGTGCTGTGGAGTTGCTATTTGCAATTTCCAGGTCGATATGGTGGTGGGTGGCTGGCCGGGCTGGCTGCTGCCCCCCTCCCCTCCCCCGATTCAATGGAAAACGTACGCGCGACAACGTATGAATGACTGGATGCAACTGGCCCCGTGGCCCAATGGATAAGGCATCGGCCTACGGGGGCGGGGATTGCAGGTTCGAGTCCTGCCGGGGTCATCTTGACCCCTTGCGCACATCCTTAAAATGTCTTTGCGTGCCGTTTTTTCAGGTGTTTGCGCTCAACTCCGCACCCCCCAACCACTCCCAAAACATCTTCCACCGACTCTTCCCGGGCACTTCCCACACATTTGCAAGGCCTTCCCACACACTTCCCATTCATTTCCCGCGCACTTTCTAGACACTTTCAAGGCACTTCCCACACACTTCCAGCGCACTTTCCAACCAACTTTCCTGCACTATATGCTATGTTTCATCTCCATGGTATATGTTATGTGTCCTTATGTTATGTTGTGTTATGTTAGGCTATACACCTCTTGCAGCGCCACTCATTTCTAAGTCTGCGCACACTTAGAAATGAGCGCAGTTAGAAATGAGCGCACTTAGAAATGAACTCTCTGTAGAAGACATACGGGTGACGGAATTAATTAAATCAAACTTCGGCTATGGTAGAGCTTTACAATAGGTTTGCAGAAAAAGGTTTAGCTCACCAAAAGGGTCCAGGAAATGATCTCGGGCTGATATTCAGAGTAATCTTTAGAAGCGCTTAAAAAAGGTGGCATTTTTGCATGGGCCCACAAAAAACACAGGTTCGCCATTATGTGTAAGCATTATGGGTTGTCATCTGCATTGGTAGCTTTCGCTCGGTGTGTTTATTATGCGCAAGCGTTTCGTGCAATATTTGGATTATGCGCGGACTCACCCACGCTGTAAAAATGAGCAACCCATCACGCTGTAGAAATGAGCACTGTAGAAATGAGCTCTCGGATATATATATATATATATACACATGTATATTATATATATATATATATATATATATATATGTAGCAATAATCTTTGGAATTCCGCTTAATTGCCGAAGCCAGTGCGGAACCGTACAAAAAACAATGTAATTCCACACATTGTTACGATAATCCTAAATACATGGGGCACCTGGGCTCCAAAAATGGGGCCCCACATTCAGCAATGTGTGCCGTTTACATACAGTCGGCACAAATTTGGGGTCCAGACCCATGTTTTGGCTCCAGGGGCCCCATGTATGAAGCAATCTCGGATGTGGTTACAAAAAAACAGCAGTTCTTGCTATATATATATATATATATATATATATATATATACCGGTATATAAATATATATATATATATATTTTTTTTTCATATTCATGTATATGTATATATATATATATATATATATATATATATATATATATATATAATGTGGAAGTTACTTCCTGCACCTTTGCACGTGTCGGTATGCACTTGCAAGCCATGTCACTAGGCAATGGCATTTTTTGGAGTAGCCCTTGGCAATTTGTTGAGTAACATTTGGCAATTTGTTGCACTTAGTGTGTTGATAATGGGTTCACACCCTGACCTTTTGATTGTCCTGATGTCCCAATAGATAATCTTTAGAAGCGGTTAAAAAAGGAGGTGTTATTGCGTTTGGAGGGCAAAAAGCAGACATCCGCCAGAAAACTATTTTTGTTAACTGTCCCCCGGGATTTTTGGCGCCATTCCTGACGGCACCTTAAGCTCTCGGCTCTCGGCGAGTGGTTCCCCACCCCAGTAGCTCAATTTACCTAAATGTCACGATTTGGGTCCAGAATGGACGGTTTGAGTTGAAACTTTGTCCAAATCGATCCGTATCGGTCCAAATAGCCATTTAAACCATTCAAAACATTCAAAACCAATTAAAAACATCCAAAACCGCAAAAACTAATTTTTTAATTGTCCCCTATTTTTATTTTTAAAGTGCTTCTAAAGATTATACAGATAAATTAAACAGTCAAGTTTGTATGATATGGGAGTTGGGAGCCTCTAGTGAGGGGCAACATATTCATGGGAACCTAATTAAGATTTAGCATGGGTTCTGGGTAGGTGTTTTTTATCATGGGAAATATTTCCCATGATAAAAACACATGCTTTGAATTCGTATATATCGAAAATCGAAAAATCGAAAAATCGAACATCAAAAAACGAAAATCGACAAATTGGAAACTCGAAAAATCGAAAAATGAACATCGAACAACTCGAAAAACCGAAAAATCGAATTGTCGGGACCACAGCGAAGAGACATTTCTTTGGAATTGGCTTTTATACCCCCAACTTTTAGTTTCAAGAATAAAAAGTAAATTTGATGCCATGAATGTCTTTACAACTTTTATTTTCGCGGCGAAAAAATAAGTCGGGTGCCCAACTTTTATTTCCCCCATGAAAATATGTTGGGGCGAAGCCCCAACTTATTTTTTCATGGGGGGAGAATAAAAGTTGGGCATCCAACTTATTTTTCGCCGCGAAAAGAAAAGCTGTAAAGACCTTCGTGACATCAAATTTACTTTTTGTTCTTGAAAATAAAAGTTGGGGGTGTAAATCCAGTCCAAAGCAAATTCCAAAGAGCTGTGGTTCCAGGCAATCTCAAGAAATATTTCCCATGATAAAAACACATGCTTTGAATTAGTCTCTAGGGTTGCAGGTTATGTATGTCCATCTGTTTGCATTTAGTTTTTTGCTCAAAACGGCGAAACGTCGTTTTCTTGAATAAGCCGTAACCAGTTTGCATTGATCTCTCGCAGTTCTTGTACCTGGTAAAGCTACTAAAGCAGCAAAACAGCAAAAGACTTGTGGACACACTCTTAACCTCGCTTGAAGTGTCATTCCATCAATACATTAATAGCAGCTTGGGAAACTCATTCTGAGACTTTTGAGTGCTTGGTGTTTTTGAATGTTCCAATATCCCAAATCTCTGTTGAGAGAGCCCACCGCCCAAGGTTTGTATTGTATTGTACCCCCGGAGGGAGTGCCTCAAAGGAGGAGTGTGGGGGGGGAGGCCTGAACTGCATTGAAGAACAATCACCAATGAGTCGTTTATACAACATCAGTACATTATAACACTAGTGTGTGTTGAACCCATTTGCCTTCATTCACCCGCTCCCAATGTTTTTTTGTTGAACATCAGTGCTGAGGTTGCTTTCAGTTGCATTGAATTGGAAGTGGGACACCAATGAGTCGCTTATGCAACACCAGTACATTTTAACACTAGTGTTCGTTGAAACCATTTGCCTTCATTTACCCACACCCTATTGGTTTGGTTTCTTCATCAGGGCTGAGGTTGGTTTCAGTTGCAGCACGGATCCTTAGAAATCTAATTGAATCTGCTAACTGCAAGTATTTTATGATACATTGCAAACTAATATAGAGTTAGGCAATACACCACTTAGTTTCCAATTCGGTTGCAGTTATTTGCCAATTATTGTTCAAGTTATCACTATTTTGGTCAAGCACCCCACGTCCAATACAATGCACAACTCCAGCCTGTGCGACGCTTTTTGTCGGTGAGTGCTGTTGGTTCCCTTCCCTTCGAAGGCATAGGCGCTGTCAAAGACAAGCCATCATGCTTTTTTTGATGCAAGAAGTCGGTCGCTGCAAAATAACACCATTGCAAACTTATCGCGAAGCATTTGCATGTCATGTAACTTTGTTGTTGGCGTTGTTCGGAGGATGTGAGCAGAATGTGAATGACAGCAATGTGCTCGTTCAGCATATACATATTTCGAAATCAATTATACCACCTTGAAACCTTGAACTCTAACCCAGCCACCAGACCACCAGCCACCCAGACTCCTGACCCCCTGACCCGTCGATCGTTTTTTGTCGTTTGGGGCGAGTGTTTCTTATAGCAATTATGGGGTATAATGGGGGGCTTACAACGTGTGCACATTAATTGTTTGAAACACGATAATTAAGGTTGTTTGTTTGACGTGCATAAAACGTCGTAAAATATGTTTCAAATTGTTCGAAACGGTCAAACATGAAAAACAAGTTGAGGCTTACCGAGGAGGCCAAGTGCACGCGGGCACTTTTGTCGCTAAAGTATTTATCGTGATCAAGAGTTTTAGTTTTTTGTTAGAAGTGTGTGTGTGTGTGTGTTTTGTGCGGAAACCCGCGACGGCACCTTTCGGTGTCGCAGAATTTGTCGGTAATTACGGGACTTGGGCGATATGGATAGAAATCTTGTCGCTATTTCACGTGATCAAGCGCCGCGCGAAGAGAAGCTGTCGATACTTACGGTAGTTTGTGTGCAGCTAATCGAGTACTTCTGCGCAGGGCGGCAAGAGTTTGTTTTTTTTATTGTAATCTGAGGCTCTTTTGGGTTTCACGGGGTTCTCTGGGGCTGTCTTGGGCTCTCTAAGTCAGGGATCGAGATGTTATCGCTATTTATGGTGATCCATCGCAGAAGAGCGAAACGCTGTCGATATGCATGGTGATCAAGCTAATCCCGCGCAAGTGATCGCGAATTTTACGATATTTACGATAAACCCGCGCAGGGAATCGACTCGACATGTCGATGTCGCAGAATATGCATGTGTGAGAAGGCAAGACAGCACAAGATTTTGGACAATCATAAGTTCGAGAACACGGCAGAACCACCTCACCGCAAAGTCCTCACCAAACTTCAAAGTAAACCAGCTGAGGACGATCTCGTTTCAATGACTACCCATCATATCATTAATAATTCAAGCAGCTTTGATTATCCCACTATCTCTGGCTATCAAAAACATAAAAAACCTGGCCACTAAGGCCAAATACTCGGGGGTAACTATACTTGCTGAACCATACCTGTTGAACCATACCTGCTGGACCATACCAGTTGAACCATACCTGTTGAACCATACCTGTATGCCAGCCAGCCAGCCAGCCAACCAGCCACCAGCCAACCCAGCCAGCCAACCAGCCACCAGCCACCAGCCAACCAACCCAGCCAGCCAACCAGCCACCCATCCACCCTGTACACCTGTATACCTGCATGCCAGGGGTGGAGTGTTTCCAAGCGTGAGCTTCATGCGCAAGGAAATGGCAAAAAAATCGGGGGTCTGACGTGATCCCGGTGCTTTTCAAAAACCTATTGTTTTACTGTCGTTTTTCAACGTATTAAGAAACACATCGTAATTTGTATTGAAAAATCATTAACATAACTTAAAAATAACGATGTTGGGCAGAGGTGCGCCGCGAAGCAAAGACATGTTGCCGCTTTTTGTCGCTATTTAATTTGTTTGCGCTCCCCTGGGAAGATTTGTTGCTATTTACGTGACTCGCGCCCTCTCGGGACAGATTTTGTCGCTATTTACGTGACTCGCGCCCTCTCGGGACAGATTTTGTCGCTACTTACGTGCCCCACGCCCTCTTGGGACAGATTTTGTCGCTACTTGCGTGACTCGCGCCTACTCATTGTCCTTGATTGTCATGGTTGTTGTTGCCAGCACGCAGTGTTTTGTTTTTGTCGTTTTGTTCAAGTGCTCCATTATATTCTAACTTGTTGCCTACACTAGGGGTTAATAGGAAATATATTATGGAATTTTTGTTTACCATAAACCCTAAACTCTAAACCCCTAAACCCTACCCCCCCCTAACCCCTAGACCTCCCCCCACACACCCCACACCCCATTTTGGGGAGTTCTTTGGAGCGCCCTTCGGGGAAAATACAATTTCGAAAGTTGCACCCCCCAAAATGATCTTTAGAAGCGCTTAAAAAAAGGTGGCGTTATTGTGTTGGAAGAGTAGAAAACAGACATCCGCCAGAAAACTATGTTTTTAATTGTCCCCTCTGGAATTTTGGCACAATTCCTGACGGCACCTTGAGCTCTTGGCGAGTGGTCCCTCACCCCAGTAGCCCAATTTACCTAAATGTCACGATTTGGGTCCAGAATCGACGGTTTGAGCTGAAACTTGGTCCAAATGGATCCGTACCGCTTCAAATAACCATTTCCACCAATTAAAAACATTAAAAACAATGAAAACAATCGGAAACAGCAAAAAATGATTTTTCAAGTGTCCCCTATTCTTATTTTAAACTGTTTCTAAAGATTACTCTGCTCCAAATGGCATTGCACGGCTTTTTCTGTTCGTGTGAAATTCTTGGTTTGCGAAGATTTGGCGACCGGACGAACACATCATCGGTTTTACCGGTCCAAAGCGAATGGTCCCGGGACAAGTTTGGATAAATAATGGACAACGTTTGAGAGCAACAATGTTTGCCACAGTATTTTGTGATATATTTACATACAAGAATGGCTACAGAATCCGATTCCGGATTTGATTGATTTTTTAGATATGTCTTACAATATTCATTTATATATATATATATATATATATATTTCTCACAATGTGTTGCTTAATTTATTCCGTCAGCAGTCGAGACTGAGAGAAAAAGAGACGATGGTCTGCCTACCTTAACTTAGGTACGCTCCAATTCCGAGGTTCTGTTAATTTACCCAGGGTCTCTACGTCTCTGTGCTTCTTCTTATGTTGGCCTTATGCACATATGCCACATTCGACGCACAAGGTCCCGCACAAGTTTGCAAAATACTGCGTACCAAAAAGTCCATGGTCCTGCGGCCCACAGGCCGCACACGAGGACCCCATTCCCCCCCAAATGGGAGCTTGCGAGTTCTGAACATAATGCATTTAATCTGGAACGAAAATGTTATGATTTCGAGTTCCAAATATGGTTTGACACGTAGTGTTGTTCAGATGCATGTTCCGATACTTCCACGTGCCGCCCGCCCGGCGCCGCCCGCCCGCCCGCCGTCGGCCTGCCACCCGCCTGCCGCCTGTCCACCTGGGCCCCCTAGGGCCCCATCTGAGGCCCATGGGCCCCACATGGCCCCACAGAGCAGTTAATTGAGCCCCATGGAGCCAAATGGAACAACAATAAGGTCCGGAATCACTGTATGGGCCCCTGCAGTAATCGCTTTCCCCCCATAACTCGAAAGTTGAAAGGCGCACGGACCCGAAGAGCCTACGGCCCTCGGGCGGGAAGGTGGGGTGCAGTACTTTACGAGTTGCTCGGAGCAACTGTGGAGTAAATTATTGGGACCCCAGCGATATACACCACCACCGGGTTGGGGCCTAGAAAAATAGGGGAATGGCTGGTGTGGACGATTTGGTGGTGTATATGCAAACTGCTGTGAAATACAACACTTTCTATATACACCACCCTGGGGGCGCGAAGCGCCCCCTATTTCTAAATATCTTGGTTGTGTTCACTCTTTCAGTAGGAAGGGTGACATCACCGAGGTTGAATTCGGTATGCAAGATTATTGCATCCATGCTCTTACCGAGTTTGGAGAAAATGAAGGGCATAAAGTTAAGTCCGTCCCCACTCCCTACGCTCCGTAATTTGCTGACGACACACTGTCGAAGTTAATCGAGGAACCTGGGAGATTTCAGGACCGCAGTGCGAATTATTTGATGCAGCTTTTGTGTGCGGCTCGTCAGGCTAAGCCCGACATCACAGTCGCTATTACGAGGCTTGCTTCTTTTATAACTAGGAATGCTAATTGCTACCGCAAGCTGATTCGTCTGTTTGATTACCTTTGGATGCACAAGCAGCGGTGCTTAAAGGGATCTCTGGACCTATCAGATGCTGCCACCCTAGTTATTAAGGCCTGGCCCGACGCAGATCTTGCGGGGGACAAGGACTCTTCTTCTAAGAGTACTTCCGGCCATTTTATTGAGGTGTCCGGCTCGTCTGGGTTGCGTATGCCTATCCAGTGGGCAACGCACGAACAGGGCGGGTCCGCGCATTCTACACCAGATGCTGAATCTGTAAGCCTCAGCGATTGTATTAGGCTGGACGCTATACCGCTTCAGCAACTATTTTCCCTTATTTTAAACCGCCCTGTTGAGCTTTTGGTCCTTGAGCACAACGAGCCTTTCATTAAGGCCGTCCGTAAGGGATATATAGCAACAATCTGAGTTACCTGCCACGTGTACAGAGGACCTCGATTGGGTTTTTGCATGACTTGTTTGAGACTCCACCCCCTGACACTTGGGGGGAGTGCAAGCTTCTTCATCATGAAGGGGCTAGCCACAAAGGTTATCTCTTTACTAAGCAAATTCATTGTGCTCTGACTTATAATGATCATCTTCGCCGCATTGGCATGGCCGGTTGATTTTCTTGTTTTGTTTATGTGGTCTCCGTGGGTCTTGGGTTCATCGGTCGTTCCGTATCTGGGGCCGGATGTCGAGGGGAGAGCGTAATATCCTGCACAGGTATTCCTATTTTTGCTGCAGGTATCCACGCCATCCACCCCCTGGTGGCCTCCGCCTCTGCGCCGCACTATGTGCGGCGAAACCTTAATAACCCCCCCATCTAAACCTATGTATGGGGGACCAGCGGGGATGTGGCTACAAGGGTAGTCTACCCCCTGGTCCCGGGGCCGCATATAAACATAATATGTTATAGTCCCTGCCGCTTGTAGTTTCACCAGTTGGTGGGATTGCAACCGGTGGTAGGACATACATAGTGTGTTTTGCTTCTTCTTGTGCATTGCTTGTTTTTTCCGTATGTTTGGCTCAAGCGCATTGCTTGACTAAACTCCCCCTAGCTTCGTGCGCTTCGCATTGATAATCTTCTGGTTCGCAGTGATCTGGAGGAGCTTGTGTCGCGCTCTGGAAAAAGTGCAAAACCGGACCGCAGTGTGCACACACATTGCATACTGCACTTCACGCTATAAATACATATCTACATCCCTTAATCTTTGAAAGCGGTTTAAAAAGGTGGCGTTGGTGGCTTGGGAGAGCAAAAAACAGACATCCGCCAGAAAACTATTTTTTTAACCGTCCCCCTCGATTTTTGGCGCAATTCCTGACGGCACCTTCAGCTCTCGGCGAGTGGTCCCCCACCCCAGTAGCCCAATGTACCTAAATGTCACGATTTGGGTCCAGAATCGACGGTTTGAGCTGAAACTCTGTCCAAATCCTTTCGTAACGGTCCAAATAACCATTTATAAACCATTCGAAACCATTAAAAAAACAATTGAAACGATAAAAAACGAGAAAATTGTTTTTGTTAATTGTCCCCGTTTTTTTGTTGTTTTTTAAAAGCTTCTAAAGATTACTCATCCTTTCAAGCCCCTGTAGGCCCTGGGGGTCCCTGCATGAAATTTGGCCCTAAGTCTCTCTCTCTCTCTTGCTGGC
>Ga0099797_101300_pt1 | contig 13599 bp, 15 predicted proteins | sample Uncmet_Sort48C_1_FD_89871 | JGI IMG/M metagenome (GOLD analysis project Ga0099797, IMG submission 89871) | Marine eukaryotic communities from CALCOFI LINE 67, Pacific Ocean - C012_Sort48C_1 | ecosystem: Environmental > Aquatic > Marine > Oceanic | place: Pacific Ocean: Monterey Bay | collected... | reverse complement strand
TTACCTGTTTTGAACATTCCTTGGTTTGTGCTTTCTCCTGTTTCAACTTGAATTTGGCACGACCCTTATTTCTGGCTTCTCGAACCACCTTGAAAGTCTGCAACAGAATTGACTCGTGTCTCCACTTGTACCTGCCTTGCTGGAGTGCTGTTTGGCACCTCGCGAGTACATGAGAAAGGGAGCATTGTTGGCCGCTTTAACATACTTTACAGGTTGCATCCACTTTGGTACCATACCACAATTTGTGGAGGGACGGTGTAGGCAGCGTATCTTCAAGTGCCCCGAGCTGAAAAATAAAGATCGTGTCATCCTTTTTTTGAATTAGTTTGTTGAGATCAAATGGTATTAGTTTGAAGCACGGTCTTGTTCCATTGCGTGCTCCCATTCTCTCCACTCCGCAAACTGAGCTAACTCTAGGCAGTGCATGTACCGTTTACTTTCAGCGTACTCCTCAAACGCAGCCAACATATCAGCACGATCTTCCTTCGTGGTGTCAACATCTGGTGTGGATAGATGGGAGCCAGCATCCATTTTGATATCTTCTTCCGTCTCTAGAACACCTCCTCATTGAAATTGAATGCATGCATCACTCTTCTTTTCCGGAATTCCATTGTCTGTTTCAAAAGCTTTTTTTGAACTCACACATTTCTTGTGTGCTGCTGCTTGGGTGCATGTTCTTTCTTCGACAGTTGGACGCCAAACCTATCTTATCATCTCGGTCTTTGGAGGGACCATAAGCACAAGGCGCGACCGCAAGAGCAAAGATCAAGCGCCGACGAAACACTCCGATAATCCGGCTATCTTCCATTAGCAGGATTAATGATGGCCGATTTACACACGGGCGGCATGCTCAGTGGCTGGGTCAATCGAGAACATCTTTCGCTCATGTTCTGAGCCAAAACGAAACGTGGTGGAGGTCAGTTCGATTTCCGATGGAACAGCAACAATGATCCGCTGGCGTCGTTGTTGGTGGTGTGTGCAAGATGTACGACGCCACAATTGCTATGCACAGGTGACACCTGGACTTGCACAGTGCTGTGAAAATGCATACTGAAGAGTGCTGTGCAAATATATGTTGGCCATCAGATGCTCAGTACTACGGGGATGGAGCTGTGCAATCACCAAAAGTTTCGAATTTTTGCTCAGAACTGTTGAAAAGTTGGGGTTAATTCTCTCTCTCCATACACTGTACGCGGATGGCATAAAAATCATGGGATGGCATGAAGCGACATCCCGCATCACAACAACTTGTGCAGTAAAACAGCTCCAATAGAGCTCGAGGTAAGCGCCCAATCGAATATGGTTGAAGGGACCCATCTTGCATTGGCGCCGTACCAGATATGGCAATGCGCGCTTCCCATCAACCCATTGTCCCTGTTCGTTAGTTACTGGAGTCACTGTTGATCCGAGAGATGCCCATGCATGAAATGCAGACATGTACGCACAAATGGAAAAGTATCTTAAATTGCCCCGGCCACGAAGCAGGCCATACACGCGTAATGGCGGTCGATATATCTGGAGGATAATGAAGCCGGGGCTATGAAAGTTGCCGGTGCCGGGTCACTTGCTCTTGCGGTCGCAGCTGTGCTGAGCTGCACACCCTGTATGGCTGCGCTAAATAGATGCAAAATATATTGAAATGGAAGGAGGCCACAATGCGCCCTTCAACATTGTAACACATCATTGAGCCCGTTCCACAGATTGTTCATGTTGTAGGCATTGGAGTTGGGGATCACGTGCCGGTCGTAGACCGCCGTGGTTGAACGTCAACTTCACTGTCCCACCAAGGTCCGACTCGATTTTGTTTGAGCCAGAATCGTCGCTTTTATTGAGCCGGGCCTTGATAAGCAAGTGTTCCTTTTGCACAAAATAAGAGAAAAGAACTTAGTTGTTAATGCTCTGAGAAATGTCGGCGAATACCTGCCTCTTCGGTAAGATGTTACCATCGTTGGGACTGCTTCCATCGCAAGATTTAGCGAGACCCGTTTTACTCGTCCTCATTCTCCTCCTCTCCCCTCCCTTAGGCCTTTGCTACTTATGTATTCTCCTTACGCTAGGGTGCGGAGGTCCTTTAGAGCTAGGGGTCAAAATGGAATTCTTCGTGATGTTGTTGACATACAAGTGTGCCAGGGGGATAGACCAAGGGTGTGTGGCCGAGTTCTAAAGCCTGGGCAGATGCACGAACGCGCATGCAGCAGCATACGAATCTGGTACAAGGCCAAAGGCGCGAGAGCACACGTCAGGAGATGCGCTTATATGAGCAAATCCAGTATCTGATGTAAACAGGGAAGGTTACAGGAAAGGTTGCGAGAGAGAGTAAAGCTCTGCAGCTGCGTCTATACGGATACACATGTACGTACACATGCATACATACGCGCGTGTGGGTGGTCCGTGAAAGCTCTCACAACATGAGAAAGCGGCATCGGCGTGATTATTCGGCTCAAACACGAGAGCGCCAGCTCTGATAGGTTCCTCAGCCACAGCTTCCGCGAATCAGATTCCGGCTTCGCCATGCATGAGACAGTAAAACCAGCAGGATAACGCGCCCTCGCCCTGGGATGTGATGCCTTGGCGTCATACATGTCACACCCTGCTCACGTGGGTGGGTTTCTCGCACCCTCGATTCTTTGTTCATATTGTGGGTCCCATTGTGGGGGTCATGAAATGATGAGAAGGGAGTCAGTGAAATGATGCGAAGGGAGTTGCAGGGCGTCTATGAAATGATGCGAAGAGGGTCTATGAAATGATGCGAAGGGAGTCTATGAAATGATGCGAAGGGAGTCAATGAAATGACGCGAAGGGAGTTGCAGGGAGTCAATGAAATGATGCGAAGAGGGTCTATGAAATGATGCGAAGGGAGTTGAAGGGAGTCAATGAAATGATGAGAAGGGAGTCAATGAAATGATGAGAAGGGGATCTATGATATGACGCGAAGGGATTCCATGATATGCTGTGACGTCTATGAGATGCTGTGAAGGACGTCTATGATACGATATGAAGGAGTCCATAACGCCTCAACAGCTTCACTCATGCTAAGGAGAGTTTCCGTCCGATGCGCCTGAAATGGCCAGAGGCTATCGCACATGTGATCACGCCTTGTAAGCCCGCCATGCCCTTACCCAACACTCCTCGTCTATACTCAGGACAGTGATGTTCTCCGTCTTTGCCTGCCACAAAAGGTCTGTAATGTAATGTGTGGGGTGTGTAATGTAATGTGTGGGGTGTGTAATGCAATGTGTGGGGTGTGTAATGCAATGTGTGGGGTGTGTAATGTAATGTGTGGGGTGTTCATGTCACAAAGTCTGTGATGTGATGTGCGGGGCGTCCATGTGAGGTACTCGATTACTAGCGGGCTTGATAGTCGAGTAGAAACACACCCCTATTCGCCGCTAATCCAGTCAAATACCTGATCAATATAGAGAACGGAAAGGCAGCAACGGTACAAGTTTGAGCATCTGGAACTTACCCACGTACTTACCCTCCTCACCATAGTCACTTGCACTTACCCTCTCACCATAGTCACTCACACTTACCCTACTCACCATAGTCACTCGCACTTACCCTCCTCACCATAGTCACTCGCACTTACCCTACTGACCATAGTCACTCGCACTTACCCTACTCACCATAGTCACTTGCACTTACCCTACTCACCATAGTCACTCGCACTTACCCTCCTCACCATAGTCACTTGCACTTACCCTCCTCACCATAGTCACTTGCACTTACCCTACTCACCATAGTCACTTCTATATTCGTGAGTATGATGACCAAACTCGTGAGGACGGATCAAAAGAAAAATCTGCGTCATGCAAATTCATTTGAACTTTTTTTCGTAACTGCTCCGGAGTCTCCTGAGTCGAAGTCATGCACACTCTCTCAAAGATTTTCGTAACTGCTAACCACCTAGGCCGAAAGCATGCATTCAACACGCTCTCAACGACTTTCGTGACTGTGAGACACGTGAGTCGAAGGTATGTTAAACTCCTTCTTCAATGCGTGAGTGAACACGTGTGATCAGCTCAGGTGCACTGAGAGAAGTTGCCTCTAGGTGTGAGGCGGTCTATGACGCAATGCGGGGAGATTGAGTGCCACAAACCTTATCTAACAGCACAGACTGGGTGCAAAACTTATCATATCAACACCAGCATCTTGAAGTGCCAATAATCATACTACGAAGATTTTCCCTGAGGGGTTCTATGATATAAGGTGAGGGAGTCCGACATATACATAACTCTAGTGCACCGAGAGAGCTTGCCTCGATCGCCACTGCCCTCTCCCGCCATCATTACATCATTCTGAGCCGCATCCCAATTGAGGCGCATCCCAACACCAGCGGTGGCCATATCTAATACCTCCCCTGGCCGTGATCAACATGACGCTTATCTAAAACCTCCCCTGGCCCTTGTCGCCGCCTCCCACAGTGGATGCTGCTTGCTTGCGGCGCGGATGACCTTGGCGCAAACTGCGGTCATAGCACTCCAAACAAGTGGCCACGGGCCACAAATACGTGGCCATAAGCCATAAATACGTGGCCATAAGCCATAAATACGTGGCCAAACAGCGTAATTTATGGCCACTGACCTCACTTCATCCACACGCCGTACGCGCACCCATACGATGTAAACGCACGCGACATCCGTCCGCCAATATGTGGCAACACAAGGCGCACACGTGGCCACACCGTAGATGCTCCGGCTTACAATCTACAGATTGCAAATACGTGGCCACAGACCGTAAATACGTGGCATTAGACACGATGCACAGCGACAACGACGGCCCATTGCCACATGCGATGGCATGACACTGGTCCTTAGCTCGGAGAATCGTCAACGGGGAGCTACTCGGTAAGGACCAAGGGAGGTATCGGATAAGGGCCACGGGGGCCCAGGGGGGCTCAAGGCCAGCGTCGCCATATCCGATGCTGGTCCACTCGGAGCCGGAGCATCACGAAGCTGAGCTGTTTTCGCACACGGCCAAAGCCATGGTCATCATACACTGCGACGATGCACTAACCATTCTATACTCACGAGTATTGCACCATGAGTCGCGACGTGCATGGCGCGGTGTGCGTGCGTGTTTGTGATGGTGCCGGGGGGAGTCGGGGTCATCACCCGCGGCACGCAATGCCGTTAGGTTCAGGGTATGGCCGTTGGGTTCAAAGGTGGGCTAGAGGGACGCGTGCGTCGCCTAATAGACTCCTTATATGGCATGGCAAGCATACTTATATAGTAATGACGACCGTTGGGTTCAATGTGGGCTGGAGTGAAGCATGCTGCCTGCGTGTACATTTCTGCCTGCGGAACTAGGTTGCGAATCCGCATCGCCCGCAGAATCATACGCTGATCCTGCGGGGTGGCCATTTGATGAGGCCAAGGGGACTAGCACTAGGCCAGGGAGGTAGCATTAGGCCAGGGGAGGGGCTAGCATTAGGCCAGGGGAGCTAGCATTAGGCCAAGAGAGAGGCTAGCACTAGGCCAAGGGGACTAGCACTAGGCCAGGGGAGAGGCTAGCATTAGGCCAGGGGAGAGGCTAGCTTTAGGCCAGGAGAGAGCTAGCTTTAGGCCAGGGGAGAGGTAGCATTAGGCCAGGAGAGAGGCTAGCATTAGGCCAGGGAGAGGCTAGCATTAGGCCAGGGGAGAGGCTAGCATCAGGTCAGGGGGGCTAGCATCAGGTCAGGGAGCTAGCATTAAGCCAGGAGAGAGGCTAGCATTAGGCCAGGAGAGAGGCTAGCTTTAGGCCAGGGGACTCCTAGCACCAAAAGTGCCATACGCATCAAAAGCGCCAAAAGTACCGCTCTTCTCTAAGCCCTAGCCCTAAGCCCTAAGCCCTAAGCCCTAAGCCCTAGCCCTAAGCCCTAAGCCCTAAGCCCCAAGCCCTGCCCCTATCCTTAGCCGTAGCCCTTGCCCTACCCCTTGCCCTAGCCCTACCCCTACCCCTAGCCTTACCCCGAGGATGATTCAGAAAATACAAGAACCCAAATATTGGCAATGTCGCAATGGACATCTTGCCAACCTTCAAGTTTGACATTTGGTGACCTTCCTTGGGAAATAGTCAACCAAGTGTTGGTACATCTCGACATTGATCGAGACTCAAGATCTTGGGCGTCACTTCGTGCAGCAAACAGAACGCTGCATTTTCTTCATGCAGCCATTCAATGTTCTACTCGAATCACCGCAAAATGTATACTCAGTTTCGCCAATGAAGATCAATGGCTGGATACAGAGTACTTTGGGCGAGTATTTGAGTTGACAGGCTTATTTTTTAACTTTTTACAAGGACCTTGTCCAGAATCTGGCCTCATACGGACACATCGGAAACATCGGTCCAAGCGTCAGATGGAACAACACATGTATTGAACGAAGACTTCACAGAGTTTGAACAAAAACTCTCATTCTACAGGCGGAAACGACTGAGGTGCAGTTTTCAAGCTACATTGCGACCCTTTCAAACACAGCATCACTTTCTGCGGCGAAGTCAACAGCGCATCAAAAAGACGTGTTGCCCGGCACGTTGTACGTTTTCTCCCACTGCAGGACAACAGACAAAAACGACCTACTGCGCCAAATGCATGTTCAACGGAGAACTCTCAAGTTCAATGTCCATTCTGTGAAAGATGGTTCGATTCAACGTTCAAGCAACGAACCCACATGAGCAAAGCACACCCAAAAGAGTGGAATACTATGAATAATGTTGGTCAGTGTGAATTCTGCGGAATATCACGCGATAAGTTCAAAAATGACAACAGTTTCAGAACCCAAAGAAACCAATGCGCAAAAAAAGCACACAAGTGCTCATCAGACTCTTTTCAGGAGCAGTCTCATAAGAGTTCTGAACCTAGCTGAATCAATCCAGGAGACGCGCCACATGAAAAAAAGTAAAGAAATGACTGAGATGAAGGTCCGATTGGAGCCAGTGCAACACGATGCAAAGGCTATTGAGAACTTTGAGAGGAAACCGCCATTAAAGTTACCACCGCCCCACTCCACAAAATGGCCTGAAATAGAAGAAGACCTATGTGCTACGTTGGACGGTGTATTGCTGTGTTCTGGCAAAGACAAAATCAAGTCTTTATCTATCAATGATCTTGTCGACCTCTGCGAAGAAAGGGTGTATGGTGTTCTAGCTCGCCACTGTAAAGACACTGGTACCACCATCCAAAACCGTAAGCAAAAATCTCGCCAAGATCGGCCACGCAGAACAGAAAAGCGACTAAAAGCTGAAAAGACAAGGTTTACACAGCAATTCAAAGCAGCAAAACATGGTGAACTCAATCTATCAGAAAGGAAATTTCATGTCACGTTAAGACGTTTCAACACTGTTCGCCACACAAGACTGCTCAAAGTAAAGCAAAGAACAGAAGCTAAGCAACAAGCAAAATTTCGCCGTGATCCTTGGAAGTACGGAACGGAAGTCTTCAAGCCCCGTAATGCAGGCAAGCCATCGTTTGATGCAAAAGCTGCTGAAGACCACTTTACAAATTTATATGTCGACGCCGCTCGCCAAACACAGTATAAAGCACCACTTGGTTGCAAACAACCACCGCTACCCACTGTGTTGTTTGATGTATCAACACCGAAAATCAAGCAACTACGGAAGCCGTCTCAAAGAAACGTAATCGTAATGCCCCAGGCATGAATGGCATCTCTTTCCTAGTGTACAAGAAATGTCCCAACGCCTTGGAATTCCTCATTCGTATCTTTGAACGTGCGTGGACCGAAAAGTCAATACCGGTCAGTTGGCAGCGCGCAATTATCATTCTGCTTGCCAAATCAACAGAACTAAATGACCCAGCCGAGTTTCGACCTGTCACCTTGTTCAATGCAGAAGGAAGACTGTTCTTCACACTCATGCACCGGCGTTTGTCGGACTACACGCTCAAACATGGCTACATCATTACATAACACTCCGAAACTATCCATCAAGAACTTCTTGATGCACACACCAACAAGCGTAATGTGTTTGTCAGTTGGCTTGACCTTGCCAACACCTATGTTAGTGTTCGCCACTCCATGATCCACTTCACTTTGGAATGGTATCATGTACCTGAAGAGTTCTCCACCATCGTATTCCTGTATTACGAAGGACTCATGGCATCTGTGGTAGTTGGCACAGAACAAACAAAAAGGTTTCGCTTTCAAATTGGAAATGTTTCAAGGTCTCAGTCTATCTACTATGTTGTTTGACACAACGTTCAACACGTCGTTTGACTGCATTGAAGTGCTCAAACAAGAGTATGGCTACACTTTTCCCTGCGTTGACCTCACAAAGTTAGTCACTGGGTATGCTGATGATATCGCCTTATTCACAGAAACTGCAGTGGCGAATCAATTCATCATTGTCGACGTTGAATGTTGGCTAAACTGGACTCAAACAATGAAAGCAAAGCCTCGCAAATGTTGCGCAACTGCAATGACTAACGGTAAACCATGCGATCCTAAACTAACGATTAACGGTCTAGCTGTGGCATGGATCAAAGATAATCTGTTTAAGTTCCTTGGCAAACAATTGTTAGCAAATGTGTCAGACACTGCAGCTCGCAAAAAAGTAGAGAAGACAGTGCTTGACGGTGTGACCAAGATTGACGCTCTACCACTGACTGGGGTGCAGAAGATGTGGATCTTTGAGGCAGTCGTAATGTCACATTTATCATGGGATTTCATGGTACATGACACATGGTGTATGCGAGATGTACAACCTCACTGCTACTATGTACAGGTAACAACTTGACTTAGTGCTGAACTGCATGCTGAATGCGGTGCATTTGTATGTTGGATATCAACTGCCTAGTACAACGGGGATGGAGCTGTGCGATCACCAATGTTTCGATTTCTGGCTCAAAACTTTTGAATTGATGGGGTCTGACGGATCACTCCCCTACCCTACCCCTGCCCTACTACCCCTGCCCTACCCTGCCCTTACTCCCTGCCCATGATCAGCCCTCTTCCCCTCCGCCGAGCCCTTGCCCTAGCCATATGGAAATTAGGACTTATTTCTCCTACCTCCAGCCCGAGCCCTACCCTACCCTGTCCGTGCATGGCTGCTGCCTCCAATACTGGGTTCTCGTTTCTGCGATCAACAAACAGAAAAATGGCCTGAAAAGAATCAAAGAGTTAAATGGAGGAACTAGTTAGTGAAAGTAGCAACACACTGGACTTGATGGGATGAATAGGTTTGGTCACGATGGACCAGGTGGGATAGAGCAGCCTTAGAAAAGGGCTGGTAAGTCAACATGGCCGAACGAGATACAGATGGCTTTGAAGATGGGTAGCACAAGATGGTGGCTGATACGGCAGTAGCAGGAGACAATGGCGGAGAAGAGGCTAGCTTGGCATTTTTAGAAGAGAAGGAGAGGGGTTCAGCTTATTTGCACAAGAAGAGGGGCCAGCTTGGCGTTTCTAAATGTCAGGGGTGACCGGTGTCAACAGCTGAAAGATATGTCTGAAAGTCAACTCAAAGCGAGGAGGACCACAAGGGCAAAGGCGGTTCTGGAAAGGGGGGAGAAACTCTTTGACGTAGAGCAAGTCGAAGTGAGAAGGTGCAGTGAAGGAGTAGCTAAGGTTTGTGGAAGCTTTCTCTACTTAGCGTTTGTTCATTCCGTGCTTTTGCATAATTGCGAGGTTTGGAACATTACTGAGACAGAGATGAAAGCTCTGGTGGGAAGGAATGGGTACCTGATGAGGAGGTTGGTTGGGGAAGTAGTGAGAAGTGCGGATGACAAGAGATTGACGGAGAGCCAGTTGTTGGAGATGCTGGGTTTGGATTCGATCCAATCGTGATTCGTAAGAGAAAGTTGCAATGGGTGGCTCATCGTGCGAGAAGGGGAGATATGGACCTCACGTGGAAGAGGATACTGAGAGAGGTTGAGGACGGAAAAAGTAAATACTAGATTGAAGGAAAATTGGAAGGAATTAGGAGTTAATACAGTACAAGGATGGTGCAACAAGGTCAAAGATAGAGGTTGGTTGGCATCCAAGTTGGGAGGGAGCAAAAAGAAGAGAAAGGAAAAGAAGACCAAAAAGGAGTAGAAACACAACATGCTAGGATTGCGGTACTATGACCTGCAAGACATGCTTGTGGATTATTATGCAACATCGCTTCTATGCGATGAAAATCATGCGCCGACACGAGCTACGGATGGAGAAGACGCGTCGGCCAAGAAGCTGGTAAGGTAAGTAAGGCTTGGCGTTTTGCAAGGGGGAGTGGGTTTCTTCTTACTGTTGAAGCTACGAGTCTTGCATGTTCTTGAATATCAACAACACGACTGTGTTGTCGAGGACGCTTTGACGACTGGTACTGGTAGTGCCGGGGGATGGGGGAACGAAACGGGCAAACGGGGAGTGTGGTCCTGACATTTGTAGACACCGGCTCGTTCTAAATCCACCCGATTCATCACGCTGCCTTCGAGATACCTGCGTGATGATGTCTCGTTATTACCATATAGGGATGGTTATCACACCATATAAGGAAGTGTATCAGTGGCTTTCGCAGAATTCATCTTCGAGATACCTGCGTGACGGACGAGAAAGTCAGCTGGGCGCTCACGCATATTAAAGCTGGGTGTGACGCAAGACAGAGCTTGGGAGCTTACGCATATTAAAGCGGGGGGGGGGGTCTATCGCATATGCGGGGGGCTCTATCGCATATGCGGGGGGCTCTATCGCATATGCGGGGGGGCTCTATCGCATATGAAGTTGTGGGGGTTTCAGGCACCCGACTCATCACACTGTGTGAAAGGCTTCATCCATCTATCCATCTATCCATCCATCCATCTATCCATCTATCCATCCATCTATCCATCCATCCATCCATCCATCCATCCATTTGTCTATCTGTCTATCTACTATATGTACATACCGTGCCTGTGTGAGAGAGCGAGAGAGCCTGTGTAAGCGCGCATGTGACAACATATGACGCTTATGCATCAGGGAGTGCTGAGAAGCCTCGACCAATGTCTTAGTAAAACGAGAAAACAGTCCCCACTCCTCGATGCAATGGCATAAACTGTGTGTGTGTGTGTGGACTGGCCACACAGGCCAGGGGAGGGCTAGCTAGCATTATATTAGGCCACGGGCGCCGTCTCCGGAATCCCCGTAGAGGCCATTGCGTCAGACAAGCGGTGCATGCAAGCAAGTCCATCCAGCCTGCGATGCTGTTGGCATGCGCATAGGGGTGATGCTGTTGGCATGCGCATAGGGGTGATGCTGTTGGCATGCGCATAGGGGTGTAGCCAAGTCCATCCAGCCTGCGATGCTGTTGGCATGCGCATAGGGGTGTAGATGCTGTTGGCATGCGCATAGGGGTGATGCTGTTGGCATGCGCATAGGGGTGCTGTTGGCATGCGCATAGGGGTGCTGTTGGCATGCGCATAGGGGTGTAGACGCTGTTGGCATGCGCATAGGGGTGTAGTCCTCGATGCATATATACACATGTACATGTATACCATGCTTACGTATGCATATCATACTTATGTATATACCACGTGAACTCCAGTGTGCCTCCCTCAATGCCGCCCTCTGGAAGACCTCTGGAAGTATAATGTGTGTATACCATCCTTACAAGCCGCACGCACGCATGCAACGCATATGCGCACCAAGCTCATGCGGTGGCAGGGGCAATACACCTACACCAACGTCTTTCTTTCTGTCGACAACGTGATGTGGTCACTCACTCACTGCCTCATCTGGCAAGGCTTCCAGATGTGTTTTCCCTTCTCCTTCGTATTTGCTTTATTTTCATTGTATGTATTGTTTCAGGTCGGTCACTCACCTGATAAGGCTTCCCTTCTCCTTCGTATTTTCTTTATTTTCATTTTTTCTAATTTTGTACTTTTTTTGTATTTATTGTTTCAGGTCGGTCACTCACCTGATAAGGCTTCCCTTCTCCTTCGTATTTTCTTTATTTTCATTTTTTCTAATTTTGTACTTTTTTTGTATTTATTGTTTCAGGTCGGTCACTCACCTGATAAGGCTTCCCTTCTCCTTCGTATTTTCTTTATTTTCATTTTTTCTAATTTTGTACTTTTTTTGTATTTATTGTTTCAGGTCGGTCACTCACCTGATAAGGCTTCCATACTCGCGATGGTGCAAGAGATTTTGCATGGCGGATTCAGGAGCTTTCGCTTCGCCGAGCAGTACTACCTCAGGCCGGGGGAGGCTAACATTAGGGCCAGGGGAGCCTAACATTAGGGCCAGGGGAGGCTAACATTTCGCTTCGCCAAGCAGTACTACCTCAGGCCGGGGGAGGCTAGCATTAGGGCCAGGGGGAGGCTAGCATTAGGGCCAGGGGAGGCTAACATTAGGGCCAGGGGCGGCTAGTATTAGGGCCAGGGGAGGCTAACATTTCGCTTCGCCGAGCAGTACTACTTCAGGCAGGGGGCTGAGTTGTAAGTGATGCCAATGTCGGAGATGACGGAGATGTTGTTGACATGTCGGAGAAGACGGAGATGTTGTTGGCATGTCGAAGATGACAGAGATGTTATTGGCATCATTCGAAGTAGCTGTGCTTCTTTTTCTGCGTCTCTGCCTTTGCAAGCAAGCAGCATGTTACAGGCGAGGGGCTCCCAAGAGGTTTCCTCCAAGAGAAGCAAGCAGCATGTTACAGGCGAGGGGCTCCCAAGAGGTTTCCTCCAAGCAGCATGTTACAGGCGAGGGGCTCCCAAGAGGTTTCCTCCAAGCAAGCAGCATGTTACAGGCGAGGGGCTCCCAAGAGGTTTCCTCCAAGCAAGCAGCATGTTACAGGCGAGGGGCTCCCAAGAGGTTTCCTCCAAGAGAAGCGCCTCCCTGGAGCAAGGCGAGGCGCATGCTGCATATAGATGGCATGCTGGAGGACTCAGCATCGACACATTCGCAATGCCGCACACGCATGTCTCTCAGCCCAACGATCAAACAAAACAATACAACGCCAAGCAAAATGCACAGGCGATTCTTGTTCCGATCCCCTTCGCATCCGCTGAGTGTAAGGGTGCCCAGAATCTCATCCACTTAGCGCAAGGGTGCCCAGGATCTCATCCACTTAGCGCAAGGGTGCCATCCCTCTCTCCCATACGAGTCTCTCCTATACGAGTCTCTCCTATACGAGTCTGTACGAGTCTCTCCTATACGAGTCTCTCCCATACGAGTCTCTCCTATACGAGTCTCTCCCATACGAGTCTCTCCCATACGAGTCTCTCCTATACGAGTCTCTCCCATACGAGTCTCTCCCATACGAGTCTCTCCTATACGAGTCTCTCCTATACGAGTCTCTCCTATACGAGTCTCTCCTATACGAGTCTCTCCTATACGAGTCTCTCCCATACGAGTCTCTCCTATACGAGTCTCTCCTATACGAGTCTCTCCTATACGAGTCTGTACGAGTCTCTCCTATACGAGTCTCTCCTATACGAGTCTCTCCCATACGAGTCTCTCCCATACGAGTCTCTCCTATACGAGTCTCTCCTATACGAGTCTCTCCCATACGAGTCTCTCCCATACGAGTCTCTCCTATACGAGTCTCTCCCATACGAGTCTCTCCTATACGAGTCTCTCCTATACGAGTCTCTCCTATACGAGTCTCTCCTATACGAGTCTCTCCTATACGAGTCTCTCCCATACGAGTCTC
>Ga0099797_101299_pt1 | contig 13613 bp, 11 predicted proteins | sample Uncmet_Sort48C_1_FD_89871 | JGI IMG/M metagenome (GOLD analysis project Ga0099797, IMG submission 89871) | Marine eukaryotic communities from CALCOFI LINE 67, Pacific Ocean - C012_Sort48C_1 | ecosystem: Environmental > Aquatic > Marine > Oceanic | place: Pacific Ocean: Monterey Bay | collected... | reverse complement strand
ATTCAGGAAACTTTTTGGTATCCACGAAATGAATTTTGAACAGGTGTAGTGATGGGCTATGATACTTCGAGTGGATGCCCGCGCGTTTTACCCGATGGCTGGAAGAAGACCTTCACTTTCAAGTCCCTTTTTTAAGGCAGATCCTATGCTGCAAAGATTCAGACGAACGTGTATACTATAGTATTGGTGAGTTTACTCTAGCATTGGTGAGTTTATGTAAATTGTAATAGACATTGTTTTATTTTGCGTTTGAATTTCCATAGTAAATATCTGACCTTCATTCTTTATTTCGGTTCCAGCGAATTGTTTTTTTATTGCTTTATTAATATACACGAGTGGTTGGCCGCGGACCGTAGTCTACGGCCGAAAGTTCGGGTATACTGAAAAACGTGGAGGTACAACGAGTATATTACGCATGATGAATACGCGCGCCGCCAAGTCGACTACGTCTGCACCTGCGGGCCGCTGTGCCGCTGCGACCCGTGCGGCGTGACCTGCTGCACTCCGCGCCCCGTGGTTTACAGCGCGCCTACGTGCTACTGTCCTTCGGGTCTCGTTTGCTGCGTTCCGGGCGCGTGTTACCCGCAAGCCTACGGCGTCCCGCGCCTGCCCGCATTTCCTTCCCGCAAGGGCCAGAAGGTTTAGAAAATTGATTGCTGATGTCGATTCATTCTGGTCGTAAAGTGTAAATTTACATTGGAGTGGCGGCCGTATACTCATACTGAAAATGTAGGTATGTCGAATGTCATGATGAATGTTGTGGTTGTATTTTAGTTGTCGTTCAGTTCAGCATGAATTATTGAATTGTAGTTATACTTGCGTGTCGCCCTTGCGATGGAGGGGCCCAGAAAAAAAAAGTGGAAAATATTATTTAGGTGCGCGTGCGCGATTCCGTATACCAAGATTGGAAATATGGTGAGATCGTTGATACCGACGTCTGTACCGGCAAGCCGTGGGTGCTCGTGAATAACTGGGACAAGGTTTTTTTATCAAAAATCACATTGGAGTTTGCAGGTGTACTAGAGTAATACGCATGTTCATTTAGCTTTGAATAATAAGGGTTCTGATACAATATAATACGATCTGCAGTAGACGTTGAAGGGAAGTTCTTCAGACAGTGAGTGCACAAAAAAACAACGAGGCCTACCTGTTCGAGTACACGGAGTACGTAACGGAGACGGAATACTGGAATAAGACGTGCGCCCGGTTCAATTTTCAATTGAAGATTCATATGATTGAGCTCGGTTAACAAAGCTGAAGACTGATCGGTTGTCGTTCACTTGTTGCTCACACGGTTTTCGCTCACGTTTGGACTCAAAAGATATGATGGTGGATGGTTTCTACGATCAAAATCGTATTTGAGATTTTGTACCGTTGACATTTCATGGTGTCGCACGGTTAATACAGTTTTGTTCTTTTGTAGTGGTTGAGAACTTTTTATTATACAAAAAGGGCCTATTGCCCCCCTCCGCGTGTTCTGCCTGTCTGTGGGCCGGTCTGCTGCGCGGACAAGGTACGCTGCCGCGACTATGGCGAATGTAGGTTGCATTTTTGAATTTCGTTTATAGATTATTGTTATTTTTCTTTTGGGAGTGATCGAGAGCGCACCATAACGAAACCCCAACACTCTGTCCACGTTGTAGAGGCGCCGCCTCATTATAAAAAAAAAAAAAAGTTGGAAGTATGGTCAAGTGTGCGGGCACGATTGCCGCAGCTGCCAGCCCCAGATTCTCGTCCATGGTGGATTTTTTTTTCCGCGCATAGTATCAGAACATACTTTTGCACCGCCACATTCTCTTCTGCACCGCAATATTTCGTTAATTTTTACGGTGATCATTCTTACGGTGACGTTGTAATATGATAATAGGCTTGATGGTCTGTCATTATAATAAAGAAGTTGTACAGCAGTTATGAGATATGCTCATGATGCAAAATGGTGGGGCACGTCATCTTTGAAATTTGAGAATGAAAAATATTTGTAGGCTGGACCAAGACCTACACCTTCGACGTCGTTCAGCCGATTTCCAATGCGGAATACATGCTCGGTTTATCATTGTATTCTTCGTTCTTTCCCAGTTTATCGTAGTATTATGGTTAGCTAGGCTGTCTATATTGATGTCACAGTATACCGATGTACGGTTTACCCTGCAGTATTACGCTGCATCATCTCAACTCAATTCAAAAAGGTATTTCTGAGTGCTGAAGAAGAAATATCATAATGGTGGGCATTCGATTGAATGTCATCGAGGAGGCGCTGAAAATTGAAAGTATTCGCGAATTTAAGTAAAATGAATCGCGCTTTGCAGTGGCGGTCTGTTTTCTTCAATGGCCAATATTTTTGTGTAGTAAAAGAATTTCGATATTGAACAATAGGCATGTATTCGTATATTTTCTGTGCAATAGATTTCCATTTTGACAAATTAATCATGATAGCCGATAATTGTACCCTTTAGTTTTCACGTCATTTTTTCCAAAGTCATTTTCATTCGATTAGCAAAAAGTCAATAATAACAAACTGTTCGTCTTTTCGGTTACTCGTTTTTGAGCGGCCTTGACATACAGCATGAAACACAAATTGAAAGTTCGACGGTTATAACAATTATAGATCTACAGAATCATTCACAATAAAATTATTCGGCAACATATTACATTCAAAAAGTTTTCATACAATTCATGTTATCTATCAAAATCCACCTATGCATCCAAGGGGTCAACGGTTGCTGTGCGGGTGCCTCCCGGGGCCTCGTCAGATGTGACTAAGCGAGCTTTGGGATCCATCCTTCAGAGGGGGTTAAGCACCATTTCCTCAGGATTTGCAAAGGTCATACAGCATATTATCCTATAATAGTTCCGTAAGAGTGTTTCACGTATCATAAAAAAACTCGTTTCATTATATTCAGAAATTTTGTACGTGCGATTTGGAGTAAAACTGGGCGTTCAAGTATCTGTCCGGCTGTCCGATTGGCAGTGCATAATTAGCGAACTCGTTGTTGATTTTTAGTAGTCTATTCTAACAAAATCGATTCGTGAAAAAAAAATTTGAGAGAGCGGTGCTGTGCTGGTTCTAGAAATAAATACGAAGTTTCATGTCCAGACTGTGCATTATTGGGAAGAGTATTGCAGTTGTTTGAGAACATGGGCTTTTAGAGATGTAGCTGTTTGGCGTATTTTGCTCTAGGGATTGGCATAGTTTTTTTTTTCTAAAAAAGCGAAAGGTGAAATATCGTAATGAGATAGAGGATGAAATACATGAAAATTTCAAGAAAAATTAAATTGAAGAGTTCGAATAATGAAGAAAGTGTTCAATATATGTATGCGAGCAAACAAAGCATATAGAACGGAGTATCCTTAACAACCACAGTGATTATTACCATACTTTTCAATCACATGCTCACGCCTGGCTTGTCTGCGAGTTCGGTCTCTGGGTCGTCTTCGAGTTCGGCAATAAAGATTGCAGGATTTAGAGTCGAACCTCACCAGCAAGCATCGCGTGGAAATGAGGATCAGGAGTATACCGCCACATTGGAAAATCCATATGAGCCCAATAAGAGTAGTACTAATGCTGTACGACTAAGAAACCAAAAAATATTGAAAGAGCGGAATAGAAAGAACGCGTTACTGGCTCGGAACGAGCAGAAGCAGGTGACAAATTCTTCTCATCGGAAAGAAGCCGCGGCGGGCGCCCTGGGGTTTGATTCGGCGGCTATCCAGCCGCAAATTCCAGCCAAGCTTCCGTCGCAAGATGCGGCCAGCAGCTCAAGCTCTTCCGGTAAATCTTCGATGCCAGCCGGGGTCATCGACAAAGCCACCATAGGTGTACCACTAGAGAGAGCCGACGCAGATTATACGCAGAAGTTGGAAAGTGCTCATGTGGATTTGAAAACAAGGTTTAATTATATTCTGTATACACCACTGATGGCGAACTAAAATTGTATTAGCCAAATTAATAACTCATAATCTTTATCGCAGGCGCTCGGATAGGGTATGTTGTGTCCAATAATATGACTGAAATCACTCTTCCACCAATATGAGGTGAGCCGGATGATAACAGGTATTTTGAGCAGACGCTGTTCGTCAGGCAGCTGCAGGCGCATCTGAAAAAAAATGCCGAAGAAAAGCGCCGCGTGGAGGAGCTCCTGGATACTAAACAAGCTTTCTACGAAAAAGAAATCGCTCGTCTGCAAAAAGTGCAGGAGGATTTGGTTCGCACCTATGCTTTCCCACGCTGAATGTGTACTGTACGGTATAGTAATATCAGAATTGTTTTAATAGTACATCTAATTGCAGCATTCGGTCAATTGTTCAGGAGCAGTCTACCGTAGTAATTTTTTTCAATATTTAATAGTAGAAAAGTACAAAAACAGACCGATGACGAGAAGCTTAGAAAACGCCGCAAGGAACTCGAGAAGGAATTCGCGAAAAAGAAAGAAGAGCTACAAGTCTCGTACCAGGCAAAAGTTGCGGCGGCTCAATATGAAAATGCCTTCCACAGCGGGGGGGAATCTGCGGAACCAAGGGGTGCAATGCGACGCGCCAGCCTGAGCAATAGTAGTAGCAGCGGCGGTGGTGTGGCCAGCCAAAATTCTGTTGCGTCGGCTCTGTTGCGCCACGCGCTCGCCCAAGTTGTGCAATCTACAGCGACTCCCAACGGCAGTGGCAAAAACGCGTCGAAGGACAACATCTCCGAGGCAGCCGGTTCTTCGGGAGAAAATGGCGATACTAGCCGGCTTCCCCCGGCCATTGCGAGTCGTCTCGGCTCGTCCGCCGTGGTCCTTTGTGGGGCTGCTGATGAAATTCTAAGCGCGTTTCACGACGCCGCCTCGCAATTCTGCGATGCCCCAGACGTTCCGGAAAAGCTGGAGGGCCTTCTGCTGGAGTCAACAGTCCTCATGAAACTGGGCAAGGCGTATAAAGAATACGTAGAGCGCATGGAGGAAGTGTTAGTGGCAGCGACGACGGACGAAATTCTGTCGAGCGGGAAGGCTCCGGAGACGCAGGCTATTACCAACCCAATATTATGCAGCTTTAGTGGCGTTGTACAGTAGGTTTTGTAATTTATTTCTTCGGAAAAAATACTGCAATGGGGTCGGGCAGCGAATTCGGGAGAGAATTGGTGATATATAAGAAATGTACTGATTCTGATATCAAATAAAGGTTTTCGATACGATCTTTAGCCGGGAGGATTGTTCTTATGCATACTGGAGCACGCGTCATCGGCGGTTTCGTATTCGAGTTAAAAAGATGATGCAGTCCGGTGGGTATATAAGAGTTGAAACGATGAAGAAGAACTTGAGCTCGTTTCGCCGCTCCGTGGAGGGATCCCTGGTTTTTCGAAAAGTCCATTCTATAGACGGATACTCGGTATTTCTAGAGAAACAGCGCGTTCTTTCGTGAGTATGAATCCGCGTGGGTTTGACATAATTTGCTACAAATGATCTTATGTATGACCCAGCATTCCAAGCTTTTGAAAACGTTGAATAGGCCAGCGGAGGAACGGGCCGAACGGGCCAGCGGGGCCTTCTTACCGAAGCGGACGACGAGCATGCGGATATGCTCGCGACGGTATGGCGCGCCCAAAATCTGTTGAATAGGCAAAGTGCGTTACTTTGAACATTTTCGTCAAGGGGGTACACGGGGTTTCGAAACTGTGCTGTACTGTTTGGTGGACCGGTGCTGGGCTCTTTGATTTTGTTGAAAGATTGAGAACATTGTTGTGTGTATGCACTTAAGAGAAATGAGGACTAATTATTCTTCACAATGTGTTCAAATCGTAAAGGGTGTTATCATGGTGTATCGCAATTTTTTGGGTGGTTTTGGATTCTTCTTCTTTTCTTTCATCCTTCCGATTTGAAGCTTTTTAGTATGATTTCTTTCTTCCTTCCGAAAAGTAATTTCTCGTGTTATTGTGCTTTCGATGAAGCCGATGAATGTAATCTTCATTAAGACTCATCACAACCATTCATTAAAATCGCAGCCCCTCCCCCTCTGATTTGACATTTGGTCTATCTAAAGTATTGCTGAAGTGCTTTTATGTAAATCAGAAGATATGCAGTAGGCCGCCATCCGACATATTGCGAGATTGTAAATATTTCTCATTTGGTTTATCAGAGGTCGACCGCACAAGATGTTCAACGGCGTGGGATTGATGGTGATATTTTTTTCTTGAATTCTTATAGATTTTGATTTTGAGATAGAATACTATGATGTACACTATCAGCATGAGGAATTCAGCAGTGGTTCTCGATACTCATTGCGTGCCCTGCAGCACGTCATTGAGTTGTTTTCATATCGAACCATGAAGACCTTGAGCGCAGGAAATGTGTAGGTGAAAATTAGAAGTCAACATGCTCTGGTCAGTAAAGAATTTTTTTCTCAGAGCTGCAAATATTGGACTCATGAAAAATTAACGTAATTGCACATTAAAATAAACAGACTGCTCGCGGGAGCGGGACGAGCGGATACGTTCAGCGGAACCTGGCCAACGCTCGCCCGCGTCAGGATCGATTTGTGCAGCGTGGTGCCGCAAATGTCGTGCCTCTTTCGAAGCAGAATCCGGAATTAGTGGACCACGCAGCGAGAAGGTGGATAATTTTTTGTTTTTCTTCAGTTTTTTACAAAAAGCCATTTCGCTCCCCGCGAAAATGACTCGGAGAAAATTGGCCGCTAGAAAAGATTGAAGTGTTTTCTCGATAATTAATCTATAAAGAGTACCATTTTGCGCAATTTTTTGCTGATTTTTGTAAGCGCATAGTAGGGGGGGTTGCCGCAATTTTTTTTTGAGGCGGTTTTCACATACCGATGTGACCCTGCAAGAAATGAGTGTCCGATTGTTGGAATCTCCAGATCAGTGTGTTTGTTTTTCTAGGAATAAAAAATTTTGATTTTTCAGAAACATGTGCACATAATTTTTTATTCGCATTTTTTTTTTGGCCGAATATTTTGATAAGATGTGAACAAGGGTAGGGTAATTATGAAATTGCTGTAAAATGCAGATGAGTTTGTTTCTTTTGATAGCGAGGTTGATAAATGTATACTGCTGCTATTAGCAAGGCGCTGGGCCTCTGTATACTAAGTTTTTCACAAAGTTGCATATGTGAGTAGGCTGTTTTATTCTTTTTTTCATAGTGTTTGGGTGACCTTTGAATAATATCGGAATACGAAATAGAACCGTGTTTCCCTACGAATCAACCTGAAGTGGAACATTTTCAAAAGTTATATTTGTTTTTCCACCAAGTTCTACAAATGTACGGACTGCGCAATTTTTTTTTTAGTTTTTTGGATAAGCGGTAGAAAAGAAAATTCAGATAATGTGATTCTGCGACTATGCCTCATAAACCAAGCTAAATTGTGGTCGTGAGAGTGCTTCATGTTGCATGATATTTTTTCGCAATATTTTTGAATGCGAATCTATGCGGGGAAAAAAACAAAAGTCGGATTGGTGAAAGGAGCAGATGGATACATTCATCCGTTTGCACAAATTAAGCCAGAAAGCAGTCATTAGGAAATTCTTTCTATTTTTTGAGCAACGTGTACAAGCGCAGGACTCTCTTCATTTTCTTTTGGGCAATATTTCTTATGGAATACATAAAACTACAGGAAAATCGAAGTCGAATTGTTGGATTACGCAGATGAGCTTCGCACGAAAGGCGTCTCCGACGAGCGCATTGGGGAGGAGGTCGCGAAATTACGAGAGCGAAAGATGAAAGATATCAATAGGCGCACCAAGCAGGAGGCTACCAGTCGGGCCGAGGTGACAAATAATGGAAATAATGCAATATGGGAAATTCGACCTATAGAAATAATTAGTTATGAATGTATGTTAAGAAGTTCTGCACAACCAAGTACCATTTCTTGCCTTTTTTGCGATGGCAGTCTATAATTTTATAGAATATGTAGTTCCTATATGCTTATTTAATAGTTGACAGTATTATTATGGATTTTTCATGAAAAAAGGCCTCAACTGAAAACGTGGCCCAGCAAAAGGCCCTGGAAATGCAGAAGTTCGAAAGGGCCTTCGGCGTGTCTCGCGATTTGGACGAGGGTGACGCGTTCCTGGGCAAACAAGAGAGGGATGCGAAGGTTTTTAATTTTTTGTAAATTTTTATGTTTGAAATATTTGTTTTTAATATAGAAGATTTTCAATAATGAATAATATATGCAATTTCTAAATTTATGGGAAAAAAAAAACCTGAAGATTCAAGCCAAGCGAGAGAAGCAAGAGCAAGAGCGGTTAGAGAAGGAAAAAAAGCGCGAGCAGGAACGGCAACAACGCGAGGAAGAACGTCAGCGTCGCGCAGAAGAGCAAAAGAAGATGGAAGACGAAATCGCGCGGGTCCAGAAGGAGCTTGAGGAGGTTTCTATCTATTGTAGTGCGGGGGGCGTTTTGTACGATACGCATATAATTGATGCCGTTGTTGAATATTGTTGCATCAACTGGTATTCTTCGTTCTTTATGATAATGATTTGAGGCTACTCGAGTAATTTTTTTTCAAGTTCACTGTACTTGCAAAATGAAAGGCAAAGCGCAAAGAAAAACGGCGACGATCCTCTTCTGCGAGCGAAGGACGAGCTAGAAAGGTATTTTGGATTTTATATTCATTATGCAATTGATAAAATTTTAAAAACTAGCGAAAAATTAATACCGATGAAATTTTTGTGAAAAAAATATTCGAATCCACGAAATACCAGGCGAAAGTTAAGATTTTATAGGTGCTTACATGCGGAAAATACCACGGCTATGTCTAGTGTGTATTCCGTAGCCACTAGACATAGCCGTGGTATTTTCCGAATGTAAGGCGCAATAAAAATTACAGTTTGGGGTGGCATTTTCTGAATTAAACTATTTTTTTTCGTGAAAATTCGTATTTCGTAAATTTCGTGAAAAAAATGATAAATCTTGCTTGGGCGTAATATGTTCCCTACATACTTTTCGAGTAAACAACATATAATTCATACGACAAAAAGGCCGGGCGTACGTCGAGTAACGGTCGCACTAATCGGAATTCTGCACGAGCACAGTCAAGGCGGCGATCGAGTCGAAGAGAGCGAGGTGCGAGGAGGGACGAAGAGAGGCGATCTAGTCAAAAACCAAAACGACCGGAAACGCGCGATCAGCGGCGCAAGGATTCGCGCGATGCTTCTCACGAGCCGCAGCGGCGCAGCAATGAACGCCGCAGCGATCGCGTGCGTTCCTCGAGACGTGAGAAGGACCGAACGTCGCGGCCCAACGAGCAAGAGCGTCGTGGCAGCCTGCGTCAACAACAGAAACGCCGGGATTCGCGCTCCGGGAGCCGGAGGCGCACGCCAGAACGACGCCGAAGTAGTAATCACAGAGAGCGTGCTGACCGTGAGAAACAGAAGCGGCGGTCCCGCAGCGCATCCGCTGCAAGTGATAGCAGCGACAAAAGAGAAAATGATCGTGGAGAAGATGCCGAGAAGCGTGAAACTTTGAAGAAGCGGTTGCTTGAAGCCCGCGCGAAGCGTGCCGAGGTAACTGAAGAAGTCGCTCCAGAGCGAAACGAGCAACGGGCCGAAGTAGACCGCGTCGCTCTCAAGGAGCGTCTACGTGAAGGTCGCGCAGCAAAAATTCAAGAGCCCGAAGTTACCACTAATAACGCGAACCGACGGGAGAGCAACGCTTCCTATAAAAGTGCAAACAGTGTAAGCAACAGCAGCAGCCGCAATAGCAGCAGTGAATCGTCACAGGACGCCCGTCACAAGAAGCGGGAGAAGGAGAAACGCGAGGCGAGAGCTGCTGCGGACAAGAAACAGCAGGAGGAAGAGGAGGACGCTAGGAAGAAGAAGCGTGCCGAGGAACGAAAACGCGAATTGGAATCACAAAGAATCGCTCAAAAAGATGCTGAGGCGGCGAGGCGCGCTGAAAAGCAAGAAATCGAGCGGCTTGCGCGCGCAAAAGCGGAACAAGAAAAGGACGAGCTTGAAAAGAAAAAGACAAGCCAGCGTCGTAAACAGAGCAGGTCGGAGTCCGAGCTAAGCTCCTCGGAAGAGCGCTCGCCGAGTCGTGGCCGCAGTCGGCGGAAGAGTTCTCATGATGAAAATGTCGCGACGAAGACGGACGACAAAGTGGGTGGTGGTGCGGGGCAGGAAAAGGAACGGAATAAATCCAGCTCCAGCAGTGCCCGCAAAAACTCGAGTGCCAGCAGTGGTAGCGAACGCAGTCAAGAAATGCTCAGTAGCAGTGCAAAGAAGAAGAAACCACCGAGAGAGGACTCGCGTGCCAAAGAGCACAAGTCCAGATCGCCGTCGCGCCGCTCGAGCGTTCGCAAGCCCCGCGATAATAGTCGTCGAGCGGTGCGCTCCGTGCGTAGGTCGCCTCGCCGCAGTCGCCGTTCCGATAGCCGCCGTAGGCGCGGCAACCGCCGCCGGGGCCGATCTGATTCGCGCCGGCGCCGTTGATTGCGTGTCTACTCTAGAGTAGTACTTAGTGGTATTCCGAGCTCGGCGAGCAGCCCGGGTTTTTTCATGAAAGAGATAGCAAGGTAAAAGTCTATAATCATATCGAAAGATTACGTCCAGTACCTGTGATTTGTGCAGCGAATATTTAACTACGGACAGGAACCATGGTTTTGACGTATTGATTTGATAACACAGTGAGTTTGATAACACAGTGAGTGGGTTTCTCGGATGCCGCTCAGTCGACCCTGGTAGTACTACGAACCGTTGTAATACGAGCAAGAATTCCTTTTCATGTGCGTATACTGTGGCACGGACGCACCCATACGAATAATATTTCCCAATGAATTGATATAGCTTCGGAAGTGATTTAACATGCATGTTACAGTTCATCTCAGGATGGCGAGTGTTCGAAGAGAATGCCGTACCTGTCTGTGGGAGAGATATGATTTCTTTCTGTATTGATTTATTTCACAATACTCGCTAACGGCGCTATAGTATGATGTGAGGGATTCGTGTATTATTTTCGAGGGGTGCATTCGCTCCAGAAAATTGACGTTCTATGACAATTGTATTACAAAAAGCACGTGATTGGTTATTTTCTAAGCATGTATATTTGTGTAGGTGGGGCTTCTTGTTTGTGCGCGCTGCTTGTTGTTTCCGAATCCAAGTTGACGCGGGAAATAAATGAAGTATTTGTGGACCGCCTCCTTCAGTATTCGGGGCTTTTAGATTGTAGTGGCCTTTTTTTGCGAACATCAACAAACAAAAAGAAAATCGTCGCAGTCCATTCGTATATCATAGTACATCTGATGTATTTTTGATTAGCATGGGCTGGCAAATAAAATAGCATAAGTTTCAAAAAAATCAAATTATTACTCCGTACGTTCGATGTATTTTTATTATTCACCAACTTTTTAATATAGATCATTCGAGCTATTATTCTAACCACTCTTATTCTAGCCACATTCGAGCTATTATTCATATAACGGACTGTTATTCTAACCACATTCACTGATACATCATGCAGTTCAACGCGATTCTTGCACAAAATGTAGCGGAGAGCTACACCCTAATCATTGCTGCACTAGTAGTGCTCTTTTTTGTCTTTGGTCTCCTCGCATTTTGGAGGAGCCGCACGAGCAGCCACAAAACGGATCTTGACACAGACGCCTTTTGTGATTTAGAACTGGGCGCACCAGTATCTCGCGTCAATTCCAAGGAAGCATTGCTCGGTGACACCGACGATGACAATCTGCGTAATACATCTATTGACGTTTTTCACTTTTTTTACCATGGTGGTTTCTTGGGCGACGGATGTTACAGCCCGACCGAGAATCTCTACGCACGTTTCGTCGGCGAGGCAGCTGGATCGGCAGAGCCCGATCTATATGTTTACAAGGAGAAGGACACGCCTGGAAGCCTCGCTCGCGACAACGCCGAATTTGCAACCGTGTTGAAAAAATTTTTCAAGCCGCCGCCCTGCTATGCGCTGAGGAAGAATTACATGGTACCATTTTTTTTGGTTCGTTAATATTTGGTTTCCTTCGGAGCGTATCGTACATTTGGTTTCGCTGGTGTTTTAGTTTCTGTATAATATTCTAGTTCCTTTTGTTGTTAGTTATGGTATTTCAAGTAGTACAAGTAAAATAAAGTAGAGTACGTCAGACAAGTATTGATTATTGGTACTGACCTGTCACGGAGCGATTACATTGGAAGAAAATTTTGTTTCCAGAGTGCAGCGCAGAATTCTCCAAAAAAAAGGGCGCAAAGTGTGGAAGCGCGAGCCCCAGCGTGATCAACGTGGACGGGGGAGGTCCACCGAAAGACGCGTTTCTGAAGGTAGCAGCATTATAATTATTTGGTACACTAGTGCACCGTATTCGTTTCATAGTATGTATTTGCGGGGTATGTGTACTAAATAGATCGTGACGTTTCTCATGCACCTGCTGCTGTTTTGCGAGGGGTATCATTATTTACTATCCGAAATAAATAAAAGGGAACCGATATGAGTATGAGCCTCGGCGTGGTGCCTGACACAGACGGAGGAGGTCCACCGAAAGACGCGTTTCTGAAGGTAGCTGCATTATTTGGTACACTAGTGCACCGTAATCGTTTCATAGTATGTACTCACGGGGTATATGTACTAAATAGATCGTGGCGTTTCTCATGCACCTGCTGTTTTGCGAGGGGTATCATTATTTACTATCCGAAATAAATAAAAGGGAACCGGTATGAGTATGAGTATGAGCCTCGGCGTGGTGCCTGACACAGACGGAGGAGGTCCACCGAAAGACGCGTTTCTGAAGGTAGCTGCATTATTTGGTACACTAGTGCACCGTAATCGTTTCATAGTATGTACTCACGGGGTATATGTACTAAATAGATCGTGGCGTTTCTCATGCACCTGCTGTTTTGCGAGGGGTATCATTATTTACTATCCGAAATAAATAAAAGGGAACCGGTATGAGGGTGAGCCTCGGCGTGATGCCCGACGTCCCGGTTGCCGATCCGTTTGCTGTCGGATGTGGTGCCAGCACGGATCCCTTTGCCGTGTAACCCGATACAAGTCAATTATTGAGGAATTCATGCTCACTAATTGTTGTGGAGCCAATAGTGCCAAAATTGCAAAAATTTGTGTAAAAATTGTAGTAGAATTGTGTTGAAAATTATAGGTAAATACAGTAGAAAAATTGATCGCAGACACGCCAAAAACTGGCCTTCCAAAGGGACAATACCATCGGGCCATAAAACATTTTCCATTTTCCAGAAAAGAATTCGTAACTGCAAAATTGTAAAATAATAGTCCTCAGCCTGCAAAAGAAATATATGAAACTAATCGTTATTATAGTGTATCTTGAATTGAGTTCTAGAAAGAATTGCGCAGCGCCAAAATGGCTACGGGAGGCGGAGACCAGTAGCTTCATTGTCCAAAAAAGATATTTATACAAGAGCGGCCTGCAAAAACGAATAAAATCGTATCCACTGAAAGTTATAATTTTTGAATCCGCAATAGCACATGTATTTTAGCATCAGAACAATAACAAAAGCATTTTAGGAACAAAAGCATGACAATTGAAAGCAAATATGAAAAGGGCGTATTATTAAAGGAAATATGTAGCAGTTTTTATGCCATACACTTTACGAGTACTATATTGACAGACAAAACAAATTTTCATGTTGAACCAGCCGTTCATTTC
>Ga0099797_101298_pt1 | contig 13616 bp, 6 predicted proteins | sample Uncmet_Sort48C_1_FD_89871 | JGI IMG/M metagenome (GOLD analysis project Ga0099797, IMG submission 89871) | Marine eukaryotic communities from CALCOFI LINE 67, Pacific Ocean - C012_Sort48C_1 | ecosystem: Environmental > Aquatic > Marine > Oceanic | place: Pacific Ocean: Monterey Bay | collected... | reverse complement strand
GAATTGAATCAAAAAATTGCCTTGTTCAAATCCAAAGACAACTGGTTAACAGGCGTACAGATCGCGCACAAAGCAGCTATCAAATGTTTTGCAATAGCCTAAAAACCGTACGTTCAAGGTACGTCCGTGCCGATCCCTCTCTCTCTCTCTCGCTCGTTTAAACCTTCTGGCACCGAGGATACGTCCACACTTAGTACTCGAAGAAAGACTGTACTGTATTAAACTGCCTATACGGGTATAAACGAGAAATATAGATGCTGACTCTGAAGAATTTCGACTTGATTTTCATCGTTCCTTTGAATTTATTTGTATAACTCGTTCGCAAACCACAACTCACACCTCATCAACTTGAAGGGAAACACACAAACAATTCCACTAGTCGTCCTTCTACGAAGAGAAAAAACAAATCTTTTTCTTCTCTGCTATTTACCTGTTAAAAAGTGATCCCGCCGATCCCTAGTAAGACGGAGTATGTTAAGGATTTCTATAAATACGATAATAATACTATGTAAATGTATTAATATTAAATATACATTACATAGCAACTAAATAAATATTTCATTGATTATACATGAAATAACATAGAATAAATATTCTATTTATTCTATTCTACATAATCTACCTTACGAATTCAATAACCTCATTGGATAATTAAATCATTTTTTGTGTTGGTTTCATATGTTAAAAAATACCTTCTGCCTATTTCTATATTAATGAATTATCGCGCCATCCGAGCATGTCCCTACGAAGGCCAGGCCCCCCCTTCTTTTTTTGTTTTGTTTTAGGGAGATAAGGATAGGGTTCTCAATTGAGTGGTGTTCTCAAATTATCAATGCTCTGTAATGTATTCAATAAAGGATGCTGAAGAAAGGTTTTAAATTGCTTATTCGGCGGGAATCCGAAAAGGGTTATCGAAAGGTTTAAGTTGGATGCATATTTAAGTTTTTTATAATGATGTGGTATGTACATTTTCGCTTTTGAGTATGAAGGGGGGTAATTATGTCAAGGGGGTCACGTCATGGCACAAGTCAACTCATATTAATAGGTAGACAGTATTGTTTATAATATTAAGGTATATATATATGTCACTTTAAAATACTACAAATAAAACTACAGTATTTACACTATATATTCATCAGAAGAAGGAGAGAAAGAAGGAGAGAAAGAAGGAGAGAAAGAAGGAGAGAAAGAAGGAGAGAAAGAAGGAGAGAAAGAAGGAGAGAAAGAAGGAGAGAAAGAAGGAAAGAAAGAAGGAAAGAAAGAAGGAGAGAAAGAAGGAAAGAAAGAAGGAAAGAAAGAAGTGCAAAGCAAAGTGATATTTTATAATAATATATATTCATTTTGAATTAAATTAAATTACCTATAGTGATTATAAATAAATAAATTAAAAAAAACACGATGAATGAAAATAAATAGCATTTGTTTATTATTTAATTATAACTATTTAAATTCCTTACGTTTAAAATACATTGGTATAGCATAGAATAGGATATCCGTTTCATTCTTCTAAATTGTTACAACTTCAATATGAATGCTATTTCTATATGTATTGTAATCGTATTCAGCTAGATAGAATAGAATAGACTACCTACCCATAATAATATTTTTAGGACAAAAAGTATTCATTCCTTCCAATAGTAGATATACACCATTTTTATCATTCCACGGAATTGATTGATTGAGATTGATTGATTGTTTGATTGTTTGATATTATATAACTGGAATAAACAAACGGGAGGATTACAATTTATAGTTTTAGTTTTAGTTTTAGTTTTAGGATGAACAACGGTTTTATACCTGTTGTACCTATATATTACTTCTAAACATAGGTCATCAGTATATCTTAGTATAAGGAATTAGTATTATAATTACCTCTTTTTTTTAATTATATTTTTAATCATCAATCTTGTCTCTCCTTCTTCCTTCTTCCTCCTTTGTTGTGCTTTTATCTCTTCTCTCTCTCGACTCTGCTGGACTACTTACTCTCGCGCGCGTTTTTTTTATTTTATATGTAACGGACATGATCGTAGAGTTATAGGTTCAATGAGAAAGCAAAAGAAATAATTAAAGAATTCGATTTCTTTGCTTTTTATTTTGAAAACCCAATTGGTGAAAGAGATTTAGCGTTTGAAGTTATGGAACTGAGCAAGCACAGTTAAGTAAACGCGAAGAGGAAGGAAGGCTTTGCCTACCTATATATACACGCCCCGTGCCGCCGGGCCTTGGTGGAACGCCGCGGTTTGCTGCTGGTCGTAGATACATTTATTTGCACCGAGGGGTCTACGCACGGGGCGAACGTTCTGAAAATGCCTCGGTTCAAACCTTCTACCGTGAAGGGGCACTACAAAATGAAGGATCGGCACATTCCCTTGTACCAGCGAGAAATACAGGACCTTTTGTACAGCAGCAGTGGGGTAACGACCTCGGGGAACGCCACGCCGGTGCGGAAATACCAAACCATTAGCTTACGACCGCAGTCGGCAAAGCAGTTGGAGCGAAAACGGCAAAAGGTGCCGTACTCTGCGACCTGGTTCGAACAGTTCGCAATCAACGGGGGGAAACCGCGGCGCCGGAATCAGAAACGGCCGCACACGGCGGGCGCGTCGCGGCGAGGGAACAAAAAGAACGGCGACGGCTTGAGAAGCCTGTACAAAATACCGCCGCCGCCGTACAAGTCTGAATATTCGGAACGGCCGCTTCCGTTCCGGCCAAAAATGTGCGGTACTAAGAAGAAGGTGAACAAAGACGATCCTTTTTACGTGGCACGGAAAGTGGAGGAGGACAAGGGGAAGCCCAAAACGAACGCCGTCCAGCACAAGGTACAGCACATGGACCATAAGCAGAACAACAGGCCCGTGGCGTCGCGAAGGAATCGCCCGAGCAGCGCGGGGAGGGCTAGAAGCTACAACAACTTAAACAAATACGACCAGTCCTCGAAGAAGGTAGTCGTCCCCATCGGTACGAAATCGCAACGGACCAGTAGCAACCCGTACCATATTCGTCGCCGTTTGCAAGACACCCCTAACATGTCCCCCAAGCCCCGAAACGAGGTTCCGTACAAGACTGCCAAGGAGGCGGTCATTTCAGAGGCCGGCGGTACAATTTTAAATTCTGTACTGAGCAGCGCCAGCCAGCCCGGCGGTTACGATCACCAAGTTTTTCAAACCCCCGGGGTCTTCGTGGAGGGGACGATGTTGGTGCCGCATGAAAATGTTGGAGCGGTCACGATGCTTGCAAAACGGTTTTGCGAGTCCATGCAGACAAAGGATTACGACTACGGCAGAAGCGACCAAGTGAACAGTGGTGGGGTAAACGTTCAATTGCTGGTCCAATCTTCCCAGCTGCACCGCTTGATGTCCGCACTGCAGTCGCTGGACAGTGGCGTCACCATGAAGCTAACGATGAAAACCGTGCCTGAGCAGTTACCCCCGCATCTGATTGGCGATAAAATTCCAAGCGAGCCCAGCCTTTTGCTCGGCAGCGGCGGGCCGGTAGAAATGAACGGCCCGGCCGTGCTCTGGGAAAGCAGCACGCAGGCGGCCGGAAAGCAGGGGGCAAAAGATATATTGAAAACGCTGATGGGTGGGAAGGCCAAGAAAGCCGACGACGGGGGGTACATTCCGCCCACGTTGGTCCACATGAGCCCGGAGAAGAGGGCGGAGAAACTGGAACTGTCGAAAGATTTGAAAAAAATAGCCGAGACGCTGCCGGCGCCGTGCCCTGTCTCGCTGAAGGAAGTGGAACCAGACTTGCAAAAAGCGGTGCTGTGGCCGGAAAAAGCTGCCCAGAAACAATTTAGAGAGAGGTACCCCCCGAAGCACATCAAGGAAAAGCTAGCGAAGCAGAAGGCGATCGCGGCGATCACGTCTACCGCATTCGCACGGAACTTATCGCGCGCCGCGAGGCTTGGGGACCGAACGTCGGTGAACGCCCTCCTCGTCCAGCACAAGCATAACAAAGGCTGGGTGAATTCTCGCTGTGAAGACGGCACGACGGCGCTCCACCACGCAGCAGACACTGGGGAGCTGGAGATTGTGAAGGACCTGCTGATGCAAGGGGCCAACAAGAAAATATCCGCCCCAACCCACGGCACTCCCTTAGACTGCGCGAAAAAAAACTTGAAGCGGAGCATATCGTTTCACAAGACCAACATAGACCGTTGCAGAATGATCACGTGCCTGTTGAAAAGCACGAGCGTCCACGCGGCGGCGAAAGAGGGAGACGACGTCAGGCTCCGTTACCTGCACGAGCACCACGGCATAGACCTCCAACTGACGAACAAGTACGGGATGACCCCCTTGCATTTGGCGTGCGTCTACGGCCACGTTGAGGCGGCCCGGTACTTGCATGACATGGGCGGCAAAGAAAGCCTGGCAGTTAAGAACAACCTTGGGCAAACTCCGCTGGACATTGCCACCCCAGAAGTCGTCGAGGTCTTGCTGGAGGCCGAGATCATCGCAAAGAAAGAGGAAGCGTTTCTGGCGAAGCACCGAAAAATCGAAGAGGAGCGGCAGCTGGACGATGAACGGCACGATCGAATGGAGTGGGCAAAGGTTCGCGGGACCACTGCTGCCCTGCCGCTGGCGCAACGTATGAAGAACCGGGCGGTCGCGCGAGAAAATGCGATGGCGCGGGACGGGCCGGCCCACGCGCCCAGCCCTGGGTTTGGAACGGGGGCGCAAGCCAAAGGCATCTATTCTGCTGGAGTGACCTCCCCCAGCCGTTTCATGCGACTGGGGAAAGAGCACACTTCGGCCAACATAGCTAAACGTACACGTTCACAGGGCATGTTCAGCGACAGAAACTACGGGAAACAGCACCCCGCACGAGGGACGTCTAAATTGCGCCATGTCCGAGAGTTCTGCCGCAGTGATCGCGCAAAAGACGTCCTCGCAGCCTTCCACGCCTACGACCGAAGGGTTAAGCCTGACAGGGAAAAGGGGCACCCAAAGATTCACGATCGCAATTTTGACAAATGGGTCAGCTTTCACTTTGGCAGCGTAAAGGCTTAAATGCTCAATGCTTTGGTGCCCAAAACGTGAGAAGGAAAAGGAAGAACGGGGTCGTTCAGTTGCACGTATATTATATCAACATATATTAATTTTAATTACTTAAATAACAACAGCCAATTTTCTTGTTTATTTACTTAAAATAGATTTTACCAAATTATATATTGATAATTATCTATATTATTATATATAATTTATAGTTAATAAAACATTAAAAGAAATAACAACAACAGCCACTATCAACTACTGAACTTCTCCGCCAATGTACAAGTACAATTACAGATAGAATAACAGTATACAAAAATGGAATTTATTGTTTTGTTTTTTTTTAAATTTAATCCGTTGTTATGTTAGATGATGAGATATTTAATTTGATATTATTTTATAATAGACACAGCATCAGAAATGAAGCGCTTCTTCCCTTTTTTTTTCTTCTTCAAATAATTATTATTTTTTATTTTTTTTAATTTTTTGTTGTTCTTCATTCATCTTATTATTATGTTATTTTATTTATTATTATAATCTCTTCTTCTAATAATAATAATAACTCTTCTTATTATTCTCTTTTTTTTTTTTTGTATAATAATAATATGCATAGTTCGCACTTTCCTTTTTATTTTATTACAGGAAGGAAATGGGAAAGAAAGTGGGGGAAAATGGGGGGAGTTAGATGTTTTCTATTATTAAGTTCAATCGTTGCTGCTGTTTGATTTTTGTATGCCCCTTTGAATAGTTAGTGTCCGTTGTTGTATAAACAATGCCGCGTCGCAAGAGCAAAGCCCTGGGTGAGAGTGGCCTGCAGCAAATGCTGCAGTCGCAGCATGGGCCGATGACTAGGATAAAGAAGAAACGAACCCGCGTGTTGCGCTTGCCAGACCCGGACGGGAACCCGTTCTGCGCGGAGAGGCAGATTGAGGACATTTTTTCTGAAATTACGGGAAAACCAAAGATGGTAGAAGATTTAGACTCAAAGCCGCCGCCGATCGACCCGAAATTTATCCTGCCGACCAGTGTGTTCGCGCCAGAGCGGGAGATTCTAGAGAGGCGGTGGGCAGGGCAAAAAATTAGCGAGGGGCCGAGCGATTTGGAGCATGTGCTGAAGGCGACGCTGAGCACGGGCCCGAAGGATGAATTGGAGGCGTGGACGTTGCCGGGGCAAGACAACGACGAAGACGACAGGGAAGAGTACAAGCCGCCGGAAGTAGAACAAGAGTTCGTCCGGCACGTCCCAAAAGTAGACGCTCGGGTGATAACGTTCGGGCACCGGCCGGGGTCCGCGTCCCGGCACTTCGACCCGCTGACCATGTCCTCCAGCAATGTACAATACAAACGGAAGGGGAAGCGCTTGCCGAGGGTCGGGCTCTTGAGCAGCCACGACCTCCATGCCATGCTGGGGCAGGCGGCGGCGGACTTTAAGAGAGGGAGCCGGTCGAGGGCAGAGGACAGCGAAGACAGCACCGGCGGCCCGGCGGCGCGGCGCAAGCAGATGGGGCAATCCCAGTCCGCGGTGAACATAGAAACAACGGTGACGGCCCAGATGGAGACGCCAAAGCTGACGACAAACTCCGAGTACGCCGCGGCAAACGGTGGCCTGGATGCAAATAGTACAACGATGAGCCTTGCGACGGGCATGACCCCGAGCAAGTTACGCATGTCTGCGAGCCAGCCGGTCCTGGGCCCCGGTGGGTTTGCGTCTGCGACTAGCTTGGTAAACCCGAACGAGTTCGAGCAGGTGAAGGCCCCGTCGTGGCTCGGCGGGGTCTACGCGGTGGGCGGCGGGCGCAGTCTGTTCAACGGGAGGAAGGAGGACAAGAGGCGGCCGAAGAAGAAGACTCCGGAGAAGCCAAACTTTGACAACAAGATCTACTACCCCCCGCCCCAGCGAGCCTTCAAGAGCGAGCTGCTCCAGGACGACATTGCCGGCCTGTCCTCGAAGGACCGTATCCGTAAGTACACCAAGCTTAGCGCCGGGGCGATCATCACCCCGGTGTGCGAAGAGCGCCAGTACTCGGACATGCTGGAAGCGCGTGACATTGAGACTCGAATCTTCAAAAGCGCGGGCACGGAAAACAAGAACAGGGTGTACCAGAAGAAGACGATCATCCACTCCCTCACGCCGAGGAAAACGTTCAGCCACGACATGAACGAAATCCGGCGCACCGTGAGGTACCAGGAGAAGCTGGAGCAGGAGCAGAGGGATTTGGAGGAGGAGGAGCGGGCGTGGAAGGAGGCCAACGGGATCGTGGACGGCGAGGAGGGGGAAGAAGCGGAGGAGGAGGGAAGTGACCGGGAGGGTGGTGTGGAAGAGGACGTCGTCGGGGAAGACGGGGGGGACGGCCCGGCGGAGAACGCCAGCGAGTTTTACGACGACGGCATGGTCGGGGAAGAGGGCAGCGAAGGCTACGTAGAAGGTGGGAGTGACATGATAGACGGCGATTCCTTGGGGATCATCGATGCCACGGACAGCCTAAGCCTTGATGGCGGTGAAAGCAAAGGAATGGAAGGGGACGAAGATGAGTCCACGACCGTTGTCGCAGTAGAAGAAAAAAAAACGTTTGCAAGCACTGTCTAGAACAATAAGAGAACTGAACCAACAGTTTATTTTTAAATTATCGCCATTTTTCTTCCTCCACCATGCATTCGATCTATCTATTATACATTCATCATTTATTTTTCTTCTTCTTATAATAAACTTAAATAAGCAAAAAAATGCGAAGAAGAGAAGAGTTGGGGATTGTTAGTATTCTATCTATATATTAAATAGGAATAGATTATACTTATATACTATATTAAATTAATATAATTTGTATATTGTTATTTATCATAGATCACTATCTATATATTGTATTAATATAAGTACTTATAAATTTATAATTCTTCTGTCTTTCTTTCTTTCTTTCTTTCTTTCTTTCGACTCTTTCTTTCTTTCTTTTCTTTATTTCTTTCTTTCTTTCTTTCGACTCTTTCTTTCTTTCTTTCTTTCGACTCTTTCTTTCTTTCTTTCTTTCTTTCTTTCTTTCTTTATTGTGTTCCAACGGTAACTAATTCTTCTTCTTTCTTCTATTTGAATCATTTTTTTTTTAAATATAAATGTAGAAGAAGATAGACGTTATATAGGGCTGGACGAACTAACTAAATAGTAAGGATATGTATTTATATTGAATTATTTATGCTGTGTTTATATAAAAGAGGTATATTTATCACTTTTTTTAATTCTATTTCTTTATTCTTAAATATCATTTATAATAAATCATCTAAATTCTTATATCTACAATGGCTTTATCTATTCCAAATGGTCTTTCATAGTTATCTCTATAAACATATATCCTTAATTATAGATGGCTTCTCTGGAAAGAAGGAAGGGAAAGACGTTTCTTCTTTCTTTCTTTCTTTCTTTCTTTCTTTCTTTCTTTCTTTCTTTCTTTCTTTCTTTCTTTCTTTCTTTCTTTCCTTCTATTATCTTCTTCTTCTCTTTCTTCGTTCTTCTACATCTCTTCTTCTTTCTTCTCTTTCTTCTCTTTCTTTGTTTCGACTCTTTCTTTCTTCTCTTCTTTCCTAACCCTATATATTATAAAATAAAAGCTAAAGGCTGGATGGAAGCTGGAAGAAGAAGGAAGGAATAATAATAAAGAAAAGAAAAAGAAAAGGGCGCCAGATCAACCTTCTAGGATAGTTTTAACGTTAGGGTTATAAAGGTCTTGGCGCGAATTAAAGAAAGAAAGCGTTAGGATTTAGGGTTTAGGCCCATGCCATGCCGTCGAGCGTCTAAATGTAGTACTGTGTATTTCTCTCCTTTTCTTCTTTCTTCTTTCTTTTCTTCTTTCTTCTTTTCTTCTTTCTTCTTTTCTTCTTTCTTTTCTTCTTTCTTTTCTTCTTTCTTCTTTTCTTCTTTCTTCTCTCTTTTCTTCTTTCTTTTCTTCTTTCTTTTCTTCTTTCTTTTCTTCTTTTCTTCTTTCTTTTCTTCTTTCTTCTTCTTTCTTCTTTCTTTTATCTTTTATTTAATCTTACCAATTGGTATATTGAAGTGACTTCTTCTTCTTTCTTGACTTGAGTTCTTCTTGACTACCTGCAACCAAACCAAACCAAACCAAAACCAAAACCAACCTCACTCACTACTCACACAGTCATCATGTCAGTTCATTCAATTCAGCTGGATCGATCGATCGAGATCTTTCATTGGAAAAAAAAGGAATACTTTAAGATAGACACAGTATTGAATATTGAAAACATCCGAAACCTCCAAAGGACCTGTGTACAAACACAATCGTATTCTAACAATTTTAACGTACCTATCAAATACTTCAACAATATTTTTATTTGTTCTTTCTTCTCCTCCTTTTAGTTCTCCTTAGTTCTTTCTTCTTTCTTCTTTCTTCGTCTTTCTGTCTTTCATTATTTATTATTTTTAATTATTATTAATTAAATCTTCTTCTTCTTCTATGGTATTTGTATGTTAATAATAAGATTGAAAACAAATCATCAGAGATTCATTCATTCATTCAGCTTTTCTTTCTTCTTTGTTAAAGTAAAGGAGCGCTCTTTCTTCCTTTGTATAGAAAAAGAAAGTGTTTTCAGCTTAAATAGATTTACACTTTTAAGAGGTAAACGAAACAAAGAAATTGCTTTCATATTCATTTTCAAATAGATATATAGATATATAGATAAATAGAGGAAGACATTTGTACATAGGATTGTTTTTCTTTCTTTTCTCTCTTTCTTTCTTGTCCCGTTGGCCTCGACGGAGTGACCGACCGACCGGCCTACCACCCGCGCCCAACAATGAAAATATTTTTTAAACGCTTCGTAAAGCGAAACATACTGTTCCGTGCGGTCCGGCGACTGTCGGGTCGGCAAAGGTCCGGAGCGGGGGAAGGCCTAGGGCCCTCGGCCCTCGACAGTGCCGCGGCTTCGGGGGAGGGGGGCGAGGGGCCCGGGTGCTTCGACCCGCTGGTGAGCGTCTTGGGGTCCGAGGTGCTGCCGCGGACGCTGAGCGACACCGCGCACCTTAGCATCCTGAACTGTCCAGCCGCGGAGAACGGGCGGGTCACGAAAGTGACGTGTCGCCTCGGGGGGGTCCCCCCAGGGAACGGGAAGGACTGGCAGCTGCGGATATACGAGCAGACGGGGCCCCACAAGTTCGTGCTGAAGCGGTCGTGCGGCCTGTCCGTGAACCCGAACCTGTCGAGCGAGCAGACCGTCGTCCTGAAGGCCCCGGTCCCGATACAGAAGGGCCAGTTCGTCGGGCTGACGAACCGGAGCGGGCGTCTCGCGGTCACGTACAACCGGGGCTGGTCGTCCCGGCGAAACCGCTTGCACTCGGACAGCTGGGACGTGTGGTACCAGGAGCACCAGCCGGACCCGAACGTCGGCTCGCGGACGGGGGGGCTCCTGCTCTGGAATGGGAGCGTAGGCTGGTACGCGACGATGGAGGAGGACCAGCCGGAGCCGGAGATGGTCCGCCGCCCGAGCAGCATGGCCCTCGACATTTCCGGCCTGTTCGAGGACGAGGCGCTGTCGGACGTCGTCTTTCTCGTGGGCCCCGAGGAGGTCAGGGTGCACGCCCACAAAGTCATCCTGAAGGCTCGGAGCCGGTACTTTGCCGCCCTCCTCGTGGGGGGGGGGGGGGGGGGGGGGGGGGGGGGGGGGGGGGGGGGAGACGGAGGTCCGCATCCCCGACGTCTCCAGCGAGTCCTTCACCAGGGTCCTGGAGTACTTGTACACCGACGGGGTCTCCAACGTGCACGAAGGGATTGCCGCTGAGCTGCTCCAGGCCGCGTCGAGGTACTGCCTGGACGGCCTCCTGGCGTGCTGTGAAATTTTGATAAAGGACTTGGTGAGGGTCGCGAACGTGGCCGACGTGTACGGGGTCGCCATGGAGTGCAACGCGGACCAGCTCGTGGCGTACTGCAAGTACTACGCCCGAAAGCACCACGATCACCTGGCCACCCAGGTCTCGGAAGACTCGGCGCCCTCCATCCTGGAGCTGGCGCGGGAGTCGGGCCTGGCAAAACTCCAGCGAAAGTGCGAACACGTTTTGAAAAATCACCCGTTGCATGGGGGGCTACGCACCGCTGTGCTGACGCCGCTGAAAAAAGACCCAGGGGCCCGCCGTGCTGAGGCCGCTCGGGAAAGAGCGAGTAGGAATTTCTTCTTCGAGCACGACGGGAAAGGCCCCTCCCCCGTGGGGGAGCGAGGGTCCGCCCAGCGGAAAAAGGTGAACTGGGACGGCTGGGGCGAGGAGTACGCGGAGAGCGTGGACGATAGCAACGACGAGGAAGGCAATAGGCCGGGCGCGTTCTCGGCGAGACGGCCGCACGCTAGGTACCACCAGCGGGGCCAAAAGGAGGAGGTGGAGCACTGCAAAGCTGGGGAGGGGCCCGTCCCCTCCCCGATGGCGCCCCAGGGATGGTCGCGGACCAGCAACAAGCTCCCAGCACTAAAAGATAGGCTCCTCCCGAGCTCACGAAGAGGAAGGCTGAAGACTTGCAGGGACGAGGGAGTGGATCCCACGTCCGCTCAAGCTGGCGCCGCCCCGTCGCCACCCGAGGGGAGAAAACGCCGCGAGCCCTCGCCGAGGGAAACGAAGGCCCGCGAGCTCCGGCCAGACGGTGGTGGGTTCAACAAGTGCGGGGAGGGCAGCAGCGACGAAGAGGAGGCTTTTGTTGGGAAACGGGAACGGGTGCACTCTGGATGAGTGCACGCCACCTGCAGGTGTACGTGTAAATATTTAAAGAAAAATGCTCTCAGGGGATTGACATGAAGAAATTTAGTTTGGGGTGTCTGTTGTGAGAAATTTGGTATGATATGATTTATACAGAAGATAATAGTATGATAGCATATGTTTACCGGTATCATAGAGATTCTAAAATTTTATAAAAAACCAAAATATATAGTATGTTTTAAGACTCTCATTTTAAATCCAATACTTCAAATCCAACCCTAATCCTATCTCGATTTTTTATCTTGATTTTTAGTTTCATCTCGTCGTGGTGAATGGTTATTAGTCATCACGGATGAATTATTTCTATTCCAATGAGAAGAATTATTATCTGGTGATAATATTGCTTTTCCTTTTAAAGGCGAATTGTACTCAACAAAACGATCCAAATCCCAGTTGTAGTCCATGTAAACATCGTCCACCTTTGAGGACCCTTGTGAGTAGATCACTTCTTCGCTGGGCTCATCAGAATCGATTGGAGAGTCCGATATCTCTGTGTTGTCTGAATTCGAATAGCTGCTGGAGTTATGTTGTAGTTGCCTGGATCCGTACGACTCTTTTGTTGTTGGGGGGGGTAGGTTGTCGGTGTTTCTGTGGTTGGGTCCAGATTCTAGAAAGCCCGGCCGGTTACACTTAGCGGAGGGAGTTGAGGAATCCGTTTCCACACCATTCCCATGGTTCGAACAGTGGCTAAATTTGTTTTTTGGTTGCCTGGCGCTGTTCGAGTCTTGCGATGGTGGGGTTTTATATATCAGAAGGAATTTGGTAAGCTTACAAAATCTTTTCAGAAATGAACTATCATATCTTTGAAAAGAAAATGCAAACATCAACAATACTCCCAACAAAGGTAACCATTCATTTTAAAAGAATTTTACGAAACAACAAAACCAAATTCAACCCTCCCCCCTTGCCCCTCAGTCTTCGTATCGTGGGTTTAGGGCAGTTTCGAGCTGCTCGTACGCATCCTGCTGCAACGCCTGCGTGTTCTGCAGCCTTTGAATAAGTTCCATTTCTAACTTTTCCATCTTCGAGACACGGTTTTCCGCTGCGCTACGCTTGTCGACTTCCCCCTTGACCTTCTTGTCGTAGACTTGCTTATTTTTCTTCATTTTCGCTATTTCTTTCATCTTCCGGTTCTTTTGGGCGTCCATCTTCTGCTTCCTAATTTTTGATTGGCGCTCTTTGTTCTTTCGCTGGATCTCCAAGTCTTGCGCCCTTCGCAATTTTTCCATCTTCAGCTTGTGGATCTTCATCTTCTTCGCCGCCCTCCGTGCTTCCTCCTCCTTCTTCTTTTCCTTCTTTTCACGAGCCGCCCTGGACATTTCGCGCTCGATGTACTTCGCGTCCAAGTTCCGCGTTTCACTATGCATTTTCAACTTGGCCTTGGCCTCCAACCTCTCCTTCTTGTTGCTCGAGCGGGTCTTCAAGATAGCTTCCGCCCGTTCTTTGGTACTTTGGATTTTCTTCCATGCCTTCTTTTCTTCCGCTTCAAGCAGAGCGATTCGGTTCGCCAAAAGTTGGGCATCCCTGTCCACGTTCCTCCGGGCTTCCCGAAGCTGCAAAAGCTGGCTCTTGAACCGTTTCTCACTTGCAACGGCTGACATGGGGGAAGGAGTTCAAGATCGATCAAATGTATGCCAAATTTATTTTAAATATATACTGTATTATGTATGCCGTGTGTGTATATTTGCCATACACACTTCTACCACTTTATCTTCTTATCTTATCTTTCTTTCGTTAATCCATTTCATTATTTTTCATGTGTTTTTTTCCCTTTCATGTACTTTTTGTTCCCTTTTTTCCTTCCATTTGTTTTCAAACAGACGTTATATTTTTTTAATTATTTTATTATTATTGATGATGCTAATACAATGCTAATTATTATTACA
>Ga0099797_101297_pt1 | contig 13619 bp, 14 predicted proteins | sample Uncmet_Sort48C_1_FD_89871 | JGI IMG/M metagenome (GOLD analysis project Ga0099797, IMG submission 89871) | Marine eukaryotic communities from CALCOFI LINE 67, Pacific Ocean - C012_Sort48C_1 | ecosystem: Environmental > Aquatic > Marine > Oceanic | place: Pacific Ocean: Monterey Bay | collected... | reverse complement strand
AGAACTGGAACGCGAACATTATGCAAATAATCAAGCAAAAAAACCAGGAGCCCTGATGATCTTATGGCAGAATTCAGAGCAATGAATGCTAAGCTTAAGAAATAAGGCAATGCAAAGGTGCAATGACTTTTAGTAAACCACAGATCAAATTTCGAACGCGTGCTTCCATTGTGCACTTAGGCGTGCTAAGTCATGACAACGCTGCCTTTGTCTTGCCGACTGTGCCTTCTTTTGATTCAGGCTTTTCAATTCATCAAGCTTCCTTGAAATTGAGAACATCAAAGGTGGAATCTTGCGCAGGTGCAAAAACGCAACCTGTTTGTACTTGCACATAGCAAGCACCATTTCATACATGGCATTCTGCCTGGCACAAGCAGTCCTTACAGATACAAAGTTTGAACCATCGGCTTCAATGCCATCAATGAACAATCTCATTGCTTCAACAAATTCCCTTCTTAGCGTATAATGGAGCTTCTGAAGTATGACATAGACAATATCATCAGGAATCCAATAAATACTATACACAGCAGGGACCAATGCAATTGTCCTCTGCTGCGATTGAAGAAGATCGTGTAGGCATTTTACTTCTTGTTTCCAACGCACGCAACTCATCTTGCTTCCAAAACTCTCACAGTGAATAAATAACCAAGTAGCTTTTTTTGATTTGGGCATTCGCAACAATGTGGTTTTGCACCGATGAAACGACATTAGCAGCACTGATCAAATCGAACATGGCAACACCTCTTTCAATCAAGTTCAATGGGGTGGACTATCAAGTTGCGCAGAAAACAATGTGCATATGCAGTCACCTCGTCAGGGAAATGATCAACGATAACGTTTGCGAATGTGTTGAGATCAACCAGAAGTACGTTTCTACAGACATCTTCGAAATGCTGCTGCCATTTTTCAATACTTGTTTTCTCAGTCAAGACATCAAATGGAACCCCAATACCATTGTAGAAGCTTTGCTTCTGTCCGACTACCTGCAATCCACCTGGCTACATGACTGGGCTGTTGACCACATTATGGAACATCACATTTTCAGCGGAAGCCTGTTTCATCACACAGTGCTTCCATTCCGCCTCTTCGAACAGTTAATGATCAAGGGAAAGGAAAAAAGAAATCACGACTCGGTGATGCTGTCCATGTGGACTGAATACACGAATAAAGGAGAGCCAATGATAGACACAGAGCATGAGGGCTCAGATGAAGACACAGAAGTGCCCAAGGAATGGAAGCGCCATCTCATTGACATCGACCTCAACATGGATTTGGACATTATTGAAGAGGCTATGGAACGCATGCCAACCCAGGTATTCAAGGCGCTAAGTCCCGTTGGACTTGTCAAACAATTGAGACAATTGAAGCAGCAAGCCAGACCCATCCCCGGACGCAGATAATATATTTATGTATTTTCATGGTCAGACAATGTCTTCGTAGCTCAGCTGGTAGAGCGCACGGCTTTTAACCGTGTGGTCAGGGGTTCGAGCCCCCTCGTTGACAATTCGTTTTAACGCGTTCTTTTAACGCGTTCTTTTTACGCGTTCATACTCAAGATCACCGTTTCTGTAGCCGGGTAGCCATACCAGCTGCCATTCTGTATGTCTGGTATTGGAGCGTGTAATGGCAGGGCTGCACATTCTTCTTCCGCACGCTTCAGGATTTCTTTCTTTGTTGGGGCATTGATAACCTGGCACACATGCTTTGACCGTGTGAATCGGTAAAGACGTCGACATGATGTAATGATATTTGAAAGCTCCTCTGTGGCACTTAGAGCCATGAGAAGCTTTACTATGATGGCTGTGTTTGGTGATGGTGGATGCAATCTTTCATTAAGCTGGCACTCATTGAACAGGCAATCAATTGTCAACGCAATCAATGTGGACCGTTCTGGAATCCGAACTACAAATGCTGGTGACAGTGAGCTTGTTTTGAGTCGTTCAACACCATACGTTGATATGAACGATATCATTGTGCGTAATAATGCTGACTCAAAGTTTCGGATGTAGTGCCAAGTCATACTGGATGACTGGGAATATAACATGTCCGCACATACAACGTCACGCTCATACAGTGCCATCTTGAATCAAGTCTTTGCCCATTGTTTTTATAATTCAAGTGAAAGCTTCACTTTTGAATTTTGTGTCTTCTTTGGTTTCTTTTTAAAAAAAACAAGAGAGTATCGCTTGCCAGAGAATGGTGCAGAGCCATGCAAAATGTCTTGCGATCTAAATGTTAGTGATGACTGGGTAATATCAACACATTCAGTTGGACTTGAATAGACTATTGTCTCACCACCAGTGAAGTCACCCAGCCCTACAACTGTGGATACGCCAACATTGGAGCTATCTCGGTGTGCCTTACAAACACAGTTTTTGTTGAGTTGCACTGTATCGTAAATGTTTCCAGGTATGTGTTGTGAAATAAACAGGTTCATAAGATGCGCCAGTCTCGAAACGGCCGTGTTATTTCTTTTTGGTTTCAGCTGAACACACATCTGACACGCATCTTCTTGATACCTGGTCCCTGTGCGCGTCGCATGGGGCGCAAACGCGGTTGGTTTTCCGAACACCCTGGATATATTGATGTTTTTCAGTTCTGAAAGGATGTGATTAAGCAAAACATAATCAAGATCAGTATAAGGTTGCTTCAGAATCATTATATGTTTTATGTATCAGAAAAGTATCATGTTCTTAAATGACATGTCTTCTCATTCAGATAACTCTTCTGATTCGCCTAGATCATTTCTTTCATCTCATTCATCTTCTTCTCCTGATACTGATTCAGACTCATACAGTACGGATGGGTCAACCGGTAACGAGGACGATGTCGGAGATCTCTCATCACTTCCATCCGATTGTGACGAGTTGACATCTACATTGGCTGAAAGCTTTGAGCACTTAAAGGCAAAGGACACAGAGGACCGTTTCGATCATGCAATGATGCATGCATGCAACGAGCACTTCGATGGCATTCTTTCTGAATTCAATGCGAAGAGGAAACACAGACAGGGGCCAGAACTTAATGACTGGTTCATTGATGAATGCTGCTCGGTGTTCTCAGGTATAATGGACAGTGTTGGTGCTGCAATGCCCAGTGATGCTGTGGTCTACAGATTACGTGAATTGATGGAGCCACTTCTCATTGAAGGTTACCTCATTGAGGATCAGATTTACGACCTGGTAAAAGACGTTTACATGAGATACAAAAGCGACCGAGGGCCAGATAACACTCTTCAAAAATTGGAAATGAAGTATGGTACAAGAAAAGAAAAAAATACCTTCCCTTTCAAGAAACGAGATGTCACTCCAACACAATCAAAACTACATGTCATTGGTAAACATGATGGAAAACAGCGAAGAAACTTTGACTTTTTTGAAGAAACAACTAGCTACTTATGAGTCTGCTTTGATGTTTATGTTAATAATGAAGGTGTACATCGAACTTGATGGTGAGACGCCAGCAGAGCGCATCAAAAGGATTGACACAATGCTGAAAGACAGAAATCTTCGTGGGCAGATGCACCTTCTTCTAGATAAATGGAAAAATAATGAAGGAACAGCTGAAACAAAAATGATCACAGATGCCTGATGAAATTACAATTTCAACTTTATTAACAATGGAAATTCTCTTTGAAGTTCTTCCATTTGTGCGCGCCTGTCTTTGTGCAACGTCTTGTTGTTGTAATCACTAATTCGATTATTAAGCCAATTTCCTAAAGCTTCTTCACCTTCCTTTTTTTGATGAGGTCTTCTCTTGTGCTCGCGCATGAATGTTTGTGACCTTTGAAAGTTATGCTGCCAAAGGTCCTCTCGACTCATCAAGATTTCAGCATTTTTGCCAATAAACGCAGCCCACTTTGCGCGATAGTCTTGAAGCATTTTGTTGTTTTTGTAATGTTTCTGTTGTGTGTTGATCCATTGGCCAATTTTTTTTTCAACTTGATCTTTTGCTCTTTTGTTAGGTTTCCCTTTAGCGTCGATCCAAGCTTGAGCTTCTTGTAGATTGAAGTCCCAGACTGTGTCTTGGAAGTGCTGTGGGAACTGCACGCGAAGCTGGGTCCACATCTCTTTTATATCAGGGTTCTTCATCATTCGTTCGTTTTTCTTGTAACAATAATCCATGTCGTTGAGCTGAATCCCAAGAGTTTTCTCTCCTTCTGCTTCTCTGCTTGGTCGTCTTCCTTCTTTCACAAAAAAGTCCTCAATTTTTCGAATTTTCTCTTTGATGTTGTCTTCATAGACCTGGCTTCTGATCTGAATCTTCTCTCTTGTTTTCTCAACAACAGCAGGCAGCTGCTCCTCTTTCTTAGCAACTTCTGCCGCATCAGCTTTGGTGTCATAGTTGGCTGAGATTAGCCTTATTTTGGACAAGAACTCAGGGTCATCGTACTTCAGCGTAGTCAACACACTCGCACCGCTGTCCACATCATCACAGTAGATGAATGCATTAGCCACCTTATTAGGGTTGTAGCGTGTCTTGCGGTTGGCGCGGCTGAGTCTTTGGACAGCAGTGATCTCCGTCATAGCCGTGCGTGTGAGCATGATCGAGTCACACTCGGGGATGTCCACCCCCTCATTTAAGATCCGAACAGATGCAATCACTGAGATCCTCATACCATTGGAACTGAACTCTTGGATGACCTGCTTGCGGTCTTTGGCGGCAGTCTTCGAGGTTATGATCTCGGCAAACACATCGATTCCATGGTACTCGCGCGCGACTACAGCGAACTCTTTTGTGAAGTCTGTGCACTCATCTTGGCTTGAGAGGTACACGATGCACTTAGCCGCGCCTGTCTCGAACATGCCCGACAGCAAGAACAAACACATCGGCGTTTGGTCATGTCTCTCAAGTTCCACTGGTATCAATACTTCCTCCATGACAGGCAGGTGAATCTGGTAGTCACAGATGTACTTGTTGTCAATCGCCGCGCGCATGCCGTACTCGAATACAGTCGGTACATCATCAAGTAGATTCGGCGGCGTTGCTGTCAGCAGCAGGCTCATCGGCAGGTCCTCGATCTCATCTAGTTGTTCTTCATTCAGGTTGTGTGCCTCATCAAATACAACGAACGCGGGCACATGCTTGATGAGCTCGTAGCTGTCATAGGTAGTAGAAATCAATACTCTGTCTTTATCCTTGATGTACTCATCAAGCATGTGTGCTGGCCTAGCATCACTGTCGCTGTCGACAAGGATGGGTTCATGGTTGGGCATGAATTTGGAGATGCGCTGGAGGGTCTGTGTTGCGTGGATACGGAGCGGCGATGCGATGATGACACAGTCAGGGCTGATGTTCTGTAGGAACTGTGCTGTGACAAGTGTTTTGCCCATGCCGCACGGGAGCTTCAGCTTCTGTGGACCACTCCAGCCAGTCTCATATGCCAACATGAGAGCGTCTAGTGCCTCCTTTTGTGGTGGGTGAAGGTCAAAGTCAGCCTCGTTGCGCTGAATGTGCCCAATATAGCCGCCTTCCGAACTTGATGATTCTGCGGCGGCATCAATTTCAAAAGGCAAGCTCTTGATGATAATGTTGTCCATTAAGTTGAGGTCATTCCAAAGGTCGCGCTGGATCTTTGTTGTGTGATACAGGTAGCCTTTGGAATTGGAGTTGTGCTTTTTGAAGCGCCCGTGCATGACAGATAGGAATGAGCCTAGGTCGGATGCGCGCAGTTTTCCATTCCAGCATTTGGCTTGGATTCCATGACAGACGCCATCTTTGTCCACTGCAATGCCGTCCAGACCAAACTCGCGCATCTGTTTTCCGTGATCGACAGCTTTGCGCAAAAGCCGCCAGTCGTGGGGTGTGCTGACAAAACCAGAGCTGATGAGGACATCCTCAGGCACATTGGACCAGTGGTAGACAGTGTGTCCATAGGTTTGAGCATGATGCTCACAGGCCTGCAGCTCATACTGCAGCCAATTTGGCATCCTGATTTGGGAAAACAGCTGGAAGCATCCTCTTTATTCAGAGAATTAAAAGAACATTTTTGTTTTAAACCTTGTTTTAAGCGTTAATTTTTCAGATCCTTAGTTTTGCCTGAAGCATGACGTTGTCACTGACAAGAACCGGTTTTGCCGATGCGCTCACCTCCACAAATCGGTATGCAGGAAAGCCTGTGAAGTGTTTGAGCACATGCTTTTTCTTCGCACAGACGATTCTAGCCCTGTAGCATCGGTACAGTACTGAGTTACAAAACTTGATCAGCTCTTTCAATGTACCAATGCTTGAAGCCTCGCGGAGCTGCATAGCTGATGCAATTTGACCTTTATGGTCAGATATAGACCTGTATGCAGCATCGAAGTTAATGTCGACGGTCTTCTTGTCAAAGATATGCTCAAAGCCAAGGTCATTGAGCATCTGGTGTGATAACGCAAGTTTGATACCATTTTTGCATCGAGCAAGGTTTTCAACACAGTACATTATGCCATTCGATGTGAGATGTGATCCTTCACATCTCATCACCTCTGTTATGCGATTCTGAACCGATTGTGTTGTAGGTTCGTCACGTGGAACTGTCAAGCATAGTCTTAAAAATGCGTCTCGTGATGTGACTGGTTCGCATTTCTTCAGAAACGGCAGTGTTATCTTGTCAGTTGATACTCCGTAGAACTGTGCGAGCACGACCTTTTGCATGTTGGCATCAGCATGAGACTCGGCGTTACGCATGTTGCTTTCAATCTCTGTGACTAAAGCCTTCTTTTCTGCTAGATCTTCCTTGCATTGTTTATGTGCATTTGTTCCAGGAAGTATACCTGCCAACGTTTCGTTTGCAAGGGACACTGCAATGGCTGCCTCATCAGCCTGTTTTCGAAGTTCCTCTGCTTTGAGACAGTTTGAACTGTCTGCATTTGCAATTGTTGTGTAATTTTCCTCCTTTTGCAGTTTCATCTCATTTCTTGTCATTCTAAGCAGGTGTGTTGCCTGCTCGTCAATGTCCCAGCAGTCTGTCATTGATTTGACATCATAGCCTTTGTTCAATGCTTGTCGTATGAACAACTTTCGAAAGTGGCGTGTACCGTTGAAGCTTTGAAGAATGTTGTGCACGGTGCAAACGAAGAACGGGGTGCAGCTGTACACGCGTGACCAATCTTTTGCAAATCCACTTATCACGGCGCCCATGTCAGTCGAAAAGCGGGCATCAAGAGCAATGTCAACAGGCGTTGTCAGATGGTTGACCATTTGTTCATATGACCACTCATCGCCACCATCGCCAACTGTGCTGCCTTTGTCAAATGTCATACAAATCTCGTTGTCATGAAAGTGTCGTATTCGTGCAAGCATCTGATGGAGCGATTGTGGCGTAGGGCCGTTTGCAGTGATATACACAAACAGTTTTGAAAAGTGCAATATGTCTATTGATATTCCAGCTTGTAAGGTAGCTGAGTACATGAACACATCGACATTTGAAAGGTCGTGAGTATACATGCGTTTGTCACTGTCTGTACTTTGCGACCAGATCAAAAGGGTTCTTTTTGAAGGGAAGAGTTTCTTGATGCTCTGTTCAAGAGAGACGAGTAAAGACGCAGATGTACTTGTGATTGCAATTGCACGTCCAGCAGTAATGTCTGAAATCATCCATGAAAAAAATACCCTGTTATTTGTCTCTGTCATTTTCATGTCACTTCGGCTTTGGAACAGATTTCGTATGAGAACAGTATCAGTACGAATCGACTGTAAAACCTCAAGACTTCTGTCTGCAATACAGGCGTCAAGTGCCAATGTGTTTGGAGTGTCTCTGATGAGCTTCTCGAGCACAAGCCAACACATTCGACGCCTCGTTGCACATACTCCGCTGAACTGCTCAATGATAGATTCAATTTCATCGAGAATAAGAAGGTCATATGTTGCATTGTATATCCTGTGCATCGAATTAACCTGGCAAATTAGCTTTGGCTGTGAAAGCATGCCGGTGACATTGCGATAGAAGGTAAAGTTAAGATTTCCGAGATATGTGCACATGTACTGACCAAGCTCGACTCTGAAGCATACAATCAAAACTCTGAGATCAGTGTTGTCAGTTAGAAGCTTGCGTATCTGATATGTCTTTCCTGTTCCCATTTCAGACTGAATGATTTGCAACTTTCCGTTGGGATATAGTACATAAGGTCGACACCGGGCATCGTTGTATGTGTTTGATGCAACTGGGGCACTGCATTCGACCTGGCCATAGTTTCCAATGACCTTGTGCTGGGTACACTCAGGTGCGAAACACTTATACACAAGTGTTTGGCCATGGCCACAATAAACAATGAAGTTGTTGTGCTCATGAGTGACATTGTTTACCAGGCACTTGCGTGTTTTGTTCGTTCTGAAATAAAAGCTTGGAAATGGATGAGATTTGTAGTTATCAAATACTGACGTGCTGTCACCGTTCTCGCGCAGACATGCTTTCACATGTTCAACACTACATGATTGAATGTCTGATCGAGGCGCAAACTTCGGCGATTCAAGAGCAAGTGTGTACTCAGTGTCTTGTCTACTGTGCACCAAATATTCGTCAATGGCATACAATTCCAATTTGATGTTATCTTTGGTCACAGGAATTAGCCGGTTTTGTTTTCCAAGCTTACTTGCCAATGGACATCTGAACAAACCATTGCGTGAATACGGTGCAGGGTCTATGTTTGATCCTGTCTCGGATCTCAAAGAACGCCCAAATTGCTTTCGCGTTGCAGTGTCTTTGAATGCTACATGTGGTATTATCACATGAAACGATACCTTTGAATCTGTGCATGCAGATAGGAAACGCATTTGCTTTCTCTTGATTGTGAAACCATGTTTAGACATGATTTGTTTGATAACACTGCATGAGTTGCGGAGAACCTGACTTGCATCGACAGACTCATTGCATGTGCAGTCTATGTCAAAATACACTCTAATTTTTTCATCTAGCATGACCTCATACAGGAAGTCGTTTGTTTGAACTGCATCAACAAGCTCATCAAATGTGGACAACGACCTGTAACGCTTGAGTGTTGCATTATTCACCTTATAATCCTGAGCAATGATATAATTTCCATGTGCGCCATCTAACTTTCCTGACCATCTGGTCATGTGCTTATGTCGCACAGAAAAAAAAGAACTTTGTACATACCATGATTTCTTTTTTTTAACACAAGATGTTGTTTGGGTAACCTGTAACACCTGACAACTTCATTGCAACGTTATTATGCATGCGCACACAGTACGGAACACGCATGTCGAATCCAAATTTCTCAACAAGACCCAGTACATGTTCTGCTGCAGTTTTTGACGTCATCGTGCCCGTTTGCACCCTGAGGCCAGTATGAAAGGTCTCCATTCGTGCCTTTGCATCTGCAATTGAAATGTTACATCTTGGTACATCAGCAATGTTGATGAACAATACATCGTCTCTATGCTTGTGATCCTCGAGCAATTTAACGCTTCCCATACATGAGTTGTGATAAATCACAACAATGCCATCAGTAAACTCTTTTTGTTTCATAACTATGAACAGCAGGGCTGATAGACACATTAGCGTCGCAAATATTCCGGCTACAATAAACTCAATCATGTTGTGATTTTAGTGCACAATGTAAAAAAAATAAAACGTAAATGCACAAATGACATTATAAATACAACATGCTCCTTTTTCGGAGCATCTTCACAATGTCATGCTCTGTTTGTATCGACAGACCGGCTGTCCCGTGTCATCATTGTGGCTATAGATCATGTCACGAATGCACTGAAAAGTGGTGCTTTCAAGCTTGCATTGCTTCATGTATGAGCTGTAAGGTGCCTCTCACCTACAAGCAGATGCCACATGCGTTCTGGCCAAGACTCGAATTGGCAAGGCAAGACAAAGAATGGCAGACCCAGCTCAATTTACTAGGTGAGACACAAGACTACATTCGCAACAGCAAAAGAAAGCTTGAACTGGACAATGAGGTGAGCCGAATCAATAAGCTCAACAAGATCTCAAAACATATTCGCCGAAAGGAGATGCAGAATATGAGGAAGCGTAACAGGCAGATTCTAAAGCTTCAAGTTGAGTACAACGCAGCTCAGAAAACACACGACGACATTGACATTGAGTCAAAAAAGTGTCCGACCTGCTCGACACGCATCTTCAAGACAGGTGGATGCGACCACATGCAATGTACCGTTTGCAACAGTCATTTCCAGTGGACAACAGCGCGGTTGATCAGGGTGCAGCCAGCAATACCTGAGCTCTGTGGGGGTCTTCCAGAAGCGTCATCGTTCAGCGGCCCAGCAACAAATAACACTCTTTTTTGGGCACACTATGAGACTGCTATACAAATTCGAGATCGCGTGCTCCCAGCAATTGACATATCTGAAGCGAATGCTGACACCCATCGAGACCTGAGAATATCTCTCATCAATCGACAGATCTCAAAATTTACGCTGTTGCAAATGATTAAAAAGCGCAATGCGAAGCGAGACTACCGTATCAACATTTATGAGAAAGGTCTCGCATTTGTTCTTTCATCTGAAGACATTTATCAGCGCTTCGTGAAGGACCCAGCCTTGCCGATAATGTCTGAACTCAATGAACTCTTCAAGGTGTTCTCGGCAACCTCAATGTTCACATCAATGCCGTTCAAAAGTATTCGAAAGCTGACGTCGTATTTGCAGTCTTTCAACAGTGACGTAGAGCACAGTGTGACACCGTCACAAGTGCCGATGCAAGAACTGCCACAATTGCAGACTGTGAGCACCGCGACCACTGTGGCGGCATATGGACCATACTAAAAAACACAAACACTGCCGTGGTCAGCATTAATGTTAATACAGCAATAATGGTAACTGGTCTTGAATTTGGTTTTGTATCGCCAACCTCTTGCTTCTGTTCTGCAATCAAATCATTGACAGCTGTGCAATCACTAGGTATCATATTCTTCTCGTAGCACCAAAGGATTAAAAAGTATGCACTTGGACATCACTCATTTGTAATGAACTTGTGCTTGAGAATGTCAGATGGTGTCAATCTCATCGCTGGGTCCCACATCAGCACATTACTTATCAGATCTTCATAATAGATACCATACGACACATTGCAACTCCTACCGTTATGAACAACGCTAAGGATCTTTCTCCAGGACGTTGCACCGTGTTTTGGAAAGTTGCAATCAATGTTGTCCTTTCCTTTCAGGCAAGATAGAGAGTCGGTTCTTATTCCAATTGCTTTGATGATTTCACAAAGCTGCGAAACATTACTGTCACCTCTGAATAATGGTTGCCCAAGTGCAATCTCGGCTGCCACACACCCATACGACCATATATCTACCTCAAAACTGTAGTACCTATCCAATATCAGTTCCGGTGCTCTATAGAACCGAGTAACAATATACGTTGTGTTTGCATCATTGCACAAGACCTTTGCAGATCCAAAGTCGCATAGCTTGCATTCATTGTCTTTGATGAGAATGTTGCTTGGTTTGATGTCTCTATGTACTATATTCAATGTGCGAAGGAATTCAAGTGCAGATGCAAGGCCATGCAGTATGCTCACAGCTATAACCTTCTTCATACGCAAGTCCGCATTTGTCAATCGGTGCAGAAATGTCTGCAGTGTGTGTGTAACATATTCCATGATTATGTAATTGTTTTTAATCTCAGCATAACTGTCTATAATCTTAACAATGTTATTGTGTGCTTTTGACTTGATGATGTTGCAAATTTCGATTTCGCGTTGATAACAGTTGTGATCTACTGGACATACCTTAATGGCATGGCTACCATTTTTATAGACCTTTCCAAACGTCCCTTCGCCAATGAGCTTCATGTCCATACATGTATTCAATACATAAAAATAACGTCCGAACACGTCTCATAGCTACGAGAAATATTATCTGTCATGTCATCAATGCATGTTCACAATCAATGCAGTTCTGTTCTTTTCTGGTCCAGACCAGATCAAAGATATGTGTTGAGCAAAGAAAGGTCGTGGACACGTCTATCAAACATTGAGTTTGTGCAGAACAGTAGTTTGTACTCCTTTGCAACAGGTGAAGGACTAATCGGACTTGTTGACACTCGTTCACATGCGGATATTCACACAATTACAATCACGCAAGATCTCATGTCATCTTTATATCATCGTAAAGCACTCGCATTAGCTGCCGGCATTGGAGCAGTTCGCGCAGTGAAATGGCATAACGTCATTGTTGAATTTACTGCATCCTCAGGAATGTCTGTAAGTGACGACACAATACTAGACTACTGCGGCAGTATGATCTACAATTGATGATTGGATTGTATGTACAAAGAGTTCAATTTTTGAATGAACTCATACATCGCAACCACCCAACCCCTTTAGTGAACATTTGTTTGGTGCTTCGATTTCTCATTGAAGCTCACTTGGACCAAATGATGTGGTTTTGTCCGCAAAAGCATATGGCCTTTCTCCACGTCAGTTGCGACTTCTTTTCATGAACCACCGAAACACCACCCACCCTCAGTTTCTTTATTAATTCACTATGCTCAGCTGTCTCTGGAAGATATACTAACACCGTGTTTGCAGTTATTCCGCAGCATGCCATGTTGGCAACTGGTAAACCAACATTTCGCAAGGCTAATTCCGCTGATGCTATGACCGCTCCGTTCATATACATTCTGCGTAATGTTGAGGTCCCAGCATAAAGTAACACTCCGTTCATAAGTGGCATGTTCAAAATAAGGATTCCCTTTTGACGTCGTTTCAGTCTGTGTCGCTGTACCTGCATCAAGACAGACCATAGTTGCTCAAAGCAATTTGTACCGTACTGTAGTGTTGTATTTCCGCTTGACCCGATCAACACTGTCTCGTTACCTCTTCCACATGTTCGTATATGTGACATACCTGAGTAAACACCGCCATCAATAAACGCTTCATCATTGACAACAACCGGGTTAAATATGAAAGGCAGTGCACATGATGCTGTAAGAACATCTACAAGATCAACATCACTATGCTTTGATGAATTGAAGACTTTTGTTGTGAGAGAGGTGGTGCTACATACAAGCACATGAACTTTAATACCAGAGATGCGCTGAAGATCTCCAAGAGTAGTTACATTTGCAGGAAGGATGTCTGCAATTGTGTCACGCAGTATACTGTTGTTTAGCTGTCGTATCATAGGACATAACACGGACAGCTTCAGCATTGCATGTAGTCGCATACACCTTCTTCGCACCTTACCAGATTGAATGTGACCCAGAAGCTCATTGAAGCTGCCATGTACGCAAAAACAAACTGCAATCAATGAACCAAACGAGTAACAATATATATCTTGAAGGTCACTGAGCAGACTGCTTTTATGCATGTATTCCAGTGCACCAAGTGCATGAACACTTCCCAAGCCATTGCCCTCAATACACAATGTTCTAATCTTTTGCGCATTTGACATTCTCTCATTCACATGACATTCAACAATGAAATATTTATGTTGTTTAAATACATACTGACCTCTGATGCCAAACGACAAGCCTACATCATCTGTGGTCCTTATTGCAATTGGTATTGTTTTTGCTGTTGTACTATCGTTCTTGGGAGATTACCTTCTCATTGACAAAAAGCTTCTGTTTTGTTACTTTTTCATTGCCAAGAAAATCACCGCATCTTCAGACCCCGCATCTTCAGACCCCGCATCTAC
>Ga0099797_101296_pt1 | contig 13620 bp, 12 predicted proteins | sample Uncmet_Sort48C_1_FD_89871 | JGI IMG/M metagenome (GOLD analysis project Ga0099797, IMG submission 89871) | Marine eukaryotic communities from CALCOFI LINE 67, Pacific Ocean - C012_Sort48C_1 | ecosystem: Environmental > Aquatic > Marine > Oceanic | place: Pacific Ocean: Monterey Bay | collected... | reverse complement strand
CGAATGTGAAGAAGCAAGCGACAGCGGCGCGAGTTCTTCTCAAATCATGGGGTCGTTGTTCTCAGCATTCCTTTTTGTGCTGCTGCTGTGCTGAACAATAAGGGGTCTTCTGCGTCCCACAGATGCGAAAAACATCACTCCCCGGGAGAAAATAAAAAAAATCTGTATCAGAAGCGAAGAAAATGCTTTACATACTGTTTTCAATTTTCATATCTTTAGGTCTCATCACCCGTTCCATTTTTCTTTCATTCTTGTCTATTTATCTCTAAAAATATAGCTATCATGTGAGTCTTTCTTTCTTGAAAGTGGAGGAGATCGACTCTTCTCTCGGCAATTCTACCATCCTGCGGGTGGAGGTCCCCTGTCGGGCTCGTAAGGGACCGTCTGTGGCTGTATCAGGAAAAAAAAATATCTCATGGAACTTTCTATATTAGAACTACTCCTTTTTATGTAATAATTAATAAATTTTCATATACGAACAAATTGTTTTGCATAAGTGTTAAGATACTTGACTCGCAGCAGTATGGCTCTCCCCCCTTGTTGATACAGGTCCCCGAAATGATATTGGATATTCAGAGTGCGCTCCTAAGTTCGATAGGACGTATTAGGCAGCAGTATGGCTCTCCCCCCTTGTTGATACAGGTCCCCGAAATGATATTGGATATTCAGGGTGCGCTGCTTAAGCTCGATAGGACGTATTAAGCAGCAGTATGGCTCTCCCCCCTTGTTGATACGGGTCCCGGAAATGATATTGGATATTCAGAGTGCGGTTCTTGTCTATTTATCTCTAAGAATATAGCTATCATCTGAGTCTTTCTTTCTTGAAAGTGGAGGAGATCGACTCTTCTCTCGGCAATTCTACCATCCCCTAGTCGGAAAACACTAATGAAAGATTGCCGATCTAACCTAGCACAATGTGAATCAGCCTTCGGCCTCCTGACGCAAGGTGCTCACAACGGTCAGGTGGTAGCAAAGTATAGTTCTGGGTGCCCGAACCCAGCGCCAGAGGCTCTTGCCAACTTTAGTAGAAGTATGCGTAGAGTTCTGAGCACAGAGTTCTTAGAAAGACGTATGAAATAAACGGTCGTGTTCCACGCTTTAAGTTATTGCTGGGTTAAGACAGATTAGATTCGTCAGATGCACGGGGGTCTGGGGGTTGCGACGGGGTTTGGGGGTAAGTAGCAGGGGTCTGGGGGTAAGTAGCAGGGGTCTGTGGGTTGCGTCAAGTTGAATCAGAAGTTTGAAAAGAGTTGATACCTACAGCTAACACTCCCAGCCCGGAAAAAGCGAGACCTTTTTTTTGCCCAAAGGCAAGCGAAGTGACAACAAGAAAATGAAGTCGATACTAGCAGTCGGTTCCATGGCAGCTTCGTCGGCCCTTGCGACGACCGATGATTGCGACACGCTATGGTCGAAGATGGAATCGGCTTGCCTTGAATTCTCTACAGAATACGGATATGAGGGGCCTCCTGCGGTATAGAAAGTTATAATCTCCTCTGGTAACGAAGCGGGTTCCAAAACCGCTGGAATAATCCAATCAGGGGCCCCTCTCGTAGAGACGGCGGGTCTAGCCTGTCTTATTTTGCTCCCATCGAAATTTTAGGACGTCCAAGAGATGCTCTGCAAAAGGGAGGCTTGTCGGAGCAACATCAAAGGTCTGGTGGAAGGATGCAGCGGGGCATTCGACCACCTTTCGCTGGTCGAGCTCGGAGTAACTGCCGTGAATAGGACCTGCGATGCAATGCGCAAGCCTTGCTTCGACTCGTTCGAAGCATCTCGGGTTTCCACCTTTAAGATTTTCTACAAGGAAAAGTATTGGTTTGCAAAGAAAAACTGATATTTGACTTGAAAAATACAGTCGTGCGCTCACATGCCTGCAGATATCTCGTTGGAAAATGGCATGACATTTTGCAACGATGCTACCTGTTTCCCTATCCATAATAATTTGGCGTCACAATGCATCGGCGTAGTGGATGACGTAGGAACCGTCGTTGACGAAACTCACAGATACCTTGCGTCGAAGAAAATTGTGGATTATTGCCGTCCATGTCATCAGAAGTGGCTGGAAATTGACGCAGCTTGCGAGGGTTTGTATGACGACGAAGACGCGATGTGCAAGAGCGAGGTGTGCCGTGGGAAGATGGAATCTGAATGGGACGCATTGCGCTACGATGCGCTACATGAAAGGGACGCAATCCACGCACTTACCAAGCAATGCGCTACAGATGCCGACGTGCAAGGTAGGTTTGCTTCTGGAGAAGCTTTCGTCACTTTTCTCGAGGGCTGTGTGGGCTCACGCAACAAGGATACGCCGTGTGGCCTCCAGTACACGGAAATCGGAGAGACTGCGTGCGCCGCGGTTCCCTATAATTAAAAAGAACTGCTGATGATTGTAGTCAGATTCATATTTCTAGAGCAGCATTGGCATCGATCCGGCATTGGCATCACAAGAGGACTGGGCGCTGGCTGAGTGCAGGACGGATACGTGCGTGTCCGCGTTGACCGCGTTCGGCGACGAATGTAATTTTCCTTTACTCAATCGAGTACACTCGCTACACATGGGAACTAGAAATTTGGTTCCCAACTCAGAAATCAGACTGCATCCTATTATTCTACTCGGGGCCGATGGGCTTATAGTATGACGTGGTAAAAAGGCACTAGCGATGCTTATTGGGGGAATATTGCCAAGCTTACGGCAGTGGGCCAAAGCAACTGGTGCCCCATCGCCGACTGCAACAGCGCAATTGAGACCATCGCATCCAAGTGTTGGGACGCGTCGAAGGTTCCGTGTGGAGATTTTCTCATATGTTCAGAACAGAACTTCTATAAAATTTTATCCAGAAGAAGCTGATGCCGAATACGTGCAGCGCCTGCAAAGTAAACATACTAGAAACTGGGACGCGCAAAAAGAGATTTACTATTTGAGATCTATCCATTTCTACAGGAGGAGATTGCAAGACTGTCAGGCGAAAAGTGCATGGAACTGCTGGAAGAGTCGGTTGCTGCTGGCGAGCACCTGGCTACCGAGATCGCGACGGTCAAGAGCGAGATGCAGCGGGGTAATAAAAAAAATTTTTACGGGGCCCCTGGACTCCACGAATGTGCTGGCTGGGCCGGGCCGGGTCTCCGGGTCGGGTCCCCCCCCTTCCTAGCGGGCTGCGACTAGCAATGGACTGATGGGCGTCCCGTTAATATAAAAAGTGAAAGACGAATGTGAAGAAGCAAGTGACAGCGGCGCGACTTCTTCTTCTCAACTCACGGGGGCGTTTTTCTCGGCATTCCTTTTTGTGCTGCTGCTGTGCCAATAATCCTAGGTCTTCTGCGTCCCACAGATGCGAAAAACATCAATCTGTTCCGGGAGAAAATAAAAAAAATCTGTATCAGAAGCGAAGAAAATTCTTTACATACTGTTTTCATATCTTTAGGGCTCATCACCCGTTCCATTTTTCTTTCATTCTTGTCTATTTATCTCCAAGAATCTAGCTATCATCTGAGTCTTTCTTCCTTGAAAGTGGAGGAGACCGATCTCTCTCTCGGCAATTCTAGCATCCTGCATATGACACGTCAGGAAAAAAAAATATCTCATGCAACTTTCGATATTAGAACTACTCCTTTTTCGTTCTAGAGTTTTGTCATACACGAAAAAATTGTTTTGCATAAGTGTTAAGATATTTGACCCTTAGTAGAGTGGCTCCCCCCTTGTTGATACGGTCCCCGAAATGATATTGGATATTCAGAGAGCAGCAGTGTTAAGATATTTGACCCTTAGCAGAGTGGCTCCCCCCTTGTTGATACGGTCCCCGAAATGATATTGGATATTCAGAGAGCAGCAGTGTTAAGATATTTGACCCTTAGCAGAGTGGCTCCCCCCTTGTTGATACGGTCCCCGAAATGATATTGGATATTCAGAGAGCAGCAGTGTTAAGATATTTGACCCTTAGCAGAGTGGCTCCCCCCTTGTTGATACGGGTCCCCGAAATGATATTGGATCAGAGTGCGCTGCTTAAGCTCGATAGGACGTATCATGAAAATCTAACCCCATATTTGAACCCTGGAAGTGTATAAAGACATTTTTGGGAGTTTTGAATCCTGGAAGTTTAGTTTTTAGTTTTTCCATCCCCGGCAACGTGTTCAGCGACCCCTAGGCTGCTGTCATATAACTCTTGAGGACAGAGAAAACAGGGGCTGGTAGCTTGTCAAGGGACCCGTGGGTAGCTTTTTTTGAAGCTTTTGGGCATGGTCGGTCGGGTTTTTGGGGTGTTTCAGGGCTGCCCTAGGGGTTTTTTGACGGGGTAATTAATAATTAATAGGTGATTTGGCCAGCTTCGAGATTGTGTTTTTGTTCAAAAAATTGAAAGGCAGTAAGTTTAGCTTCCCCAACTTCCCCAGTGATGCAACATGTTTTTTCCCCCTTCTGTGGCCATTATAGGGTCTAGCAGAGTTTTTAAAAACTGGGGCCTTGGCGGCTTGTTTATAAGGCCTGATGGCGTCAAGTGAAGGAATTAGCGTAAGTTATGTCACCCAATCTTTGTGCAGCAGTCTCAGCAGCAGCGTTTTTGTCGAGGATAGTGAGGAGGGTGGCAGTATGACTGAGAAAAAGCGTGAGGAGGATGGCAGTATTACTGAGAAAGAAGGAAAATGGCAAGCGAAGCCTCTGAACGCTCAGCCATCGAAACCTCGAAACCTCGCCTTGTCCATTGGGACTAACATGTCTGACGCAGCATCAAATTCTAGCCTTGCCCAGGAAGTTGGTTTCGAGCGGTTTGTGAAGACGAAGAAGCCTTTTTTTGGGGAATTCTTTCAAGGCCGTCCTTTCCGGACTGGGGAGGAGATTTGGTACGAGCCGCGACTGCTACCTTTCTTGATGGCAGATCATCATCGGTATCAGTACCGGTCGATGAGCTATATTGGCTCCTTCTCAGGGTGCTTCCGCGCGACGTTGGGATTGAAAGAGTCGAACGAGGTGGTCGGAAGCGAAATCGGAGCGGCGGGGGGCGCCGTCACACTGGAAGCAGCCATGAGACGCGACCCGGAACGTTGTCATCAGGCGTTTGTGAAGGCGCGACTCGGAGACTCTGGAGATGGTCGCTTAGGCGCTGAATCCACACCGGCATTCGCCACGCAATTGTCGGGCATGGTGGAACCAACGCGGCAGATGACGAAATTTCGGAGGAAAGTGACGGGCACTCTTGTTCGTAGAGTGCCGAATGCGAAAGCAATCATCAGCTATCTTTTCGGCGACAATTTAGACGATCACATGCCCGGCTCGCCCAAGGCAGGGAGACCAGATAGCCCCGCGGCGACCGTAAAAATGGAAAAATTCAGACATGGTCCGTCGGCGCTCGAAAAGGAGGAAGCAGGAGACAGTGGGAAAAAATGGTGGTATGGGACAAGTTTTTCTGGCAAACTCCCCCAAAATTTTCTGCCCAATAGGCTGCGAGAATTGCTCGGCAGTATCGGGACGTACTTTGTTTTTGGCTACGACGTCGTGGTCCACAACTTGGTGCTGTTCATTCCGCTCTACGTGATGATGGCTTTTACCCTGGCGGTCTGCACAGTCGGGACCAGTGGCGTGTTAGAGGGCGCGGGACCCATTTGGTCCCAGGCCGGAATGATCGGCCAGATGTGTGAGGAGCACATGGAAAGGGTTTTGACTTTTGGCTGGGGGGCATATAGGGTTTTGGCCGGGGGGGGTGTATGTATGGCCGGGAGATTGCCGGTCGGAAAAAAATAGGGGGCAGGAATGCTGTACTCGTCGTTCAGCGCGATGTTGGGTTGCTTCTTGCTGAGAATGTACATCTCGGTTATCTACGATCGGCATATGGAGTGCTGGCTCAGAATGGCGAAAACCGAAGGCCAGATGAATCAAGTCACGGTTTCTTTTTTCGGTGGGTTGGGCCCCTACTACGACAGATACATTATCTCGAAAACGGGCTGCCCGTCCCTCGAGCAGCAGGTTTGAAAATCAGGTGACAGCGAGTGTGGACTTCCGTGAGGATCTTGACTTCTGGTTCGAACTGTATCGCTGCTTGAACGCTGCGCACATTGCCACCTATGTGGGCTTGCGCGGCAACGTGAGACAGGCGCCGACGTACACCCTTCAAAACTTCATGTTTCCGCTGTGTCAGCTCTATGGTTGCAAAGAATGCGGTCTCCTCACGAAAACTGAGAAGGACATGTGCTTGAAACTAGGTCTGCATCTTATGTTTTTTTTCTCCCATAATGGCGAGAAATTCACCCGGGTCCCATTATTAATGGGACCCGGGTGAATTTGCTAGGTGGCGGACCAAATTTGGCGCGGTATTTCTTTGCGAAAGCGTATCTTGCTGTGGAAACCGCGACGGAACTGGGGATTATCAGTGATTGGAAGAACCAGTATTACACGGACCGTTTGAGCGAGTGCAGGGGGCACATAGCTGGACTTTTTAATATTTACGATCGCCCCTACCCGTGGATCTTCCAGATGCTGATTTGTGGGCTCATAGGTAATTTCCAATTTTGTTGGCCTGGGCTCCCCCAAAGTTGTTTCAACCGCTGATAGTGTTGGTGCTGCTGTTTGAAGCAGCGCACTGGATGGTGATCACGGGCGTTTCGTGGGGAAGAGGAATAAAATCATCCGAAGCGCCCCTGCCCCTGATGATCCTAGAAATCGGAGGCGAGGTTTCTTTCGAGAACAAATTCAAATTCGCAGCTCGGAATTATCTTATTTAATCCCCTGGAATTATCTTCTTTAAAAAGCTTCTGTTCGGATTTGGGTTCGTGACGTGGTCGGTGGTGGTGTTTTGCGCGTTTTGGGGCGTGTCCACGCAGTTCCTGGATCCGTTTGGATCCGAGCAGCACGACTTCCCAGTTTTGCAGCATTGTTTATCCCCTCTGAACGGCGGGATCAAAGCGATGGTGTGGTGGGAAGAAGATGACGCCAGGGGTTTCGAATACAGGATGAAAAACGATCCCAAGTACAAGGACCGCTTTTTGCGTTCTGCTCAAGAAAGGAAGAAAGTCAGGTGATAGTGGAGTCCATGAGCAGGAAAATAGAATTAGCTGGAAAGTAGGCTGTGAATTAGAAAATCTGCTGCGCTGTTGCTCTTTACTTGGACGTATGGCGCGTCGTCAATTTAGCGTTGTGTAAATGTAGTCTGCTACTGGGGCAAGGAGATTCACTGGGGCAAAGTGCCCCCTCGTTAGTTTTCTCGGCGTTTGCTCTGGACGTTCCATAACCGGAGACCAAGCCATGCGGTAGTGCAGAATATGAACGGGCTCTACCAGATAGAGAACGAGGTATCTTTTGCATCACGTCTCTACGGCAAAAAAACAAAGTCAGCAGCGTGTTCGGTGGAACCCTGTTGTTTGGACTGGGCACAATTTCCAGTCGTTCTGGGTCTCTTGATATTTTGGGTGCATCGTGACATTTATATCAAGTTGAATAGGGCTAAGGGTAATACTATGTATTACAATAGCATGTAGGATAAACTCTGGAAAAAGAAATTTCAGCAAGACAGATCCCCCCCCCCTCCAACAGAAAACCCTCAACATCTATTCGAAAACCCTCTTCTACAAAACAAATCTTGAAAACTCCTCTGGTCGAACGCGGGTAGGTATATAGTGTAGCGAAAGTGGGAGCCAAATATGGGGCCCGCATCATCTGCAGCAGACAGCGACAGCGAATCGTTTTATACGGTCCAGACATGCAGTATTTGGGGGTGCAGCTGCCCTCTCTCGTGAGGAAGTGGAAACGAAAGGCGCAGCTAATTGCCATGGCGGTGAGATTTTGGGGAATCTGGAAGACCTCCGACAGGATGCTGGGGCATGTCCCTCGAATAGGGACGGTCTAGGACGCGCTAAGGAAAATTCTGGGAAAGATAACTTCCACTACATACAGATGAAGTACTTTAAAGAATTTACGGAGGCACCAAAGAGATTCGACGTGCTGGTAGCCCAAGGGGTTTACGATGATTTCGAAGACTTGGAATTGGTCGAGAAGATACAAGACCCAAAAACCGGAGACTTTCGCTACGTTTGGAAGTCTCGTGTTAAAAACATGCGACGAATGACTGTGCAGTTTGCATCACAGCGTGGGGCGGCGCCTGTGCGAGATTTCGTGGGGGGCCCTCCCAGATATTCCCATTGGTTTGCAGCAGCATTTCGAAAGAGCTGTAGGGATAATCGGAATGATATGCATCTCACTTGGTCGGATCATCTCGGGCATTTTGGAAGATGCATTGTCTGGACGTTCATGTATGGGCTCCCTTTTGGGGTACTTGCCTTGTTGACAGCTATATTCCCCTTTCCTGGCTCGTCTTACCCGCATGAAGGGGAATGCAATAACTGTCGTACCGAAGCAGACGTGGCTGGCTGGATAGCCCATTACACGCTAGCCAGTTGTACGATGTGCGTGACAGTGGGTATGGCTGTCTTTGAAGATGAGAAACCTTCTGCGTGGTATGAGAAAAAGCTTCTTGCATGGGCATTCTGTCGCATGTTCACCCTCGTGATTAGCGCTTACACGATTTTGTTTGTAATTATCGGGGCGGAAAACATGAGGAACAGCCAGGTCCTGTTCTTTGGCTTGTGGCTGATGCTCTTTTCATTGGGGGTGCCTATCGTGGAGCTTGCGAGGCGTTCACTCGGATACGTAGATTGGTACAAACCGGGTCTAGTAGTCACGTCTAAGAGAATCTTCGATAGTCCAAACTTTGATCCGTTGCAACTTTCGGAAGAGGAGAAACACAAACGACGTAATGCTATCTTGCAGAGGTGTGGGCTTCAACAAGGACTCTCAATATCCGTTATAATTATCGCTTTCGTTGCTCCGTGCTATGACAATTTTCTTCTAAGCCGTGGACGTTTGTTACCATCAATGCAAAGCAGCGATTATGTTATTATACCGATCCGTCCATTGGTGTTGTACGGTATTGTGGGTCTTGCGAGTCATCTATTCTGGTTCTCTGTACAACTTGTTGGAAATCCTATTTTGTGGATCTACTTTCGATGGACGTGGAGCTCCGGCTTGGCTTTGTTTGCATTCCGAGCCGCTGCAAATTCCAGCACCTGGCAGGCAGCATTGAGTATCGTTGGATGTAGTTGGATCACGTTTTTTCTCAATATGTTGAAAGTATATTGCCATCGCTACAATGTCAAATTCCGATATCTGTGGTGGATCACCGATCTCGGAGACATTCCATTGCTGCAATGTGACCCGCCAGGGAAGATGAGTAGACTGAAGTACTTAGGGTATAATATCGTCGTGGACAGCATCATGTACTCCAGCATAATGATGACTTTCTTCGCATTATATCCGATTGTTAGTTACTTCTATACGGAAGAGCATATGCTGTATCGGTATCTGTATCCTGAAGGGCGTCAGAGTGTTTTGTGGGTAGGAGTTTTTGTGGCCTCTGAGTTGATCAAAGATGTGTGTGCGCGCAAGTATCTATATCGATGGACGGGATGCCTTTTTTCCAGGTATGTCGGCAGAATCTGGACAAAGGAGTCGGCGAACATCATATTTATTCTGTCGTGGGTTTATTTGTGGATCGTGTGGTATATTCAAATTGGATGGCTGTTTTACACGCAGCGTGTGGGTCCGTTTGAAGATTGAATTCCTTTCGTACGTGCGGATTAGTGGGGAACAGGCTTTAACCCCTCGCTAGGTCCCAGTCATTCACCCATTTCGTATTGGTCAAGACGCTTAGGCCCAAAAAACAGACGGAGACCCCGTCGGAAGCTTGAAGAAAGAATTGGAAAGTGGGTAAGCTCAGAGAAAAACTATACTGTGAATGAAATATTGTTCGAGAAAAGACGCAATGCGAGAGAGATCCTGTAGAATTCGAAGTTCAATGATCTCAGCCGCGTGGCGTTCGTCCCTCGGCTGGCTCAAAAGCAACAGCTGGCGAAAAAGCAAAACCTAGAGAAGGTTTATTGGCCCAACGGTGAAGGGCCCCCCATGCCACCGCCAAAAATGCGTAAAAAACCTCTTGCGTTATGCGTTGTAGCGTTTTCGGCGTTGCTGATTTTACTTGTACGTATGGTGCGTTGCTGCGTACGTTTCGGCGTTGCTGCGCTGTTTTACTTGTACGTATGGTGCGTCGTCAATTTAGCGTTGTGTAAATGTAGTCCGCTACTGGGGCAGGGAGACCCGCAAACGTTTAGCTCGTGTGAGTAGTAACGTCTCGAGCAATTTTATGGTATTAAGTGATTCTATGTGAGCGTGTTCATGGTCGTTTGAGCGATACTACTATTTCGGTGTTCCGGGAAGTTTTGGTTTCTGGAGTTCTATGGAATTGCAAGTCTGATTGACCAGCAGAAAGAACTCTCATGTAGACATGCACGTCGGCCCGTTGTGCTCGAAACAAGAAAGTCTTTTTTGCTGCTTTTTGCAACTTGTCCCAGCGCTGTAAGAAAGTAATGCGCCCTTCAGAAAGAACTGTCATGTAGGCTTGCACGTCGGGCCGCTGTGCTAGAAACAAGATCAATCTAGGCCGAAACAAATGGATAATTTGAGAACATTTTTTACGCAAGACAGTCTCTTTTTTGCTGCTTTTTGCAACTTGTCCCAGCGCTGCAAGAAAGTAATGCGCCCTTCAGAAAGAACTCTCATGTAGGCTTGCAGGTCGGGCCGCTGTGCTCGAAACAAGAAAGTCTTTTTTGCTGCTTTTTGCAACTTGTCCCAGCGCTGTAAGAAAGTAATGCGCCCTTCAGAAAGAACTGTCATGTAGGCTTGCACGTCGGGCCGCTGTGCTAGAAACAAGGTCAATCTACGCCGAAGCAAATGGATAATTTGAGAACATTTTTTTCGCAAGACAGTCTCTTTTTTGCTGCTTTTTGCAACTTGTCCCAGCGCTGTAAGAAAGTAATGCGCCCATGAGAAAGAACTCTCATGTAGACATGCACGTCGGCCCGCTGTGCTCGAAACAAGAAAGTCTTTTTTGCTGCTTTTTGCAACTTGTCCCAGCGCTGTAAGAAAGTAATGCGCCCTTCAGAAAGAACTCTCATGTAGACATGCACGTCGGGCCGCTGTGCTCGAAGCAAGATCAATCTAGGCCGAAACAAATGGATAATTTGAGAACATTTTTTTCGCAAGACAGTCTCTTCACGTGCTCCGAGATACTATCTAGATACTAAGAAAAACCGATCTGCAAAGACCTCCGAGTAGAAAGAATATTCCCGCAATCAGCAGGCCCACCCAGACCGAGCCTCGTCTGCCGAGCGGCATCCAGTCGATGGCTTTCATTCCCACGAAATACCCCGGGATCTCCACCAGCGCCGCCTGAATCTGCATCATGTAGATCGACGACCAATCGAATTTATCCACACTTGCCTGCGGCTTGCCAGGCTCGAGCGGCGTGCCACTCTCTATCGCCGCTTTGATGTTCTCGATGTCGTACCCAACACTGTATATTAGTTCGATATTGCAAACCAAAGTAAAGTTAGAAACTGCTTTTGGAGGATTGTACCCGTAGTAAGCGATGTTGCACCCGAACCAGATGGTGCACATGGCCATATGGTACGGCCCCAGCACCGGATGGGACCACACAAACCAGGGCGGTTTTGCGTTTAAATCTTCTTCCACAATCGGACTACCGCCACTGTCGGCCCTGCGCAATGGCCCCCCCCCACCACCCTGTAACGCGCTGCGTGAGTCTGGCGAGGATGGCGAGGCTTCCGACTTGGACGGAGGCGAGGACGTTTCCATTGGATTCATTTCCTGCTCCTGCATTTCATAGACCATTGGGTTCTTCTTATTCAGCCTCCCAATTATCGACAAGTTCTCCCGCACCTCCGCTGTTCTTCCTTTGGCCTATCGAAAAAATAAAATCATGCTAGAAAACCGGGTTGAAATACGTGCAGCCACTTGGTGGACTCGAGCAGCGGCAGAAACGGAAACAGGTAGAACAAGTACCCTAGTGCCGCGACGAAGATCAACGACTGCCGCCAGTTACAGAAAGCTGACACCACGGAAATAAGAATGATCCCGGCCACAAAATAGATGTTCATCACAAAGTTCATCGTCGCGCGGACTTTGCTTGGCAGTTCTTCCGACACAATAATAAAACAGATGACGCCAAACCCGCTCCCGCAAACCCCGATCACAAACCGCAAAATCATGTAGGCGGTTATGGAATGCACGAAAGGACAGAGCGTGGCAACTATTTGGTGCAAGGTCAATGCGAGATAAAACGCCTTCTTGCGCCCTACCACATCTGCGATCTGCGGGAAACCCCAGAAACCGATCATGGCACCTTTCGGAAAACACGTAGAACGCGTTCTCGGCATGCCCCCAAACATTATACCTATAAAGAAGGTGCTGCCTATCACGGCGATGTAGCTGTAGTCGCCGCAGGTTAGGTCAAAGGTCGTGACGAGTGAGAAATCCTTTTTCACGAATTCATACATCGGTTTGTCGCTTTTGTGGGTCCCACAGTCGATCGACCTTTTCAGTTTCAACCAGAATTTGGACGGCAGAAAGGGCGATAATAGTACTCGAAGAGCATCATGGTGCGACCGTTATCGGCCTTCCAGGACGTTTTGGGGTCACAATTCTTGGTGCAGTACACAATTCTCGGTCTCAGCGCCGCAAACGCATGCTGCAACACTTCGGCGCCAGCCAGTAGCCAACCCATACACACGAAAAAAAAGTAGCGCTTCTGGAACGTCCCGAAGTCACCCACACGATGCATCTCGGCCTCGATATCAAGGATCTTCGCCCCAGCATGACCCCCTGCTGACGACCCCGGCGCCCCTTCGTCGCTCCCTAGCCGCTTCATCTCTTTCATGAAATGTTGCAGTTCCCTCACGAATGAATATGATTCGGCGCAGATATTATTCTGAAGATATGAAAGAATCTAGTCGTCGCTCTCCCTAGACCCCTGAGATCGGGTCTCTCACTGGACAGACCGGCCCTCCATGCCCGGCCCCGCATAGCAGCAATTCGGTTGTATACTACCGGACCCAATGTCAGAACCCCCCTTCTTCGCAGCGGGAAGGCTCGTGCACATTGCAGCCTAGGTTAGATAGCCGATCTTTCATTTTTCCAAAAGTGTTTTCTGACTAGGCCCCCACGAATAGTCCCCCACGAAACGCTTCGCGCCCAATACATGCCGAACGCCAGCTCAGACTGCTTGCCCACTCTGTGGTAAAACCAGATTCACCCCACCATACCCCTGACCCGAACCAAAACTTCCCGAAATAGTAGTATCGCTCAAACGAACATGAACACGCTCACATAGAATCACTTAATACAATAAAATTCCTCGAGGCGTTACTACTCACACGAGCTAAACGTTGGCGGGTCTCCTTACAGCGCTGGGACAAGTTGCAAAAAGCAGCAAAAAAGACTTTCTTGTTTCGAGCACAACGGGCCGACGTGCATGTCTACATGAGAGTTCTTTCTCATGGGCGCATTACTTTCTTACAGCGCTGGGACAAGTTGCAAAAAGCAGCAAAAAAGAGATTGTCTTGCGAAAAAAATGTTCTCAAATTATCCATTTGTTCCGGTGTAGATTGATCTTGTTTCTAGCGCAGCGGCCCGACGTGCAAGCCTACATGACAGTTCTTTCTGAAGGGCGCATTACTTTCTTACAGCACTGGGACAAGTTGCAAAAAGCAGCAAAAAAGACTTTC
>Ga0099797_100345_pt1 | contig 13623 bp, 5 predicted proteins | sample Uncmet_Sort48C_1_FD_89871 | JGI IMG/M metagenome (GOLD analysis project Ga0099797, IMG submission 89871) | Marine eukaryotic communities from CALCOFI LINE 67, Pacific Ocean - C012_Sort48C_1 | ecosystem: Environmental > Aquatic > Marine > Oceanic | place: Pacific Ocean: Monterey Bay | collected... | reverse complement strand
TCTGTTTCTATCATATATAACAATTCATACCCACTGGGATTGTCTCAGAACCAGTTCAGTGTCTTCAAGCATGATTTTTGAGAATTAAACCAATTTTTTAAGCTTTTTGCAATTTTTTATATATTGGACGAATTTGTGTGTCAAAAAAGGAATTTTGCCTCCTGGTGGCCCATTAGTATGTGACTGTGCTATGAGGTATACTGCATACATTGAAATATCCTAGTTAGACTTAAGAACCTGTTTATATGTGGTCTTCATTACTTGTAGCTATTTATAATTATCTGATTTTTGCAAATTTCTTCTATTTTGGATTAATTTGGGGTCTAGGTTAATATGGTACTCTGGTCACCTAGGTTTGTTATTGTAAGATGTCATAAAGACGATTTTTACTTAAGGACACATCAAGTTTAATACCTTGAATATTTTTCAACAGTCTTCCCTCCTTTCCAAGGAGTTTTATATTAAGTTTTGTTTGGATGATGTCATCATATATCGGCAATAAGTAGTATCATCCTCCATCTTTGTTTCTTATGGCTATGGCTTCTTTCACCTCTGTCTTGAACCAGTCGTTATTGTCCATATAACTCTGTATCGTAAATCTTCTTGCATGTGTGGACATGTTGCCATGTGAGCTGAGAATTCTGTACTTTCTTCTATTAGTTGTTGGTTTGCTCCATTGTTCACTGCTTTGCAGTCTTGTCTTTATCCTTGTGCTTTTCCTTTGTGTTATTTGCTGAGGTCTTGTTGGTTGTCTTTTCTTGTCTTCTGGATGGTTGATTGATGCTGTTCGTGTTGCTGTTTTGTGATCTATGACTTTGGGTTCATATTCTCTTCCTCTGAGTACTCTATCAGTCTCTCCAACATAAGCAATCATCATGATATACTGCACCAGTCTTGTCAAGGATTTCCACTTTATCTTTCATTTTGTTGCACACCAGGTTTTTGAGTCTTGATGATGGCTTGTGTACTGTTTCTATATCATAATGCTTGGACATCTTAGCTAGGTTTTTGGACACAACTTCAACGTATGGGAGTACTACTCTTCCTGTTTGCTACTTTTTCTTCCTTTTTGTTTTTGTTCTTTCTTTTCCGATTTAATACCCATGTTGGGTGTCCACATTGTTTCAGTGCTTTCTTTGCATGAGCTTCTTCCACCTTTTTGTCTTCTTTTGTTGTCACTAGGGTTTCAATTCTATTTCTAAATCTTCCAATAATTCCCATTTTTTGCTTTATGTGATGATTCGAATGGAAATCTAGGTATTGATATGTGTAATTTGTCTATATCTTTCGAGACGCTTCCTGTGCTATCGACTATCTCTCGGAGGGGATTGTTAGATTTATGAATCATGTGCTGGCCGCACATTCTTGGGATCTGTGTCTTGGTCGGTAGCAGTTTTGAATATAGTTTTTTCATCTATCTCACCTTTATCTCGATTCTCTTGTAAATTTGTTGTCAATGCTTCTATGATTTCAAAGAAGCGTTGACAAAAAAGTTACAACAGATATCAATATTAGTTGAATAAAGGGAAAATTCCAATAGTTAGTTATAGATTAACTTGACAATAATGTCCACAATTGGTATTGGGCACAGAATGGTTTGTAAGTTCACAACAATTCTTACTGTGTCAGTAGATTGTGGCTTGATGAAACTAATTGGTCATATGCATACTGATGTGTATCACTTTTTACTAAAAAAATCTAAAAACTGCATCAGTTTGAGTAGAAAAAGCTAATGTAGCTATATAAGGACTATTTTTAAGCAGGCTATTTATTGAGATAGACATTTTGTTGGCATTTCTAGTTAAATCATATATCATGTGATGACTTAAAACATCACAACAAAAATCAACCAATTCAAAGATCCACCCAGTTTGTAATTGATACAAAGTGCTAATTTTTATGTTAGTTTACTCTTTCTGGTATGCTACAGTTTGTACTCTTTCTGGTATGCTACAGTTTGTATGTTGGTCAATGTGTTGATGTGTTCACTTAGTACTTGTTTTACCTGCAACTAAATTACCTTGTCGACTAGTGTAAAGATGAAATCTAACATAATTTATTCTCATCAAGATGGAATTTTTAGCACTATAGTATTCAATGCATTTCTAGTTTTAGCCGGTTTTAGCTGTGATATGCATCTCTAGGATTCACTTTGTTAGTTAGTATGTTAGTTTGTAAGTTTATTTTGTTAGTTCATTTGTTAGTTGCACTTTATTGACAATGATGAACACATATCCCTCTCTCACCCAGAGTGCCTGTGAACAGCTTTGAGATACATTGTTTAGGTGCTTTCTTTACATGAGCTTCTTCTACCTTTTTGTCTTCTTTTGTTGTTACTAGGGTTTCAATTCTCTTTGTAAATCTTCCGATAATTCCCATTTTTTGCTTTACGTGTGATGATTCGAATGGAAATTTCAGTATTGATCTGTATGCATAGTTTTTCAATAAATGAATGAATTATCCTGAATTATCCTCTTGTCTGTGTATAAAGTATCTAGATATGGTGTTCTTCTGTTTTCTTTAACTTGTGAATTTTATGTGTTGAATCTGCTTATTCAGGTGTTCGAGGAAACGTTCCATGTTTGTTCACTTAATTTTGCAGAAAGTGTTGTCAACATACCTCTTCCGTAATGGTGGGTTCATAAAAGTTGTTAGGGCCTTTCCCCCCCAATTTCTCCATGAATAGTTCTGCAGCTAGTTTGTGCACCACGTAAGTGATGATGAAGTACGAGACTACATGAAACGGGGTCAAAATGGAGTTTTCCGGATTTTCTCAAAAACGGTTCATAGGATCTTTCTGAAACTATGTTGAAACCAACACTACAGATCAAGTTTTAAAGTATTAATGCTCTCAGCCGAAATTAGCCCTAAATATCAAAATTCATGCTTGGTGCCATTTAACTGTTTCAGAGATGGCCCTCAATGGGTTAATTGTTGCAGATATAGAAACAAATGTAACAGTATGATGCTCAAACACTTTTGAAGTGATGGTGGGATCTTATAATGGAATTTGGGTCAAAAATTAACCAAATTAGCCAAAAATAGCCAAAATACTCAAGCAGTAAATCTTAAAAATCATGCTTGGTGCCACTTAACTGGTTCTAACACAGACCTAATGGGTAGGAATTGAGAATACAGGATAGAAACAAATACACCAGTATATTTGAACGCTTTGGGGGGTGTTTAGAGGTTTTTCGGACGTGGAATTTAATGACAAATTAGCCTAAAATATCGGAAATAAGCCCTAAACCTCAAAAATCATGCTTGATACCGCTCAAGGTTATTGCACAGCTCCAATGGGTATGCAGCCCTGTCAATTTGGTTTTTAGCATGACAGCACTGGTGTGTCGTTGTAAAGGTCTTGCGGCAATTTTTAATTTTTATAAAGAATCATCTCAATCATTTATTATTCAACTTAATGGTCCTTATGCATCTAAATCACTAATCACTTTTCCTTTTTAAAATTGCGAATATATAATTGAAGTACACAAATAAAAAACTTTAATCATTGATATAAAATAAGAGAGATCTTCATTTTTCTTGATAATTCGTTTCTCTGTTAAGAAAAGCACACTAACATTGAAGTTTGTATTAATTGTGATATTGATGATATGGATAGTGAGGAAATAAACTTGAAGAGTCCTGTGGTTAATACTATACATAAGTGATGATAAGGGGGTGAGTAGACACGAAATACAACGATGGATTTTTTATGATCACTAACTAATGTAGCATGTAACTAAAAGAAGAATGTCATATATGAAGCCTTCCATGTCAATCCCTTTTCATTGGTATCACATATGATCAGAGAATAGTCATAACATTTATATAGTCCTTGGTCAATTAGTACTCGGTTTAGCGGCGAATATGGTGAAGATCATCGATTGATATTTTTCATAAATAAACAGGATTGCTTTGTTGATGTCAACAAAACACGTGTTTCTTCAGGTTTCTTAGAGTAAAATATAACAGGAGAGAATATTCAATTAATAAATTACACTCAGTAACGCAAACTGAGAGCAATGGAACAAAGAAGATAAATGTTTACCTCAATAATTATATATACGACATGATACCTATTATTCTTGTTTAAAGTGGGGGATATCTTTCACACTACTGAAAAGCAGCATACCTATACAAGAAAGGATAAATAAGGCTAATCACCACCATGTAATAAGTCACTTAGCTGAATAGAATTCATGTTTAAAAAGTTGTGCTGAATGTAAGAGACATTAACAAATAACGTAATTTGCACAAATGTTTCTATGCAAATCAATTAAAAGGAAGGGAGGATAAAGTAAATATGTCCATATTGAGCGTTACTTCGAGGATTTCCATGAGGTAAAAAACTTCCATTAAGGAAAACAATTTACATAAAGTAAAATATCTCTCTATGGATATAAATGGTTTCCCTCAAGTGAATTCTTTCTCTATTCTTTTCCAGAAAGTAAATATTAACACTTACCATGCAAATCATTCTATCAAATTATGTAAAAGTAGCATGACATTTTATCGTTTTTAATTCCATTTATAATACACAGACATTCTTTTTCTATTTCTGGAGTAGACATATTTTTGAACATACACAATAAAGAAGAAAACTTATTCATTTTTTATGACGCTTTTCATTCATGGAAAGGAAGAAATGAAATCAACATGCATAAAGTTCATAGACAGAAATATATTTTGTGATTTCAAACCACACCCACGACTGTCTCCTGTAAGAAAAAGAAACTATCCAAAAATAAAAAGAATGAAAAAGATCAACACAATAAAAAGAAAGATTACATCATTCTATCAAATTCATATGATGTTATAAGCTAATATTACAGTATTTAAGAAATCATGAAAATTTAGTTGAATGACACTGACATTCTATATATTTACCACGGCGGCATAAAAATGCCGTCGACAGAAAAGTAAGCGGCTGCTTTTACGACAGCATTGCCGAATGCCTTCGTAAATTGACAGGGCTGGGTATGAATTGTTATATATGACAGAAACAGACACACCAGGGTTCTCAATTGAATGTGGATCAAAAATTGCCAAAAATAGCCAAAATAAGCTTTAATTCTCAAAAATCATGCTCGAAGACACTTAAATGGTTCTGAGACAATCCCAGTGGGTATGAATTGTTATATATGATAGAAACAGACACATCAGGGTTCTCAATTGAATGTGGATCAAAAATTGCCAAAAACAGCCAAAATAAGGTTTAATTCTCAAAAATCATGCTTGAAGACACTGAACTGGTTCTGAGACAATCCCAGTGGGTATGAATTGTTATATATGATAGAAACAGACACATCAGAATTCTCAATTGAATGTGGATCAAAAATTGCCAAAAATAGCCAAAATAAGCTTTAATTCTCAAAAATCATGCTTGAAGACACTTAACTGGTTCCGAGACAATCCCAGTGGGTATGAATTGTTATATATGATAGAAACAGACACATCAGGGTTCTCAATTGAATGTAGATCAAAAATTGCCAAAAATAGCCAAAATAAGCTTTAATTCTCAAAAATCATGCTTGAAGACACTTAACTGGTTCTGAGACAGTCCCAGTGGGTATGAATTGTTATATATGATAGAAAAAGATGCATCAGGGTTCTCAATTGAATATGTATCAAAAATTGCCAAAAATAGCCAAAATAAGCTTTAATTCTTAAAAATGATGCTTGAAGGCACTTAACTGGTTCTGAGACAATCCCAGTGGGTATGAATTGTTGATAGAAACAGATATATACCAGGATACTTAAAACACTTGATGTGTTTGAGAGCTCTCATAGTGGAATCATTACATTGGGAATATAGAATAGAGTGAAGGTGATGAAACCTTACGAAAAGTCTGGGGTAAATGGAAACTGGGTAGAATCGTGCTAGAGCAAATGAAATATGAAGTCAGTGTATATTGGACATTAGAGAAGACGATTCTGTGCGAGTACTAGATAATAACGTAAGTCTGTGTGCAGCAGATTACCCGTATGGACAGTGAGTAAGAGTCAGCATTTCTAGTATACTAGCTATAATACTAATACTTTGTATAATCATTTGGTGCATGGTAGCCATATTGATTGATTTCAATATTTGTAGTCATATTGCAAAAATTTCAATATTGCTCCTTTTGTGACTAATTGGGGGATTGGCCCATTATTACCTTAAAATTTTCAAAATGTTCAAAGATAAAATTATACGACCCTTAAGCAAATAATTTTTTTCTTAGATAAAGGTAGATCAAAAACTATATTCAATCACAAATTATATCATTATACATTTTGTGGCCTGCTAATTTTACTGTTTTCTGAAGTTGACAGTTCAAATATTTAAAAAGTCTGTGGTTAAACTAAATGAGGGTACTGTCATTTGTCACAAAAGGGCCATTTTGGCTTGAACATGTCCATAAATATTTTCTATTCTATGCTAATCTATTGAGTTGTTATTCCATTAAGGTATTTTGTGATGTTTGAACATTGATATGTGTACATATGTAATCATGGTAACCACATGAGGTTAGTGAATATTACGATAGAATGTTATTTGTATTGCCGATGGAAGCATAGTTGTGTTCACAACGATAATGAAAAGAATGATAATTGAACAATTTCTGAGCAGATTTATACTCTCCATATATTTTGTCTATCGCTGATAACAATAATATTGTTGAATGGAAAGACTGTTTGAGTATAATTCTCATTTATTGCACATGATAGAACAACGTGGAAACTAAAGCACAAGTAGGAACTATTTGTGGAAAAAAACTTTTCAAAAAACTTCAACTTGGCAGAATTTCTTAAACCATTTGACAAAATAAGGCCATAATGCCTATTCTCCGCTACCTCATCTTTCTGGCAAAGTATTATGTCAATGTAAGGCGTCCTACATGCACACCTTACTGACAGATTGCTGGTTCCATACCCTGTCTCTCCGCACTCGCAACTCCACACACATTTCTTACCCATACCTAAAACGGTCAAATAGCATTTCCCACAATCACACTTCTTCTTTATGACAAGCGCTACTCTCTCCATGCCCCTGAGCGGCCTTATCTTACCTGAGCCACTGTAAGCACTGTAACACCTATCACCTGTGTTCATCAGGAGGGTGGTCAGGGAATCTTTAGCACTGTTCACTTCACAGACATTGATGGACTGACTACTTCTCTTATCCATATTTCTGACCACCTCATGATGCGTTCTGCTAGTTGATTCTGTTGTAATTAACATAACCAATCCTAAACCATATTGATTCCTTTGCAATCTCTATAATCCAATCACATGCCTGGTATGCTTCGTATCTGAGTATGTTTGTTGGTCATACACCAAACCACTCCTGTTTTACTACTTCTGATATTTAATAAAGCTTAATATGCTATTCAGCTCAATTGATAGCAACAGATATCTATCTCGTGCCTTTATTTATTTCAAAAAGGTCTTTTTACGACCACACATTTCTACCTAACATACATCTTGGTAACCATTTATCTTCCATATATTGGTTGTAGGGATGTGGCAGAAACGTAAGGTCATGAAAATATTTCTTTGTTGATGTGAAAAAATAAAAAATGGATACAAGTGATGTAATGACTTCAATTAGCTAGTTGTAGTCTGACATTGTGTTACTTATTAGGTATTGCATGGCTATTTCACTACTTCCCTAATTGTGGTAGAATTATGTCAATGCATGTATTTATAGCAAAGTTTTATTAGCCATACCTTAATGTTTATTCACTTTGAAGTCTACAATTATCCTGTGGTATTTTAGGAGGTCCTTTATTAGAAAATTCATTTCACCTTACAAAATTAGAGTTCTATTCATTGATGTATCCCAACCACCTATAGATAATCAACTGTGATTAAATCCACGGGATGATTGCGTTCATTATAAAACAATTGCATACTCTGTTGCACTGTGATTGCCATCGGTGATAATAGGTTTTGTATCTTGTTGTGTTACGAGTGTGATAAAGATGCTAATTAAACAATTTGATATGATTGATGTTAGAAATTTCAATCAGAAATAAACAAGTATTTTCTCCTGCAGGAAAATCTTTAATTTAATGATGGTTTCTGTGATATTTACTGAAGTGTATTTGTATTGTTTGCTACATTTCATTATTGAAGCGAATTACTGGAAGTGCTCCTCTCAAATTACATAATTGGTATGTAGGAATCAATATCTATGAATCATACTTTATAATTTAAATTATAGATTAGTGTAAGGGACCGTCTCCAAATTATCGTTTATTTTGCATTTTGATTGGTTAATCAGTACGACGTCTATAGCGTGATTGGTTAATCCTAAATGCCGCACACAATGACCCCCGGCCGAGGGAACCCGTCAGTGCCCGTTTCGCACGGAAGCGCGAAACGGGCACCGACGGGTTCACTCGGCAATGATCACTTGCATTAAACGATAATTTGGAGATGGTCCCTTAACATTTTCAGCAGTATTGAATGTTTTGTTTGCAAAATCATATTTTTCAGTAGTATGCACATATGATGATTTTTAGCTGCACAGCTACAATTCACATAAAGCACAGCTCTAGGTTTTGCTTATGTTGGTATGTATGTGGTATGTGAATACATTAGTATGTTACTTTTTTGAGTGTATACCCCTCTCCCCTCCCTTGCATACACACACCTTTTTTCAACATGCTTAGTAGTGAAGTGAAGCTCCAAGATTTACTTAGTTATAGCTATAAATACTCTTTTTGACATCGAGGAAAATCTGCCTGTAGATGAGTAATCTTGGAAGATGCCTCGTTTAGTTTCAGGAGCTAAAAAAATTAGGAACTTCTGTTTTTATTTTGAATATTGAAAAGGTCCTCTTTTTCTGAAACACAGTTTGCACCCATCCCCTTTTTTAAGAGGCTGAATACCCCTCGAAAATGGCTAGAAGGGGCAGATTGGGAGTTATACCGTAGGAAGACACATTGCTTATCCAAGAAAGGAGGGGCTAAAATTCTTTATTTTTTTATAGCAAATTCAATCCACATGGTTTCAAAGCTGTAGTTTTCTATATAATTGATTCATGAAGAAAACAACATTGATTCATTAAGAAAACAACACGACATTTGACACATTCATTGTTACAACACAGCTGTCCCATTCGAATATAGATGGAAATATGCTCACAATTGAACAAAATTTATTCGAATTCACAAAAAGTTGTCAACATTAATGTCAACGTAAAGTGCACCTCAGATTTTCAATCATATCTCATGATTACCATGCATTTGCCGGGTCATTTTGCGTTCACACGCCAAATTTTGCCTCTGGATTGGACGAATTTTCTGATTTTTGAGGACCATAAAAACACGATTTTTTTGGCATTCGATTAGCTATGGATACACTCGTTTATAGTCCGCGAGCTGGACCATACGGGGGTAAAAAACATGTTCAAAATTCAAAAAAAATAAAAGAAGGGGAAAAATGACTTTTCTGTCAACCTTTTTTTGCATTAGGACATGTGCGACACAGCCACAATCAAGCTTAATTTAATCCTCAATCCCTCAAGAACATTTTCCAAAAAAAATCTTTTAAAAAGGGATTGATCAGACTTGCGCAATCCCCTGGAAGTATGGGTAGGTGACTATTCGAAATATATCAAAGTCTAAAATCGAAAGTAAATGACACATGCTCAAACTGACGTTATTAATAGACGACTTCAAGGTTGTGAAAAGCATCATGGGTAATCAGGGCAAACATATGTATATATGATTCTAGTTGAAGATGCAATAACAAAACTTATTTTACTACGTTCATCATGTAAAGCGGAAGTAGATAATAAATAGCAATACTGAATAATAATATCAAAACATTTTTCTTTAAATTAATTAATAATTCAACAGGTTTTTGGCTGCGGATTAACAAGATTCTACTAACACTGTAAGGTCAAGTGTTCATTTTTTCATCATAGGCTAATAAAAACGTTATTATTACTAGTGGGAACAGTTACAAAATGGTGAATTATCATTTCTCTGTTGCTGGATGTAACAACTCTATTCGCGACAACTAGAAAATATATTATACGTAGCCATGTTCATGAGTTAAAATTTCATAATTTCCCGCGAAATAGCAAAGTCCGTACTGAATGGATAAAGCATTTTTCTCGCTGTATAGTAGTTTAATGTATCAAATCATAAAACCATGTGTTCGAATCATTTTACATATGGGAAACCAACATTCCCAAGTCGAACCCCAACGTTATGTATGACCACAAGAGATATAAAACAGGGAAGCTGGAGAGGGAGCGGGAGTGCAAGCGAGAGCGAGAGCGGGAGTGAGAGTGGGAGCAGAAGTGGGAGCGAGAGTGGGTGCGGGAGCTACTGGGAGCGGAAGCAGGAGTGGGAGCGGGAGCTGGAGCGGAAAATTTCATTTCCAGAAGCATTCAGGTTCTTGAGATAGGGGTAAAAGGGGTCAAAAACGTTTTTTAGGATGTTTCTCGAAAACAAATTAATAGATTTGGTTCATTCTCCAAATGAAGGAAGATATAGGATGTAATAGTATTACTATGTGTGAAATATTTCAAGACCAGAAACATTTCAGTTTACACTTAAACACACACATACATACACATACACACACATACACACACACACACATACACACATACACACATACACACATACACTCATACACACATACACACATATACACACAAACACACATACACTCATAAACACATACACATATACACAGACATACATACATACATACACACATACACGCATACACACATACACACTTTGTTTGGGAATGTTTAGATGTGCTGAAACCTGTTGATTTTTCTCTCTAGATATTATCTTATTAGAAACTTGTAGTCTGTATTTGTTTGTACTACTCTTCGAATAATTACAGTATGATAGATTATTTTCCTCCTAAAGATTGATCCTCATTCATTCGTTCGTCTGTCCGTCCTCCTTTAGTTAGATAGGTAGTTGTGAGTAGTAGTAGTAGTAGTAGTAGTAGTTCGGCAGCGCTGGCGGCAGTGGCAATGACAGTGGCAGCGGCAGTGGTGGCCGCAGCAGCAGCAACGGTGACAGTGTTAGTGTTAGCGCTAGCGGCAGTGGCAGAGGTAGCGGCAGCTGCTATCACTCTAAATTTGTACTTGGGAGAATCTAACCAGCAAGTTTCAGTATACAGATCAGTCGATATATTATGCTTTTTTTAAGGATGTCTATATAATCTTGTTGTAGCTGTTTAGTAATTTTGTCAGCGATTGGAATGATTGGTAACTGTTGCTCGTGGGCTTGTAAAGCTCTTGCGACCAGTGATGTATGCCGATCCACTATAAAAGTCCCTGTTGCTGCAAAAAGTATTTCAACTCATCGATGCTCATGTCTAAAAAGTTGTTGAGCATCTAGTTGCTACGCTCCACTTTATCCATACCGCGGTTCTAAAAAAAAACCCTTTTAAGAGTAAAAGTAATGGTACGTAAACCGTTCTCGTATATATGTTACAAGAATTAATAATACAGATACGACAATAACTACACCACGTGAAAATATGAATTATTTAGTAGTTACATAAATATTTTTGATTATTTCTTTGTTTACTAATTAATATGTGATTTTTCATTCAATATCTTTACATATAAATTAAAACAACACCTGTTTTTAAAGCTCTTTTTAATTCTCTTATTTTTCCTATATATTTTTTCATATTTCCATTTCAAACTTTGCCCTGATTACCCATGATCCTTTTCGCAACCTTGAAGTCGTCTAGTCTTCGCTTTGTGCAATCGAATTATTTTTTGTACAAACGACCACAACATCAACAAAGTTTGTTTATATCCTATATCGAAGACATTGGCGTGCGATAAGTCTATAATGAAACATGGAAGATACAGATGACAAGGTAAGTTTATTATTGACAATTGAGTATTTTATGAACAACTTGTGCATCTTTATGCATTATTATATAATATGTGGGTTTATCCTGCAGCTGTAAATTACATCGTTAACTTACTAAAGGGTAATGCGTGTTTCAAAATATTATATTTATTATGATTCTTCATCATTTGTTTTTGTGTTTTTGTTGTGGTAAATCTTTATTCTGTATAAATTTACTATACAACCTTTTTTTCAGCAAAGTTAATACATGTCGAACATTTACAAATTATATTTATGGTACGAGGAAAGGTTTTTGCCTTCAAGCTAGTAGTAGTCAAGTATTTCCATTTTGGACAGTGCTTGTAGAATAATTATTTAGAATTAAATGAGATAGTCCAGGAGCCAGAGGGGCTGCACGTACCCCATCAATACTGTAAAATTCTGAAGGTAGGTTTGGGTACCCCAGGGTGTCCTCTGAAGGGTTTAAGATGTTCCCAAGAGAAATATTATTTGGTGGGTGGGGCATATTTCCCACTTTTTCTCTAGGGGACTGACGGAAAACCATGAAAATTCCGGATATTGCGTATAATACCGATTATCATGAACAAATGATCTTTTTCACCCCACAATTGGTACTAGTAAGTTTTTTGGGACGAGAAATTCATTAGAGGGCTCAGAAATTTGATATCTGCCCTCTAAGACCCATTCTAGGTCCCAGGCCCTCTTTTTGTCTCATAAAGGGGAAGAAAAGGGGTAAAAAATTGAATTTCCGCACAGAATTAACCGATTACGTCTAAATGAATTACGATATACATAATTTCCTACTCATATGGCAACGGTTATTCTGTCTCTTCACATAAATTCAAATTTGACTCACTTCGGGGCACCTCCGGGACCATAGTAGGGTAAAAAAGGGGTAAAAAGGGCAACAAATGCCAAAAAATGTCAATTTCTTTAATTTATTGGATGAAGATGCATTTTTTTGGTTATATACAATATGCAATGCCAAGTATTAAATTGAGGTATCAATTTAAGCGCTAAACAAGTTTTCTATCCCCATTAACGTGCTTCTGGTGGTCAAAAATGGGGTCCAAATAGGCAAAAAAAGGCAAAAATGCCTTATATCTCTTGTTTTACCAACAATGACAAACAAGTCTGATTATATTTGATATGTAAGGCAAAAATGATAATGTTGATATCTTTCTCAATGATAAAACAGTTTTTCAACCTGGTTAGGATTGCCTAGGGGTCAAAAAGGGGGTCACAACGGGCAAAAAGGCCGTTTTTAAAGATGGTGCTCTAAAAGTCACCTAATTTCTTCCTTGAGTGTCTGTAGTCACCTTAGTCACTTGTAATGGGTAAATAAGTTTGATTAGACACAGTTGCAACATGTTTTGGTCCACTTGTTTCGTTTTCTGCCTTACCTGGTTGCAAAATGGGCTGAATTTTGGGCCAAAATGGGCCGTTTTTCAGGCTGGTGATCTAAAAATCACATAATACCTTACTTGATAAGTGTCTGTGGACACCTAAATACCTGTGATGGGTAGATAAAATTTGATTAGAAACAGTTGCAACAGGTTTTGTTCCTTTTATATCGTTTTCTGCCTTACCTGGTTGCAAAATGGGCTGAATTTTGGGCCAAAATCGCCGTTTTTAAAGCTGGTGATCTAAAAATCACATAATACCTTACTTGATAAGTGTCTGTAGTAAGCTAAATCATTTGTAATAGGGAAATAAGTTTGATTAGACACAGTTGCAACAGGTTTCTGCCCATTTGTTTTGTTTTTCT
>Ga0099797_101295_pt1 | contig 13633 bp, 14 predicted proteins | sample Uncmet_Sort48C_1_FD_89871 | JGI IMG/M metagenome (GOLD analysis project Ga0099797, IMG submission 89871) | Marine eukaryotic communities from CALCOFI LINE 67, Pacific Ocean - C012_Sort48C_1 | ecosystem: Environmental > Aquatic > Marine > Oceanic | place: Pacific Ocean: Monterey Bay | collected... | reverse complement strand
GTTGCTAAAAAAGCGGTGGAAATGAAAGACTTGAAAGAGAAGGTCAAGAACGATAAAGAAGAGGTTGTGAAGGTGAAAGATATTGTTGCGGATACCGCTGCCGAAGCACATGCGTCCAAGACGGCTGCTGCCGAAGCAGTGTTGAAGGCGCAAGCAGCAGCTCATGATGCGAAGGAAGATGCCAAGAAAGCAAAAACCGAAGCTGAAGAAGCAGCTAAAGAAAAACAGCGAGCATTTGTTATCGCAACGGATGCAAAGAATGCTGCGACGGTCGCTACTAGCATGAAAGAAACCACAACGGAAGAACACCTCAAAAGTGGAAAACTCTTGGGACAAATCGAGAAGGTTGCAGATGAGGTAGGGAAAGCGCATGTGGAAGTTAAAAAGACAGTCGATGAAGCGAAGAAAAACGGCCAAGGTTCGAAAGATGGCGTGGTAGGAGAAAAAGCTCCAGCCGAAATCGCAGCCCTCGAAAAGAAAGCAGAAAAAATGGAGAAAAAAGTAAAAAAGATCCAGGACTGTGTCGCAACACTTATGGCCGAAAGAGAAAAATGAGAAGAAAGTGGGGCAATGGAAGAAGATCCCCGATAAGCTCTCCAATAACCTTTTTGAAAGCATAGCTAAAGTGATAGTCCTTTTCTATGGCTTTTGTTTACCAAGGATGTGAATTTTTTGCGAAATGGGGTTGGATGAATTTGTGTCCAAATCTTATTTTGCGACTTTAAAAATAAATCTCAAACTCGGAAATGTATGCAAATAGATCTCTTATCCCTAACAATAATTCATTGACAGGGTTGGTTTGTGGTATATTTAGAAACACTGACAGAAGGTCATTTTCGAAAGTGCCGAGATCTCCGACGGTCGCTGCGAAGAACAAAGTCATCAAAACCGTCGACAAGAAGAAGAAATCTTCTCTACTTGCGTCGATGAAGAAAAAAGGAGACTCCTCCTCAAGCGCCTCGGATGGGAGCGCCGACGAAGTTGAGGTCTCCGAAAGTGAAGAGGAAGAAGATGACGAGGAAGATGAAGACAGTATACTCTAAACTTTTAAACCCTCTTCGATTGTGAATCGATTGAAAAACAATTGGAAAAGGTGTCGAGTCGAATTCAAAAAAAAAAAAAAAATTTTTTAACATATCTCTCGGGTGACCCTGGGGCAGCCCTCCTCTCGGAGCATGCTAAGAAAATCGGAGCTGATAGAGCAGCTTCTGATAAAAAGTTGGTCATGAAAAAGCCACAACTTAAGCTGAACAATAATGCCAAGGAATTACAGAAACGCTCAATGGAACAAAGTGCGGCATTGAACAACCAAACAGCGGAGGACTGGGAAAAATGGCTCGAGTCTACGTACATGCAAGTAATTGAGGCACGCAAAAAGAACAGGTGGAGTTCTGAAGTGCGCATTTGTGTGAGTTACGGGACCATGGCATGGTCGACTGTTGTCGAATTTGACAAGCCTAAAGCAAAGCAAAAGACTTGTGAAAGGAGATTCAGAAATGTCTTTGAAATTAGGCGAGTGTGTCTAATGTTGCCACTTTACAAACCAAAAAAAGGCGTTTGTGTGACTTATGTTGTGTAGAAAATGTGTTCGAATTCCCCGGAGGCATGGATTTTGTTTTGAATTTTACGGAAGCGCGGATGAAAGTGGAACAGGAGAGTACTAAAATTTTTTTTGCGTAAGCTGCAACTAAATAAATGCGTGAAAGAGCGTGAGTGCGGTGAAAAACAGTTTCCGAATTCTAAAAGGAGCGAGTGTGGGCGCGTTAATTTGGTAAATGGAAAGTAAGTAGGTGGTTAAGCCCCGTCCTTAATTGAGTCTGTAAACTCTAAAAACATGAAATACAAACAACTCTGGCACAGGTGCGCTTAACGGACTCTGTTCTTTAAAATTGCTAAGGTGTAGACCTTATTCTGTTGAATAGGAAGTTTAGAAAAGTTAAATCTTTTCTCTTTCAAGATGGCCGACAATTTGGAACGTCGTCAAAATGAAAGTCTGGCCGACTTCAACAAGAGAAAGGAGGTATAAACTTTCTTTCCTGTAAGTTGGTGGCTTTTTGGTTTAAAATAATTCGTTTTGAGAAATTATAATTGTTTTATTTATGTTTTTATATCAGAAAGCGAGAGCAAAAGCAGCAGCCGCTGCTGCGAAAGCTAAAGCGCGACCAGCGGGTAGAAAAGGTAAAGGGAAAGGAAAAGGCGCAAGAGCGAAAGCGGCTAATGTAAGAACGCATGAAAACCTGAACGAAACAGATTCAGAGCACGAAAGTCAGCCCGAAAAAAGTGAAGGTAATGGTGATGGTGATTCCTCTGACGAGGATGGCGATCGAGACCCTTTAAACCTGGGTGAAGATAAAAACAAAAAACAAAACAAAGAAAAAGAAGATCCTGACGATGAAGATGACCCGTCTAAGGATGAAAGGGGAAATCTCTTCGATCCCGAAAAAGAAGTTGATGGTGAAATCAGGAACGAGAAACGTGAAAAAGGCTTAAATGCCTTCAGTAAAGAAATCGAAGAAATCCTAAATGAAGGGAAACAAGCTGATGTATTGGAAGCGATGATTGTAAAAACAGACTCCCTTACAAAAGTAACAGGAGGTGAAGAGTGGTGGGCTCCAGCCTTGGAAGTGGAGAAATGCGAAGACATCACGAATGAAATAAGAGCGCTCCTGGAAAGATACTTCGAGGACTTGAGCCTTGAAGTAGGGAGTTTCCCGATCATTGCGAAAGTGAGTTTTTGTATATGCCAACAAAAGGGTCTCGTGGACCCAACAAGAGAGGAAACAAAGAAAAACGTACCGCGGGCAAAAGCTTCGCAAGCGAATGGGCAGGATTGCGCGGCAATCTATGAGGCCTATAAAGGTACTTCTTGCACAGTTGTGCATTCGAAAATGTTTAGAGCAGTTGCTCTAGCACCGTTAAGAAACGCGGCAAAAGCTGCGCAAAGCAGCGATGGATTTAAAGTGCCGTTTGCACTTTCGGCGAAAGTATTTCCAAAAATGAAGGGGGCGATACCGAATGTAATTGCTGCCAATAAGTCGCTGATTGACACGCTGAATACAGAAGAATTTATGCGCATTGCAATCCTTGCGGTTGTAGATACGGTGTATAGAGTGAGTAATGATGTGAAATTACTTGGGAGGAACGTAGCGCATGGCGCCGCGCTCTTAAAAGAAGGACTCGAAGAATGCTCGGAACAGATAAAAGAGCTAAAAAAAAAATATAGAAATAGCGCATTTGCCGAAATGGTTACGTACATGGTTCAAGAATCGGGAACGGACTTCGAAATCAATCGCCCAAGATCGGCGAAGAAGTGGCTGTTGCTACTGATAAAATGGATCTCAAACCACGCAACAACAAAAAAAGTAAACAATTTCGTCAGTAAAAAGAATCTGTGAAAAATCTCAAAAAAAAAAAAATTTTCCTTTCAAAAAAAAACTCCTTTTCAAAAAACATTTCTCAGGATGCGGAAGGAGGCAATGATGGTGCGCCAGACGATGGCAACGCTGACGGTCGTCGTCCTGGCAAAGGTGGAAAGAAAGGACATGGAAAAGGCGGTAAAAACGACAACAACGGAGATCGTGACCATGGTGGAAACAACAATTGGGGAAACGGTTACAACAACTGGAACAACCGTAACGATTGGAATAACGACTACGGAGGCTACAACGACCGAGGTGGCCACGACGACCGTGGTGGTAATGATCGCTACAACAACGACGATCGTAGGGAAGAGCGTCGCGAGGATCGCCGTGATGACCGTCGTGATGACAGGCGTGATGACAGGCGTGATGACAAGCGTGATGATGGGAGAAGGGATGACCGTGGACGTGACCGGTCTCCTAGAAGAAACAAAGACAACAGGCCTTTCGATAGTTTTCTTGTATTGTTGCAAGATAAAGTTCGTGATGAGCAAGGCGATGCACCGGATGCACTTAAGTGCATCCAGTGCCATTTTTGGAGTACAAAAGGTAAGACTTGCTCCTACGGTAGTAGGGGCAAGTCTTGCCGGTACTCCCACAGTGATACAGCCTTCCAGTACAACAATGACAAGAGCCCACGGGAAAATCTTACTGATTTTGCGACTCAGTATGCGAAGAGTCTTAGGTGGAAAAGTGCTTGTTAGGAAGTGCCAATCATATGATTCGCCTGTGATGGGAGTGTAGTGGTGGTAGTATACGTGGAGGTGTAAAACAAAGAACTGGGATCATAGTGTTGGGTGTATACGTGGAGGTGATGAAATCTGTACAGTTTTGGAAGAAGCTCGTGCTCGAAGTTCGAAGCTCATGCGTTAGATATGTTGCTAGTAAACTGCTGAAAGTGTGCTCCTCTGTTTGTTCTACAGTTTTTAAAAGGAATGCCAGTTGTGAAAGTTGAGAAGAAGAACAAGCTATTGCAAGAATGGAAAAGCACGCAGCCGATGCATTTTGGATTTATTATGGAGCCGAAAAGACATGCGAAAGATTGTCCGACAGGATACCAAAATCCAGCAGCAAAAAACTTTTGGGGAAGAAATCACTGTTTGTGTATTATGTGTAGGCAATGTAGATATATACGTATGTGTGATAATGAGAAGTTGCTGAATTTTCTTGATTGTCGCAAAGTTTAAACTCGTGTAAGTTGTGTGATGTGTGGATGTGTGTTTTTGTTGTGTGTCACTGTGAAAAATGTGTGTTCGAATCGGAATGCTGTAAGGCTGAAAAAAGTCAAGGCGAATGCAAAGCTCTTTAAGCAAAAGGGTATGTGTGAGAAAGAGAGGCTCTCGAAAGAAGAGCTCGGAATGGGGCCTTATGGAAGGGAGACGCTCCCTAGTGAGTTTGTGGATGCGTATGACGCTTTGTTTGACGAAAGTGGGAAAGTTGATGAGGAGAAGATAATTAGAGAACTCAATGAAGCGGTAAAGCTTTTAGAGGACCTTGTGGATGAATTTGAATGTGAAGAAGCTGCTTTTAAAAGTAAGCAGCCGGAAAATGTCAGACGCGTGCAGTTCAATAAAAAACATGTTGCTTTAGTTAAACTCGCGAGATGCTGTGGGTCAAAAGATACGACGCTTCTCGGTGACCTCCGGAAGGGGGCGCCTACTACTGGCCCTGTAGGGATGGGAAATCATTGGAAGCGTAAGCATATTCCAGTAAGGAAATCAAAATTTTTGTGTAAGCAAAAACTCAGGACAAAACCCCCGTCGTTTATGACTAGATATAATCTAATTAGGCTCGAAGAGCAAGTCGAGAAGCTTAAAGCTGAAATTGGAATGGAGGAGCTCTCGAGTGAAGAGCTCGAAAAGCTGCCGGCCCCTGTCTATGCCTTTGGCACAGAACAGGGGCCGGTAGTTGATAAGTACTTATGTAATGGTGAATATATAGAGGTACGTAAAAAACTACGTCTATGACTTGACTGGAGGGAAGGCAACAAACTGTCAGAAAGCTTCGAACGACTAGAGTTGCCCTCCCATTTTGAAATAGTACAAGCCATTGAGCTTTTTCAAAATGGAAAGTCGCCGACTGTTCCAGGAATTTCATTTAGAAAAGATGCAACGTTTGATCTTGAAAATGAAGGAAGAGAACGGAAAAGATATGTCGAGAGTGAATTTGATAGGAAAAGAGAGAAGGTGTGCCCCTTTATAGGGAAGCACGACTTCTCTGGTTATTTCTATCAGGTCGGCATCAGAAACCGAAACGAAAACACAGTGGCCTTTTGGTCGGTTGAAGAAGAAAAGTATAAAGTTTTGCGATCTGATGTGGCGATGTTCGGAAATATACACAGTATTTTTCGAACATGTAGAGTTAGTAAAGCGGCACAAATAATTTTGTGTCGCTTGCTAAAAATCCCCGCGTTAATTTACATTGATGATGCGGTAAATTTTGCACCTACGAAAAGGCTGCACGAGGCCTTTTCTAGTGCCATCACAAAAGCATATAATAAACTTGGTTTTTGCTATTGCCGATGAGAAAGTCGAATTGATGTCAGTGCCGGACTGGGATGATAGTAGTTCTCGACTGCTTTCGAAACAAATCGAAGGGATGGGCATCGTGGACAGGGCGCCCGCCGAGTCTGCATCGGTCATCACAGTGTTAGGGATAATCTATGCTCGTTTCGACTTCGGCAGCTACCAATGTTTTGGAATGCTCACGCCTAGGGATAAAGTAAAAAAGGCGGTTACTGAAATTGATGAGCTCAAGAAGGAAACTCTGGCATGCTCTATTACCTTGAAGCAGGCACAAAAAGTAACCGGTATGGTTGATCTTGTCTTATTTGGGCATCAGTCCCGTGACATTAACGCGCGGGCTAGTTATATGTATAAGTGGGTAGACGATAAGTACCTTTTTGCCAATAAACAGAGAAAAGCCGCGAGAGCGAAGTTGCTTGCTTCGTGTAGTCGAATTCTGTTGCAGCTTGATAAATGGCCGCCTCGGTGGATTTTGTACCGTGAAACAGAAGTAGTGGCAACCGACGCAGCAATCGAAAGCAGGTTGCCGTCGCTCGGAGGTGTTAGACTCTCTGGCGGGAAGTTTAACGAGAGGCCGTTTGCAATCTGTCCTAAAGAAAAACGGGCATGGATGTCGAAGCTTGAAAATATTGTGAAGTTTGAGAAAACTAGTATTGCAGCTTATGAGTTAGTCGCGTTGATTCTTATGGTGTTGCAATTAGAGAAAGCAGGTAAGCTGACGCTCGAGAAAGTAGTTGCGTTTAATGATAATCGAAATGTCATCTTTTGGGTCATGAAGAGGTCTGCAAACAATAGTGTTAGCTCGGCGCTTCTTGTTTACCTTTTCTCAGTACTCAGGAGGAATGGGGCAAGCATATACCCAGTGTATGTGCGTAGTGAATTAAATCCAGCTGATCATCTTACGAGGGGCTCGTGTGAAGTTTTTGGAAATGACGTAAGGAATGAGGATAGCCCGTCGGTTGCTGATTGGGTAAGTGAAGTTATTCGATCTGTTGGGAACGATGTTGATCGGTTTTCTATTGCTGTCAATAATTGTCTCTCAGAAATTGGAGAAGCGAAAGGAGAAGCCGAAGCTGAAGCTAAACAAGGTGGAAAAGAAGGAGATAAAAAAAGCAGATTTGGACTTGGGAAAAGGAAAGAGCGTCAAGGTCGAAGAAGCGCGAAAGCTAGTGGAAGAACGAAAAACAGCAGGTGTACCAGGAAAAAGTGTAAAGCCAATGGAAAAGCTTAATAAAAACTTCTATAAGAGTCAACAAAATAAGGTGAGTCTTTTCATGTTTAATAAAATGCTTGATGCCGATTCGTTTGCGAAGGGAACGATTGAGAATAAGAAAACGCATTTGAGGGCGTTTGTATATTATATAAAGGAGCGCGCAGACTTGTCTCTAGCGAGTTCTGGCATAGAGCGGGTCTGTGATTGGGGGCGTTTCCTTGCAAAGTCCGGCACGGACTTGCGAGCGATTCGCAACTATATCGAGACTGCCCGAACTTATATCTCCCTGAGGAGGGAGGGGCAGTCGGTGAGGACCTTCGATATCCTTGTATATTACAAACACGAGTGGGAGGCTATCGAGAGGATGGCAATAAAATACGGGGCCAAGTCGGCAATTCTGATGACAAGAGTTAAGTTCGATAGGCTGCCGCTGCAGTGGCAGGCAGTCGCAACATTACGAGGGGCACTGTGTTGTAGACTTGACACACTTGAGAATATGGACGAATGCCCGTTGGTTAAGGTTAAGCCAAACCGGGGGGCCGCAGTTTTGAATAGACCCAAGCGTCAGCCGCAAGGTGATGACAGGTCGGTTACCGTTTTCTGTAATTGCTTCGAGGAAACGCAAGATGGAAAAGTAGCGGCACAGAGAAAGCGTTGTGCCTTGCATTGTGGGGAAGTATTGCCGAAGATTAAGTTCCCCATCGATGTTACTAAGTATAGAGCTGCCCTGAAAAAAGTCGAATGCGCGGGCCATTCTATCGGAAGGTCTGCCGCTGTAATAGTGAGAAAGTTAATTGCGGCAGGTGATGCCTGTAATGATAAAGCGAAAGAGTCGGCGAATGCAATGTTTGAATGGGCTGGGCCTGCGTTGACGATGTTATACCGGTACTCTTTTGACGCGGCGAAATACGGTAAGCATTTTCAAATTATGCCATTGCATGTAGGTTTGGCTCGTATGATCCTGAAAAAAGCCGTCCTCGAGAAATATGAGGCAGCTGTGAGGAAGGAAGGTCCGCCGAGCTTTCCGGTAAGAAAGTTCCTGTGAAGAATTTGCGCCAATTGAAGGAGGTTTTGAGGCTGTATTTTCGGGCGCCCGCCTTTGACCTCAGAGACGTGTAATCTAGTGCAATTACATGAACTTCTCTACCCGTTCCTACTATATGCCATGTGATAAATGTTTGGACAATGGTAAGCAGCCATTTGCGAACTGAGCTCAAGCCGTGAGTGACAATAAGCCTTGGCTGTGTTCGGTTTGTTTTTGTTTGGGTGTGGCCACTTGTCCAGTGAAGGTGATGGTAATGAGGTGAAATCTGCGGTGTTTATGCAGGTGGAAAGTGCCTTTTTCGTAGGTCTTCCTACTCGGTTGGTAGATGAGTGATCCTTGTATCACAATTTTGCTGACCAATACTGCATAAACGTGTCTGGTCTCTAGCAGCGAGCGTGAATGCAGCTTTTTGCTGCCTAAGCCGTGTATCCGGGTTTTTCGCTCTCTGCCTGGTGATCCGCAGATCGCACGGGGCAGGCTCTGGGTTTGGCTTCTTCGATTTGTTCTTCCTTGGTTGTAATTCCTGATTGTGTCACTTTTGCAACTTTAGCTGTCTAAATGGCAGAAAGGAATTGTAGGAGAGCAAGGAAGTTTCCGGCGCTGTTTTTGTGTTCTTTTGGCATTTGGTCGGGTTTTGCGTTTTTTGCGTACCTTCGGGGGGTAGGTGGTTAAACCCCGTCCTTGGTGAGGCCTTTGGCCCTTTGGCACGGTATTTGGTAAGGGGAGTTTAAAATGGCTTTCAATAAGCCTTTTAAACTTTCCCGCCCGCCACTCCCTTAAGCCTTGTAGTTTGTAGGTCTTCCTACTCGGTTGGTAAATGAGTGATCCTTGTATCACAATTTTGCTGACCAATACTGCATAAACGTGTCTGGTCTCTAGCAGCGAGCGTGAATGCAGCTTTTTGCTGCCTAAGCCGTGTATCCGGGTTTTTCGCTCTCTGCCTGGTGATCCGCAGATCGCACAGGGCAGGCTCTGGGTTTGGCTTCTTCGATTTGTTCTTCCTTGGTTGTAATTCCTGATTATGTCATTTTGCTACCCCTTTTTTGACGATATCACTTCGCAGCCAGTTTGTTATTTAAGTTCGATCATATGGCTCCCCTTAGGTTTTTGCTATTTTTGTTATTTTTTAAAAGACTAGTCAAGCGCTAGATCCTCACTTTAAGTCGTTATTCATGTCATAGTGAATCTGATATATCATATTACCGTTTCGATAAAAAGTATATAATTGGAAAGTTTTGAAAAAATTGGGATTGTGCCATATGATATGATAGTTTTCAGATTTTCAAATTCGGATTGTGCCATATGATAGTTTTCAGATTTTCAAATTCGGATTGTGCCATATGATAGTTTTCAGATTATGATGGTCCTGAGTTCTGTCTTCATTTTTGATGTTCTGTGTTTAATTATCACCCCGTGGGTATTTAGTAAATACTAGTTTACAGAGGGCCGCTGAGAGGGCGGCAGATTCCGAGATATCAAATTTCGTTGTATGAGGTCAATGTATCAGAGAGACTAGTGTTAGTAGTGTCATAACACTAGTGTCATGAAGTGTGGTTGTTAGAATTCAATGGGATAATTTGAAGACAAAACTTTAAAGATTTCTGAATTCGTGAATCTGGTTCGAAGTATATTTTTATTGACAGTGATAGTCTAAATTAGTGTACCGTATTAGTCCTGAACTATGTACAGTGACAGTGTAGGCATTAAGACATAAGATGAACATAAGATGAACGTTACTATGTACAGTGTAGGTATTAAGACATATGAAGACTGCAGATGCGGTTATTAACGGCGTTAAGACTTAACTAGTGAGATGGGAACTTCGATGTGGTGAACAATTCCTGGCCAAGTTTAGACCACAAAAACGGTCTGTCGGCTAGAGAGTTACTGGCTCTAAGATTGAGGCAAGAGATTCCCTGTCGAAGAGTTCGCTCTATCACATTATGATTCAGACACTCTCTGGACCACAAAAACGGTCGAAGCTGTCTCTATCGCAAAAAGGCGTACTTATTAAAGCAGTTGCTTTCATGGAAATTTAATTCGCGACGCCCTACATGAGTCTATATTAAGTAAATGACATGTAAGCCTTATATCCCTGTAAAAAGGTAAAAGCTTTAGACTTAGTGTCAATCTGTGGCTTGGTATCGCTTTCAAAAGAAAGCTTTTTGTATTTTCTGAGCCTTCGCCGAGACAGGCAACCATGATAGTCATTGCAATGGTGACATGATCAAAATCAGCATTTGTGTACTTAAGTTGTCTTCCCACAGGTCAGTTTAAGTTTGGTCGGTGTTATTGTCTCGAGTGAAGAAGTCGGCGTAATATGTCTCCAGAGCATATATTTTTTTGATTCCATATGTCTCCAGAGCATATATCTTTTCGATTCCAGAGTCCATGTGTCTCCAGAGCATATATCTTTTCGATTCCATATGTCTCCAGAGCATTTTTTTTTTGATTCGGAGGGCACGGCGGTACTATATCATCCCAATTGTTGACGCAGTTAACATTTTAAAAGAGCGCAATACTTACAGTTTCAATCCGTTAAAAGACTAGTTTTCTCGGCTTAGAAGTTTAACTAAAGGCTCTTAGTCTGTTGACAGTCTCTCTAAGACAGTCTGACATCATATCATCATACTAGACTTGAGAAAAGGCGGCGTCCGCCGCCCGTGTCTTCTTTGTAAGGGAGGTCTATGCATACGCATAAAGTGACTGGCTTCGTGAAAGACCGGCGTTGTCTAGATCGGGGACGGTGACGCCGGCTCGAGATCCATGCCAACGCTGACAACAAAGCCTGGGGGATCGGGGCGCTGGCCGATCGGAAAATCGGGGATCGGAAAAGACTAAGTCGGGGGATCGGAAAGTCGGCGGGTCGTGGGATCAGGGAGTCAAGGGGTCGGGGATTGGGGCCTGGTGATTGCGGGATTGCAGATTGCGTGATTATTGCAGATTCCGTGATTATTGGAGGGAGTCAAAGGATCGGGGAGGGGCCTGGTGTTTGGAGGATTGCAGACTCTGTGATTATTGCAGGCAGATTCCGTGACTATTGCAGATTGCCAGACTATTGCAGATTACGTGAATATTGCAGATTCCCGGACTGTTGCAGATTCCGTGACTATTGCAGATCACGTGAATATTGCAGATTGCGTGACTATTGCAGATTGGGCGCTTGGTTTTGTGTTTCTCGGGGGCCTGTTTTTTGGTCCCTGAGGCTGCAGGGGGCCAATTGAATTATTGGCCCGCGGGGCCATTTGGTCTCTGGCAGGGACCTACTTGAGCAGGAACCACGTCGGATTTTTCTTTGAAAGTGACCCCCCAGCAATCAAAGCCGGAGCCCCCGAACCCCTCCGAAAAACTCAAACCCAAAAAGGGCGGCCCAAATACCCAAAGGCAGCCGAATCATATACCCGAAGGGATTCGCTTCACAAAATGACTCCCCAACAATCAAAACCGGGACCCCAAACCACTGCGAAAAACTCAAACCCAAAAAGGGCGAACCATGTACCCAAAGGCGACCAAATACCCCAAAGGAAGCCAAGGGCCCAAAATAGCGACCAACCGCCGCAATTGGTCCCAGGGACTACATGCGTCCGGCCCCAGGCCCGGGGCCGATTGATTTAGTTCGAAACTTGGCCCCTGTGTTTTTTTTTAGGTCCCTGATTCATTGTCAGCTGTGGAAAGCGAACGCGGTGGCGTTGCGTGTTTTTTGCGACAGATCGCGTCGGGGATCGGAGAGTCGGTAGGTCGTGGGATGAGGGAGCCAATCCTGGGGTCGGGGATTGAGGCCCGGCGGTTGCAGGATTGCAGACGTCAATGTGATTGTTGCAGGTTCCCGGATTGTTGCAGATTGCGCGAATGTTGCAGATTGCGTGAATGTTGCAGATTCCGTGACTATTGCAGGTTCCCGGATGATTGCAGATTGCGCGAATGTTGCAGATTGCGTGACTATTGCAGGTTCCCGGATGATTGCAGATTGCGTGAATGTTGCAGATTGCGTGATTATTGCAGGTTCCCGGATGATTGCGGACCGCGTGACTATTGCAGGTTCCCGGATGATTGTGGATCGCGTGACTATTGCAGGTTCCCGGATTATTGCAGATCGCGTGAATGTTGCAGATTCCGCGAATGTTGCAGATTCCGTGATTATTGCAGGTTCCCGGATTATTGCAGGTCCCCGGATGATTGCAGATCGCTAATTGCGTGCTTTTTGCGGATTTGTAGAAGGTAGATTGTGCGTCTGTTGCGGTATGATTGATATGTGTTGCACGACCCCCCATAAGTAATAAGTAATGGAGCGTCAAAGTTTTTTTGCATGATGCATTGAAATGAAATCATGCATGAGTGAGAGAGTATAGCGAGAAAAGCGAGACTCGAAATCCGAGACATGTATCAAAAAATCCGAGAGAAATCATGTATTGTCAAAAAAGTTTTTTGAAAAAACTTAAAAACTGGTAATGTAATGGTAACTGTAACAATTATCCAGCAGCTCGCTTTGTTTTTTGTGATGATAATTGATTTATTCGTCATAAAAATTCTCCACATTGCCTTGTCTTGAATTCTCTCTTGGTAATATATAAGCGCTACATGATCCCCGCGTTACATGATCCCCATGAATTTACTATGAACATTGAAAGCATCATGATCATATCATATTGAGGCATTTATTGATTGCGTAGTAGTACTAGGTTACTGCAGTGATTGAGGCAAACTGTCTCCAGAGGAGGCAACATTGTCAGATCAATCACAACAGAGGAGGCAACATTGTCAGATCAATCACGAGGCATTGTCTCCAGCTTCGAACTGAGACAATTTAGAAAGTTGTAAACAAATTCATAAACAATTGAATTTCGAGGCAAATTCAATAAAAGTTTTCGAGGCAAATTCAATAAAAGCATTGAGGTAAATGAGATATTGATTTGTGCCCACTTTACAGACTACAGAATTGATTGAAGCGCATACGATCTGGCCAAGTGACAGTCTTAGTATTAAATAAGAGGGATAGTGATTCGTCGACTGTTTGATTTGTCAGACGTGACTCAGTGCGACTCAGAGTCTGGAGTCTCAGAGTCTAGAGTCTCAGAGTCTGAACCCGCGTTGATTTCAGGTTGTTATTGTCAGTTACTACACTAGATTGGCACAGTCTAAGTTGTTGGGTAATTTATCACGCAGTACTAGACTCAGTGGTGACACTGACAGTCTAAGTTGCTGGATTCATTACAACTAAGATATCTGATTCGTCATTCATATCTATAAGCTTCATTTCTGTCATAATGACAGCGATTTCCCAAACGCAAAAGCACATGAGCTTTACCAAGTTGAACTTGGTAAAGCGGCAGCCGTTGTTGCCTTTTAAAGAAAAACAATGGCGCCTATTAAATTTAAAAAAAAAACAACCTAAAAGTCTAAGATTTTCAAAGAGGGTTGGACTTGTAGCCCT
>Ga0099797_101294_pt1 | contig 13633 bp, 14 predicted proteins | sample Uncmet_Sort48C_1_FD_89871 | JGI IMG/M metagenome (GOLD analysis project Ga0099797, IMG submission 89871) | Marine eukaryotic communities from CALCOFI LINE 67, Pacific Ocean - C012_Sort48C_1 | ecosystem: Environmental > Aquatic > Marine > Oceanic | place: Pacific Ocean: Monterey Bay | collected... | reverse complement strand
AAATCCCAAAAGAGTGAAAGTGGCACAACAAGTGAAGCAGTTGTGACAGTACAATGCACAAATATAACTTGCCCATTTTCTCCGCATGTGTCATATTCTTTCCGCTGTCTGTTCCCGTAGTTTGTGTAGCTTCGCTATGTAGCCGATTATGTTTTGCATAATCGGCCGATATGATATCTTTACGATGCGTGTCAAGGCATATATGTAAGCCGTTCAGAGTTCCTTCCTATATGGAACATATGTGCTATTTCAGTTACGTGTCCACAATTTAGTGAAGACTATGCATTGTTTGACAATTAGCTGACACAGCCAGACTCCTTTGTGATAGCGCGCTTGTCACGGACAGAATGTTGAATGTTACATCAAAGTACATGTCACATGTTCTATGTGTTATATCATAGTTTGAACCGGTACCATTTTATTATGCATGAGTTGTGGAATGGTATCATTGCGTGCGGCTCCAAGGGTTGCTTGTGCAAAGTTTCTGCGGTTAGCATAGTATCCTCTGCAGTAGTGCAGTGTAAGCTCCAACGCTTCTGTGTATGTGCCGCGCCTCGCTGTAACTCCTTAGCCCTAGTATGGGCGAGATGTGCAACTCGCGGCTTTCGTCATGCATCCGCACCTCACTGTGTCAGCACCAACACTATATCCCATATGTTATGGTTATATTTATATTTATATTTATATATATATATATATATATATATATATATATATATATATATATATATATAACAATTAAATGTTGTAGTCATTGGGGGCCGCCAGGGCCCGTTTGCCTCCATTTTTGGGTCTGTGTTGCTTCCCGCCCCTGGGAAAGACTGCAACCCAGACTTCACCATGAATCATCGAGTGTTTCATGTTCCACGCGCATCATGATTTGTATGCACATGTTGTGTTGGTACATTCTACAAACAGTGTGCTTTGCAAAGCACAGGTCCCTATACAAACAGAGTGCTTTGCAAAGCGCAGGGCCCTTCAACTAGTCGCAAGTTGGAAATCAATGAACATACAACCAAATGTCACAATCATGTAATAACATGCGAAGTCAATGTGCATTGTCAGGTATTGTCGGGCTGATGGTGTGTTGCTCTTTACACAATATGGTGAAATGGTCATCTGTAGTTCTGTAAGCTAAACATTTCGATTACCAGAAGCAATGTTGCTAAAAAACAGAACGTTCCATGCGTCTGTCGTGTACTGAACACGTTCTCGGAACTATATGATTATCCAGGAGGGCTTCGCCCAGACCGCCGCGCTCAGAGTTTTAGTGCGAAGCGAAGGCGGACTTGAAGCAAAAGTGAACATATGCGATGATTGTGCAGTGGACTCGAAGCGACATGAAAGATAACATGAGCAAATGCGGTGCCGATGCAGCGGATTCGAAACAAAAGTGGGCATATGTGATGCTTGTGAAACAAATTTGAAGCGATATTGTAGCAAAAGTCAGCATATGCGGTGCCTGTGCAGCGGATTTGCTGCGAAAGTAGGCATATGCGGTACCTGTGCAGCGGATTTGAAGCGACATCGAAGCGAAAGTCAGCAAATGCGGTGCCTGTGCAGTGGATTTGAAACAAAAGTGAGCATATGCGGTACCTGCGCAGCGGATTTGAAACAACATTGAAGCGAAAGTCAGGAAATGCGGTACCTGTGCACCGGACTTGCTGCGAAAGTCTCATCTGCGGTGCCTGTGCAGCGGATTTGTGCGAATTCTGCGGCAAGGGGGAATTCCGCGGCAAGGGCGCGGACCCCTCGTGGGGCGCTGGTAAAACACGGATTTTCATCGAAAGTGAGCATTTTATCCAGGCGGGAGCATCATTTGTTCGAAAACAGGCTTGGTGGGGTCCCCTTAAGTGATTGTACATACAGTCACTTTACACTCACAATGTAATTTAACAGAACGAGGATTTACACATACTGCCCGACACGCCGTTAACACTATGCTTAAGCATAGCGCGGCGGATTCCGGAAAGCACGCCTCCAGCGTGATTGAAGGTGGCGTAAGGCATTAGCCACCGACGAACGTAGTGAGGAAGGGAGGAGGTGTGGAGGAGGGGGGCCCGGCCAGGCAAAGATTTACAGGCAGGCAGGGTGTGAAAACGGCGTTCCCGTCGAGGTAATAACCTCATTTTCTATATTTGGGTGCCTCGGGCTTCGGGTGTTGTTCGGAACCGGTTTTTAGCGCGTTTTGGGAGCCTTTTGGACACCATTTCCGTGCCCTTTGGCTCCCTTGGGGGCTCATCTGGGGCCTTCTTGCGCACCTTGGGCTTCCTTGGGGGGTCGTTTGGGTACATTTGGGCCGCCTTGCCTGCTTTTGGCGACATCTAGGGCTCCCTTTGTCTGCCTTTCGGTGCCTCTAGGCCTCTTTGTCTCTGCCTGTCTTGTCTTTGTCTTTGTTTGTGTGTCTGTTTCCTTGTTTGTGTATCTGCGTCTGCGTTTGTGTGTGGATTATTTTCCTCCGGAGTTCTTGCCGACTTCATTCTTACAGTATGTCAGTGTTTGTTTGTTTGTTTGTTTGTTTGTTTGTTTGTTTGTTTGTTTGTTTGTTTGTTTGTTTGTCTGTTTTCTGTTAGTTTGTTTGTTCGTTCGTGTGTTTGTTTGTTTGTTTGTTTGTTTGTTTGTTTGTTTGTTTGTTTGTTTGTTTGTTTGTTTGTTTGTTTGTTTGTTTGGTTGGTTGGTTATTGGTTTGTTCGGTTGTTTGGTTGTTTGTTTGGTTGGTTGTTTGGTTCTTCGTTGGTTTGTTAGTTGGTTCGTTTGCTTCGTTTGGTTGTTCGGTTGGTTGTGTGTTGGTGTGTTTGGTTGTGTATGTTTCGTTGTTTGTGTGTTTGGTCGTGTATGTTTCGTGTTTCGTGTATGTTTCGTTATTCGTTGTTTCGTTGTTTGTTTATTGGGTTGATTGTTTGCTTGTTCGGTTGTTCGTTTGTTTGTGGGTTTAAGTGTTTGTTTGGTTGTTTGTTTGGTTGTTTGTTTGGTTGCTTGTTTGCTTCGGTTGTTTGTTTGTTCGATTGTTTGTTAGTTTGGTTGTTTGTTTGGTTGGTTGGATATTGGTTCGTTCGGTTGTTTGTTTGTTTGTTTGTTTGTTTGTTTGTTTGTTTGTTTGTTGGTTTGTTTGTTTGTTTGTTTGTTTGTTTGGTCGCCCGTTCGTTTGTTTGTTTGGCTTGGGTTGATGTATGTTAGTTTGTTTCGGGGTTGTTGTGGTTCGTTTTAGTGTGTTGGTTCGTTCCCTTGTTTGGTTGGTTGTTGGTTTGCTTATTTGTTTGTGTTTGGTTGGTGTGTCCATTTGATTGTTTGTTTGTGTTTGTTACTTTGTGTGTGTTTGCTTGTTTGTGTGTTTGTGTGTGTTCATTTCCGTGTATGCATTTGTGTTGTGTGTTTGCGTTTGCGTGTTTTGGTTGTTTGTTCGTTTGTGTTATTGTTTGCTTGTTCGTTTCTTTGGTTGGTTGGTTGGTAGGTTGGATGTGTGGTCGACCGCTCGTTCGCTTGCTTGTTTGCCTTGGTTTGTTTTGTTGTGGTTTGGTTTGTGTCTGGTTTGGTTTGGGTTGGTCTCTTTGTTCATTCGTGTGCTTGCTTGTTTGCTTGCTTGTTTGCTTATTTGTGTGTTTGTTGGTTGGTTGGTTGGTTTGCTTGTGTGTGTTCAATGTTTGTTTGTCGGGTGGCTCTTCCCCCCCTGCCTTCCGCTTTGCATTTCTTTGACGATGCTATAGGCTATGACCTCCAGGTTTGCATTTCCTTTGGGTCGCTTCTTGTTAGCTTTTCTCTCTATCCTGACTGTTTGCATTTCTTTGTCGTTGCTGCATTATTCCAACGCCTGTTTCGAATTTCCTTTGGTTGCCCTTCCTTGTTGTTGCTTCGTTTGCCCACCTTCTGCTTTACACTTCCTTTGGGCCGCTTGTCGTTGTCGGTTGCTATCTTTTCTGATGCTTTGCACGTGTTTGTTGGTGCATTGTTCCCTCACCTTCTGCTTTGCATTTCTGCTGGAGCCCTCCTGGTTAGCTCTGGACCGCTTTGTTTTTTGCTTTCTTTCTTGTGTGTCCCCAGACTACCACTTGCAGAAGCCTCCATGTGCTTTCCGGTCCCATGCTGAACCAGGTTTACAGGCTACGCCTCTGCCGCCGACCCTAATCCTAGAGCCCTGGAGGGTCAGATGCCTGGAGGCTTAGATATCAGCCTGGAGAGGCAGATTGCAGCCTGAAGGCTCAGACTGCAGCCTGGAGGCTCAGACTGCAGCCTGGAGGCGCAGATTGCAGGCTGGAGGCTCGGATTGCAGCTTGGAGGGTCAGCCGGGTGGCCCTGTGGAACCCCAGGGTGCCATTGGGACCTCCACAGGTGGCCATTTGCAGCTCCAGGTGGTCATTTGGAGCTTCAGGACGTCATTTGAAGGTCGAGGTGTCCATCTGAAGCTGCAGGTGGGCATTTGGAGCTCCAGGTGGGCGTTTGGAGCGCCAGGTGGCCGTTTGGAGCTCCAGCTGGCATTTGGAGCCCCAGGCGGTCATTTGGAACTCCAGGTGGTCGTTTGGAGCTCCTGGTGGTCGTTTGGAGCTCAAGGGTGCCATTTGAAGCTCCAGGTGGCCATTTGGAGGTCCAGGTGGGCATTTGGAGCTCCTGGTAGCCGTTGTTTGGAGCTCCAGGTTGCCATTTGCAGGTCCAGGTAGCCATTTGCAGGTCCAGGTGGCCATGTGGAGGTCCAGGGTACCATTTGGAGGTCCAGGTGGCCGTTTGGAGGTCCAGGTGGCCGTGTGGAGCTCCAGATGGCCACGTGGAGCTCCAAGTGGCAGCCTGGAACTCCAATGTGGCCCTGGGGGTTTGCCGGGCTGTGGCGGGCTATGGCGGGCTGTGGGGCCCTCCTTGGCAGCCTGGAGCACCAATGTGGCGCTGGAGGTTTGCCGGGCTGTGGCGGGCTGTGGCGCCCTCCTCGTGCCCCCATTTGGCATTAGAAACCTTTACTCGTAGAATCCAAGAATCGAAGAATCCAAGATCGAAGAAGCTGCCATTTGGAGCTCCAAGTGGCCGTCTGGAGCTCCACACGGCTACCTGGACCTCCAAACGGCCACCTGGAGCTCCAAGTGTGGCCCTGGAGGTTTGCCGGGCTGTGGCGGGCTGTGGCGGGCTGTGGCGGGCTGTGGCGCCCTCCTCGTGCTCCCAGTAGAAACCTTTACTCGTAGAATCCAAGAATCGAAGAATCCAAGATCGAAGAATCCAAGAATCCAAAAATGGATCCAAGAATCCTGGCTGGGCTAGCTAACTTGTTGACTAGCTGAACTGGAGGGTTGAGGCCTGGCTGGGTTAGCTGACTGGCTGACTGGCTGATGGAGAAGAATTGGAGGACTGCAAAGGCATTTCACACGCTCGACGCCAGGAGGGTCGGCGGATTGCAGTGTCACTGTGACCGATGCAATTCTCTGTGTCAGCTTTGCTGACATATGAAAGTGAGTTTTGTACAAAGCCGTCTGTACATGTATGTGTATTGTGGTATTGAATGTTGTTTTTTATGGAAGTGTGTCTCTCGTCCACCTGGTATGTCACGAAGTACACATTGCAAACACACCACCATTTTTTGTCTTCTCATATATATAAAATAATGTATATATTAGTTTTTGTAGTGCTCTGTAAGAAGTGTGGCTTCATGCCAGGAGCAGGCTGCCAGTGCTGCCAACTCTGCGGCCCGGCTCTTCTGTCTGCTAGGAGACACTGAGTCTGAGGTTGAGATGTTGTGACTCGGCGACTTTTTGTTAGACTTGAAATTGTCACACCATATAATTATCACGTGATTAGCCCAGGATGTGGCGGCTCAAGGGACTCAACCATAAGGTGCATCAGTAAAGAAAATACCATGCCGGAATTCTCAGCTGCGGCATTTCAAATGACGCATGTTATCCAGGTTTTGGCAAAAGTAGGGCCCACAAAGAATGGGAAGGGAAACCAGAGGTTCCCACACTTGTTCCGGAATGGTGAAGGCTGTCAGTGTCTGGCACGTGGCTCATGTTGGTTCCAGCACGGCCAGCTGCGGAAGGACATCAACATGTTGAGAAAGACCGAAAACTCAACTCCAAAGGACGGCAAAGCTTTTGAGCCACAGACCGTGATGTCAAAGCTGCCATCGACACGAGATTTGACGACTTGTATTGCTATGTGGACCGTTGCTTTGCATGCTTGGCGGCAATTTCGGACAAAGGATCTTGCATGACTGGTGACATCTTAATCAATAGGTTTGAGGAAGCCAATGACAAGGTATAGGGCTTGAAGGCTCAGCTGTGCAGTCGCAGTGAGCAGGTGCAGCTCACACAGAGGTGCGATCTCACAACCTATGTCGACACACATGTCAAAAGTAACATGAACATCATGAATGTTGAAGTTGCCAAGTAGCTGCATGAGACCTTCAAAGACATTATTGCGAAGGTAATCGAGGACTTTGTCAAGGTTGCTGAAGTGCAACTCGCTCACATTAGGAATACAAGTGCAATTCGCCCTTATCAATACATGTATCAGCATCATTGACAATCAGTTGCATGGGGCAGGACACTATCGATATAATACAACAGGTGAAAGTCCGAACAGTGTGCGACACTACCATGGTCTTCACATAAGATGCCTACCCTTTGAAGATCTCGCATACGTCGCACAACAATTTCACATGATTCCGCATGCGTTTATCATCTTCTGAACATCTTCAGTTTCTAGGACTCAATGCCCCACCAAATGCGCAAGACAAGCATGTATTGGAATTTGCATTGGGCAGAGGGACGGCAAATGAGGCATGGTATAGGGTCACTTGGGAGGACTACCTTTGCATAGAATTAAAAGCCTTCGGCGAACAGCGATAGGCTTCACATTGTCAAATAATGTAGCAGCATGGCTTGTGTAACCCACACGCTTTGCTATATTCACCTTCGTCCTTCTAGCAGAGACAAATGCAACACGTATTAGTTGCAGTTAGCAAATACACAAATGTGTACTTTTTCTGACAAGGTCACATTTCGCAGCAACAAGTCATGAGAATGCTGTTTGGACCGGCGGCCATTCATGTTCAAGGTGTGCTAACTGGTATTGTAGAAGTCATGCGATCGAGCATTGGTCAGGATAAGACGTTTCCGAAAATACGAAAATGGTAGGCGATATAACAGCGAAATAATATGAAACCCGGGTGAAACGAAGATGCACCAGTGTTTTTGAACTTCATATGAATTCCATATTTCGTAATTTTGTTTGTTGCGGTGGTTGGCTCCGCCGCCGCCGCTCCACCCCCTCCCTCACGGCCCCGCCCCAAAACAGATGACGAGCGTGCAATAATATGTACAGCATACAATCATCATGCATCATACAAAACAACAAATTTTCGCAATGTCTTATAATGTGTGCATTCCGGAACACCTTCTTCTATGACCGCTCAATACGAAGCGAATTATAGACATTGTATTGATCGTTGTATAAGCGGCACAATGCCATGTGAGAACAATCATTTCCACAACTCACACACACACATCAAGGACAAGCATATGCATGTTCTTTATGAACATGTATTTATGAATGCATGTTTTATGTGGAGAGCAAGGCATGGACAACGGGACACGCATCTGTTAGCCCTTGGAAGCTGCCCAAGACCTGCACTTTGGGGTCGTAGACCTTGGTCGGCAGCTCGGCAGTCCTGAAGAAGGGCACTGTGTCCAGGTCCTCGTCGTTATCCGACGAGCCAAGGTCCTAGTTGCAGGTCCGATCCCGAGAGGCCAGACCCGGGGAATGGCACGTTCGCACCAGGACGGCCAAACCCCTGCGACAATTCTAATGGGTAGCCACATGCCACGAGGGGCAAGGCCCCAAAGGAGGGGGACGGTTGGCGCTCCCGCTCGATCCCAAAACAATGCCCTGAGTGGGGGCCGACCTCTTAAGTTCGCCCAGTTGCAGAGTTGGGACTCCGGCTCTGTAGATGCGTCCATGTGATCAGGGGACGACAAGCCGGACACCCCGGTGACTGGTGATTCCGTACCCGGGGTGAACAAGGCCGAAGCCCTGCCGGCCCAAGGTCGTAGACCTTCGAACTTTGTAAAACCAGCGGTAGGACCACTATGTATTCAAATAGTGCTCGGATATTGCATCACACACCCGAGTCACCATCTTGCATAGAAAAAGGTTTTATCGGTTTGCCCTAAGTGTGGGGGCCGTATTGTAAGGAGGAATGGTAGAGTGCCGCCCCCTTGCCCATCAAAGCCTTCACCTCCTACCTAGACGAGTAGGCTGACGAGGCTTACGGAAGGCAGGACACCCACCAGCATTAGTAAGTAAAATTCCAGCAGGGCAGGGAGCATTTCTCTCATGCAACTTTGGCCATTGCTTGACCAGGCAAGGGCCTGTGCAAAACAAACCCGTGAGTCAGTTTGGGTACGGATCATTGGATCCCTAGAATTGCATCCTAAGACGCCCTAGGCAAACCTGAAAGCGATAAAGTCCCAAGCAATGCAACTTCCATGGGGTCCGCTGTGGAGTACGGCCAAACTTGGAGAAATGGCTTCCGCAGCTAAACTTAATCACTCTTTGTTGTTTTGCACTCTATATAAATTGCGGGGCTTTTGCGATGCGTTTTCTTGCTTGTGTGCTTGCCTCCAGGCAGTTGGAGTCCAGCCTACTCTCCAAGGTAAGCGGCAAGGAGTCTGCGAAGCAGGCAATATGCATGCACCCACAGCTGCGTTTGCTCTGTTGCTCGCATTGTACTGGGCGACACCTTGCACATCTCCTACCTGTTATATGTCACAGAGGTTGTATAACGTAACGGCCGCTTGGACGGTTTTGGGGGGGCAGGTTTGTAATCGGAGGTTAGGGGGCTTGAGTCCAAACGGGAAATGGTTTCGAGTCGTGCCGTGTGTGCATGCCTGCGCGTGGCTGGTAGCCCATGTGATATGAGTTTACAATTTGCCGCGTATTTTTCCTTTTTCTGCAGTGCTCAACTTGTCCTTTTCGCTTGTGAGAATATATGTTCCTTTCCCCTTGTGAGGATATACTATGGTGAAATGGAAGTGCAATCGAAGTGGAATCCATTTGAATTCGAGGAACTTGTTTGTGAAATGTAAGTGAAATGGAAGTGATCAAAGGGAAAGAAAATGCAATCAAAGTGAATACGCAGTGAGATCAAAGTTCAATGGAAGGGGTCTCGAAGTGGATCGAAGGGAAATCAGAGTGAAACCATTCATACATGTCATAAAACCGATGTGAAATGAAAGTGAAATGAACGCCAAGAGAACGCCAAGTGAACTCCAAGTGAAATCGAAATGAGAGCGGAGTGAAATCAAGGTTGACCGGCAGTGTAAGCGAAGTGAGACCGAAATGAATTCAAAGTGAAACCGACACGAAATCAAAGAAAACTCAAAATGAAAAGACCTCGAAGTGAAGTCGAAATGAAACCAAAACGAACACAACACACAACAGACGGAACCAAACACACGGGCAACAACAAACGGTACCAACACTTTATTTGTGAAGTTTAGGTGAAATCGACGGGATCGAAGTAAAATCAAAATGCAATGAAATTGCATACACAGTGAAATTGGAGTGAATTGGCAAGGGCATGAAGTGAATCAAAGTGAAGTCGATGTGAACTCGAAGTGCAACCATAAGTGAAGCCTAATTGAAATCGAAGTGAACGAGAAGTGACATCAATATTAATTGGAAGTGTAAACGATAATAAACATAAGTCAACTCAAAGTTGAATCGAATTGAAATCAAAGTGCTCACGAAGTGAAGTCAAAGTAAACTCAAAGTGACCTCGAAGTTAAATCAAAGCGAATCCGAAATGAAATCGAAACGAGATCGAAGCGAACACAACACCGACAAACGGAACCAGCACACGAGCAACAACAAACGCAATCAACATGTGAAAAAAAAAAACAACACCCGAAAGCAACACACGAAACCAACACATGCAAAACAAAACACGGAACCAACACACTGACACAACATACAAAAATATCACACGGAACCAGCACACGAAAAACAACACACATATCCAAAGGCGACACATGGAAGGTAAAGCACAGAACCCACACACAAACCAAAAAATACAGCTACCCAGCACACGACATGCAGCACCCGAAACAAATCTCGGCGCCAACAGAGGAAACATGATATACAAAACCAATGCACAGATGTCAAAACAATGAGCCAACACATGGAAAGCACCACCAGGAACCAACACACCAAAAGCAACTCACGCAACCAATACATGGCAAGCAACAAACGGAACCAACACAAGGGCAACACATGCAACCAACACATGCGACGCAACATAAGGAACCAACACACAAAACACACACGGAACCGATACACAAAAGGCAACACACAAAGTAACAAACACAAACAAACAATCAAATGGACACACCAACCAAACACAAACAAATAAGCAAACCAACAACCAACCAAACAAGGGAACGAACCAACACACTAAAACGAACCACAACAACCCCGAAACAAACTAACATACATCAACCCAAGCCAAACAAACAAACGAACGGGCGACCAAACAAACAAACAAACAAACAAACAAACCAACAAACAAACAAACAAACAAACAAACAAACAAACAAACAAACAACCGAACGAACCAATATCCAACCAACCAAACAAACAACCAAACTAACAAACAATCGAACAAACAAACAACCGAAGCAAACAAGCAACCAAACAAACAACCAAACAAACAACCAAACAAACACTTAAACCCACAAACAAACGAACAACCGAACAAGCAAACAATCAACCCAATAAACAAACAACGAAACAACGAATAACGAAACATACACGAAACACGAAACATACACGACCAAACACACAAACAACGAAACATACACAACCAAACACACCAACACACAACCAACCGAACAACCAAACGAAGCAAACGAACCAACTAACAAACCAACGAAGAACCAAACAACCAACCAAACAAACAACCAAACAACCGAACAAACCAATAACCAACCAACCAAACAAACAAACAAACAAACAAACAAACAAACAAACAAACAAACAAACAAACAAACAAACAAACAAACAAACAAACACACGAACGAACAAACAAACTAACAGAAAACAGACAAACAAACAAACAAACAAACAAACAAACAAACAAACAAACAAACAAACAAACAAACAAACACTGACATACTGTAAGAATGAAGTCGGCAAGAACTCCGGAGGAAAATAATCCACACACAAACGCAGACGCAGATACACAAACAAGGAAACAGACACACAAACAAAGACAAAGACAAGACAGGCAGAGACAAAGAGGCCTAGAGGCACCGAAAGGCAGACAAAGGGAGCCCTAGATGTCGCCAAAAGCAGGCAAGGCGGCCCAAATGTACCCAAACGACCCCCCAAGGAAGCCCAAGGTGCGCAAGAAGGCCCCAGATGAGCCCCCAAGGGAGCCAAAGGGCACGGAAATGGTGTCCAAAAGGCTCCCAAAACGCGCTAAAAACCGGTTCCGAACAACACCCGAAGCCCGAGGCACCCAAATATAGAAAATGAGGTTATTACCTCGACGGGAACGCCGTTTTCACACCCTGCCTGCCTGTAAATCTTTGCCTGGCCGGGCCCCCCTCCTCCACACCTCCTCCCTTCCTCACTACGTTCGTCGGTGGCTAATGCCTTACGCCACCTTCAATCACGCTGGAGGCGTGCTTTCCGGAATCCGCCGCGCTATGCTTAAGCATAGTGTTAACGGCGTGTCGGGCAGTATGTGTAAATCCTCGTTCTGTTAAATTACATTGTGAGTGTAAAGTGACTGTATGTACAATCACTTAAGGGGACCCCACCAAGCCTGTTTTCGAACAAATGATGCTCCCGCCTGGATAAAATGCTCACTTTCGATGAAAATCCGTGTTTTACCAGCGCCCCACGAGGGGTCCGCGCCCTTGCCGCGGAATTCCCCCTTGCCGCAGAATTCGCACAAATCCGCTGCACAGGCACCGCAGATGAGACTTTCGCAGCAAGTCCGGTGCACAGGTACCGCATTTCCTGACTTTCGCTTCAATGTTGTTTCAAATCCGCTGCGCAGGTACCGCATATGCTCACTTTTGTTTCAAATCCACTGCACAGGCACCGCATTTGCTGACTTTCGCTTCGATGTCGCTTCAAATCCGCTGCACAGGTACCGCATATGCCTACTTTCGCAGCAAATCCGCTGCACAGGCACCGCATATGCTGACTTTTGCTACAATATCGCTTCAAATTTGTTTCACAAGCATCACATATGCCCACTTTTGTTTCGAATCCGCTGCATCGGCACCGCATTTGCTCATGTTATCTTTCATGTCGCTTCGAGTCCACTGCACAATCATCGCATATGTTCACTTTTGCTTCAAGTCCGCCTTCGCTTCGCACTAAAACTCTGAGCGCGGCGGTCTGGGCGAAGCCCTCCTGGATAATCATATAGTTCCGAGAACGTGTTCAGTACACGACAGACGCATGGAACGTTCTGTTTTTTAGCAACATTGCTTCTGGTAATCGAAATGTTTAGCTTACAGAACTACAGATGACCATTTCACCATATTGTGTAAAGAGCAACACACCATCAGCCCGACAATACCTGACAATGCACATTGACTTCGCATGTTATTACATGATTGTGACATTTGGTTGTATGTTCATTGATTTCCAACTTGCGACTAGTTGAAGGGCCCTGCGCTTTGCAAAGCACTCTGTTTGTATAGGGACCTGTGCTTTGCAAAGCACACTGTTTGTAGAATGTACCAACACAACATGTGCATACAAATCATGATGCGCGTGGAACATGAAACACTCGATGATTCATGGTGAAGTCTGGGTTGCAGTCTTTCCCAGGGGCGGGAAGCAACACAGACCCAAAAATGGAGGCAAACGGGCCCTGGCGGCCCCCAATGACTACAACATTTAATTGTTATATATATATATATATATATATATATATATATATATATATATATATATATAAATATAAATATAAATATAACCATAACATATGGGATATAGTGTTGGTGCTGACACAGTGAGGTGCGGATGCATGACGAAAGCCGCGAGTTGCACATCTCGCCCATACTAGGGCTAAGGAGTTACAGCGAGGCGCGGCACATACACAGAAGCGTTGGAGCTTACACTGCACTACTGCAGAGGATACTATGCTAACCGCAGAAACTTTGCACAAGCAACCCTTGGAGCCGCACGCAATGATACCATTCCACAACTCATGCATAATAAAATGGTACCGGTTCAAACTATGATATAACACATAGAACATGTGACATGTACTTTGATGTAACATTCAACATTCTGTCCGTGACAAGCGCGCTATCACAAAGGAGTCTGGCTGTGTCAGCTAATTGTCAAACAATGCATAGTCTTCACTAAATTGTGGACACGTAACTGAAATAGCACATATGTTCCATATAGGAAGGAACTCTGAACGGCTTACATATATGCCTTGACACGCATCGTAAAGATATCATATCGGCCGATTATGCAAAACATAATCGGCTACATAGCGAAGCTACACAAACTACGGGAACAGACAGCGGAAAGAATATGACACATGCGGAGAAAATGGGCAAGTTATATTTGTGCATTGTACTGTCACAACTGCTTCACTTGTTGTGCCACTTTCACTCTTTTGGGATTT
>Ga0099797_101293_pt1 | contig 13649 bp, 12 predicted proteins | sample Uncmet_Sort48C_1_FD_89871 | JGI IMG/M metagenome (GOLD analysis project Ga0099797, IMG submission 89871) | Marine eukaryotic communities from CALCOFI LINE 67, Pacific Ocean - C012_Sort48C_1 | ecosystem: Environmental > Aquatic > Marine > Oceanic | place: Pacific Ocean: Monterey Bay | collected... | reverse complement strand
TGCCGAGACGAATCGACTGGGACCTGGAAGCGGGTAAAAAACAATAAAAAATCACATGTCTGGCAAGTCCTATATATTTCTCACATGGGGTTGCTTAATTTATTCCGTCAACCGTTTGTCATTGCTTAAGCTGAAGCGGTGCGAAACCTTACACAGCTTCAGAAGAGCGCCTCTTCATACAAGGCGAATCAGTTTTAATGTTCTCCCCGAATATGAGTTTTTAGAAAATGCGTTCTCCTCGAAGAGCTGGCAAAACAACCTCCCCTAAAATGATAAAATCCGAGAACAATATCGACTGTCCAATGGTATTACCCATTTCCACAAGGACTTCGATGCGAAAAACACCCCAGATGTATTTAAACATGTCCCCGACCTCTTTTGAAGGGCCCCGGGGCCGGAAGATAAGGTTTAGGGCCGCGGCGCCGGGAAATAGAGTTTAGGGACCGGAGACCAGAAAATAGCTGCCCTTGTTTCAAATTGGAGGTGACTGAAATGGTAATTGTTTAAGCATTGGAGACATCTAATCGTCACGACAGAAACCCACAAGTGTTGGAAATTGGTCACCACTTTCGACCCTAAACCCTAAACTCTAAACCCCAACCCTAAACCCAAACCCTAAACCCTAAACCCTAAACCCTGAACCCTAAACCCTAAACCCTAAACCCTAAATGTGCACTCATTGCTTGGCCGGCCCCAGAGCCCATAGAGCTACGAAATGCCAACATTACAAAACATCTCTTTAAAAACAAAAAAAGAAAACAACAGTCGATTAAGAATAGTTACGCAAAATACCAATAAGTATCAATCAGCAGTTTCGGTTCAAGCAACAATTACCAACAAATACAAGTGAATATTGTTAGACAATGGCACAGCTTGAAGAGCACCCCTTCATATTTGTTGAGGCATTGAAGACCTCTCATCATCAAAACAGAGCCCCACAAGTGTTGCAAAAAACGGTCACCACTTTCGACAAATTGAGTGTGCACTCATTGACTTTGTTGCATTTCTTTTTCATCTTCTATATAGACCACCACCCGGTTTGGGCCTAGAAAAAAAAGAAAATGGGTGGTGTATACCATTCCTTGGTGCATATGCAACCTGCCCCAAAATATAGCAGTTTGTATATACAGCGCCACGGGGGCGCTGCGCGCCCGCATGCTGGTGTATATAGATATTGCTGTATATTTGGGGAGTTTGCTTATACACCAAGAAATACTATACACCAGCCATTTTCTTTTTTTTCTAAGCCCAAACGCGGTGGTGAAATTAAGTGTGCGCCCATCTTAGTCCCCAAAAGCACAAAAAAACAAAGCACACTGCTGCACCGGTGCGCTGAGGCTTGTCAAGGGCAAGACAATGTACAAAGACATGGGAATGCAACCCATAGTCACAGAAGGGCCAAACAATCCAAAAAATGCGATTACCTCGTGTAAACACAACGTACACTCCGCCAAGGCGTTGAGAAATCTTTCGATAAAGAAAGGAAAGCTCAAATTCTAAAAAGTAAATTTGTTGTGAATGTACACAGAACTGAATTGTTGCCACGCCAATATCATTTTTTTGGCTGCTGAGTAAGGTGCTCCCACAAGAAACAGGAGACCCGACCCATGCCATTTCGTATCCCACCCAGGGGGTGTAACACATGGTGTGAAATGCATGTAATTGGGACCCCAGAGATATACACCACCACCGGGTTGGGGCCTAGAAAAAATAGGGAAATGGCTGTTGTGGACGATTTGGTGGTGTATATGCAAACTGCTGTAAAATACTGGACTTTCTATATACACCACCCCGGGGGCGCTGCTGTATTTCACAGCAGTTTGCATATACACCACCAAATCGTCCACACCAGCCATCTCCCTATTTTTTTCTAGGCCCCAACCCGGTGGTGGTGTATATCTCTGGGGTCCCAATGTAACATGCGAGATACTGGTGATGGACATAATTAAGCAACACCTATACCCTATTTTCCGGCCACGGGGTCCCTAAACAACTACACGTGGCATGATTTTTTGATTAAATATTTAATCAGAAAACATAATTTTTTTGATTAACTATTTAATCCAAAAAAGACATAGCACTATTTTTTTTTATTAAATAATTAATCAAAAAACTACACATAGCATGAATTTTTGATTAAATATTTAATCAAACAAGAACTAAACAACTACACATAGCATGATTTTTTTGATTAAATATTTAATCAAAAAATTCATGCTATGTGGTGTGAAATGCATGTAACATGCGAGATACTGGTGATGGACATAATTAAGCAACACCTATACCCTATTTTCCGACCACTGGGTCCCCAAACCCTATTTTCCCGCCCCGGGGCCCTTCCAAACATTATTTTCCCGCCCCGGGACCCTTTTTTCCCGCCCCGGGACCCTATACCCTATTTTCCCGCCTCGGGACACCTATTTTCCGGCCACGGGGCCCTATTTTCCGGCCACGGGAACCTATAAGCAACACCTATACCATATTTTCCCGCCCCGGGACCCTATTTTCCGGCCACGGGGTCCCCAAACCCTATTTTCCCGCCTCGGGAATGTGTTTCAATGCATTTGAGATGTTTTGTCGACGCGAATTTGTGGTGGGAATTGGTAAAACCATTGTACAAAATGGGTAAAACCATTACACAATCAATCGAATCCAAAATTTGTTGGATTTGTGTCATTTCGGTGGGTTCTTTTGCCAGCCCTTCGGGAAGAACACATTTTCGAGAGAAAAAAAACTAAACAAAATCTGAGCATAGTGTTGCTTGTTGCTTAATGGGTCGGAGCTCATGCTCCCAGCTTGTGGGTCCAGCTGCTTCTTAAGGATGTTGTTTGTTTTTTTGTTTGTTTGTTTGTTTCTGAACTGCTTTGTCATGGTTTTGTGCAGCGGCTAAAGCTTACTATACAGACGAAGAGGATCCGATCCTCTCACTGGGTTCTCACATTGCTCTCCAATCTCCTATATGATACTCCACAAATGATGATATGTCTCCAAGAATTCAGGCTCACTCAGAACGAGATCTGTGTCATGAGGCACCACGTCTCCATAACCACGGCTTAAGGATGAGTGAGTGATTAATCGGCTCCCCATGCGGTGGCTGGAAGCTCCTGAGGTCAGCTCGCGGCCCAAACTAGTGTGCCCAACTGCTTCTTAAGAGTGAGTTAACCGGCTCCGAAATTGGTGGCCCGAGCTCATGGGCCCATCTTGTAGGCCCGGGTCCTGGACCCTTGCTCAAAGGCCCGAGCTCCCAAAAAGAACTCGGCTGTACAAGTCCCTTACAAGTTCCGCGACAGAAGTCCCTTAGTGGTCCCTCACAACTCTCTCACAAGTTCCCTAAAAGTTGAAAGTCCCTTAGAAATTCCTCAGAAGATCCGTACAATGTCCTTAGTCCCTGGAAGGCCCTGATGTTTTATATAGTGCCAGCTTTTATGGTCCTGCTACAGCATGTCATTAGACTCAATGGTTCCCTAAGCAACTTTACGTTGAGGGACCCTATCTATATATATATATATGCTGAAGAAACCGGGGAAGTGGTCCACCCGGTTCCAAATTTGGCAGCGCGAGAGACTGTAGCCTCAGAGACTGTAGCCTAATAGGATGGGTAAGTGGTCAACCCGAATCCAAATCTGGCGGTGCGAGCCTGTAGCTTCCCAGACTGTAGCCTCCCAGATCTGCGATATCGACTATGGTGGCTGTGAAGCATATGGGAGTCATGCACGCATATATATATATATATATATATATATATGTACATGTATATATATATAGTCCTACAACTTCAGTGCTTAGGGTCTCCTGCCGCAAGGGGGTGATTTGTATTTACAATTTGGGTGTACTTTGAGGGGTCTGCTCTGTACAAGCTTTGAGTATGGCTCCTCTTGTCAATCATCAGCCAAATGAAATCAAAGCGGGTCATCAAGTTCTTGGGCAGGTTGATGTTCTCAACAACTGACCTGGCCGCACATGCATGCATGCATGCATGCATGGATGCATGCATGCATTGCAAGGCCCAAATCAATGGAGAGCACCTTGTTGAGGCTAATTTGGAACCTTGTACAAACCTAAGAATGTTGCTGCAATCCAAAAAGCATGAATACGCAAATGTTCTAAAACTATTACAAAAATATTGGTCTGGGTACGCATGTGTACCCTAAGATAAGTGGCTTGCTGGTACTGACAAGTAATGGCTTCCAATTAGCCGTGTAGTGGCAAGTAATGGCATGTATTAAAGAATAATAGCTTCAAACGGGACATGTCATGGCATGTCGTGGCATGTAGTGGTGTGCAGTGGCGTGCAGCGGCAAATAATGGCTTCGGATGGGGCGACAGTGGCGTGTAGTCACTGCAGAGGCATGGTGACTACTATGAGGTATATTGCACATCATGCTATTCAAGCTTTTTTTTTTTACAAGGACGTCCTGCGTGCAAGCAGCGGCCAATATTCACCGCTGTTGGCAACTGCATTGGGAGAGGCTCTGACAGGTAAAATAAATAACCTTCGGTGGCGCATGTTATGACGGTGATGGCAAACCATGGATGGCCACACATGCATTCTTTCCATGCTTTGGGAGATGCACTGCAGTGCCTTCAAAGTGATGAGGCACAGTCCGTTGCGTCCTGTCCCAAAGGAGTGGCACGATGAGCATCATCAACAAAACTGTTGGAACGAAAATACGAGAAAATGACTCATCGAAAACAATAAACACTGTCATACAAATGTGAACTCTATTGCTGCTATAGCCCCCATAAGCAACCATTCAGCAATGCCAACGAAAACAAAACCAAGAAACACAAAGCTATCCAAAACACGACCAAATTGTTTACATGCAAATAAATAGAATTACCGGGTAAATGTGCCAATCGATATTGGCATCTTTTGTTGCGGGTCCAGGTCCTGGAAACATAACAAACAAATACCAACAAACAAAATAGTGCATTTACCTGTAATCCCATATATATATATATATATAATATACATATATACGCTGGTAAATCCTGTTTGGGTATTTGGGGTTTTCTTGGTTGAATTTCAATTCTAAGACAAACTCTATTTCCTGCTCTTTAGAGGCAGCCCAACTATTGTAAACTCAAAAGTTTTGTGTAATTCGTTTATCACTTGGGGCAAAGAAACAGATGGCGTAACTGTGGCGGAAGTTTGGCGTGACTGGTGCATAACTGTTGCGGAGGAAAAAAGGATCTGCATAATTGTGGCAAAATACACCCATATCGGTGCGTAACTTTGGGGCCTGGAAATGCTTTCATAAAGATAGTGGGTATCCATGAAAGTGGGTGTTGTAAATGCATCGTTAGGGTTCCTCCCTCTTGACTTGTGAAATTCGATTGGTGCTGAACATTAACAAAACAACCATTTCTGGAAAATACGACAATAATACAACAAAATACGACCATTTCCACGCTGCCGTTTGGAGGCTTAAAATAGTATATATATTTTTTAAGGGCGCAATTCCTGACGGCACCTTGAGCTCTCGGAGAGTGGTCCCCCACCCCAGTAGCCCATAGGCCAATTTCCAAAAATGCCACGATTCGGGTCGAGAATCGCCCATTTGAGCTGAAAATTGGTCCAGTTCGAAGCGTATCGGTTCAAATAACCCGTTTAAACCAATTAGAACAGTTAAAAACCATGTAAAAACAATTAACACATATGAAACCTATAAAACCTTAAAAAACTTAAAAATACCTCCGAAACGGCAGACCGGATTTGATTACTACTGAAGATTTCGTATTGTTTTTTATATTATGTACATATAATTGTCATATTATGGGGGGGAGGGCGGCCCCGCCCACCCATAGTATGACAAATACATGAAAACAATATAACAATGGCTCTATTTCTGGCATATGTTAATACAACTAATGTGGCACATTTTGGCATGTTTCCTATATTTGCCAACGTGCGATACAACTAACGGGATTAGGGTTTAGGGTGTAGGGTCTAGGGATTAGGGTTTGAGATTAGGGTTAGGGTTTAGGGTTTAGGGTTTAGGGTTTAGGGTTTAGGGTTTAGGGTTTAGGGTTTAGGGTTTAGGGTGTAGGGTTAGGGTTACTCTCTCTTAATCATGGACACCGGGACTTCTTTGGGTCATAGGAAGAGTCGCGAGGGTTGGCAGATGCAAGCACCGCAGTGCGAGCATTCAGGGAGGCCACAATGCCAGCCTTGTAACAACGGACCTCTATGGAGGGCGACCATTCCGGGATTTCACAACAAATATAATATGGAAATATTTTTAAGAACCACCTTAAAATTAAAAAAATATATACTCAAAGTTGCTCAATAATCCTTCCGACTGATTTATTAATCCTTCTGGGGCACATGGGGCCCAAGGGGCCCATGTGCCCCATGGGGCCCATGGGCCCCATGGGCCCCATGGGCCCATTGGGCCCTTAGGGCCGGGCCCGGGGCCCGGGGCCCGAGCCCGGGAGCGCTCCGCGCACCAATTTTGGGCCCGGGCCCGGGCCCGGGGCCCGCCAGGCCAGCCGGAAGGATTAATAAATCTGGCGGCAGGATTATTGCACACCTTCGAGTAGGTGACACTTTGAAAAAATGGTTTTGACGGTTTTCGATACTTTTATTTTGTTAACGGCTTCGGATGGTCTAGAGGTTATTTGGACCGACACGGATCGATTTGGACCAAGTTTCAGCTCAAACCATCGATTCTGGACCCAAATCGTGACATTTAAGTAAATTGGGCTACTGGAGTGGGGGACCACTCGCCGAGAGCTTAAAGTGCCGTCAGGACTTGCGCCTAGAAATCCAGGGGACGGTTGAAAAAATAGCTTTCTGGCGGATGTCTGTTTTTTTGCTCACCAAACACAACGACGCCACCTTTTTTAACCGCTTCTAAAGATTAGTATGGAAATACATGGGAACATATATCATGGAATTTGGGATTCATATGAAATATACAGCGTTTTTCCTTTTGTTTGTTCTTATCAAACCTGTCCCGGGTCATTTTGCGCACCTCCACACATATAAGGTACCGATTGTTTTTGTTGGGTGAATTTTTCGAAAACGAATTTTCCCCGAAGGGTGCTCAAAAGATCTCCCAAAAATGGAGTGTTTGGGGTGCGTGGTGGGGTGGGGTTAGGGGTTTAGGGTTCAGGGTGTCCAGAATGACCCGGATCGCATTTTAGGACACTCTCTATGACCAGCTACAAAAGGAATACCGCCATATAACCGGACTTTATGTTTTACCCTAAACCCTAAACCCCCACACACTTCCCACAGCCTTCCCACACACACTTCCCACAGCTCAATTACAATGTCTTTCCATTGATTTCCGTATATTTTAGCATCATTTGAATATAATTTTCACATCATTCGCGCAGTGTTCACGCAAACCTTCATAAATTCACAGACTTAACATGGCAATGTCCGTTTAAGTCGGACTTGCCTCCGGAAGGAAAAACCAAAAACGGACGTCCGCCGGCGGGGCCCATGGGCCCCATGGGCCCATAGGGCATTCAATCATGCCTGACAAACCAAATTTTGTGTTGCCTCCGTAGTTTCGTGCGCTATTATTGTTTCCAACAGACACTTTTCCGGGCTCTGCCATATATTTGAACATTATTCGAGCAATTGTTGATCGATATTCAAGAAATCTTTTTCTATTATTCGATTCGGCATATGGCAACCCTCCATCGTGCAGGCCTTTCAATGCCAGCCTTCGCTACACTTACAGTTTGTTGCTCCATTGCTTCGTGCAGGATGGCTCGCGCATTCTCATCCATCTTATCAAATTCGTCAATGCAGCACAGTCCACGGTCAGAAAGCACAAGAGCACCACTCTCAAGCACCAAGTCGTTGGTTACAGGATCTTTGTTGATTGTTGCAGTCAAGCCCACAGCGCTACTGCCCTTGCCGGACGTGTAGACACCTCTAGGCGCGATCTTATAGGAGAACTGCAGCAGCTGCGACTTGGCTGTGGAGGGGTCGCCACAGAGCAATGAATGGATTTCAGGGCGGCATCTGCCGCTGCTGCTGTTAGATTGTGGCTTGGAAGTCCCCCCAAAGACCTGGGAAAGGAGACCCTTCTTCACCTCATCCTCCTCAAAGATGGACGGCGCGAATGACTTCACCAGTTTGTCAAAGATTGTTTGCTTCCCCTCGGCGTCCCTCTCGGCAGCAAGTTCTCGAACCTTTTTATTGTACATGATCTCCTCCTCAGTATTGCGCTCTGGATCCAAGTCCAGATTCTGTGAAAGCTTTGGGAATTCACCCTGCGAGCCAATCATATCAACCTCATCCGAAGGCGCATCCATCCGGGTCTTGCTCTCTGAGGCAATAGTGATGGCATCAAGGTAGGTGCGATACACCGAGTTGCACATCTGCAACCGGGGGACTGGGCGGTGAGGTGCAGCCTTGTAGATCCCTGTTATCTCGACGCGGTCACCGGGTCGCACCTGATCAACAAGATTGTCAAAGCACATTACAACAACATTCTGCGGTGTCTCTCCCTCTGGCACCAGCTCTGGTGTCTCTTGCAACTTCAGAATTTGTCGGTCAGCGAATGTGCAATCGTTGTGAATGATCTCAAATGAATGACTGGCGCCACAAGCTTCGCAACGCTTTGGCTCCTCGATATTCCAATGGTTCAGGTGCACCTCAACTTCATGATTGCAGCCTTCAGCCGAGCACCGGAAGAGAGCCTTCATCATGTCCGGCATGAGATCGGAGCAGCGAATCACAATGCCCTTCAAAGAGATCAAGTGCTCAATGTCGGAGGGGTTCATACTGCGCATGATCTTATGCTCTTTCTCCAAGAGTTCATACACCTGCACCTGGCAATTCCCAAGATCCTCGGGCTCATCGGTCAACTCCCTCATTGAAATATTCCACAACTCACGGTCAAATATGGGGATCACCTCGGTGGGGAAACTGGTAAGGTTATTATAAAGCCGCTCAGAATGCTCAAAGATGTGTGATCCCTTGATGGGGAACTTGATGCCCCTCCTATGGTCTTGCTCCGTTTCCCAAGCCTTGTCAAGCATTTGCAAGTACAAGGACCGCTCCTCCCTCGGAGTACCTGCCTCCCGAAAGTTCCGGATGAAGGAATGAAAGTCACTGACCACACGGGCCTCACTGACATCCGTGCCGTACAAGAAGTTGCCTTCATCCATTGGTTCATCTCCGCCATCTGGCGGTGAGGCCCTAAAAGGAGAAGGGCGTGGTGGGGTGCCCAGGAAACCCCGGTGTGCCTGACGGCTTACTGGGGACCGGCCACTGATGGGTGAAGCTGCAGGCGAACCCCTGGCATGGCGCACGAACGGCGTGTGCACTGGAGAGGCAAGTGGTGAGGCTGCTGGTGAACCGCCAGCCGAGCGCGGCGTGCGTGCGAAGATGGGTGACTGCGAGGCAGCAGAACCAGCAGGGGAGCGGGCGGGTTCTGGAGACCGTGCAGGCGTGGCTGGGCCATCTGAGCGAGGGCTGCGGACTGGACTGGCACTCGGCTGAGACATCTCTGGAACAACGAAGGCTGGCAGACGCTAAGTCAAGCAAGCCGCAGATGAGTCGAAGCTAAAACTTGCAGGCATGCATGCAAAAGGCATCGATACCCAGAGGAGAAAGCATGCTTAGTAATAACATGGGGCGACTGCGTCTGAAGAGAGTGTCATATGAGCAAACAGTATGTCTTTGCACAGCTGAAATTATGGACAAAAGGGAGGCATGGCACGACACCAGATTCCACGTAGATAGTGAAAAGACAGACAGGACGAAACCACATACCAAGCGGGTGAAAACTTAACTGAGAACCTTATACACAAACAAAGACACCGAGAGACATGCAAGGGCATACACAAACGAATGGCTAGAAAGATGGAAGACGCAAATGTTGAATGCACACACTGAAAAACAAATACATTGTGGACGGTATAAACTAAGCCACACCTGTGCTATGTTGCAGCTTTACAACAGGCTTACGGTCAGTTTTTGCGTTAAGAAATCACTTTTTTGGAGGTCAGCCCCTCGGAGCTTCTTATCTGTGCTATTGACCAGCAGTTGCCAGCCCCCAATAAAATAAGATCGAATTGGGAGCGAGGCGGCTCGAATTTTGAAGTTCTTAAAATGACCATTGCCTGGCTTTAGGATTGATTTTTTACGATAAACACATGGTTGGTGTATTTTTTTGTTGTGCTTATACATTCAAACTCCACCTGTTCCCACACAACAGAATTTAGGTAACCGACTATGGTTTTATTTGTGTTGTTTTATTTTGATGTTTTAAAGGCAGAATTCTGAATTTGCAACATCGGGGATCTGGAATAATGGCCACGGGCATATTGAATACAGGAGGTATTTGCAATTTAGTTATAGGACTTGCATATAATCAGAACAATATATATATATATATATTCACATATTGTAAATAACTCCAGTATTGATTAGCCCCATGACCATTAACCCAGATCGCCCTATTCCCAAAACAAGAGCGTTACCTTTTAAATCAGAGAAATCAGCAAAAAACATGGAAGGCAAATCGAGCCCCTGGATTCGAGTTCTTATTTTTAAAATATGTGAGAAAATAGTGAGCAACACAAATGTAAAATTCGGCCCGCTCAAATTATCAATGGGGAAATTATTAACGCGAAAACTGACCGTATAACACAAACATTGTTTTCACCAAAAGGGTTTAGACAAACTATGTCGGGCTGACATTCGGTGTACCCACCTCCAAATGGTATTGTGCGCCTTTTTCATTTCGACTGGAATTCTGGGTTTGCGAAGATTTGGTGACCGGCCGAATTCACCCACTTTTACCGAACCAAAACGAGTTGTCGCAGGACAAGTTTGAATGATGCACCACTTTTGAAAGCAACAACTGTTACTACAAAAGTTGCTGAAAGATTCCCATCACAAGATGGCTACCAAATTCCATGCCGGATTTACTTGATACTTATTTATAATATATTTCTTGCAGGATTTCTATGTATTTCCGAGAGGGTGTGGCCTAAATTATACCGGCATATGCATGCCATTATGTTCAGCTTTATTGAACCATGAGTTACCACAAGAAGTAACATGGCTGAGATGCTCACATAAAACGTAGCCTACGATTATTTCAAGCGAACACATTTGGGATATGGTATCCTTCCAAAAATCTAATGGTAATTCAAAGCAAGTTCCTTAATATCTGAAAACGGGTGTATATGAAAAATGACGGATTTCCCTTAGAATGATCTATTTGTTTTGGGGGTGCGTTTTTCGATTATGTATTTTCCCCGAAGGGCTGGCCGAAGAACCCCCAAAAATGGGTTTGCCTGGCGGGCAAAATCTTAGCTAGCCTCCCACCAGTCTTTTGCCCTATATTAGACCCTCCCAACGCCCTTCATGCAAATCTGTTACTGTTACTGTGCATATCATGTGTTATCTACTCCAAATATTTTGAACTATCGAACTTTCAGGTTATAAAATATTGCAAAATCCAAAAGAAGTATACACGCGATCATGAGCATAAATCATACGTTATTTACATGTATCGAACACGTAATACACTATTATCATAAAACATAATACACAACGAATGTATATACATAGCATAATGAGTAATCATATACGGTACAACTCTATCATGCATTCCTGCTCTACGAGAATACCAAGCGGGAACCAAGTTCACGATTTACCGCTGGTTGCCATTATCAAATGAACGTAGAATTGGGAAGATGTGAATATTAGGAAAAGAAAACACATGTAATTGCGTGTTCCAATGTTTGCATTGCTTCCCATTCGTAAGCAATACAATCAATTCGCAAGCAAACAAACAACTCGAGAAAATGAATTTCGTGAGTGCTCTCATTGAGAAGTTTAAAAAACACCCAAGATCACATAACGGGCCAACATTATTGAAGTATTTTATATGATATAACCTGAATAAACTCTAACACGTGCCTATCACATTTGTAATTAACCATAAGCATTACAGTGCTCTGTGCCTTATTCAGCTACCCGACAGTGATCGACGGGGCGTCCATCTGGCTTCCGCTCGTGTGTGTGGAGCAGACACCTTACAATATTGGTTCCTCACAGGCCATGTCACAAGCTAAGTCTTGCATATCGATCTTGAAGGGTGTGTCACTTGCCATGACCACAACTACTTCGTCTGTCGTAGTTTGGGGTTCTAGTTCCTAGAGGAAAGTATGAAACAAAAAAAACATGGAGCGGAGACTCCGTCCTGCTAGAGAATTAACATGGAAGCAGCGGTGAGCCCAGAAAGACCGAGGTCCAATGAATGTGTGGCGAGCGGTGATCCTTAACCTAGTTTCCGCTCGAGAGATCCGTCAAGAAATGACTTGTCTGAGAAGACCTGCTCGAACTTCACTCAGATGAATCTTCGGAGTCTTATTTATTGTTCGATCACAGTTCGGCCAAATCAACAAGGTAGAACTTTTTCGTTGTGTTTGACTGATCATTGATCCTTAGATATCGGGGCTTCAGTACGCATGGATCATAGAAATCAATGATTTCTAACCGCCATTGTTTACAGACGTATTCGTCAACATTGGTGTTTCTCCGCCTTGACTTATAGACGCTCGTCTGAAACCTGCGAAAGTTGACATGTCGAACTCATTATGTATGGCACTTGTTAAGTAGTTAACATGTCCGCTCGTAGAACCGGTCTAGAAGTGTCATGCCGAATGAAGAATGTTGGACTTTCCTTCCGTCAAGAGTGTTTCTTCATCTAATGTATGTTTATTTAATGTGTTTGCTAATATATGCTGTTTTTTTTTTTTTTTGTTCTAACAACCTCGTACCTATATGTATTCCTAATGTCTCATAAATGTGACTATTAACTGTATAATTGCATTTATGCTGGCTGTATAGACACTGGAAGCTTTATTTCGATGCAGATTTCGCTTCTTCATTTGGGGGGATGTTTTGATCATCCTTTTTCGAAATGTGATAGGGATAGAACTGCCGTGTCGTTATGTCTTTCGACTATGGAGTATCAAATCTCGAAGATACAACATACTAAGATACTAGATGTAAAGACCTTTCAAGTCACATGGTTCGTAGAAAAGCTCATCAACAGCATGCTTTCTGCAGAATTATAAATAGGTGCTTGCCTCCCCAAACATCTAAAGACGTTGCATGATTTTTTGATTTAGCATCAGCATTTGGACTGTTGCTGCAGTATATGCTTATATAATTTCGAAAACCAACTTTGTTTTGTGTGGTATGGCATTGTCTACGTACATCTCACAATGACCCCGGCAGGTGTGGCCGTACACAGAACGGACTGACCTAAGCAGAATCAGACTCCTCCTCCCCGAAACCCTGTAAGCTCAAGGAACGGAGGAGGAAGGGGGCAGGAATGTCAACAAAAAGGCCAGAGGTTGGATGAAGCCCAAGCCTCAACCTCTCCAAGGCAATTCGCATCGCAGTGGAGGAGATCTTCCTCACACACCTCCTACCCAGCTTCCTAACATTCACTCTGGAATGGGATCCACAGAGAATGCAAAAAATAAAATCGCTAACCGACCAGACCAGGTGGCTGGCAGCCAAGAAAGGCTTGCATACTCCCACCATCTCGCTGTTGGAGGTGTGGAAACAAACCCTGCACTGAAACCGGCCATCGGGTCGGTTAAAAAAGGGGGTATAACTAGGCCCCTTGTTCCCGGTGTCAAGCTGCCTTGCT
>Ga0099797_101292_pt1 | contig 13662 bp, 16 predicted proteins | sample Uncmet_Sort48C_1_FD_89871 | JGI IMG/M metagenome (GOLD analysis project Ga0099797, IMG submission 89871) | Marine eukaryotic communities from CALCOFI LINE 67, Pacific Ocean - C012_Sort48C_1 | ecosystem: Environmental > Aquatic > Marine > Oceanic | place: Pacific Ocean: Monterey Bay | collected... | reverse complement strand
TCACCAAGTTCCTTGCACTAGTCAACAAGTACCGCGACGACCTGGAGACGCAGGGAGAAACGGACGATCAAGACCGGATAGCAAACTGCATCAAGGATTGCAGAGCAATGGAGAATTGGGAAATCACAGCAGATGTGAAAGGCTTCCACATTGGAGGTTCCAAAAATCCCAAAGTAGCCAAGCTGGAAATTGCGGTGCAAAGAGGCACCATTCATTACGAGGTGTGGAAGGAAATCAAGAAGCACCTAAAGAACAACGAGTCAGCCAAAGTACACATCCAGCAACCGCCAGGAGGAGGCCAAGAAAGGGACCTAGAACCCTACATCAAGAGATGAGTTCGAAAACTACGAGCCCCAAATTCAATGAAAATTTTGAAGGAAGCTTCGCGCTGACGAAGTGTGTTAACACTCCATCTGCTGGAAACACCTATGCACGTATTAGTAGAAGTGGGACATTTGCTCAAAGCAATAAGTCACCACATGTAGGACAGCTCTCACCTCGACCGGAAAGATCATGTAATGACCCACAACTACAAGATCCTGCACTCGCAATAGCAAGGAGACTTGACAAAACGTATCAAACCAGGAGTGCGGCTCCTGATGCCCATACCACCATAATAGAAGACCCAAAGAATGGGCCCAAATATGGAAGGAGGCAGTTTGACCCGAATATCACTTTTACATTGACAGGCAGCCAGAAAAACAACATACTTCGCGATAGTATGCAAAAACTCGTCATGACTACGCCCCCACGGAGTGCTGTGGCACTACGCCTAGAAGACGAAGTGGATAAGGTGTATATTCATCACAAAAACATGCTGCTACCAGTGTGTCAACTTTTCAAGTTTCAGGATGTTGCAATAGCAGTTGGGATCACCCGCAGGAGAAGGAATGTATAGCATTTGACTTGCAAGCTAAATATACGGAGACTCAACACAGTAGCCTAGTGATAGCCTCGTCAGCATCACAGGGAGCGATGGCGCTGAAAGCTGCTGACTATTATCAAGACCTGTCCAAAAGACAACTACCTGAAGCAAGGTCGAAGATCACGATGGGCAAAAACGATCCATCACGAGCGCAAAATTTTCCCATTACACGCAGTCGCTCTCTTGGTACCAATCCACCCTTCCGTATTGAGGAAAGTACATCAACGGGCCAAGCAAAGCATATCTCTTGCATTAGCACCGATGATATTACAAAGGATGGCACCAAAGGGGAAGTACAAAGTCGTCAACGAAAAACAACACACATCAGCATTCAAGGATCCCCGACCCGAAGCTCAGACAACGGACAAATCACCATGTTTACACAAGGCCCTAAATTCTTTGCGTTTCGGCAAAGCCCAATAACACACAAGCAAAGCGCAACAAAAACAGAAGACAGGGAAGAACAGTTCAATGAAAAGATACCAAATTGGAAAAGACGACGACCAAGGCTCTTTTTCCCGCCAACACACCCACGTGATGGACCAAGTGACGAGCAGCTTCTCCTCCAAGCTAAACAAAGGTTCCAAACAGGACAAATAAGTGACCAAGACCAAAGTATTACAAGGAAGGACAGGGTTGAAACTGAAGGTCAGATGAAAGCCGGCAGCTGCGAGCTACCAAAGCAGACATCCCTTTCAGAGAATTGTAGTACCACTTATCAATGTTTGCCCTTCACACAAAAGGGTATACATATATTCAAAGGTGACATAAAAAAGCCACTCATGGGGGGATCTCCCACTATACATCAAAATGATGCACCGAAGGCTTGCACTCCTGCTACCCAACGTCATCTCAACAAACACGACTCTCGAGGAGTTATGCCTCGGAGAAGTGAACAAGAAAGCAGCCCTCATTGTTCGCAAAAAAGGAGGCTGCAACCAAGTACGAGTGAAAAAGTGCGGGAGACAAGCCCACTTCATGAACTACCTCAGCAGTACAATGAAGGGCTTTCTGAAATAGGAGTAGGAGCACACATTAACAAGTGGGAAAAACTTATGTGTGCAATGAATTCGACCGCACAAGGACGAGCATATAGAACCCATGTACAGCTAAATTGTGATTTGGTATACCAAGGACCTGAAAGTTCTTTAAGTAGTGCATGCGCATCTTCTGCACCTTTAGAAAAAGTGTGGACGCCAAGTGATGATACTGCCAGCTGCCTTGTATGGCAAAACCGTCATAAAAGAGAGGCGCGACAAACTTTGAAGCTTTTGGCTCAAGACTCGCCCTCCTGTACTTTTGCTTTAACTCAGGCGTAAATGCCTGACAGCCAGAGCAAAAACAGCAATCAAGAATCACCAAGAACAATCACCAAGGACGAGACGTCTCTCCACCAATCACCACATACGACGAACCTGGAGAACTATTTCCAATTCGAAAGAACACAAGCTGACGGATACAAGGTCTACCTACCACCAAATGAACTACAACTACCTCCGGGGACAAGAATCATTGCTGCACCTGATCCACCTGGCCCTCGCACAATCGAACTACCAATGGGAGGAAAAGGAATACATCTTTGGACCACCAATCCAGGACAGGGCGAACCAGGGGAAGGCACGCTACACAGTATATGGGTAGAACCACATACGCTGCGAGCCAGAACAAATCCTGAAGAAGGCACACGTGGTCGCAGAAAGCTGGAAGAACAAGCCCTGATAGAACCACGTGAAGACCCTATAAGCAGATATGACAGCCATAGTGGGCGATATGTGACAAGTCATGAGTTCATACGCTTCTACCACATAGGTGAAGGAGCCTACTTCCCCATTCACAATGCCAATCACTTACCTGTCGCTGCTGCTGGGCTTACGTAAAACAAAGAGGAAGCAAAACAATGGTGGAAGAGATTACAAACCACACATCTACAACTGCAACGGAACATCACCCAACACTCTTCACACAAAGAATGGCGACACGTTGAGTGTCAGTACTCCACCCACAATGCTTGGACTGCTGTTTCCAAGATTTCTCTACAGGTTGATCATGTCATGGTCAATGGCAAATACCGTGCTAACACGATGCTACAACACATGTGTACAAAGTGCGGATGCCTACGAGGAGAAATACATTTCATCAGTCCCACGAGCTGCCAACAAATGAATGGCCAGCCATGTCAGATGGTCAGAGCAGCAACACTACCTGCACTTTGTACATGGGAAACCGAAAGAAAAATTCCACAAGCTCATATACCAGGGAGAAGACGAACTACCAAAAGAACACCAAGCAGTGACACACTGTGCCCTAATAATATGAGATTAATGGACAAGACCCCCACCATGGACATCAAAACTGCCAATAAGAGATGGGAAGCATTTGCCCTTGAGACTACGCATAAACGCAAAACTCAAGCAAAAAGCGATACGAGAAGTCCACCGAACAGGATCGAAGGAAGCGGCCAGCACCAAGAAGACCGAAAACTGCGAGTATGCGATGCAAAAACTGTCCATTGTGGCACAATTCTCTGCACGAGAAGCTGCAAGACATGAGGCAAAGTTGTACACCAAAACATTGCAGATTTCTGCAAGCTATTACAACAAACAAAAGTCGAGTATACAATACTTGAGGTGAGATCGAGCTCGGTAACCCAGGAGTATATTGAGCGACTTGCAGGAGGACCTTTGCCCAGACTGATCGTCTTTGGATGTGCGATTGGTGATTATGAACAAGTACAAATACTATTCCAACAAGGCGTTCTGCATAGCACCATCGCAGGAATCAAAGACATGTACTACCAACTGCTTCAACAAGAACAATTAGAAGGAGCAAAGGACACTGTTGACGCGGAAGATTCCTACCCTTTACAATGCACATGTAATCAAGCGGAACAGCTTACCCAGGATAAATGCTGCCAAGGAGTTTATCAGTGCAACTTACGACACAATAATATATCACATTTGTGCCGAGTATGTAAAGACGGTTACCGCACAAGAAAGAATCAAGAGCCAAAACAAGAAATACAGGAACATATGTACCTACAAGACCGTCAGCCAATTGTCACCTTCAAGCCTCAAAGCATGCTCACACAAACAAAGAAATGCTTAATTCGCACCAATGGAGACAAGAACATTATACCTCCCGCGCCAGGTCTAGTTACCCAGACTGAGCAAAACCGGTATGATGCCTACAAACACTTATGTAACATTGCCGAGAAAGCTGAAGACACTAGAACCAAGGAGGCAGACAATGGAAGCACACAACAAGATGAAGCTTCGCCTGATTGGGAGATGGCAATGCCAGCATTGAGTGAAAAAGTATCGGACTCTGAACTTGAACTAGCACAAAAAGACCCACCAATTACAATTCCTCCACAAAATGATGATAAATCTGATGGATCCCCCTCATGCGAATCAGAAAAAAAGAAGACGAAGCCAGGCCCTTATGGAAATCAGCCCTACACAGAGAGTCCCTCCACCCAAAATACGAGTCCAAGATGAGATGCCTGCTGACATTGATTTTGACCACCCAGGGGAATGGATCCAATCGATCTCGCACACAGGCCAAATCTTTTGGAAGTGGACGATGAAACAAGGAATCACATCAATAGCTGAGACCATGCAAAGAAGGGCTCAAGACAATGCCAGTATGATAGGGTCCTTGCTACACAATGCGCAGCTACAACCTACTGGCGATCCAGCATTTATGCTACCAGGACAAAAATGGGTCAACGAGGTTCAAGCCTCGTTCATCAGACAATCTCAGCATTCTGTCCCAATCCCATTTGCACAGATACATAAAGCAACGCATCACGTGGCCATCAAAGATTACGTTCTACGTATACAACAAGTACTTATACTTACCCGCAACACAAACTGTGTACACAACAAGGTAACCATGTTTAAAGAAGTCATGAACCAGTGGATCCAAGAGTGGTACCCAGACAGTACGCCTGAAAGACATCAATTACAATTGTGTGTGCAAATGAGACATGTCACCTTGTATGACATTACCGATTCACTCAGAGTACACCACAGCGAACTCCACATGAATGATGCCATGAACGACATTGTCACGGAGTTGCAAAAATGGACGAGAGCGGCCCAAGAATTGGAACAAAATAGAGATGATACAGACATGTCTGACGCTGACCAAGCAGAAGGCCTCACGCAGAGTAGTCACCCAATTCTTCCGTGCAACTTGACACAAACTGCTCCGTGTCGACAGGTAGTGGAATGGCAACGGGATCTCACAGAAGAAGGAATTGAACCGCATCCAGGGCCTTCTACAAATGGCAAATGCATGACCATGAAGAAACCCAGTCTATATGAATTCATCTACCAGGTAAAAATCGACATCAATGGAGTCACTACTTTGTCCAACTCAACGAGCATTACCCCCCAACACCAGATTGATGGCTGGATCAGAGATCTTGTTGAGGAAGGGATTGAGCCACACCTTGGACCAAGTACACACAACAACATGTACCCTCAGCAGGAACAAGAACGTCAAAAGCCCAGTTGGTGCCAACACCACAGGAAGCTACAAACATCGTATGCACTCAGCAGAATGTACCCACCACATGAACAAGCACACCATAAGTCAAACTGGAGTCAACACTACAGGAACCTACACACCCAGCAAAAGTGCTCATACTGCTTACACCCATATGCAGATGAGTACGTCAAGGTGTATTGTGTGGAGTGCTTGCAGACAATCTGTGATGAATGTGCAATGGTGTGCGGAGATTGCCAGACTTGGAGCTGCGAATATCATTGCCCACACACTATATGCCAACAGACACACAAGAACACCACATACAACAGAAGTATGTGTGATGAATCCACAGGGCAAACAATGCTCCCAGGGACCAGCTCCACCGGACCTATGGATGCATGGACAAACGCTGTTGAATACACCTGGGGCTACCTAAAAGGGAACTCCACGAAAGATAGAGAAATGATGACCAGGTATGCTGCAAAGAATGTACCAAGGCAAACCAAAGTATGGCCACCAGACTCCAGCACCCAAAGACATGAATTCAGGTATCCCATGAGCAGCTTGACACAAATTGCGCAGTGCTTACAGAAAGCGGAATGGCAGCGAGACCTCACAGAAGAAGGAATTGAACCACACCTTGGACTTACAGAGACAACGATTCACATTCAAAATTCTCACCAATCCAAAGAAGTGAGGTTAATTGGACAGGACACAAAAAAGAACGTCCGCCATAATCAATGTGAGGAGCGGCCTGCCACGAGCATAAATAGAGAAAAGTGGAAATCCATGGAAACAGAAGAAGTCAAAGCTTTCCTGGCGGTCAAAGGAATCACAGCCACACTCTCCACCTTTGACACGGAGACAAGGGCACAAATCCAAGATGTTACCCAATCCAAGGAAGTGAAGATGATTGGACAAGCTATTGACAAAGTCCACCATGAACAGTATGAGAATCGATTTGACACGGACACACATAGAAAAAAGTGGCGACCCATGGAAAAAGAAGAAATCGAAGCAATCACAGGCGCATTTTCTACCTTTGACACTCCACCGATAGATGTACTAGTACCTGCACTCTGCCCCCAAAAGAGATAGCAATTGAGCACCAAATCTTCAATCAATTCCCATGGGCAATCAAAACAAAAACTGGGAAACGAAGGAATGGCATGTGAAGACAAGAAACAAGCAGTACCATTAACCAAAGAATCTGAACAACTTATCAGAAGACCACATGTGCCGTTCATATTTCGTATTAAAATTACAACTATCGACACCTCAAAGGACCAAATGAGAGCACAGCAAAATCATTGTCATCATGGACATGAAGGAGCAAACATGAAGAAATCATCACTATCGGATCAGAATATTAAAAATAACAAAATGAATACATGTGATCCTCAAGCTGACACCGATGATATCGTGCTCAACAATGGCCTTGTACCACCAACAGTAAAATTTGTTGCCACCAAGACGCTACATCAACAGAGTGTACGAAAAAGAGAACCAATTGATGTAGAATTCAAACCAGGCTGCAAAATATGCTTACGACCTGCAAAGCCAGGGTCCAATAGCCCAACCATCATTGACCTACCAGCAAAATGTGGTATTGATGTTAGATTTGCTGCGCTCAACAACCGACGGACGTTCGTCCCACCTCAGAAAGTTGCTCTCAGAATCGAAACACCCAGTGTCCCGTACAAACACCAGGATGAGGATGCAACAACCAACATGGACGTCTGGCTTCCACCCAATGGAAAAGGTATGTATGTGGGCACACCACAACAAGAAGAAACAAGCCCCGAAAGGAAAAAAGATCAATGTTCAGCTACCCCAACTGACCACACAATAACACCAAACCAAGCGCAACATGCACCTACAACGGGACAAATTACCAAAGGCGCTTTGGAGGACGTACAGGACTGCATTGAGCTCATCCTCAACAGTCCCTCACAAACCCAAAAGAAAAGGAATGTGCGCATTGGACGTGACTTGATCCAAGCTATTGAACTTGAACAAGGAAACCTACTTCAAGCTGCATCTGAAACAGTGGAAATGAGTGACATTTCAGAAGGAAGCCCACAATGGCTGATTGAAGGAGCTCAACAGCTGAATGACAGTCCGAGCAATCATGGCAAGTTAAATCTTTTGTCGTATGACCACAGACAAGCTGACCTTGAGGAAACTGAGGTATTTCAACTTCTTGCAAAACACATCAAGTGCAAATTAAAAGCCACTTGTGCTGTTCTGATTGTGATGGTGGTCAAGCCCGTTAAAACGGATGAAGCCAAAGCTACCAGGAATGCAAACATCGTTGAGTGGGCACAAACCATCACAGAGGATGAGATACTATTCCAAGGTGCTAGCGATGAAGCTGTGATACTCATGCTCCAACCCTCAAATGGATCATACAGATGCAGTGGCTTTGGCGCAGTGCGAAAGCATACCCATGGAGAAATGCTTTCTGCCATTGAAAAAGGAATCGCAAAAGCTGTTGACATCGCATTGGGAAAAAACAGTCGGTAAAAGACATGCACCTAACATCATGAAGCTAGCCAGTAGCTTAGCCACACCCGACACGATCCAATTCATCATAGCTGCAACAGTGGACGACCTACAACAATGTACAGACTTGTGGAAAGGATTACTAATATTGCTTCAGGGCAGAGAATCTCGTGTCATTGTTACTGCCACACAAGGAGGCAAGGAGGGTAAAGAGGCAAACGCAATAATGGCTTACCTTGGTTTAGGCACTGGTGAGATGGCAGTGCCAAAAGGGGCAGGATCAGTTGAAATTCGTCCTACACGTACCAAGGAAGTTACTGTCAATATTGGCCCTCTTTACGCCACACAAGGAGTCATGATCCCCAATGATATGGTACGACTAGCCACGCAACAAGCTTTCAAAGATATGGCCATCCACTACAAACCAAGATACACGACCAAGGAAATCAAAAAGGCTCCATCGAATTCGTACACAAAAAAAACTGTACTTGATGTCAAGGTCATCCCGGTCACCACAACAGTTGAAAAAGAACCAAAATGGAATGCTGAGCAGGAAAAGGAAATACAAAGACTCAATGCTGAAGCAGCCGCTAAAAAGAAGCAGGAAAAAGAACGACTACGATTATTTGATTCCGGAAGCAATCGCAAAACAGGAAAAAATCAAAGCATGCGCGCGAAGATACCGCGAGTACTGAAGGACTTGAAAAGGAGGACAACGGTAACGCATCGCCCACCTCCAAGAAGAAAAGGATAGATCCTGTAATGGACGCTTCTGAAATGAATCACAAATGTGATGAAGTAGTGTATGTAAAGGTCTGCGCTGCAGCTGAAGGCTCGGAAATTATTCCACTTACTCCGTTTCCGAGACACGATGCTATATTAGCGCGATCAAACATATGATCCACGAAATCAAAGGAGTCAGGAGAGAAGTTATTCGACTGATCCAAGGACATACAGTGATACAGGATAATGATGAACTCGAAGGCACAGAACTTAGCCTCCAAGCATGTTTCATTGCAACAATCTTCCAAGTGCACAATTTCTTCATTGGCGTAGAAGCCGTTGTCCCGTGGGAAGAAGGCACCATACCGACTGGCACGAAATGGGTACCTGGCAGAGCTATGGGAGAATACATCCTCATATGGGAAAATGAATCAGACCAAGGCCAAGGAGCCATGGATGAAGCAACAGAACAGATGACCAATGATGTTTATGAAAGATGCGAGAGACTGGATAGACAGATGCATCAATTACAACAACTCCGCCAAGCTAATTTACTTCCGACATCCCGCGAAGAAGAATTGATTGAGGTCATCCCAAACAAAATCAAGGAGATGAACGACCTGAAAAAAAGCGTCGAGCACGAAAACGACACACTGCAATATCAATCAATGAACTTCAGGATGGATATGTACTCGAGGATGAAATCCACCAGTTAGCTATTCTGCTCAATGATACCAATGAAGGGAACCACCAAAAAGAAGACACCTGTCAACAAATGGCTACATTGGACCAGGAAGATCGTCCCAAACAGAGCAGACTTGAGGACCATGAAGGTGACAGAAGGGACATGCATCGACGATGGTGCCGTGCAAAACATTGCACAGACCACAATCAGAGCATCCGTACCATTACGCAACAATCAGTATTCAACAATAGAATCAATAGGTTCATGCACTCTCGAGCTAGCATGCAATCTCAACAACAGTCTTGGGACAACATCATTTCCTCTGAGGCTGCTGACATACATTGGCTTATATCACGGAGTGCCCACCAAATGCACATTGCCAAGAATGGAGAACCCCATATTGAAGTATACCCACCACAGGACAAAACAAGACCAAGATGCAAATGTCATCGTGGATGCCAACGGAGGCTTGGTAGACTTGTTCAGTGCTCCTGGTGCGGACAAAGCATTGGCCTTGGATGCTGCATGACCTATGAAAAGGCAAGCGAAGTGTACCGTCACTGGTGCCAACCCCCCAAGATTTGGGATTGTGACCATCTGATCACGCCACCTTCTGAAAGCGACTGCTGCGACCAGTGGATAGTTGGCCCCAAAACCACCATCCCTAACACTATCCACCACATACCTTGGCCCATAAAAACAAACAGAAAAACAGTGAGCATATATCACAAATGGACGCAACAGCTTAACTATATACGTCAATTTGGGCTACAACTTGCACAAGATGAGCATGTTGATTTAGCAAGAAGGGTGTACAAATGGATCAGCAACCAGATCAAACACGGAAGAAACAAAATTGATGATTCAGCTGTAGCCCAACATACAGACACATGGGGAATTCGAGCCAATTAACAAGACGGTACAATGGACATGAACAGAATCAATGAAATATTTGATGCAATGAAGCTCTTCTATCCCAAGTGCAATTGTGCATGCCAATGTGGGAAATTTATGTGTTGTGGACCATTGGGACATACCTCACCAATCGATATGATTCATATGAATACACATCCCAATGGATTTCATCTATGCGAGAAGTGCTTCCAACATACCAGACAAGATCCAATTATTACTATTGACAATATATGGCCAACACAGATTGACGAACTTTCATCTAGCAACACATTCGTCACTGAAGAAGTTGAAGTCCATTTACGCGTTGAGAGTGCTGTTGCTATGCTAACAGTACCAGCCCAGAGAAAAATTGCGTATACGTTAGCATGCCGAGCAGAAGCAGAGCTTGGTCAATTCAATGAGGAATCCATAAATGGGATGGCATCGAAAATCTTCATACGAGGAAAGCCGTATTCAATTGATCAAGCTTTCATGCCTTACCACAGAATGGATATATGGATACAACAAATTTTGCGTACAAAGATGGTAAACAAAAACTTCCTGAAACTTACAAACACCAAGTATGTTCCACCAAAAAGGATCATCAAGGAATTCAAATCCCAGCAGGTCCAAGAAGGAGTAAGATACTTCCACCAACATGCGGCAGTTGGAAAAGAGAAACGATTGACGAAGGAATTGAACCACACCCAGGACCAAGAGATGCACATGAAGGTTTGAGCAAACAAATGGAATGTAGTAACAAAGTCAAGAGAGCATTGAACGACACGAAGGCTTCACAGAAGTGAAACACACACCCACAGAGGGTAAAATGTTAATGGGTATTACCAAAGTATTTGATGCGGAAGAACCGTTCCAGGATCTCATGTGGGATATCAAGTTCATACCAGTACTACAAGCACACAGAGACAGCTTCTGTACCAATCAAGTTCCAGCGTCGATTATGCAATCGCGCCCTTATGGCCTGCGTGTCTTTGATACACCACTAGTCATCTCGAACACATCTGAAACACGCAACAATCACCACAACGCATGGACACCACAACGCATGGACACACACCACCACAACGTCGAGACACATGCACGCCAAATGCATAAACGCAAGCATGGGCAGCACATCTGAAACACTCAACAAGCTCCGCAACGCATGGACGCACACGCTGAGCATGAACGCCACGTGCATCAACGCAATCACATCGACACAGTGCAACTCACAAACTAAGCAACATTGCATGGAAACGCAAATGATTTTCGGTTTTCACTTCGAATCTGGTTGAACTCCATCAACTGCTTACTGAAAATGAGGTTGAACTCAATCATGTGCACGCAAACCCGGTCACGGCCTTCTGCATGTACTCGCACTAGTCGTCATACTGCTGCATGTACTTCAAGTAGTCGGCAGGGGACACCTCATACTCAATGGTTCCACCGGCATCGCCATCAACCTCTGACTGAAACACAAGACCTTCATGGCACTACACGTGGCACGGGGAAAAAAAATCAGAAATGCACTGAACACACAAACACAAAAGACAAACGTGCCTCGCAACTGCATACAAACACAAATCGCGAAAATACAGCGTAAACACTAAAAAGCAAAACTGCAAGCAATGGCAAGAACTATGCAAGATCAATGCCGCAAACAAACCAAAAATAGCCACAACCCATTTGAAAAACAAAATGCGAATGATGGAGAACGAAATTGAAAACAAAGATGGAAAACACTTGCAAAAGAAGAGCTAGCATCGAACAACTTCGCGCACACAACTTGCAATCACAATCCAAAAACAAAATGGCAACAAAAAATCGTGAACGCAAATCGTAAACACCAAAAAGCAAAAAACATTTAAACGCGGACAGAAACAAAGGCAAAGACTTAACACACAACTGGCAACAGCGAATATGAATTTCATTCCCCCCCACTGATGCAACACACATTGACAATCGCTCCAAGTGATCACATACAAATACACCACCAACTGCAAACAAGGCTACGAACAATAAACGAAAACTTGCCGCAAACAAATTCGAACCAGCACACCAAATCTGCACCCCACAGCCGGCTGAGAAGCACCGATTGGGCATGAATCCGCAGCTGGTTGATATTCAGCTCGAGTCACAAAACCCATGGTTTTGCAACACGCGCCGCTGCCAAACTCAAACGTTTTCGGCACGAGCCCGCGCTTGGTTATTTTGTCCATCGAAAGCGGTAACCCTTTCCAATGCCCGAGGCTCCCCGAAACAAAACTACAACTAGAACCACAACTGCGCACACGACGACAACAACAACATCAACACCACAAAAACCGTCTTCTTCTTCTTCTTCAACTCCATTACAACCCTGGGATCAAGGATGCCTCATGACAAAGGCAGCCAAAACTAAAAGCCAGGCTCTCCCCTGGAAGGCGCTGGCAGAAGTCCTCGGTTAGTCAGCCACCAATGTGGGAGACCCAGAAGCTCACCGCAATGTCTGAACGCTCAGCCAATGTTCAATGCAAGGCACCAACAAAACCAACAACAACAACGACAACAACTCTGCCACTCACCCGGCCGCACGCGCAAACCGCACCCGCATCAAAATATGAACTACGACGCGCGCAACACTTGCAAGATCCAACGCGCAAACCCCTGCACCTCGATCACCACGCCAAACGGGTCAACGAACAACCGCTCTGGAAAACCCATTCTTTTCGCGCACCGATGCTGAAAAAAACATCTCTTGGAACTTGTCACTTCTTTTTGGCTGGCAAAATTATTGCCAGAAAACCCATATCTATAACGTACCGATTCTCGAAACCCAGTCTTTCGACATATGTGCTTGTGTAACCGCAAACAAACGCACTGCCGTCTCCATCTCTGTAACTTACCGATCCTCAAAATCCCGTCTTTCGAGCTATGCGCTTGTTGAACACCGGGTACCAGATCTGCTGCCAAAAAAACCCGGACCACCCATGTCTGCAACGTTTGCACACGCGATTGGCTACGGCCCGATGTGGCTGCAATCCAAAAAACACCTGCTGTGACATGCCGCTGATGGCGACCTTTTTTCTTCTCCAACACTGGTGACCGGTTCTTGAAAAACGTGGACGCGTGCACCTGCCCAAACGCCATGCGAACTGAACAAATTCAAGCCACGCGGATAACGTCAAACGTCCCGGCCTCACTGCCGACCTGCTCGCTCCTCTTGGCCAAAACCTTTCTCAACTGCATCGATACCCTGCTCCGCGCACTTGATTTCATCAATGCGCGACTGCGTCTGGAAATCCTAATGGTTCGCCGCTGCCACTTCCTCTGTTGCAACATCAAACTGCCCTTCCGGTTTGCCAAAGAATTGCCTCATTGAAACCAACCATAATCGTTGCAAATGGCGCAAATGACCAAACGCAAAAATCCCGGTGGACATTGCTCACCTTGCGCG
>Ga0099797_101291_pt1 | contig 13663 bp, 8 predicted proteins | sample Uncmet_Sort48C_1_FD_89871 | JGI IMG/M metagenome (GOLD analysis project Ga0099797, IMG submission 89871) | Marine eukaryotic communities from CALCOFI LINE 67, Pacific Ocean - C012_Sort48C_1 | ecosystem: Environmental > Aquatic > Marine > Oceanic | place: Pacific Ocean: Monterey Bay | collected... | reverse complement strand
TGAAGACTTTTTTATTTGCCAAAGTCTCGCAACACGCCTGCAGAACACAGGCTCTTTCGGTTTTCACGCATGTACACAAATTGGATGTGGAATATCTAGCCAACACGCGATCTGGCGAAATCCAATCCACCATGAACCGCGCTCTGAAATCGATCCAATCGGTTTTGCACACCACTCTCTACACAGTGGCGCCAACACTACTAGAATTTGGGTTTACCTTAGCCATTGTCACCTCTCATATGGGTTTTATGAGTTCTTGCATCGTGTTTTCCACGTTCTGCGGGTATTTCGGGTTCACCACGTGGTATTCCAACGCGCGGCGCGAATACATGAAGAATTCCAACAAAGCGGAAGACAAGTTGGGTGGCTTGCTGATCGATTCTATCGTGAATTGCGAAGCCGTCCGGTATTTTGGCAATCAGAAATTCGAGGCGAAAAGATACGATAAAAATTTGGAGAAATTCGAAACGTCGCAGATACAAGTGCTCCAGAGTTTGGCGTTTTTGAATTTTGGGCAACAGTGCATCGTGAATGCCGGTCTTTTCGCAATCATGGCTTTGGCCACCGGCAACGTTTTGAACGGGGCGATGGCGGTTGGGGATCTGGTGGCGCTCAACACATTGGTGTTGCAGTTGGCCGTCCCTCTCAATTTTCTCGGCGGAGCCTACCGCATCACGCTGCAGGGCGTGCTAGACATCCAGAAATTGAACAGTTTTTTGGCGAAAAAGCCGACTATCGTCCCAGGCGAGAAGATTTACGAATACAAAGGTGGCGAAATAGTGCTGGAGAATGTCAAATGCAGGGCGCTGGAAGACATCTCCATGCACATACCAGCGGGGAATAAAATCGGAATCGTCGGTCCCAGCGGTAGTGGGAAATCAACAATTCTGAAACTTCTATGCCGTTTGGCGGATCCCGAACCTCGGACTGCACCGGAAGAACCCTTTTCCGCCCCCGTGGACGACACCGGTGACAGCCATGAAGTGATCCAAATCAACGGAAAGGAAATCCTACCTTCGGATGACGATCCCTATTTGGGCAAAAATAAAAGAAAAGAGCCTTCAAAACCTGGTAAGAGCTCTTCTATTCGCATCGATGGACAGGAGCTTCGAGATCTGGATCTGGATTCGTACACGAAATATCTGGGTGTTGTGCCACAGGAGTCGGTGCTTTTCAATGATTCTCTCCTCTTTAATTTGCGTTATGCGAACCCGGATGCTTCGGAAGAACAGATACACCGAGCCTGCGAATCGGCGCAAATCCACGATGTGATTTCCAGCATGGAAAAAGGGTATGACACAAAAGTGGGGGAGCGCGGATCCCGTCTTTCTGGCGGGGAGAGACAGCGGATTGCGATAGCTCGATGTCTGTTGCGGGATCCGCAGATATTGCTCTTCGATGAGGCGACGGCAAGCTTGGATTTGCAAACCGAGGCCAATCTGACGCGGGCGATCGACGAATTTACCAACAAATACAGCAACAAAACCATGATTTTTGTGGCACATCGCCTTTCCACGGTCCAAAAATGTGATAAAATCTTTTATGTGGAGGACGGAAAAATCGCAGAAGAAGGAACCCATCAGGAACTCATGGAAAAGGAAAACGGAAAATATCGCGAACTGTGGAGGCTCAACAAGGTCATGAGCAAACCTAAAGTCGAGTCATAGCTCCAGTTGCATGAGCGGTTCAACTGCCACGAGCAGACGGAAGGAAATACAGCGAAGGATCAAACACGAAGTCACAACGACGAAGTCACATGGCTGCAGACGGAAGATATGGAAGCTGAAGACGGACGTCACATGGCAACAGACGGCAGATGTGGAGGATCAAACACGAAGTCACATGGCTGTAGACGGAAGATATGGAGGATCAAACACAAAGTCACATGGCAGCAGACGGAAGATGTTGAGGATCAAACACAAAGTCACATGGCAGCAGACGGAAGATGTTGAGGATCAAACACGAAGTCACATGGCAACAGACGGAAGATATGGAAGTTGAAGACGGACGTCACAGTGCAACAAAGAGGTTTAACTGACCGACTGGATTCATTGACGTGAAATTACATGAGCCTGCGCCGATTATAATATGCTTTCGTCCCTCATTGATCATAATCAATATGCTTACGTCCCTCATCATAGACTGAGCGGCTTGACCCAACCGTCTATGAGGCTTGAGCCGACCGACGACACCAGCTGAGTGGAATCGCAAAAAGTTGTCTTCTAACAAGCATCTTTTGTTACAAAAGCGTTTGTGGCTTTTTTAACAAGTGGCTCCCGTCGTCGCTCTTTGGAATTTGATAAAATTTGAAATTTTCCCTGCGTTTCATATCGGAAAGATTTTCATATTGCTGAGATCCATGAAAAGACTCTTTTGAAAAGAGTCATAATCTCACGGCCATTATCAGTCTCTTTCTGTCATTGGAAGTTATTGTGGCGTTGTTCTGTGACTTCTGTCTTTCGATTTGCGATTTCTTGGCTTAAAGTCTCGAAGTGTAGATTTCTTGGCTTAAAGTCTCAAAGTCTCAAAGAATTTCCATCCGTTTTGTTGAAATACACCAAACAATCTGACAAGGCGGCGTATACTCCAGTCGGCAAAAAAAGGCGCAAAAGTCGAATACTGTATCGCACAAAGTCCAAATCTTCAATCTTGTATCTCTCTCTGATCTTCAACCTTGTGGCTCTCTCTTTCTGATCTTCAATCTTGTGTCTCGATTTCCATGTTGGCTCAATTCAAATTTCCATGTTGCCTCAATTCAAATTCTCATGTTGGCACAAGCATTCTCTGTCTCAATTTCCATCTTGGCACACGCATTCTCTGTCTCAATTTCCATTTTGGCAAACTTCTACAACAAAAAATCGGTTTTGTTGGACAGAAAGTTCCACTTTTTCCTTTTTTGGCAGGAAATCGATTTTGTCTTCTCAGACTTCTGTGATCACATTTGCTGTTTTATTTTGTACAAGAGATCAATTTTCGGAAGAAAAAAGGTCTGGAAGAAAAACAATTTTGGAAAAAGAAAGAGTCTGGAACGCTTTTGGAAAAATAAGAAAGAAACAGTCTGGAATTCTTTCGGAAGAGCATACATCAAGGCCACAAGTCATATCAAGGTCACGCAGAAGCAATCTACGAAGAACTAAGGAAACTCGAGAGGGTATTCGTTTGCTATAGTCGAATTTGTTTGGTCTTGTCTTTTTTGAAAGATTTTCTCCATTTGTTATTATATCTGATGGACTTGCTCTGTCTTTCATCACACCGTCTGAGGTTTTTCTTTTCTTTTTTCACTGGAATAAAAAATATCACAGGTTTAGAGAAGGTCTGCAATTGCAGAAAGAAAGTTTTTTTGGAGAGCAACGAAACCGCTTTGGACAGCAACGAAACTGCATCGGACAGCAACTAAACTGCCTCGGACAGCAACTAAACCGTGTCGGACAGCAAGACTGGCCTCATACCACAGGTTGTGGAGCATGTTGCAAATGCCGTCCTCCCATTCCTCGGCTCGCCTCTCCTCGGCTGCAATGCCGGTAGCCGGTACGTTTGGAAACCTCCTCTTTCTTCACGGAGTCCTCCTCCTTCTTGCGGAATATGTGTCAGGATTTTCGACCGTACCTAGTCAAGGTGGCAAGCAAGCAAGCAAGCAACCAAACAGCAGAGATAAAGCACTCTGCATCGGACTCAATATTCCCGACGATTTCACCCCAGCGAGTGAGAAAGATTTTGTCGCCAAGCTCGAAGCCGGAATCTCCAACGCTTTTACAGAGGCCAATGCCAATAATTTTAATCTGAGAAATGCCAATGGTCTGACTCTTGTTCAAAAGTGTGCAGAGATTCAGAAAAATATCAAGTCTAATATCAAGTCTTCTTCTTCAGAGACTGGTGTGAATCCGTCAGAGACTGGTGTGAATCCTGACATGTCATCATTGTCTACCGTATTCATTCCCATGAATGTTCCTGCGAACGCCACCGCAAAGACGGTCATCCATGACGTGAGGACAAACCCCAAGCTCGTCGATATGTTTCGGCTACAAATTGTGGAACAGATTCTGGAACAGAAAAAGGCAACATTGATGTCAACGGAGATGATGTTGGAGATGACAGACCCGGAGACCGGAGCGATTATAGAGAACGCGGAGGGGAGGTCGCTGGACTGGTGGAACAAAAGAAAGTGTCACTATGAGGACACCATGGCAGGATCGTACGAAAGTGTCGGATGGGAGTATAGGAGGAAATGGGAATGGTACAAAGATATAGAAACGTACAAGCGGTGGTCCTGGAAGGCATGGGCATTTGTGTCTGTGGGTAAAGAAGTCTCGAAATGCAGGAGGAGACAGCCTCAGCATGTGTGTGCTAAGCCTAACGGCGTTGATGATACGTGGCCTCTGACAGAGCGGCACGAGGACACACAGCTGGAAAAGAAGTGGCACGGGGGCACAGAGAGTTGCAGGCCCGTCGAGACATGTGACTGGTGGGTGACACTGAATAATTTGTATGATGAGACTACATTTCCCCTGTCTATTACCGGTTTAAATGCGTTTTGTTTCAGCAGCATGTATCATTGTCAAGAGCACATGGTGTACGACACATTTCTGGAAAAATGCGTGAAAAACGACAAGTATGTGTGTTCCGAAGTATCCGACGCAGTAAAGCAGAACTCTATGTGCGACTACTGCGGGGACTCTGAAACGTGTAAGCAATTTTGTTATAGCTCGAAGACATCTGGGATTGATGAAGCGGTAAAATTGAGCTGCAAGGCAGCCTACAATGCAGACAATGCTCACAATGTCGATGCTAACTTCGATGCGGCAGTCGCGTTTCATGCCTGTATGTCATCGGCGACACATTTAGACATGCATGATGATTGCCATCGCTGCTATGTCTCTGCAATGTCAAGCTCGGGTGAGCCAGATCATCCGGGATGCTTTTAACGATACCAAGACGCAGCTTGACATTACGATTGTAACGCTTCATATTCGAGTAGTTTTTGGTCCTCTCCTCGCCCCAGGAGGCGAAAGCAAAAATATCCTGGCTACCGGGCCAAAATTCCTGTGCCCAATCTCCCCATTTATATTTATGTGTGCCTCTCCTGTCCTGGGGGGAGATTGGAGCTCGTCAGTTCAGCCCTTGCGTGACGTCGTAATGTGAGTGCTCTGACCGTAGTGATGCCGACGGGAGGATAATCGTTGCTTGCCGAAAGGGCCATCGGCTCTGGTGCTTCTTCTTGCGGTAGTTGCGTCGCCATGAGATGGGCAATCTATAGTGCAAGTGGTGCCGATTTGAATGCCTGGATAAGTGGCGATACCCTTGTCGCTTTCACTTCTTGGCGTCCGGATCATATTTTGTATTCGTAAGGATCAGCCATTTTTGACGAATTATTGCTGGACTCCTGGAGTTTTTCCGAAGGGAGCTGCGAGGAGTCACTTCGCCCTGGGCTTCTCTTCGTCTCATGCCAGCTTGCTGGATTGGAGGTGGGCAGAGGCAGGGCCACGGTGGAGACAAGTGAGATTATCATTTGCTTGTCCTGTCGTCACAAAAACCGTACGTCTTATCTTCACGCAGGGGGTTCCGGCCACTTGTCACTGGACCCAGTGCCAACGGCAAGGTCGCTCGAAGAAACATGGGAGCAGCAAGGTGGGGGGTTCGGGTGAGCTCCGTGTTTCAGTTATCATAGGCCAGTCGTTCGCCCGGTCCGATAGTATACGGCGAGCCGCCCCCTCCCAGAGGGCCGGAGCTGTCCTATAATTGCCTATGATCCATCGCGTGAGTCATGCGCGCCGTGTGCTGTCGATTCTTCGGCTCTGTCCCGGTCGATTTCCTCCCCGTTGATTCCTGCGTTCTCCAGATTCGTGAGTCTCTTCCTCGTTTCTCTCGCCCCCTCTTCCCGCTGCCAACTGCAGCTCCTCGTTTCTCTGCCGGGACTTCTTCACCCCTCCGCCTCCTCAGAGTCAATTGAATGTGGCTGTCTGTCCAACTCCTACGATCTGACTCTTCCGTCTGCCCTCTTTATGATTATCTATCCCTCCTGGACCTGTGGCGACCCCGTCGGTCCCCGCCATATTTGCGTTTTTTCTGTCCATCTTCCCCACGCCGCCCGATGCGGGCGGCGTTAGTCGTGCATAATGATGATGATGATGTCATGACGCCTCTCTCTGGGACTTTCTCAGAGTTGGGTGTGTAATGGATATCATAGGATAATGCAGCGCTGGGCACACTTGGTGTGGTGAGTCCTTGGCGAGTTACAATTGACTGGAGCAATTGTATGTGGTTTTTCCATGTAATCATATGGAGTTGTTCTCCTCAGTATTTGCAGTAGTAACAGCCACATACAAGATAAATTTGCAGTAGTAACAGCCAGATGCAAGATAAATTTGCGATAGTAACAGCCACATGCAAGATAAATTTGCGGTAGTAACAGCCACATACAAGATAAATTCGGAGTCTAAATAAATTAGTAACAGCTACATGGTCAGTATTTTGCATGATGCTGGCGTACCAGATGACGCAACGGTCAAAGGTTGCGCCCATGCAAAAGAAACAACGCGCCAAATTTGCTAGCTTTGTTCCGTAGCCATTGGAGGACGCCAATGGCGTTGCTACTTCGTCCATGTCTTGGAGCTCAGAAGCCACAGGGTCAACCTGTATCGCCTTGCGATGATATATATTAACGAGGTCGGGCAATGATTACGATGCTAGGGGGAGTTTTTGGTAGAGTAATTGTGGCCAATGCATCAGGCGAGAGGGGGAATGTTGCCATTGGCACTACACAGGCTAGACATTTCCCCGGCGTGAGCTAGGCATGGCAAGTAGTGGAGCGCAAGCGTTTTATGCGGCTTAGTGTTGTACTCGATGGTGTCTCAAACTCGGGGTCCAGATCGTAGTCGATCCGATTTCAAAAAACTCCGAATCATCGAACACAGTTCGTATCCACGCTGATAATGGAGCTGGGCACTCCTGTCACCGAGTCTGATGTCTCTGATGTCCGAAAATATAATTAATATGATTTTTAAATTTATACTGCTGTAAAAAAACCTGGAGCTTTTATACATGTGTAAAATAATTTTCCATGTTGATTCATCGAGATGATTTTGATGTTTAAAACTGTTCTTCGTCGTCTATACATAATACAATGAGAAAGAATTTAGAAGAATTTAGAAAGGATAGATGGAAATTTCTTTTTTTAAAATTTTACATGTGGCAAATCGTGGTAATGGAGTGACGAAACTTCTTCAAAGGTCTATCTGTTCCTACAAAGGCCCACCCATCTCGTTAGTCTTGTGTTTCCGCTCTAGACGTCACTCACCGAAGTCACGTGAAGCGACGAGCACTTGATGAGGACGACGAACATAACGGCCACCCCCGGTCGTAGGGACAGTGACTCCTACCTTGAAGTAAGGACGACTCTTCATCACAAATGTGAGGGCAAGATCTTCATGGAAGGTAGGTGCTTGGCGGTAGTTCTACCGGTGCTCTTTATTTTTAGTTCTACCGGTTTTGTTTTGGAAATTTTTTTTTTTTGCGTGCTCTTATCTGTATTATTCTGAATCTCTACTCTCTCTTCTGAATGATATCTCTTCTATTCTCTTTTTTTCTGAATCTCTATACTCTCTCTTTATTCTGAAACTATCTCCATTCTCTCTCTTTATTCTGAATCTCTTCCCTTCTCTTTTATTCTGAATCTTATCTATTATCTTTTTTTCTTAATCTCTTTTCTCTTTTCTTCTGATTCTCTTCTATTCTCTTTTATTCTGATTCTCTTCTATTCTCTTTCATTCTGATTCTCTTCCATTCCCTTCATTCTGATTCTCTTCTTCCGAATCTCTTCTCTTCTCTAAGAGATATCTATTCCTCTTTTATTCTGATTCTCTTCTTCCGAATCTCTTCTCTTTTATGGATCAGAGCATGAAAGCCATTTTGTTACGCTAAGAAAGTTACAAAACAATACGCTAACAAACAATGACTCGTAAAAAAAAAGTCATTCGCTGATTGTGAAGCCAGAAAGACTAAGTGTTGTTCGTGTGGCTTGCGGTTCAGGGATTGGCATTGCGCGCGGTTCAGGGATTGGCATTGCGTGCGGTTCAGAGAAGGAGAGAGAACGGCGAAAAACGATGATGCATCCGATTTCTCAATTTCAAACGTTGCGAGAATCGAGCTCTTTCCGATTCATAATTTTCTCTTGTCAGACTGTTTCCATTTCTCCGATTCTTCTCTTGTCAATCTTCAGACTATTTTTCCATTTCTCCAGTATCAATAAAGTATCTCCAGGTCCAGTAAAAGAGGTCCAGTCAAAGTTTCACTTGTATTTTTTCACAGTATCTATAACAAAGTTGCATTTTAGTTCACAGTATCACTTCAGTTGACAGTATCTGTAACAAAGTTTCAAGTTGGAAGAGTCTTCCAAAAAGACTCAAGTGAGAAGACTCAAGTTAGAGTGGTTCTGATGAAGCCCAACAGTAGGCCTTCTGTTTTGTAATTGAGTCGAATTGCCACTGGCCTTCTGTTTTGTAATTGAGTAGAATTGCCATTGGACTTTGTTTCTGTGTTTCCGAGTAGAATTTAACTTAGAACTCCATTATAATCAATCATCAAAGATTCAAACTAGCCATAAGTTACAGTAGCAGTGGATCAATGTCATTGAGCTGTGAGCAGTGAGCTCACACAGGGAGTTCACAATGTCCAACTACATTGTACGCAATCGTTTCAAGTTTGAGTCTGTTGGTGAAAACTGAGAATCTTCTGCCTGGTTTTCTCTTGCCATTGAGAATCCTAAAGATTCAAACTGGAAACTGAGAAAGTGAGAATCGGACTCCATGTCGAATTCCTAATTTAAGTTAGCTATTAGTACTGGGCTTTCTAAAAGATTGATGATAGAACTGGGCTTTCTAAAAGGTCGATGATAGAGCTTTATTCTAATTTCGATTCTAAAGTTCTCAATATTCTAAGATCGAATCTCAATACTCCGAGTATTACTCGTTTTCAAGTGATTGTTTTCTTTTCAGTCATGATGGGTCTGTTTTTGATGATTGCTTCGCCATTGGCGACGCCAATGACAATGTCATTCATGCTATTACTAGCAGCAGCATCAGAAATGGATACGCCTTACAAGATGTCCCTAAGGGATGCTCCCTACAAGATTTTCGCAGCGGGTAACGGGAGTCTGATATTCCATCCGGCGGGATCCCAATGTCTGATCGAGATGGCGAAGATGATTTCGCCACCTGTAGCGACTCCTACCGTGTGTGACCATCTCTTGCCATCCAGTCTAGACGTGCAGAGCCTAGACTTGCAGTCAGGTGATTCTGAAGCCGCCCGCTGGTCATCCGCTGTAGAATCCTTCGAAAAAAGATCTGTGGAGTTTCACAATAATCCGAACAATTGTGAAAGAGCAGGCAGGAAGATGAAAGTCCTCTTCCTCGGCACCAACAAATATGATAAACTTTCTGACGAACAAAAAGCCCTTCATTACTTTGAAAAAAGTGGCTGTGACATTCTGAATTCTTATCACAACATGAAATTTTTGAGGATTGCGCTGTATGAGCCGGATTCGAATAAGAGGAATTCGAAGAGCAATTCGAAGAGTATGGGAACCGAGAATGTGGCTGAATTCCATACTGAATTCGAGGAATTTCAAAAAGTGCGGGATGAATTCATCCTAGGTGCAGATATCATAATTTTGGGTTCCGGGAATAGTACTTACTCCATTCAGAAGTGGATCCGTTTGGGTATCGCAGACGCAATTTGGAAACGGATGATGAATTTGGATTCGAAAAAGGATCCGAAAAAGAAAAGAAATCCTGTGGTGCTAGCGGGCGGCTCTGCCGGCGCTGACACTATGTTTCAGTGGAGAATGGGTCCAGCAGCGCCGCCAGACGATTTTCTGATACAAAAAGTCTTCCTGGAAAAAAAGGCAGTTTTGGAAAAACTGATCAAACCAGATTTAGCATGGATTGACAAGTATTACTTTTACCGTGGATTGGGAAGCGAATCGCAGATGGGAAGCGAATCGCACCTGGGAAGCGAATCGCACGTGGGAAGCGAATCGTTGCAGACTAAAGGAGAAACTCAGAAGACAAAAGGCCGCGAAATGACAACAGGCTACCAAAAAGACTACATGTGGGACAGGAATGTAGGCGGCTACATGTGGGACCATAACCCTATGGCAATAGCGGTGCTTCCGGCTGTTGTGTCACCGCATCTGGACTCGAGATATAATGAAATCGACGGCAGTCGTGGGGAGAAAAAAACACGTGAATTGGGGCTAGCGCAAATTCTGGTAGAGCTAGCTGCTTTGACTGACGAAAATGCAATCTTGAATGCAAGAAAAGCTACGACAAGAAATGAAGGGGGTGTACACAGCCTAACTGTAAGCCATGCAGAAAATGCAGCGGCAAGAAATGCGGATAGATTTCAAAAAGCGGGGTGTCATTTCAAAAATGACGCTTCTCCTCCTGTCGGACAGAGAAGCGTGACTCCTCCTGTCGGACAGAACAGTGATGCGTCTGCTCCGCATGGTGGTGTCACTTCTCCTTCCAATCCTTCGAATCCCCAAAATTTATCGAGTTCAGATCCTGAACAGACGTTATCGAATTCGAATCCCCAGAATATCCCGAATTCTGACCAGAATTTAAGACGCCGTGGGCTTGGCATCGACAATGACGCTGCGATCATTTATATTGGACACGACATTGCCCCTTTTTACGTTCCCAGAAAGGATGAGCCTTTCTACATGCCGTCGGTCAAGGTTTTCTCAGTCAAAAACAAGGATCAACAAAATATTGACCCACACAGTCAAAATATTGACCATACTATTGACCAGAAGTCTTCAACAAGTTCACATGCCCAAAACAAAACCCATGCCACGAGTATCCAAAACAAAACCCCTCCTACCAGCACACAAAGCAAGACTGTCTTCAACAAATTTACGTCAAACAAAGATCATACATCCGCTGCGTCAAACAAAGACCATACATGGACCTCTGCGTCAAACAAAGACCACCATACTAGTGCCGCCTTCAGCAAAGTCTTTGTTAACAGTGACCACCACACTAGTGCTGCCTTCGACAAAGTAAACGACGTGAACGAAAAAAACGGACACACTATGGCCGATAAGACGACTGCCGATAAGAATCAGATTGCTCCTGATTCCAAAAAGATCTACACAGATGGCGGGGGCAAAAATTGGGATCCCACAACTATGCCATACATTGTGGAGGTGTTAAAGCTGCAAGTCGGACAATCACAAGACATCAGTATTCTAGACGCTGAGGTGGTGATCCCAGATTCTGTAACTCCGATCGGAGTTGTACAAGAACAAACAACAAGCACCGGACAAGAACGAACAAATGAGGATGCGAAGCCGTCACAGTTGTCGTCTTCACAACAGCCATCCTTCTCAAGCGAATCAAGAGAGCCTCCTCAGTCATCGTTGTTGTTCTCAAGCGAACCAAGAGACCCCCCTCAGTCATCCTTGTTGTTCTCAAGGTTAGAACCAAGAGAGCCCCCTCCTCAATCATCGTTCTCAGGTCTAGAAACAAGAGAAGAGAATGGCTGCGAAAATTCTTTTTCTGGGGTTGTTGAAAAGACAAGACAAGAGGATAGATCTGAATCGAAAACAACAGACCCCAGAGCTAACTGGACCCTTGAAAATAACAGGCCAATCACCCTGGAAAGCATGGAAGAAGTTGCGGTCGTTTTGCAAGGTATCCACATGGCGGACAGGTTATATCCGGAGGAACTTTTGGAAATTAAAAAAACTGCCGTGGAAAACGCAATACTCGTTGCAGCGTATGCGTCTGGTGACAACTCTAGAGGTGAGTCTTTATCCGCGGAAGTGGTCGTTACGGACAATACGCAAGTAGGATCGGGAGCTCTATCCACGGTCGCAAATGACTATACGCAAGTAGGGTCAGGAGAAATAGCGGAGGCAGGCACTGTAGAAGGAGAAACTCCCTTGCCATCGGGCGGAAAATCAGAAGTCAATCCGTATCAGCATTCCGAGTCACTCCTTTTTGGTACTGGCAGGAAGGAGTCACCCCCGCTTGGAAGAGACGACGCAAAGAAAGTTCCTGCTGAGAAAGAAACCCCTTCTGCTGCGAGAGAAGGCCCTTCTGCTGCGAAAGAAACTCCTTCTGATGCGAGAGAAAGCCCCTCCACAGCCGGAGGAGACGTGACGTATGAAATCGCGAAAAAGGCAAGGACAGACGACAAGGCAGGGACAGACGACAAGGAGACTGCTATACAAGCAGTGAAAGATATGTTCGCGATTCTCGGCAAGCATTTGATTGGTTATCCTGTGCCTCACAGTGGCAAAAACGGCGAGCAATTAACGATGGCCCAGGTGATTTTGCACAGGGAATATGAGAATCACTCGAAAAATGACACAGCGACCGAAAGTGCTAACGTTGTTGTAAACGTTTCGGGTGTGGCAACCACCGGTGGCAGTGCTGAAAGCACTGTCATAGGCAAAGAAAAAACCAGCGAAACAGCAGTCGGCAGGGAAAAAGCCATTCCAGAGAGTCGTTGAAATTTTTTGATCGCAATCTCATAGGGTAAAGTAAAGGTAAAAAAGTAAAGATTATTGTTTCTCGAGTTCTGAAAGAGTCTGAATTATAATGCGATCACATATGACGAATCTTTCTTCGAATTTCCTTTAATTTCCTTTCATCTCGCCGGTTCTTTTTGCTTACCGTTACAAACACTGATTTTTATGCCCGCGCGGGCAAGCTTGCTATTATTATGCCCTGCCGCACTGACCAGGCCTGGCGCCAGAATCTGGAACAGAATCTGGAAGTCTTGACTCTTGGCCAAGGAGTCACCTCCATCTCGTGTAGGTCCTGGTGTGACCATCCATGACTCGTCGTCGAATCATACCCAAATCGAATCATATTACCCGCAGCCGATAGATACAGATAAAGATCGCATACCCGGAGCCGACACCTCCTGGCTCATCATTCCTGTTTACAAATTAAAAATCAAATGAAATTTGGAATCACACACTGAGAATTGACAAAGGATTTTCATTGAAATTTTACAGACAACACTCAGGAGTCCATGTTTCTTACTTCTATGTGGCTCTCCATGGCGTGCAGCATAATTTACTCAAGATTTATCTCTATGTTACAGAAAATAGCATGCGGCTCAACAAGATTTAATCATGACAGATCAGCAAAAATGTACTACTCACAAGCAGCTCCAATTTAATCATGATCAGCATAATTTACGGCTGAAATCATGATTAATCATTATCGTGATGTCAGATTGGGCTTGCTGGAGTGTAGACATTGAGTGACGTTGGCTCGTGTCAATGAAGTTTCGAGACGTTTGCCCGTGATCAAGTTGACCTCCACAATTGAATTGAAGAACATGATTTTTTTTTTGGATGGAATAGTACGAAGACACACAGCGACTTTTTGAGCGCGAGTCCGCTTTGCATGAGGCGTGTCAGTCTCAGAGTCAGCTTTGCATGAGTCGACTCAAGTTAGAGTCAGCCACTGTCTTTTGCCAGTACATTACGGCAGCTTTTTTTACAAAGGCTCAGCAGCACACAGAATCATCGTTGACCGAACATTTCACATAAAGTACATTGAAACTGCAGACTTAGTTTCTCTCTTTCTGGAGGCTGTACGAAGTGGCATTTCTGGAGGCTGTACGAAGTGGCACAACATTCCTGCCC
>Ga0099797_101289_pt1 | contig 13695 bp, 11 predicted proteins | sample Uncmet_Sort48C_1_FD_89871 | JGI IMG/M metagenome (GOLD analysis project Ga0099797, IMG submission 89871) | Marine eukaryotic communities from CALCOFI LINE 67, Pacific Ocean - C012_Sort48C_1 | ecosystem: Environmental > Aquatic > Marine > Oceanic | place: Pacific Ocean: Monterey Bay | collected... | reverse complement strand
GACATTGAAATCAACAATGATTTTACAATATTCTATAGTACAAGCGACCACTATCCATTTTTTGTTGGGGGGTAAGCTATACACAAATATTCGTTCCGGAGTACAGCCGCTCGCACGTAAACACACATGTGACGTTGACATGCGGAGGGCCTATGCAATCGGGGTTCTGGATGGTAGAGAAGACACATTGAAGGTGCACATGTATTGGCTCAATGAGCAAGGATATTGCATAGTTTTTATCCTGATGTTCTGCTCCCCAGCCCCCAGGGCCCCGTACAATCAGGTCCTACCCGCAATTGTGCCGAATTTGCCGCATGAGTTATGCAAAACAACCGAATGAGTGATTTTATGATGCCGGGGACAGTTTTGACCCGATAAAACTCGATTTTGGGGTGGAGACCGTTCCGGAGGGCTCAGGGTGCTGGCGGGTTTTGCGTTTTTCGTTGAGATTCTTAAACATAATGATTGTTTGCCGTTGCATTTTTGTTTTTATAGTTTGTAACAGACATGCTATTCAACTTCTTGCTATATTTGAAATGCCTACCGTATAACGATAAACACTTATATAAATCCGGTAATGCCTGAACAAATCAAAGTCCCATGCAAAATCTATCGGCTTTCATTGCTAAACGTCGTTCGCGCACAAAATCAGGATTCCCTATGTTATGTGGGAAATTGCGAAATCATAAAATCAGGCTGGAGTTTATGTCAGCAGCATGAGCACCAAGCAAGTGGTCCCCCAACCCAGTAAGCATAAAGTGATGCCTTATTCATAAAATGGTGCTCCATACAAGAAATTTTCACAACGACACCGCACTTATGGAAATGCTTCCGCGTTCAGTTTGGAAACTTGTATAATTTTGAGCCGAGGCGCCGCACGAAATTTAGCAGCTGACCCTCATCGCTGCTTCGGCTCAGAACACAGAGCGCGAGAACCTGCGCGGCACGTGTGCGGCGAGTTGGAAGGGGCCACTCCTCCAATGTCAGCGTCACCGCTGGCTTGGCTGCGGAGCCTTCACACTCCAACAGAAAATCAGACGGCGGAGCTCCCCGCCGTGCAGGAGTCCAGCGAAACGCTTGCAAGTGCTGATGTCGAGATGATGGACGCTTGGTCAAACAGTCTGTCCGAGAATTTTACATGGGATATTTTGTTTGTTCCATCGAAGTTAATACAAATAATATTAGAAACATGTTAAACACGTGTTTAAATTCATCAGGGATGCTGTTTACTTCGAAGTTGCATTCACAAAAGTGTGAAGACCCAGCGAAATTTGGTTTTGTTGGGGGGAGGGGAAATTCCATCGTTTTGAAAACTATTTGGCCAGCCCTCTGGGGAAAATACGTTTTTGAAAAGTGTCCGCCAAACAATCGATGCCAAACCTTGTATTTTCAGTGACTTGCCCAGGCAGATAAGCTATGTGCGATATATTATATAACTCCAACTTTGGCTCAATAAAGCACCCCTCCCCTTGACTAATTACTAATTTGGCATGTCATCATTTGGGCCCAACTTATATTATATATTCCATATGATCGTCTCAGCCTGGCCAAGGATGTGGAGAAGTTGGAGCCAGAAAATGTGAGTGCAAGCTCAGGTTCAGTGCCAGCCGCCAGCTCGGCAGCGGAGGCTGTGCTGCCAAATTTCGTGCGAGCCTTACAGGGAAGCTGCCAGAAACATTGATCGTTGGGCCCAACTTGCCCAGAAATAAAATATGGTCCAAAGCACAAAATACAATATGGGGCCAATTCAGAAAATACAAGCGGAGGTAAATTCTGAAAATACTAGCGGAGGCGGCCGCCACCACGTGTCGATTCATCATGTGGCCCGCTAGTATTTCCAGCATGTGCCTCCGCTTGTTTTTCTGTGTTGGCCCCATATTATATGTTCTGTGTTGGTTGCATGTTGTAGTTTCGCCCGTGTTTTTTGATCACCTTCCCTGTAAATTCACAGAATTCAGAATTTTGTACAGATTCTTTTTCAGATTTTCCTGTGCCAGGTGTGCAAAATCTTAGACAACCCCCTATGTGAATTTTGGACTATATCAGAGCCCCCCAACACCCATATAATGAAATATCTGGGAAATGCTCATTTGTTAGAGTACACAATAGTATTGCATCTAATGTGCAGCAACAGATCCATGCCCTCATTGGCTCCTTTCACACTTCAGCTCTTATCATAGTTCTGATTGTTCCCATGTCGGATCCGATAGTGGGTTTGATGAAGGGCAGAATAACTGTCCATATTAACTTAACCCTCAACCTTACAATTGTGGCCAGGAAGTTGCAGACCTGCTGTGTGTGCATGAGAGGTCCTAGGCAGAGTTGGATGGATGTGGGCATAAGACGTGCAAAACAAAAATGAACAATCTCGTATATTATATTAGTACTTCAATTAATTTCCTTATGTAATCCTCACATGGAAACTCATGGGCATTTGTTTGCTCGGGAATTGTTTTCTTTTCGACCAATATTAGACAAAGATTCAACATCGTCGGGAAAGATTCGACATACTGAACAAAGATTCGACAAAGATCCGACAATATTTTATAAATATTCATCACATTCGACAAACATTCGACATATTCTACAATTTTTCGACCTATTCGAGAAAGATTCGACACTTTCCACAAATATTCGATACAGATTTGACAAAAAATGCCTTCATGAGTTTCCATCTAATATTCTCTTTGGGGCCCTATGGGCCCTGGGACCCCACACGAAATTTGGCAGGCTGTTCCAGAGGCCAGTGAGTTTGCCGCAGCAGAGACTGGGACAGCGGATTCTTGCGAGCCTCTGGCAAATGCCGCACTTGTAGTGGAGGTGGCTGAGGCAGAGACCGGTGACAGCCTGGTATAAGAAATTCATAGATTTTTCAAGATCTGCTTGATTCACAGAGGCCTCCCCTTAAAAATGTACGATTTTGAAAGGCTTTGGGCCTCCGTACTTAAGGATTTCATTAGTTTCAGCAAGAAATTGACAGACCTCCTTAGGCACTTCATTATCCTCCTTATGGATTTCATAGATTTCACAAGAATTTCATTGATTTCCTTCAGGATTTCAATGATGTCTTGGGAATTTCATTGATTCCTTTAAGGATTGGCAGCCGGGGCCGCGAAGTCAGCCAGCTGAGAACAACTTTGACAATGCTCAAAACTAATATCTCCAGCATTTTACACAAATATTGACAAGGCATGTCAATTGCACACGAAATCCTGAAGGACGAATTGACAAGTAAATACATTATATATATATATATATATTCGATTTGTATACTGTCAAATCGCAACTTGAATACTAAACTGGTTCGGAGGTATACATGCACAAATCCAAACACACATTTCGAACTTCATCGAAACCAATGATCCATACCCAGCAACCAGCAACCAGCAACCAGCAACCAGCCAACCAGCCAACCAGCCACCACCCACCACCCAGCCAGCCCAGCCACCGGTGAGGAGGAGTGTTTCTTTCTAGCGAAATAGCCAAAAATAGGGGGTCCGCGGCGTGAGCGCGTCACCTTTCAAAAAGCACGTGTTTTACAGTTGTTTTTTGATGCGACAAAAACACCGTAATTTACGACCAAAAATCGTAAAAAAAAGTAAAAATTATGATTATGATCACGTCCTTGTTTTTGTATGTTAAAATGCGTTGTTTTTGGTACGGTAAGGCAGATTTTGTTGCTATTTATCGTGTTCGCGCTCATTTTGGTGATATCCGGATAAGCTTGCTAAGCAGAATTTGTCGTTATTTACAGTGTTCGCGCTCATTTTGATGATATCCCGCTAAGCTTGGGAAGCAGATTTTGTCGCTATTTATGGTGTTCGCGCTCATTTTGATGATATCCGGATAAGCTTGGTAAGCAGATTTTGTCGCTATTTACTGGTTCGCGCTCAGTTTGATGATATCCCGCTAAGCTTGGGAAGCAGATTTTGTCGCTATTTACAGTGCTCGCGCTCATTTTGATGATCTCCGGATAAGCTTGGGAAGCAGATTTGGTCGCCATTTATCGTGTTCGTGTTCATTTTTATGATATCCGGATAAGCTCGGGAAGCAGATTTTGTTGCTATTTACCGTGTTCGCGCTCATTTTGATGATATCCGGATAAGCTTTGGAAGCAGATATTGTCGCTATTTACAGTGTTCGCGCTCATTTTGATGATATCCGGCTAAGCTTGGGAAGCAGCTTGGTTAAGCCAGAAAAAAAAGGGGTATGTGTTTCATCATTCCATCATCTGGTTGTGCACAGTGCGTGATGCATTCACTGCTGCTTGAAATTGCTCATAAAAAACGAGACACCTCATCGGATTCCGCGAATAGGTGTGCTATCAAACGAGATCCAGTAACCAGGTAATAAGTAACCCGGTAACCAGTATGTATCCAGATCGCTAGCAACCTGCAACCAGCAACCCGAGATGGAACCATTGACCAGTCGATCAATGAACCATTGGTTTCTACTCCCGGGAGGGGGTTTACCGGTAATTACTGTCCCTGATACCCCACTCTCAAAACCCAAGCAGGAATCACATGTTGGGTGTCACAATCTGTGATTCCCATCTGGGTTCTGGCCGCATTGGTCGCCTGGCCTTTTCGGTTTGTTTTGGCACCCATCGAAACACGACAGGTGGCCACCTGGAGGGGCCAAGTAGGGGTAGGTGGAGGTGATTTAGACTGTTAGCATGTCTGGAATCTTGTCTAACGTAGTTTATATATTATACCTTTACTGTAGATGTGTAACGTGTAGTAAGTATGCTTTTCGTTGGGCCGATCCTTTTGTCTCAAATTAGGTGCATTGCATCGCACAGTCTGCGTGGTGCTTCCGTGTGGAGAATTTCATGTGGCAACGTAAAGAAAACTAGAGTGGACACATGTGCGGAAATTCATATAGCAAGTATCACACAATAGTTCAAGAATACAATAATACAATAATACATGTTCAGTTCATAAGGACTCAGATTTAATGCAAACTTATCCAGGTGTAAAACGATCGAGGCAAAATCCCCCATCTAAGATATAGCGTCCCAAACTCAGCTCCAAAGTGGCTAGCTCAAGCCACAGAGCAGGGTCTTCAACAAGAAGACAAGCACACCGCTGCCAATGCAGCATATCTTAAAGAATGTATTTAAAGTTATAAATGTTCAAGTTATAGGTTAATAAAAAGCATATATTGTCACATGTCTCATCCAAGTGTACCTCCATATATTAGGTCAGCATTGAGGGCATTGGAGACTAAGCTCTCCACCCCTCCCTTTTATTTTGTGTGATTCACCTTTCATACGATTTTGGACCATTCGGTGCTCTCTCGGGGCCAAAGTACGCCACAAATCAATCCCAAAGTGAACCAAAACTAAGCAGCACAACTGGTTCACAACTCTTGATTAAGAAGCACAAATCTAGATCCACATGTTCATCGACTCTTTTCTCAATAGCATCCTGCAAACACCTTGCAACCATTTTAACCATCGCTTGGAAGGAATATGTTTATTAACAGGAAGGACCGTGAAACACATCTATTGAAACAAACATAGAAGTGTAAACCAGTTGACCAGGTGACAAATAAACCAGCTGACCAATGAACAACGTGACCATTGAACCAGCCAGTTGACCACTCAACCATTTGACAAATGAACAAAGTGACAATTCAACCACTCAGCTAACAATTGAACCAGTTGACAAATGAACAACATGACCAGTGAACCACTAGACCTGTTCACCAACTGACCATTCAACCAGGTGACTAGTAAAAATTGATTTCTACTCCCGCGAGGGGTTTACCTGTATATATATATATATACATACCGGAGGTTGGGGGGATCCAACCGGGAAATCGTTTCGTGTCGTGCCGTGCGAACGTGCGTGCGTGCGTGCGGTTGTGCGTGCGTGTGTGCACGCGGTTGGTAGCCAAAGTGATATTTTTTTGAAATTTACCGCCGGGCTTTATATTTCTCTCTTTGGTCACGCTCACCTTTCCCTTTCCCCTCGTGAGAATATTTGGTGTCGTTTCCTTTGTGAAACCATATCATGGTGAAATCGAAGTGCAATCGAAGTGGAATCAATTTTCATCAAAAGTAACTTGTGTGTGAATTTAAAGTGAAAGCGAAGTGCTCGAAGTGAGATCAAAATGCAATTAAAGTGAGCTTGCAGTAAAATCGAAGGGAAACGGACATGACATCGAAGTGAATGAAAGTGACACCGAAGTGAATTCAAAGTGAACTCGAAGTGCAACCAAAGTGAACTCCAAGTGAGAACAAAGTGAGTTCGGAGTGAACACGAAGTGAAATCAAAGTGAAGTCGAAGTGTAAGCAAAGTGAAACCACACAGAAAAGAAAGTCAACTCGAATTGAAATCAAAGCGAACCCGAATTGAAATCAGAGCAAACTTGAAGTTGAACCGAATTGAATTCAAAGCGAAATTGAAGTCAATTCGAATTGGAGTCGAAGCGAACACAACAGCAACATCGGAAACCAACACACGGAAAGCAACATACGGAACCAACACATGAAAACCCAAACAAGACAACAACACACGAAACCAACACATGCAAACAAACACATAAACAAACAAAGAAACAAACAAGCAAACAAACAAACAAACACACGAACAAACAAACAAACAAACAAACAAACAAACAAACAAACAAACCCACAAACAAACAATTTGCTGTTTGTATCCTCAATCTTTAATGCCCATGTGTTTTTCCATTTGTCTCTCTAACTCGTGCACGAAAACACAGCAACAAACAACAAACAACAAACAACAAAAGCCTTAACTCTTAATCCTTGCACATTGAGCCAATACATGTGCACCTTCAATGTGTCTTCTATACTATCCAGAACCCCGATTGCATAGGCCTCTCACATGTCAACGTCACATGTGTGTTTACGTGTTTCAAACATCTATTTTTGCTTCTCTCACTCGTGCACAAAAGCAGAGACAGGCACGGTGGTGGGTACGCCGAAGGCAATTGGATATATATATATATATATAAACATATATGCACGGTGTGGCTTCAATTAAATCGGCAACGGCACGTTGCCGGTAATAGCCTATTTGTTGTCGACAGTTGCATAACTATCTTTATACATCATAAGTGTAACTATCAAAACACATATATTTTAACAATTTGAATCTGCTTCAAAGAAGTCATGTCAAGACTGCCCACCCATCGTCTTCCCGGCCGGGCTCCATGGGGGGGGCCATGCGCCCCATGGGCCCAGCACAAACATCGGAGCTCCTCAGAGGCTCCAAGCATTCATAAAGTTGGCTGACCACAGCCGCTTCAACAGTACTAATCAAAGAAGAAAAGACTTCGCCACAGTGTTAATAAAGTGTAGGCCAATAGCCGCTGCGGGGGGGGAGCATTATTAACAGGAGGCCCCCGTTATGTATCTCTATGTATAACTATGTATAACTATCGAACACACACATATGGAAATTAATTGAATCCATTTCAAGAGAGGGCCCTCCGAGACTCTGTCAAATAACACCATATATATATATATATATATTATATATAAGCCAGATTTCGAGCGGGGGCCCCAAAGCCTACAGGAAACCTTAAAGGCATTAGTATAAGGAAATGAATTAAATGATTAATTTCAGAACATTGTCGAAATTTGCATTATACGGGCATTAGGAAGCTTTAGTATAGTGGAACGGACTCGTGGAGTGTTAACTAAGATTGTGCCCACCGGGCCAGCCCAATTCGGAGCAGTTCATTTTTAATCAATTCTGAAAACATCTATAACTCACACGAAACTTGGCACATATATATATATATATATATATATATATATATTGGGGTCGCCCAGGTTCGATGTTTACTTACCCCGATTTGGCTTGGCTGGGCGGGCCCGCCGCCCGCCGCCCGCCGCCCGCCGCCCGTCTGCCGCCCGCGCGCCGGCCGGCCGGCCGCCGGCTTGGGCCCGGTGGGCCGTATGGGCCCATAGGGCCTCATGGGCCCCATGACAAAATCCCCTGTAACTAATATATGAAAAAACAACCAAAACATTGAATTTGGGCGACCCCAACATGTATATGTGTGTGTGTGTCGAGACAGCCTGTCGCAAAGACTTTTTGCACACCAATGCCCACTAGGCAAGGACATACTACGGTGCGCAAGAGGGATTGCCTTTACGACTCGATCGAGGGAAACACATGCAAATACCCACTCAGTCAATCAGACAAGACAAAAACACAATATTCATTTCTTTGTAACTATATATATATATACATACCACACACATATATATATATTAAAGATGGGCCTTTGTCCGCTTCACAAAAGCCCAAGCCCACTCAAACATGCACAACACTTGAGAGCCAGCCCGAATAAAGTAGATTTCGATGACCCTGAGGGTGAGCCAGATGGCTGGCAAGAGTCAGAGGATGAGTGTTGGGGGGAGGAAGAAAATCCGCAGCAACCTGATTCACCTAAAACTGTCCAGAATCATACATCAGCTTCATCGGGACTACATAATCATGATGTGTCCATGTCTATGTCTATGTCTATGACTATGACTATGCACATGACTACGGTTACGACTATGCCTATGACTACGACTATGAGTCTGCACATGTCTGCACGAAGTATGGCTACTTCATCCTCATCTTCATCTCCATCATCAAAGGTAAAAGATATAAATATAAATATATATATATATATATATTTGTGTATATATGTGTGTATACATATCCTTTTATGAATATGCTTCCTGTCAAAGAGCTGAAAGAGAAGCGCAAACATGACCTACTCCAAAGACTTATAAGAGCACCTGCACTCCTGAACAACAAATAATATGTTTTTTTCTATTGGTGGTTGATGGATCCAAGTTGTGTAACTACTCTGGTGCCCCTTCATGTCTATCTGCCCCTGCGGGCGTCGGATTGGTCACGAGTTGGGTGTTCGTGCTTCGTCGGCATTTGAACCTTATTGCATTGTATGCATTTTTCTATCTTATGTCTGAGATTGCCTGAGGACTGCAACTATTGAGCTTATTCTCTGCTTCCCTGGGGCCGGACCGTTATTACAATGATTGTGTGTGTTTAAGTTTTTTTGAATGCTTGTAGTGTTTTCATCCCATCACATCTCTTGGCTCTCATAGAATGGAATGAGTGCAAAATAAAATATATACGATATTTCCTGCTGCATCATAAGATCTAACAATATCCTGGAACGCCTGAGGTGGCCGAGTAGCACACCCAAGGGTGACTTTTTGTCACCAGAAATCAACAAATATTGCTAAATATAATGCGCTCGCTATATAAGTGAATTTTCAAATATCTGAGCCTCCGAATCATACGAGGACATGCCAACACAATGCCCATCGATTCAGATGTAATCGACAGAATTAGCAGGGGTCCTTTCAAACAAGGTCTATTCTATGAAAGAATTATTTGTTCTGTTTCCTTTAAACTCCAGGAATGGTAGTTTTGTCGGAACTGGGCATAAACGGGGTCCCGAATCGAGAATTCTCACAATTAAGACTTGATTTATGCGCACTCATGAATCCGAACCAATTCCGCGCAAACCCATACAACGTATCGAAAATTTTAGAAGATATTGTGGGAGTTTGAATTCCCAATGATGTCTCTGTTGGATTTTCGGACTATGAAATTTTCGAACTATGCTCAACCATTGCATTATAATATTTGGGAAGACTTAGCATGTCCTTGTTTGGACTTGGAGACCCACACCGTTGGAAAACCAATTGTATAGGGACCACATGACATTCAACATATAGAATAGTGAATCGGAATTATTTACCGAAATATTGCTGGGGGATTCAAATTTCCAAAAATGACCCTAGGACATATTTGATGTTCTTTGACTGTCCTGGCGAGCGAAGTTTTTTTGTGGATGTCGCATATCTTGGCTGCGTAAGGCTCAGTAGTCATGAAAGTGTCCGAGTTACCTTTGGTGCCTGGACCGAGCGGCCTATCCACAACTGAAGAACCACCCATGCCTAAGTTTCTGTGCCGTCAATATACCTTTGAAAGACTTGTCCCAACGGCATTTGCCCTAATCTGTTTGATTGCCTAGCTATAATTTTGAAAGGCTTGTTTCAATAGCATGTGCCTTAGTTGGTTTTGCCGCTTCAGCATTTGCCCTGGTAATCTAACTTTGAAAAGCTCATCGACTAGATTCTAGTCCCCATGTATACAATGATACAACCACTTAAAGTTGGGTAGAAGATTGGGGGGGAGGGGGGGGGGTGACTTGGAAGCACTTGGTCTCACTGGGTGTCACTTGGTCGCACTTGGTGTCATTGTGTCTCACTTTGTCTCACTTGTTCTCTAGCGCAAAGGGAACAAGGAAAGACAACCGAGGCACAAGGGACCAGGGAAGGGTACAACTATGAATATAGTCCAATTCCCACCTTACAACCGGACCACACATACGCATGCACGAACAAACCAAAACGATTTCCTGCTTTGCTCCCCCGAACTTCCGATACATAATATATCTTTATATCGGTACCCCCCTCGCAGGAGTAGAAATAAAAGAAGCACTTGGTTTACTTCTCATGGATCGAAGTTCTGTTTGCTGGCTTGTCATCTGCTGTGACAACCGATTGACATCTTGTCCATGCTTTCCGATCTCGATAATAATGGGGGGGGGGAGGAGGTTGGCTGGTGGCTGGATGGTTGACTGGCTGGATTGGTTGGCTCCTGGCTGTCGCATGGAGTAAAGTGCCCATGTGTAGTATGCTCCAAAACGCTATTCTGTCACGGCAGGGGGTTGGGTGACGAAATGCCGTTTTGGGTAAAAACTGTGAATATGTCTAGAACAATTGCTTAAATTGAGACCTTGTGTGAGCTTATTAGCATATGCATTGTCCCCATGACAGTTTCTATAGTGTTTGCACGTTCGAGTTTTTATGTTTTGTTCGGTCTCCTTGAGCAAAATGGTAACAACACACTGCCCATGTGTAGTATGCTCCAAAACGCTATTCTGTCATGGCCGGGGGGTTGTGTGACGAAATGCCGTTTTGGGTGGAAACTGGGCATCTGTCTAGAACAATTGCTCTAATTGTGACCTTGTGTGAGCTTATTAGCATATGCATTGTCCCCATGACCGTTTCTATTGTGTTTTCATGTTCGAGCTTTTATGTTTTGCTATTCTCCCTGAGCAAAATGTTAACAACACAATGCCCATGTGTAGTATGCTCCAAAACGCTATTCCGTCACGGCAGGGGGGTGCGCGACGAAATGCCGTTTTGGGCAAAAACTGTGAATGTGTCTAGAACAATTACATAAATTGTGACCTTCTGTGAGCTTATTAGCATATGCATTGCCCCCATGACCGTTTCTATTGTGTTTTCATGTTCGAGATTTTATGTTTTGCTCATTCTCTTTGAGTAAAATGTTAGCAACACACTGCCCACGTGTAGTATGCTCCAAAACGCTATTCCGTCACGGCAGGGGGTTGCGTGACGAAATGCCGTGATGGGTGAAAACTGTGCATGTATCTAAAACAATTGCTTAAATTGTGACCTTGTGTGAGCTTATTCGCATATGCATTGTCCCCATGACCGTTTCTATTGCGTTTTCGCGTTCGGGTGTTTATGTTTTACTCGTTCTCCTTGAGCAAAATGTTTACAACCCACTGCCCATGTGTAGTATGCTCCAAAATGCTATTCCGTCACGGCAGGGGGTTGCGTGACGAAATGCTGCTTAAGTAAAAACTGTGCATGTGTATGGAACAATTGCTTAAATTGTGACCTTGTGTGAGCTTATTAGCATATGCATCGACCCCATGACCGTTTCTATTGTGTTTTCACGTTCGAGTTTGTATGTTTTGCTCATTCTCCTTGAGCAAAATGTTAACGACACACTGCCCATGTGCAGTATGCTCCAAAACGCTGTTCTGCCACGGCAGGGGGTTACGTGACGAAATGCTGTTTGGGTAAAAACTGTGTATGTGTCTAGAACAATTGCTTAAATTGTGACCTTGTGTGAGCTTATTAGCATATGCATTGTCCCCATGACCGTCGCAAAGCCCCCCAGGAAACTAGTCACCAAGCCTCCCGGGGAAACTAGTCACAAAGCTCACCCAGGAAACTAGTCACCAAGCCTCCCAGGAAACTAATCGCAAAGCCCCGCCAGGAAACTAGTCACCAAGCCTCCCAGGAAACTGATCACAAAGCCCCCCAGGAACCTAGTCACCAAGCCTCCCAGGAAACTAATCGCAAAGCCCCCCAGGAAACTAGTCACCAAGCCACCCAGGAAACGAGTCGCAAAGCCCCCCAGGAAACTAGTCACCAAGCCTCCCAGGAAACTACTCACAAAGCCCCCCAGGAAACTAGCCACCAAGCCTCCCAGGAAACTAATCACAATGCCCCCCAGGAAACTAGTCACCAAGCCTCCCAGGAAACTAATCACAAGGCCTCCCAGGCACCTAGTCACAAAGCCTCCCAGGAAACTATTCACACAGCCCCCCAGGAAACTAGTCACCAAGCCTCGAACTATAGCGAACCTCGCTTGCAACATATAGTGAACCTCGCTCGCAAAATATAGCGAACCTCGCTTGCAAAATATAGCGAACCTCGCTTGCAAAATATAGCAAACCTCGCTTGCAATATATAGCTAACCTCGCATGCAAAATATAGCGAACCTCGCTTGCAACATATAGCGAATCTCGCTTGCAAAATATAGCAAACGATTGCGAATCTATCTTGCAAGATATAGAGAATTATAGCGAACCTAGCTTGCAACATATAGCGAACCTCGCTCGCAAAATATAGCGAACCTCGCTTGCAAAATATAGCGAACCTCGCTTGCAAAAGATAGCGAACCTCGCTTGCAATATATAGCTAACCTCGCTTGCAAAATTTAGCGAACCTCGCTTGCAAAATATGGCGAACCTCGCTTGCAAAATATAGCAAACTATTGCGGATCTCGCTTTACACACCCGACTTAACACCTTTTGGATGACAAGTGGCCCCAATTCATCGAAAATAAAAACAGAAACTGCTCAAATGGCAAGAACCCCACCGTTCCGCGCGGAAGTACGATAAATATCAACAAAAGTAGTCCCGAGGGTGCGGAAGTATGATAAATAACAACAAAAGTAATCCCGAGGGTGCGGAAGTACGTTAAATAACAACAAAAGTCGTCGCGAGGGTGTGGATGTACGATAAATAGCAACAAAATCTGTCCAGGTAGTCAAAAGTCGTACTTTTTCAACTTTCGTCCAAGGATTTTTGTCTGTCCCTCTGCAGCCAAATCGATTTTTCAACTTTTTCCGAAAAACGCATCGCGCAAGTATGACAAATAGCGACAAAAGCGGGGGGCGTGTATTGTGTTACTGACTACGTCTGCGGTAAAATCAATTTTTGTTAATCGACGTCGGCGAAATTCTCGAAAAATACGCATACGAAATAATCCAAGGGCGAGAAAGCATCGTAAATACGCATCCTTTCAGTCCCAAGGGCGAGATTTTCAATCCCAAAGGCGACAAAGCTTCGTAAATCAAAATGCTTTTTGGCCCCGGTTGTCAAAAGCCGTACACACTATGCAGCCAAATGGACTTTATCGATTCTCGAACGAGAAATCCAAACAGTTCGAACGAGAAAACTCGAAGAAAAGTTCAGGCGTGTATTGTGTTACTGGCTACATCTGCAGTAAAATCGATTTGTTTAATCGACGTCTGCGAAAATCTCGAAGAATACGCATACAAAAGAGACCTGTACTAGAT
>Ga0099797_101288_pt1 | contig 13704 bp, 13 predicted proteins | sample Uncmet_Sort48C_1_FD_89871 | JGI IMG/M metagenome (GOLD analysis project Ga0099797, IMG submission 89871) | Marine eukaryotic communities from CALCOFI LINE 67, Pacific Ocean - C012_Sort48C_1 | ecosystem: Environmental > Aquatic > Marine > Oceanic | place: Pacific Ocean: Monterey Bay | collected... | reverse complement strand
TCTCATCCTCATTAGTCCCTCCTACCCTCTCAGCCTCGTCTATCCACCCAAGCGGAGCCACCTCCTCCAACAAACAACGTCGTATTAACTCGCTATCCTTCAATCCTGCATTAGAAACCGGCATTGAAATCAGTACTAATACTACAAACAGTATGATGTCAGGAGGTCACGTCGGAGGTATGACAGGTTTTCGTTCTCCTGAGGAAGAGAGACAGATCGTGTTGCACCAACTGAGACAGAACAGGATACAGGGCAGTTATTCATTTTTGATTGAACGGTATTGGGACAGCATGAGTCCGGAGAAACTATGTGAGAAGCTGGGGATGCAATGAGGAGGCTTTTGTTAATAAGTAACTTGTAAGTATGATTTAATTATGGTATTGCAGAGGTTATGGTTTTTAACACAAATTTATGGTTTATTTATCATCAATAGTATATGTAAGATTAGGCTTTAGCTTTGTTAGAAATATTAAACTGATTAAAATTTTGCGTTTTTGTTTTTTAGAGTGGAATCTAGTGCACATTGCATCATAGATTTCTGTTAGTAACACTTTTGTTTCAGGTTTTCTGCTAGTGCCTACATAGGACAAGATGTACAATTAATTACAGATGAGATATGAATGAAGCATCATGATCGGAACAAGAAACTTTACTTTGGTTAAAAAGAGAATTTTACCTAAACTATTTTGGCTAATCAGATTTTTGAAGTTACATATTTTTGGAAAATTTTCATAGGCCCTGATAAAACTATTCATCTTTGAAATTTGGAACGTGATTTTGTATATAATAGTAGTATTTAAGTAAAAATTGAATGTGGGGGCGGGGGCGCGGATGCTCGAAGTTATTAAATGCAAAACACAATAGTATTTCGATGCGATCGCCGAGTTTGTTGGACTATCTAAGAACTCTTGGAGCCGGAAAAAATGGCAATGGATTTTTCAATCAGAAACACTAACTAAACTTTCTAAATCTACATTTAACCCAGTCTTTCTAAGCCAGTCTTGCATTTCCACCCCTGATTGAATTGAAGTAAGTATATTATAGTTCGGTACACTAGTATATTCAGTTAGAATCGATACTCGAACTAATAGTTTAATACATATTGCTTTACAATCAAAAGAGTTTTATGTCATAGTATTAATAGAATGCCTCCAAAATCCGTTTCTCAATCTCAACCCATAGGGTCCTCAACAAAACGTACTATAAATTCCACTCCTAGCAACAACAGTAGGTCTAACAATCAAGGGCCACTCCAAGCCTCCAACGTAATCTGTCGCATACGTCCCCTTGCCACTTCGGGCGGCCACGCCGCCGTCGCCAAAGACGATGAAGACAAAAAGACTCTGGAGAGTTGAGACACTGAGCGAGCGACGGTCACCATAGCCACGAAGTTCATGTTCGGGAAGGGAGAGAATAGGTACAGTTTTCCGAGACGGGTGTTGGGACCTGAATGTTCGTAAGAAGAAATGTATGAGAGTGTGATGAATCCAATGGCAAATAATTTAGAATCAGATTCAGATAATACTAACAGTACTACTAACAGTAACAGTTTGATCCGGGATTTCATAGGTTTAAAAAGCCTAGAAGATGAAACAGAATCCGAAATCTGCAACCCCAGGAACGTGCTGGTTATAGCCTACGGACAAACTGGGACTGGGAAGACGCACTCTATGTTCGGCACAGACCGAAGTCTGGAGAATATCTCTGAGGGAGGGATGGGTTGAGGAATTTTTCCCAGAGTAGTGTAGTCGGTGTTCGAGAAATTGGAGAAGATTGATAGTAGGAGTTTTATATTATCTGCGTCGGCTGTCGAGTTCTATCTGGGTTTCGCTTGTTTGGATCTATTGAACAAGGAAAAACCTGTGCTGATTTCGGACAATGATACAGCGTAGTTTATGCCTAGGGGAGCTTAAGTCGTTTCATTGAAGTCGATGGAAGACGTGATAAGGTTTATTCTGACTGTTCGGGCGAACCGCACCACCCGTGAAACCCGCATGAACACGGCTGTGGAAGGGCAGGGGGGTGGCAGTTCGCGTTCTCACTGCGCGTTGATTCTGTATTTGGTGCAGTGGGACCGGAAGAAAGACGAAGTGGTAAGAACACATTTCAGTCTCCTGGATTTAGCTGGCGCAGAAAGACCTTCGAAAACTGGTGAGGAAAGAAAAGGCGGTTACGAGGCGTTTTTGGAGGCAGCTAACCACTTGTAGAGTGGGAAACCGATTTCAACAGGGGCTTAGGGAAGTTTGATTAATTTCGAATTATGTGCGATTCGATCCTGTATTGTCTCTGCTATGGACTGTCATAAGATGGGGAAAATTTACACACCCGAAAGAATGATGTCAACCGCGTTAATTAAGTTCATGACAGCGGCTTTTGTAGGAACTTCTTCTCTCGCCATGCTTGTCACACTCTCCCCTTCCGGCGCGAATGGCTGGGAAACCTGGTTTTCTCTCGAATATGGGAAGGATATGTCTTCTTTAAAAATCCCCATGAAAACTGCAAAAAAAGTCACTACTACTAACAGTTCCAGTTCCAAAGAACTTAAACGTCTGAAAAAAGAGCTGAAACAAGTGGTGGAGAGTTGGAAAAACACTCCAACAAGTGGGCCGGCAGCGAAATATGTTGGGGTTAGACTGGGAAACGCGATTTGGATAGCGCAATTGGGAATGGAATTAGAACAATTAGGAATTAAATCGGAATCTGAAGAAGATTATTCATGTACGAAAGTTTATGAAGAACTATTTGCCGTGGATAAACAGATATTTATGGCTACAATGAATCCAATGGGGAACTGGAAGGTTGAAAATATGAAATAACTTGTTTTATTAGAAAATTGGTATGTCACTTAGATTAGAACAGTGCGATAGTCAATTATAGTACCAACGCGTTGGAATTTTGTTCTTCGAATAAATCAAAAAACACTAATATTGTTTTACCCGTATGTAACTTTTGTATGTATGATATTAGTAATTACGAATCAATTACAAAAAAGTGGGTCGAATCACAGCGAGGCAGCACTCGTGTTCTTGACAATGACATGTTTCAAAGAATTCGTCAGCTGTTTCTCTAGTAAATTCGCATTCATAAAAATTAAATTTCCCTTTGGTCTCAATTAGTTCATCCTTATCAAATCATTTAGAGTCCTTACTGTATATTAATCAAGTTCCATCAACCACAATGGGCGAAGGTAAAAACCGCAAGAACATCATCGCTCTCTTCGATGTCGACGGCACTCTCACTCCCGCCCGCCAGCAAATCAAGCCCGACATGATGCAAGTCCTGAAAAAATTACGCAAAGAAATAACCATAGGCGTCGTCGGCGGGTCGGATTTGCCGAAACAGAAAGAACAGTTAGGACCGGAGACGTTGAGTATGTACGATTATAACTTCGCGGAGAACGGGGTAATAGCGTATAAAGCGGGGGAATTGATAAATAGCACAAGTATGGCGGATTGGTTGGGTGAAGAGAGGATAAAAAAGTATTTGAGTTGGTTTTTGTTTTGAAATTATTGAATTTGTTTTGACGTACTATAGTAGCTACACTTGCAGCTGCTAAAACCCCCTACTACCAACCCAATAATACTCCAGTCTCCTGAATTTCTGTCTCCACTACATCGCCGACCTCGAAATTCCCGTCAAACGAGGCACCTTCGTCGAGTTCCGTACCGGTATGATCAACGTCTCCCCCGTTGGGAGAAATTGTTCCAAAAAAGAGAGGGATGAATTTGAAATTTATTGCAAGGCTCACAACATCCGACCAAAATTCGTGCAGACGTTGAAGGACAATTTCGAGACAGAGGGGACGAAGTATACAAAGGAGGGGGGAGTTTATGGCCTGAGTTACTCTATTGGCGGACAGATATCGTTCGATGTTTTTCCGAAGGGTTGGGACAAGACTTTTTGTTTGCAGTTTCTGGGGGAGAGTGCCAGTGGGGAGGATGTGAAAAACAATTCGAATAATAACAACAACAATAATGGTGTATCTAAGTCTAGTAAGTTCGATGAGATCCATTTCTTCGGGGATAAAACGTTTGAGGGGGGGAATGATTTCGAGATATTTAGTGATAAAAGAGTGATTGGCCACACTGTGGTGAGTCCGGAAGATACGATAAAACAACTCGGGGAGTTGTTTGGGGTTTGACTCTTGAGTTGTGGGATGAATCATGGCTGATGAATTTCAGGATTGAATTTTAGGATTTTTTGAAATATTTAATTTTCATTTCTACTGAGTCTTTAACTGTACTATGTAGTTGTAACATATTACTTCTTTCAATAATTTCTAGACTGGAGAGATTTCATGAATCACCAATGTGAAGAGATTAATAATATAGCCACATGATCCTTGACAATGGTTGGATTTGTATTACTTGAATTCATATCTGTTATCGTCGTGTCTGTAGCTATTTTCGGAGCTATTCAGAATTTCATATCAAAATTTATTGGTAATCTCAATCCTTCTCGTGCAATTGTACACGATTGTTTCCAGAGCCTTGACGTCTCGCGAGTCTAGTAAGAATACTATCAGTAAATTTAAAATGAATCAATAGCCTATTAACTTTTAAGTAGTAAGTCTATCAATCGGTATTATCATGTCAAACTTGAATTTGTATCACCTTACTAGGCTTTTCCTATGCTCTCTCGCCTTCTTCTCCGACGAGATTCAAATAACCTCTCAAACCTTCTTCGCACAAGCACTAAGTTTAGAAGTTCAGAAAGCTGGTAGTTTCCTCCTTCGTTTAGCCTGTTGTAATGGTTGTCTACCACTAGGTTCATGTCAAGGTTCAGGTCAGAAACACACCACCCCGCCACCAGAGCGTTTTCCGTGGCGCGGCCCATTTGATTTTAAGGCTGAAATGAAAACCTTTTTAGAGGAGAATCCTCAGTGCCAAGAAGTCTATAATGGACATAATGGACCTAGTAGTAGTGGTAGTGGTAATCTTAGTAGACTTAGTACCATATATGTATCAAGAACCAAGAATATTGATGCTGATTCTTTCATAGATACTTGTGCCAAACCAATTTACAGTCAGAGTGTTACGAAGTGGAATCAGAGAGTGGTTTTCGACACACTGTATATGACCCCCTGGAATCCTCTTCCTGATCATCTTCAGGAAGAAGGGGCATTAGAAATCCACGATATAATCACCACAAAACTCCGCAACACAGTTATTTATAGGGAGTTTGGAGATTTTATTGGGTCCAGAACGATAACATCATCCAGTTTAGGAGACGATTTAGATGCTTTTCAGTTGCTGAAACAAACTTGTTACAATCGTGAGTATGAGTCTGAGTCTGACCAATCTGGTCATGAAACAAATTTGGAAAGCTCCAGGTCCAGGAAGCTGCAGATCGTAAAAGCTTCGTTCCGAGGCAGTCTTGAGATTCTAAGGTTAAAAGACAAGAGATCTTTGATGGCGTTAGCCTCCTTTGCTTTCAGGTTTTGGGCCACTAATATAGAGGACTTCAAGAAGGTTTGGAATCGAAATCACTGTATTAACAGTCAAAAGAAGAATCAAAGTCCAAATCCAAATCCAATGAAATTCGAGTACGCCGGTTGTCGTCTTGTGGACTACCGCAAAGAAAGTCTCTACGCCGAGCATCAGTACATGGATCCGCAGGGGAATCTAATGCCCAACAAAAACACGTTAGTGAGACAATATGAGTTTGCTGATGATGTGGAATTATTGCCAACAAATCTGAATCATCCAGATTCCAATCAGAAGAATCTGAAGAAGTTTAAGACGCATATTAGTCCACGGAGCGCACGAATAGCGAATATGTTTTTGATGAGTGAGGAAGTTGATAGTACTGACGGTGAGAGTACTTATGGAAACGGTTCCTACGAGTTTGTTTCTGAAGACGAGGGTCTGTTGTTGTACAGCGGGTTGGGATATAGGCCTAGTTTTAAACCTGGTAGTTTTGAATCTTGGGATGGTATCGCGCTACGAGCGCCAATTGTGAAATTGAAATCCCATTCACGATGTGCATACCCAGATAATGTTGACATATCTCCAGTGAGTTTTGGAACCAGCATTCTCCGTCGTTTACAAGATTCTAAAACAAATTTGTCTCCTTTGGACGAGGCCTACAGTCAATCCATATTGGAGTCTCCCGGCTTACAGAGCACGTCCATTGATCCACGGGTTGCATTGGGATCACATTTTACGATGAACATGGGGCCGTTTTTGGTATTTCGGATGTGCTCTGGTAGTGGTGGGAGGGAAGCTGTGTCTCGCATTATGAAACAGAATCATTCGGTTTCTCCTCGGGGTGTTTGGGTGGATGGTGCTGAAAACAGTGTTGGAATTGACTTTGAAGAATACGAATTCTTGCTTCCATCGGGTATTCAATATATAAAAACAGGTGAAATCTACTCCTACGTATTTAATACCGATGACCAGGTTAAAAATAATAATGATGTCAAGAGGGTTAATTTAATAAAAAGATTGGAAGTCTATCGTAAACTCGGTCTCTTAGATATTAATTCAGATGAGAAGATTGAAAGTATCGCTGAAGAAATCAACTTTACTGCGGAAAATAACCCCCAAACCGAGAAATATTATTATGACGCTGAGTGGAAAGAAGAATCTGATGCTCCTGATGTCAGAAGTATCAAGTACAAATATCTAGAGTGGGAGAAAACTATAGAAAATAGATATGGTCCAACCATTATACCTAGCAGTAGTAAAAGTACTAAAGTTATGGGCTCTAGTAGTACTCCAAGTAATTCTGATACACTGACAGTCTCAGAAAATCTTAGCAATAAACTAAAAAAGCTAAAGAACTTAAACAAACTCCTGATTAGAGTGAGCAGCGAGCAGGCAAAGCAAAAATTAAAAGCAGTAGTTAGTGAAGTAAATAAAGTAAACCCAGTTACTGTTACAGTAGAGGAATCTTCAAGCAGTAGTAGCACCGGTAGTAAAATTTTACCGACTTCCGGTGAGACGAGTCAAAGGCAGTCTACTACTAAACCCCCCAACACCAATACCAATACCAATGGCAAGTTAGTCCTCGTCGGCATCCAGCTCGACATCGTCGGGTGGAACCGCGCCAAATTCGAGCAGGCTTGGAAATTCCGTCAGGGCATACCCGAGAGCATTCCGGCGAATCAGGCAATTACCACAGATTTTAGCAACGGTTTTACAGCGGATCATTTGGATATTGGGGGAAGAAGGGAATGGAAATGGCTGACATTCGGGAAGGGAGATGTTCCTTTTGAGGATTTAAAGGATTCGGATAAAGATGATGTTTCATAGGAATGACATTGGTATCATGGCAGTAGGAATCTACTAGACTTAGTGGATTCCGAAGATAATGAGAATAATTTTTGGTCGCTTTCAGAGCATGCAATTTTGGGAGAATCATTCATTGAAGTCAATGTCATTGAAGTTTAGTATTGTAGTACAATTTAATTTTTAGTAGTACATTTTGAGTGGTCTAAGTTCCATATAATGATTGTAATTTGTAAAAGTACAAAGTACCGATATGCTGCAAATAGATTCTTATAGTGATTCGAATCATTTTCCTGACTCAATAATTCTAAAGATGATTTTAAGACTACAAAGTAGATAAATTAGTCTGTGTATTGTTTATTGAAAGTCGAATATAGAAAACTGAACGTACTACTGAGCCATCCTTACGAACTTAGTACGACCATTGTTTAAGTAAGAAAAAAAAAGAAACGTACCAGCATTATTTCCGATTCAGATCATGTGTTGACGTATTACATTGATGTAACAGATTCTAGATTCACTATCATCACGGACCCACTTGAAGTTCTCTCAAGACAAAAATAGTTTAAACAAACTTAGTACAGCAAGAGAGGAGTAGAGAGCCTTTAAAATTAACAGAGGGATCTAAAAAAAACATTTGGAAAAACTTACCGAGAGAAATTCAGAATAATACATTGACCTGGACTTAGAATCTTTCAGAGAAATGTATTATAAGACTTGATTAATCAAATTTTCCAATTATAACACCTTCTCCAGGCGATTACTCTTTTCCATCATTCGTTTCACCCACACCCAACTATCTTGATATCAAATTTATTAACGTAATATTATTAGACTTAGTGCTTCAAATTCAATTATTATTATGTCCTCATTAAAGTTACTGTTTAGTAAGACTTTTTTAAAGTTTACTCGTACTAACCAAGTTCTGCTCCTTTTCTCTCTGCTGAACCTCGAACCCAAATTATTTGGCAGTGAGTCTGATTCAGTTTTCTTCGCACAAGCCCTAGAAGCCATGCAGGTCGTCCAATACTTAGCGAGTTGCGGAGGTACTGGTTGTGGACCTGCCAGTCCACCGAAGGCTCCACCAAAACTGTATAATTCACCACCTCCCGATCGGTACCCGTGGAACGGCCCGTTTGACTTTGAAACTGAGGTGGAAGGATTTATAAACGAACATCCTGAGTGTGATGAATCTCTTATTGATTCTGTTACTGATACTAGTGATTCTTTTATTGATTCTTGTGCAGTGCCCATTTATAGTAAACGTGTTACAAACTGGAATAAAAGAGTTGTCTTCGACACGCGTTACATGGAGGGGTGGAGATGGGACAAAGGTTATCCTGCCGATGTTGTCACTCCAAAACTCCGCAACACGGTTGCCTATCGGGAGTTTGGGGATTTCATGGCGAAAAGTTCGCATCTGACATCAAGTGTTGGGGGTCTGGGTTCGGATTTAGACGCGTTTAATTTACTGAAACAATGTTGTTACAACCGAGAGATCCATCAAGATTCAGGATATTCATTGGAAAACCCCCGCAAGCTCCAGATCGTAAAAGCCTCTTTCCACGCGAGTCTGGAACTGCTTCGCTTAAAAAGTAAAAGATCTTTGATAGCTCTAGCGTACTTTTCCGACAAATTCTGGACAACAAACATGGGAGACTTTAAGAAGGTATGGAGTAACAGTTTACTAGATCATGGTCAGAGATTCAAATACGCGGGTTGTCGTCTCATCGACTGGCGCAAAGAGCCCAACAACGCCGAGCCTCCTGTTGATTGCCAGGGAAACCTAGAGTATAATAATGACAAGATGGCAGCAAAATATGAGTTCGCAGAAGAGGTCTATTCCACTAGCACAAATTATTCTAAGACGCACATTTCACCGAGGAGTGCGCGTATCGCGGAGATTTTTATGGATGATAAGGGTCATGGCTCCTATGAATTCCGTCCCGAGGACGAGGGAATGTTGTTATATAGTGGGCTGGGATATATTCACGGCTATGTCCCGACTCCTTTTGAGTCATGGGATGAAAGAGGGTTGCATGCGCCGATTGTGAAATTAAAGTCCCATTCGCGATGTGCCTATCCCGGTAACATATTCTCATTTGGTGATGCCGAGCTGGATGCTAGCCTCAGTTTAAAAAGTCGGTTACTAAGTGCAGCTTCTGATAACCCTATTGTTCGTCGTTTTAGAAGTTCGGGCAGTAGTCGGGCGATGTCCGCTATCGAAGTGGCATATAGTCAGTCGGTATTAGAGTTACCGGTGTTGCAGAGCACCTCCACGGATCCGCGAGTGGCTTTGGGTGGCGATTTTACAGGGAATCTGGGACCATTTGTAGTGTACAGAATGTGTACTGGGCTCGGTGGGTCTGGTGGTATTTCTACTGCCTCAGACGAGTCAGGTGTTAGTGATTCGGTTCCACCTCGGGGTATTTGGGTCGAGGGCGCTAAAAACAACATTGGTGTTATGTTTGAGGAATTTGAATTCCTCCTACCACCAGGCATCCAATACATAAAAACAGGTGAGATCTATGCTTATACCGAGGTTGATGATGAAGCAAAGCGATTGGAAATGTATGAAAAACTGGGTCTATTAAATGACAATTTAGAACAAATCGCCGAGGAAGTGGACTTTTCAGCAGAAAATAATCCCCAAACTGCTAAGTGGGATAGATTAAAGGACGGGTGTGACACTGGGAAATGTAAGAGCACATATTTCCACTGGGAAAAATCCATCGTGGATAGATATGGAGGTTTCAGTGTTCTTCGACGTAGAAAATCTGCTGCAAGAATTTCTTCAGAAGAAGACAGTGTTATTAAAACAAAGCTAAAGAACTTGAACAGACTTCTTGTTAGAGTAACGAGCGAACAGGCAAAACAAAAATTTAAAGAAGTGGTGGCGCCAATTGCTGAGATTGAATCAGAAGAGTCTGAAACTACTAAGCCAAAACCAAAATCGAAACCAAATGTACCACCAAAATCGGATTATTCTTTATCAACGAACAGTAAATGGGTTCTCGTCGGAATTCAATTGGATATCGTGGGCTGGAACCGGGGGAAGTTCGAGCACGTCTGGAAGGTGAGACAGGGAATACCGGAAAGTATTCCGGAGAATCAGGCTATAGCCGCAAATACGAGTGGCTTTACTTCGGATTATTGGAGTGAGAAAAGGAGGGAGTGGAAATGGATTACATTTGATAGTGGTATAAAGGAGGAGATTGATAGGAGGATTGAAGAGAAAGGGAATAAGAAATAGGGAAAAATGAACTAGGGAATTTAGATGAGATTTATTAGTACCCTCGGAAGATTATTAATATGATTATTTAGACTATTAAATTTGTTACAGTAGACTGCTATTATTATTTGATTAGATTGAAAAGTGAAATTTCTGTTTTGGCCAGTATATTAGTGTATTATAATTATCAAGACGTGATATGAATTATGAATATCAGTGAAAATTTAATTTTCATTAGTAATTACTAATTAGTATTCAAACTTCAAAGGACCAAGTTTTGCGGTTTTATCAACTCACCAATGTGTAGAGTCAACAAAGGCACATAGTGATTATGTTCTTCTCCAATCACATCGTTACCGTATAATGTTGCAAAAATTCTCTATTATGACAAATTTGCCTTTGTCTTATATGAAATCCACATCATGAAATAATCCTTTGTCAAAGTAAATTATTATTTTAAGTTTTGCATCCTATTGGCTCCTAATAAAGCACTGATGGTCCTCTCCATTCCCAACTGGGACGGCAGATGTCCGTGCTGTTCCAACCCATGGAATCGAGGCTTTCAGGCCCTCGACGACGCTATATGTGCAAATACCAATACTAGTACTTCAGATCCAGGCTCCAAAAATGTAAAACAGAAGTCTAAGGGTCTTGGTCCTTTAGTCGGCGGTGGACTCTCAGGTGGTCACTACGCTCTCATGTGCGATGAGTGCGGGGACTCCAATATTCTACCGGCGGTTCAGGAGAAGGATTCACAAAAAAGTCCGCCAGGAAACGATCCCGACGACTTCGATCACAACGTAGATCCAGGCGAAGACTTTTATGAGTTCGCGACTGGGAACTGGAAACGGAAAAACCCGATTCCCGCGGAGTATCCGAGCTGGAATGTATTCGTTATGCTGTCGGACATGAACCAGAAAAGATTGAAGGAGATGGTAGAGGGACTGCAGTCGGAAGCTGGGGGAACGGAGGCGTCGGAGAGTGGTGGAGTGGAGAAGAAGGTATTTATGCCTTTATAATCTTGTTGTGAACATTTTGAGATTTGGACTTCTTAGTAAAATTGATAATTATATCTAGCGAGCGCGCAAGCTTTCTCCTCGAGTGAAACCAATTTAGAGCGGATTTCATCGATGATGCTGGACCAGTCGTGCATCTTTAAGGCTAACAGTAACTCGGCTGGATTTAGTACTTTTTCTTTTCTTATCGATTACGCGAAGCAGTTGGTCGCCCCTCATTAGAAGGGCGATATATTCTTTTATCGATGGACAACCCCGTGCGGCATAACTGTTAGTACTAGTACTAATAGACTGCATAGGACTAGTGCTAATTCACTCGTACACCAAATGTTGTGGTGGTTCAAATTACCAGAAAAATTTAACGAGGGACCCGCCGCCACTATAGGACATCCAACTAGTTTATAAGAGGAATCAAGGATAATGCATCCACTCATAGGTGCGGTTATATCGCATTAATTCATATGTGTAATTTACGCTATTCCAGACTTGGGACTCTTCAGAACTTTTTCCCACGTTCTAAATCCAGTGATTCTGGATCATCATGGCTTGGTGTCAGGGGCCTGTCTGCACTGGGGTGGGCCTTGGACTAGGTTTTCTTACCAGTTAAATGACTCTGATACCCTTCTCAGACATTGTAGTCGTGCCTCCGCGTGCCGCGAGTTGTCCGCTCCGCAGCTTCGGCTGTAGACCATTAGGACGATACAGGATTTTGCATTACGGCAATATGATATGACACCGTGCTTTTATTAGTCTTATTGTCATTCAGGTCCGATTCCAAGTTTTTATTACTGTTTCTCTTCAGATCCGATTCCCCTTTATCCACATGTGCGAACCAATTTGTGCCGTAGTGTCGCATATCTATTCTATGTTCATACTTATAAAAATTAGCCGACTCGGGTACCAACATGAGTTTGGTTTCCGCGCTTAGCAGTAGGGTACAGGCAGTAGGCTTCAGCCCCTGAAATTTTAGGGAGGGACTGATCAATATCGAAAAACTGATTGGAGTTTGCTAGGGTTCCATACAATCCAGAACTTCCACGGTAAAATTAACTCCCCACAAAAGTCACCCTCCCATACAGCCTAGAAAAAGCTTAATCCGCTCTTCGCCTGACCCAAGTTTCTGGTTGAATTGTCCACTCCATCACTCCTTCGTACGTAGTGGTTAATTTTATGTCGCCGTTGGCCTCCACGGACTGTATATGATTGAGGAAAATGTTATTTTGTTCTTCCCCAGGTACGAGATTTCTACCTTTCTTCTTTAGATGAAGCTGCCATCCAGAGACGCGGCTGGCAAGAGCCTCTTTTCCCTATCTTCAACACGATTCACGGCACCCTCGATGGCGAGCTACTCAATTCATCAAGTTCATCTGTAAGTTCCAGACCATCTTCACCGTCAGCGAGTCCGAAAAAGTCCCGACCCAAAACACCAGAAAGAAATTCAAATTCCAACAATTCCAATAATTATGGTGCCAGTATCGCGAGAGCGCTGGCTCTTCTCATTAGAGACTACGCTATCTCTGCTCCGTTTGGATTTGATGGGGAGCCAGATCGAGCAAACAGCAGTTGGAGTATAGGACAAGTTTACCAGGGGGGAACGATGCCTGACCGAGACTACTATTTTGATGAAGATAAGAAAGAGAAACGCGAGAAGTATTTGGAGTTTGTCGAGAAAATTATGGGGGCAGTTGGGGAAGACGATGGTATTTTGATTGTTTTTGGGTTTTGATCTGTGTGTACTTTCTCTGAGCTGTGTCTTTACTTTTTTGCTTACTGTATCGGTCACTTCTGGCGAAAATCTTTAGGAAGACTAGCATTCTTTCTAGAGCGTCGCTTGTGTCGAGAGTAGTATACGTGTCGCCGGGCTTTAGAGTTTCGTTGTAGAAGTTCTTTCCCACGCCTTTGGATAGGTTGTGGAAGGTGAGTCTTGCTTTTTTTTCTCCATCTTTTGCTTCTAGTCAGGAAGAATCATTTTTGTCTCCTGCGTTGGCTTGGGTAGGCATCGTTCCCAATGCATCATTGTGTTTTTTTAGTATTTGAATTTGTGTTTTCTCTCACTTCGATTATTAGAAGATAACCTTTTCATCTTCTCTTCCACAAAATCAGCCCAGTCTTTAGATGGTTCATTGCCATTACGAAACCACCGAAACCATGGTGCTTGTAAATGATATATCATGAGCTTCTGATCCATGAATTCCATTAATAATTCCGAACTTTGGAATTAATG
>Ga0099797_101287_pt1 | contig 13711 bp, 24 predicted proteins | sample Uncmet_Sort48C_1_FD_89871 | JGI IMG/M metagenome (GOLD analysis project Ga0099797, IMG submission 89871) | Marine eukaryotic communities from CALCOFI LINE 67, Pacific Ocean - C012_Sort48C_1 | ecosystem: Environmental > Aquatic > Marine > Oceanic | place: Pacific Ocean: Monterey Bay | collected... | reverse complement strand
CGGCGAGGTGAAGGCGGAGCTGACGGGGAAGCACGTTGTCACCCTCTACCGCGTCGAAGTGTACGGCGAACCCGAAAAACAGTAAGCGCGTTGGTGCTGATCATGCCGAAACTGAAGTTAAAGATTGATTTGAAGAACTAAAGCTAAACTTTATTTTGACTATAAGATTGTGACGAGTCGAGAGCGACATTTTGGTGACCTACCCGATGAGAACAACATGATCAAGGACCAGTCGGCGCGAAAGTGCGCCCATTATTAAGTTTGTCTCACAGTTGTGCTGAACTAATTCTACCAGCGATGAAGAAGTCGTGCTTTTGTTTCAATGAACGTGCTAATGATTGTGACCGTTGACCGTGATGACTTCCGATCACTTCAGCTTCAGCCTACTGCCTCACCGCTTGATGAGTCTGCGTCTTCTCCAAACAATCTGTACGTGTCCAACAACGATAACGGGAACCACTTGAGAGTGTCCATAAGCTTACGACTGTCGGTTACTTGTGTGATAAACGATCCATTGCGGTTTAGCTGTACATAGGTTGGTGATAGATAGGTAGAAGGAAAGAAGTACTGGGATCATTATTTACGTAGCTAGTGGGACATAGATAATTCGAGATATTTAACGCCGTCGAGAAGATTAGCTTCCTCGTCTTCTTCTGTACATAGTCAGGTATAAATTTCAAAAAATAAGAGAAAAATGATTGCCGGCGCGTGGGGCGTTATTTCGGCCTCGGCCAACCTGGTTATCGGCACCAAGAAGATGACCGAGAAGGCCCACCAGCTGCTGCAGACCGAGCTCCACGGCGTCAAGAACATGACGCTGAAAGATAGGAACAAGCTGCTGGGTGAGTTGTTCACATTTAATTTCTGTGTTGATTGATTGATTATTTGCACTCTGTTCAAACCGTATGTATCAATATGTGTGATGTATAATAAACCTCCGTCCACGAACGGCCCGGAAACCACTTGTCCATCAAAGCATTACGCGGAAGTCCAGATTGTTCAGCATTAAAAAATGAGTTTTTTTTTTTACGTTGTACTACAACCATTGCAGGCCTCCAACTCCGCCTCGAGTGCCTGGTGCAGCCGCTGAACACGCTGCTGCTGTGGAGCATCGACAAGGACTCGACTACCCAGCCTATCGTAATCAACGCGATGCAAACCGTGCAAAACGTGTGCGAGTTTATTGCGAACATCGAGAAGGAGCGGGGCGAGTTCACGCAGGAAAACTCGGACTACCTCGAGTTCTATTTGAGAGAAATGGACTTCTGAACCAACTCAGTTAACATGGCCTTGAGTCTGGTGATCTGAGTGCGCAACAGGGACCTGCAGCCGGGGTTTGCGAACCAGCACAGCATGGAGTGACTGGCACGGGGGCAGGTTTGAGGAGGGAGCAGCAGTTCGACGGCGTCCGCGGTGGATCCGGCGGATAACTCTAATGCCTCGCACGTCAGCCCGAGCGCGCTGATCAAGGCGTCGCGGCGCATCCAGGACCTCTACAGCACCAGAGGGGATTTGTGCGTTTGTCTCGGCACGCTGTTCTACCGGACAAAGGGTGATGGAGCGGACCAGGGGTGGACGTGCGCGTACCCAGCGCGAATCAAGGTGGTGAGCGAGAACGGGAAGTCGCATATTCTTAGGATTGATCCCATCGACCAGGCTACGAGCAAGAACAAGCACACGACGATTCTGCCGCCGAAGAGCAAGCTGATCAAGGCGAAGGCGCCGAGTGGTGGCGTTTGATCCGACAATAGACCGAACTTCTTTTCGAAGGCGATTGGGGCTTTCAACGACTGAAATGACGATAGGCAGTGAGATTGGAACGACATCGAGAGCCTGCAGCTGCCGATCGTGATCGCGCTGGACTTCGAGCTGACCTCGTCGCTAGCGATCGCGCCGTGACTGCCGAACGGGCCGATGCTGAAGAGCGGGGCGCTGGGCACGAAGCCGGAGCACCAGTTCCAGAAAAATCACAGCGGTCCCGCGCTGAGCTTCGCGGACAAGGGCCTTGTGAATACCGTCACGGGCGCGGCGAACGCGAATTGACTTTGAAAGCAGAAGGCGCAGCAGGCGGCGGCGGCGGCCAAGGCGGCTGCAGCCGCAGCGAAGGATTTGGATCCGCTTGAGCTGAACGCGAAGGACGTCGCCGAGACTGTCGACGACGAGTGGGATGCAGTTTTACTTGAGAAAACCGAAAATAATTCATCGTCGAGCTCAGGCGCGCAGGCGCAGCCGAGTCCACGTGAGTGAAAGTTCAAGGACGCGCAGCCGAGTCCAAGAACTTTGGCCAACGACACGAGCAATGATAAACCGATAGAAGGTGAGCGCGAGTTCTGCTTCCTGTTCGACTTGACGAATACCACACTAGGAAGGGACGTGTACTTCAGCCCGATCGAGTTCCTGTACCTGAGCCGGTTGTGTGCGATCGACGAGAACGGGGGCGAGAACGCGGCGACGATTTTTGGCGGCGCCGAGGCGAAGAAGGCGGCGTCCGACTTGAACCCGAACAAGGAAGCGAACGCGCCGTTTCATTTGCACGCGCCGGACGAAAGTCTTTTTGAGATCCTGTGAACGGGCAAGAAGGAGATCAGCAACCAGTTTTACGCCGCGCACGCGAACAAGGAGGCATCACAATCTCTAGCAACAGGAGCAAGCGGCCGGCGCAAGCACTCGAAGGACGATTTGAGGGCGTGAAGTGGCAGCAACCTGGCGAAGATGGGAGTGGCCCCGCAGAGCTCGGATGGCGAAGGAACCAACATGAGCGCCGGCATGGTGACGATTAAGAAAGCTTCGCCTGCGAAGCCGGTGGGTGGCCTTCAATCAAGCTGGCCCGAGGCGAAGGACAACATGAGCGCGTCGAAGGACAGCGACCTGGTGCTGCAGTCGTGACGGGACGGATACGACGAGGCGCGAAGCAACAAGAGCTCCCCACCGCTGCAGCCGACGCAGACGAACGAGAGCGCGGCGAGCTCACTGGGCAGCGCGACCATGGTCACGCCGGTTAACTCGGCGGCCAGCGAGCCGGAGAAGTAAGGGCGATAAATCGAGTCGATGTTCCATGTTTATAACACCACCTCAAACGACTACCGATACCAAAAACTTTACCAACGTCGAGAGCATAACTCGAAGAACGACACGTACACTTTTTCAAAAGTGAGGAGTTGCTGGGGAATTTTCTATTCACCTGTTTTGAGTTTTGGCGCACATCAGACTATGAGTTGAGTGTAGAACATCGTGCGAACCGTTTCTCGAGAACCAACCATGAACAAAAGTTGAGCTTGAAATCCAATCACATGCGAGCACTGTCTTTTCTGCATCTTCTATTCTCTCATTTCCATCTGCGAATGCGAAAGTTAGTTGTCGCCCTGCAAAAACAAAAGAGGGGAACTCGTTTCCAGCTTGAGTGAGAGATTGCAACAATTTTGGTTGCCAAGAGGAGTGAGTTTGAGAGTGAGACTACACATTTTTTTTTAGATTTAGATCGTACCACGTAGAAGGAGGTAGCTGCCAAGATGGGGACGACCGACATTACAAAGTCCACGGACTCCACGGTAAGAGGTATTGATATGCATGTTTGTATGCTGCAACGTAGTTGTACAATGATTCATCTCACATTCATTCAAAATTTTCAGGCGGCGACGTACAAGCTGACGGACCCGAAGCAGAACAGCCCGGCGACAGTGAACAAGACGGCCGGCAACACCGAGAAGTTTGAGCAGTGAGCCGGCCACCCGATGAGCGAGCCGAGTCAGTCGATGAAGCAGAAGCAGGAACCAGAACGGAAATCGAAAAACTGAGCGGCCGAGCCGGCTGCGGCGAAGCCGGTGCGGACATTGGGCAGCGGGAAGAGCGACGCGATGCTTGTAGCGCCGAACAAGACCGCGGCGCCCGCGGCAAAACCGGCCGCCCCGGCGCCCAAGAAGAAGTCGGGCGGCGGGATCTGCGGATGCTTCGGCAGCGGCGGCGCGAAGAGTGATAGCCCGAAGAAGGCTGCTGGTGCTCCTGCGGGACAAAATCAAGCAAAGAAGGACGGCCTGCACGAGGACTTCCACGGGCACACTCCACCCGCGCACCAGCAGGGCCAGGTGGCGCCCGCGAAGAAGCTGTCGTATCAGAAGGGGCGAGACACGCCGCAAGGCAACGTGACGCCGCGGGACGACAAGGACCTGCACCCAGAGTTCCAGAACCACACGCCGCCCGCTCACAACGAGCCGCACATTGCGCCGGCGGGCAAGCTGTCGTACGCCAAGGGCCGCGACTCGGATGGGCAGCCGAGCCCTCGTGCTGCGGAGCAGCCGAGCCCGTTCAATGGACATGTAAAGCCTAAAACAGCCACGGAGAACAAGGTATAAGCCACTACAAAACTTTTCTTGAACTTTTAAGATTGATCGATTTTGAACCGTATGAGCGAGTACTTACTACTTGAAGTTGAAATTGAAATACTATGAAATCTATCAAAATTCGTTTTTAGTTTGCTACATACCTACGAGTAGATCTTTGTTGATGCAACATGCCTTTACTTAACGAGAGTCATAGAGTGCGATTTACGAACTGCTATCAGTAGAGTACACGTACGACGAGTACATCACATGAATGATCACCGAAATTTCAGTAGGAAGACATATTTAGATGACGATGAGTTTGAACGAAACTTCTGAGGAGCTTCGCTTGTTTGTTCGTAATTGGACGCTTATTGCGCAAGTGGGCATCGTATACGTGAGAGTCGTCGCACCGTCGTATAAAACTTGATGAGACACACTTTTTTGATCGAAGTGAACATACAAGGAAGATAGCTAGATTACTCGAATAATAAGAAAATCAACCATGCCAGAGTTCCGGAAGAAGCAAAACCGGCGGCGGAACGCCGGCAAAAACAAAAAGGACGACGACGTGGACGCACCAGTCGCAAAGACCGGCAACAAAAAACTCATCAACACACCGGACGACGACAGTGGCCTGACTGGCGCCGAGATCGCGTAGGAGCTGGCAGACCAGACGATTATCAGGAAAACGTCGGGTAGCGCGCAGCTGCGGCTGCTGAAGCTGAAGTTCGCGAAGGCGAAGTTTCTTTGAGTGCCTAACCCTGAGTTAGAAAAGGTAAAGCAGAGTGAGTTGGGAAAAGGTGTTGCGGTTAAGCCTGAGGATTGAGAGGCGAAAAAAGACGATGATGACTTTGTGGTCGTAGAAAGCGAGGACAAGGACGATGCGCTGCCGGAGAAGACGAACAGTGGCGACGCCATCGACGAGAAGGAGATCTACGCTAGCGGTAATTCACCTGAGAAGTAGACGAGCGCGGAGGTGATGGCTCTGAACTTGGAGGATGAGAAGACGAAGGAGCTTTTGGAAAAGCTAGAAAACTACGAGAAAACGCAGTGAGAAAAATTTAAGGAGGCGCAGAAGAAGATGTCGGATGCGAAGTTGATGAGCAAGGAGGTCGAGTGAAAGCTGGAGTGAATTCAGAAGCGCGCCCGCGAAATCGAGGAGGAGCAGATTAGGGTGACGGAGGAGTTCCAGAAAGAATGTGACAAGGTGGGGGAAGACCGCGAGGCGATGGAGAAGGAGACGATGGACAAATCTGAACTATTGACAGAGGAGCTTCAGAAGGTGAAAGCGGTTGTTCGGGAGCAGGACGAAAAGAAGTTGGAGTGAATGATCAAGACGAAGGAGGTGCAGGAGGGGTTTAATGTTTTCAAAGAAAAATTTATTGACGTCAAGTCAAGATACGACTACATGCAGAGCGAGGAGTACCAGACGAAGGCGAAGGAGCGGGAGCACGAGTTCGAGAAGTGAGACGAGATGATGGCGAAGTGCGTGTGACGGCACGAGTCGCTGCGGGAGAACTCGGCTAGATATCAGGAGCTCATCGAGCTACAGGACCACCGGGCGAAGGTGACATACTTACTACTATCTGCTGATGCAACGTATTCTAAGACTAACTGCTGATTCTGTTTTTTTGCCACTGCCCCAAGCGGTCCGATTTCATCATGAAACTGTTTGTTCCCACTACCGCTAACAAGAACCGGTAATTATTTTGAGCTGGTCGGCGCAAACCGTCGCCACCTCGCTCTCCACGTCCAACTGGTTAAAATAAAGTTCGTTGTCGGCCCGCAGCATAATCGGTCACCTTGAAACTTCGATACGTCGTTTTTCAATAAATAATGTTTTTTTGAATGTTACAGGACATGCAGGTGCAGCTGAAGGACGCGAAGGCGTCGATGGCGAAGGCGAAGGGGACTATTAAGAAGCTGCAGAAAGAAACCAAAGATTTAAAGCTCGACAACATGAAGCTGGAGAACTCGCGGAACAAGGCGGTGAAGGAGCTTGAGGCGGAAAAGATCACGGACGATGTGCTGAAAGAGGCGAGGCAGGAGGTGGTGTGGCTGAACACGGACATAAAGAAGCTGAGGGAGGAGCTGCCGGAGGCCGAGCGGTACGAGTAAGCGTCGACGGCGCGATGGGATAAGCTTTAAATTTTGATTTTTGAATTCACAGTCAGTCAGTGTTCACCTCGTGTTAGTCAGAGGAAGTCGAATTTTTTAAAGTCGGTAGAACATGGAGATGGAAGACGATGCGCATCGCCATACAGCAGGTTTATCGTTTGAGGATAGTGTTCGTGTTTTTCGATTTTTGAGCGTCTCGTTTAGTTGCGTTGGGCAAACATTGACGGATGTCAGCGACTTCGACTGAAAACGCATTAGATTACAAGTACGACGTAGATAAGATTTTTTTAGAATAACAGAACGGATACATTTATAAAAGATGCGCATTCTGCTGATCTGCGAGTACGCGCCGAACGAGGTGCACGGGATCGCGGTGCACCTGCGGAACATGGTTCTCTGCCTCGAGGAGCTTGGCCACGAGTTCGTGGTCTTTACGAGCAAGCCCGCAAGGCAGCTCAAGAAGGAGGGCTACACAGATTGAGTTATAGACAAGTACGAGCACATGGGCTTTTGCGTGACGAACATCTGGAACCCCCAGAACAGCATCTGCGTGTTCCCTTGGCCGTCGCTGTACGCGAAGTTAAGGGAGTACCGGCCGGACATCGTGCACATCTTCACCCCAACCATTATCGGGTACTGGCTGTTCCCTTACATTCGAAGCTTGGGCATTCCGATCTACGCGAGTCACCACGTGGACATGGTTTATTATTTGACAAAATATTTGCCGCACCGGCTCAACTTCGGCAATCTCCCCGGCAAAGCTTTGTGACTCGCGACGGGCGACAGCGAAAAGGCGGACGCGCGGCCGTTCATCGAGGACCAGGCGACGGCGGCTTTGTCTAATGACGACCCGCCCTGCGCGTGACTCAATTTGGTCAATATCGGCCACATCCTGTACACGTTTTGCTGAAGAGTACCCGCTTATAGCTGCGCCGACGTGAACGTGGCGCCATCGAAGGCATCGCTGGACAAGGAGTTCGTGTTTTTCAACAACACGGGCACGAACAACCTGAAGGACATGCCAGAAGCGAAGGAGGACCCGCTGTTCACGAACAATTCTAATTTAGTCAACTACGCCGAATGTCTGAGCAATACCTTCGGCATGACAGATGACGGGCTGAAGTTCCAGTCGCTGGGGCTGGTGGACAAGAAGAAGATCGCACCAGGTTGTTTCGACGGGATCATGGGCTTCCTGAAAAAGGCAGCACGCTGTGTTTGCACGTGAAGATTAACAGAGAGCCGGCAGGCGCTGAAGGCGCGGGTGCGGTCTGACAGTAGGGACACGAACCTGTCGCAGGAAGACCTGGACATCAAGCTTACTGCGTTTGATGACTACGTGATTCCGACCAGTGTGCCGGGGAAGTTCACGGCGCCACCCGATCGGGACAGCCGGTGAGCGGGGAAGCTGAGGAGGCTGCTGAATATCGAGCCGGGCGTGAAGATCGTGCTGATGGTGAATAGATTGTGACCTGAGAAACGAGTGGACCTGGCGATCAGGCAGCTGGCGAAGGCGAAGTTCAGGAACAAATATCACTTGGTCATCGTAGGTGATGGCCCGTCGCGGAAGGAGCTGGAGAAGCTTTGAAAGGATTTGCTTTGAGATCCGGAGTACGGCGGCGCGCGGTCGAGCGCGCAGAGCACGCAGAGCAACGGATCATGACGGATTGCGAAGACGCCCATGTCCGAAGTCAGAATTGCGGAGACGCTGAGCAAGACGACGAGCTACATGTCCGAGCTGAAGACGATCGACCAGCGCGACAGCACGACGAGTACGAGCAGTACTAAGCCTACTAGCTCGTCCAGTTCGTCGGGCAACGGCATCGACCGCAACAACGTGAACATCACGTTTTGAGGGGCGGTCGCGAACGAGGTTCTGCCCGTCAACTTCTACAGCGGTGCGGACTTCTTCCTGTCGGCGTCCGAGTCGGAGACTTTCGGCATCACACTGGTGGAGGCGCTGGGCTGTAACGTGCTCCCCATCATGCCACGCTGCCCCGTCTTCGACGAATTCTATGGTGAGTCTTTAAAATTTAATACAACTCAAAATTTTCACAACATCTTCGCCAGCGGCCATAGCCGGATGAATACAGCCGATCTCTTTCGAACTCGGCACTTAAGCTTCCGAGCGTCCGGACAGTACTGGGGTGGGGGACCGCCTGGGAAGCCCTTAGGATGCTGCTGGCTTTTTATCGTTTTCGATTTTTCAAAATCTACTTATACTCTACAGCTTATTTGCAAAAATTCCGCAGGCGCAACGCTGGGCGAGTTCATGTTCAGGGACGAGGCGGAGCTGGAGGAGCTGCTGGAGCGAATCCACCCAAAGAAGTACGACGTGAAGGCGCTGAAGGGGCAGCTCACCAAAACCTTCTTCAGCTGGCGCTCCGCGACGGAGGCGACAGTGGAGCAGTACGAAGCGGTTGTGAAGTCGTACAAGCAACAGCGCGGCCTCTAAACAAAATCAAGCGTGTCTGGGGGAGCTTAAGCGTAATCAACGAACTAGACCGATCGCGAGTCTGAATCTGAATCTGATGTTTTGTGTGCTACTGCTGAAGATAAAAAGTTTTTCACCATCTCACCGCGACACGGCGGCTGCGCCACCTGCGCATTTTGTGTGTCAATAGCCGTGACGTTTTTCACTTTCACATAAGGACTGGAGAAGTAGTACATGATCTACTGTGACGCATGTGTGAAGCCGATGAAGCTGTGATGTGACTTATTATGCTCGACAACTTGTTCGCTATCACCCATCTATCATCTGCATTGCGGGACAAGGCGATCTGTATCACTTGGAATATTATGAAACGTTGCCTCCTTCAAAACACACGTGATCATTAGGGGTTGTGTCGGAATCGACTAGAATTTTCTAGACCGAAAGTTATCAGAGTTAGTTAGCGTGACAAAACCAAAAGCAAGCAAGCAAGAGCAAGATGGTGAAGGGTGAACTCACGTGGGATCACTTTGATGGCAGCTGGAACGGCGCCCGCCGCCAGTACATTGCGTTCGCGAAGGAGATGAAGCCGCACCTTAACGGCGCTGGCGTTGACATCCTGCCCTACACGCTGGAGACGTTCCTGTTGATGGTGACGGTTGTGGATCGCACAAGCATAATTCCCACCATATTGCAACCGTAATTTCCCCGTGGACTGCCGGTCTCATGATAGTTGTTCAAGTGCTGCTCAGGATATTTAGTCGAAACTGACTATTGCTCATTAGTAACTGAAGCGCGTGCGAGCTGGCACTAAGTATTTAAATTGCACAGGTTGAAAATGCAAATGGCCATTGACTGCGGGTATCATAGCAATCCATATGACCAATGAAAATCGCCGAAAAGCCCAATCGACCTTGCGTTGGCCGGCGCAAGGTCGATTCGCCGGGCGGATTAAACTGACACACCGTCGAGTCGCCGCTTGAGCTCCGACGAATCGATCATGCGCCGGTCCGGCGCATGGTCGAATGGGATTTTCTGCGATTTTCATTGACCTTAGAAAGCGATTCGGATCCCGCCGCATGTATTATTTTTCATATTGCAATTCTGACACTTAGAGACTTCATTGACAGACATGTCAATTGAGAATGAAACAGCCTTCTTTCGTGTACTCCATGACTCATTTGAGTGACAGCTTAGAGACCGGCAATTCACGGATAAATTACGGTTGCAAACTACTTCAACAATACTACCGAGGTTGTGGTTGTGTTTCTGGCGTACTCGTTCTACTGGTGCGCGACGGTCGAGGACGGCCCGGAGTACGCTTGATACATGGAGAAGGTGGCTGCGGACAAGAAGAAGGCGGCCGAGATCGAGGCCGCGCACGAAGCCAAGATGAAGAGTGCTGGCAGCCGCAAGAAGCAGCTCGGGATGGCGGCTGTTAAAGAACAGGAGGAGCTGAAAAAAGAAAACGAGGAGGGCAAGAAGAAGATCTAAACTGACATTCGCAGTTGAAGATCTTCTAAACTGATTTTCGCAATCTGAATCTTCTAAAACTCAATTCGTACTACTTCTACAACAATACGTACGCAATAAATTTTCGCAATCTACTCGCAGGCAGTACGAATCTTCGTGAAAGGGAAACCAATGCACCGAGAAGGTGAAAGAAATGCTGCTGCTGACAAACCGCACCGATGTTACTCGCTTGAAAAATTTATTTTTCAACTTTCGATTATTTTTGTGCGTCCGTCAAGTCACTGTAGTGGATCGGTAATTATGACAACAATGTTGATTCGGGGTAAGATAGCAGTGGCTAGTTGCAGGGAGTATTGATAGTGTAGCAAGATGCCTAGCGTAGTTAGCAACAGGAAGACTATGGACGTAATAGAGAAGGACGCTCCTTCAGACTCCGAGGCTGAGGGTAGCAAAAAAGGAAAGAAGATGGTGTCCAAGGGCAACAAGGGCAAGGGCAAGGCGAAGGGGCACGGGCCGAACGGCGAGTGGGTCGACTACGGTAAGACGAACAAGGGCAAGGGCAAGAAGGGCGGCAAGAAGGGCGCTGATGGCGAGGACGCTTACGAGAAGGAGCCGCCGCTAGAGGAACTGATTGAAAAGAATGGGTACGACCCTGAGAACATCTTCGCCAAGATTTTGGATGGGAAGATCCCGTCCTACCAGATCTTCGAGAACAAGCACGTGGTTGCGATTCTGGACGCGTTTCCGAGCGTGGAGGGCCACTGCCTGGTCGTCCCAAAGGCGCGCGGCTACAAGGACTTCACCGAGATGCCGCCGCGGATGGTCGCTGACGTGGCCACGGCTTTGCCTATTGTGGCGAAGGCGTTGAAGGAGGAGTTGGGATGTGAGGGGGTGAACATGTTCGCCAACTCCGGCGAGGCCGCAGGCCAAACCGTTTTTCACCCGCACTTCCACCTGATCCCGCGGTACGCGGCGGAGGGCGACAATAAGCTCTTCAAGTTCCCGGGACCCAAGGACGGTATGATCAAGCCTGAGGACGCTAACGTCGTGAAGGAGAGACTTGTTCAAAGACTGGCGAACGGGCCGAAGCCCGTTTTAAAAAAGGCGACGTTCAAGTCACTCGAAGATTTAGTCCCAGACAGCACGGGCGTGAATTTAAGAGTAAGGATCTTGACCGAACCAGAGGAGAAGGGTAAGGGGAAATCATTCGAAGTTGAGGTTGAGCTGGTTAGTTGACCACCGGAAATGTTGCCAATCGTAAATAGAGACTTCATGTATCCCCATTTGCGGGTGGCAACTTTTTTGGCATTTGGGGTGGGCAACTTTGAGAGAGTTTTCACAGGAAGTAAAAGCTTTCGAATTGCGTGATCGAGAGACTGCTGGTCCAGCACAACACCGCCTTTAGGATGGCTATCTAAATTGTGCTTGAGAGTGTCCGTAAACAGTGCGAAACTGGTTAAATCCGTTAGATATTGCCGTCTGCGACCCCGCCTTACTAGCTGCTAAACACGTCGGAGCGCTGCCGTACAATAGAGACTTTCCAGCAGCTGCAGCAGAGCTTAAGGCTGTTTATATTTATGCACAATCGATTAGCCCAGGACCTCATTTAACAGACGCTTCGACCCCCTTCGTAGAAGACGATAAAATACACTTGATATGCAACCCAGAGCTCCACTTATAGAAGTATCTGAACCTCATACAGAAAATCTCTCAAAGTTGCCAACCGCAAATGCCCAAAAAATTGCCACCCGCAAATGGGGATACCTGAAGTTTTAATTTCCGAGTGGCAACATTTCCATTGGTCAACATACCTGCCTAATGAGGCCGGCGACAAGAGCGGCACCATCATTCTCGCTCTCAAAGAGGCGCAGCTTGAAAATGTGAAGGATAAAGTTGGCTCTACGATCGAGCTGCGCAACGCCTTCGTGAGCATGAAAGGCGGCTACATGCGCGTCAAGGTCGATCAGTGGGGGAAGATCGCGGCGGCCGCCGAGGAGGACGCGGTCGCGGAGGAGGACGTGAAGATCGACGAAAAGCTCTCCGACGAGCTGTACGAGCTGGTGGCGTAAGTTAAGGCGGTTAAATGCCTCCATACTTAAGAAAGCAGTAGTTTTGGATTTGATTTTCATCAGTGTCAGAAGCAAGAAGTTGCCACTCTCACCTCTAGGTGCTAGCGGAGGTGACGGTGAGATGTGCGCGAATGCGAGTACGATTCAGATTTTTTACAGCAATCAACAACGTTAATACTTCAACTACAAGAGCGTAACGGCGGGGAAATCTCTCAAAAGCGGGCAAGTCGCAATATCGTGAATACGACCGACATCTTCACTTTCAGATTCGATGTGCACTTTTCCTTTCGTCGACTTTTTCTCAGTTGAAGTTCGTATACGTCGCATCAGCATTCATCATCGCAGTCCACCACTCATTAAAACTGCTTCCCAAATCGTGTTGTAGTCGGGAGTAGAACAAGTTTGTAGCTGAAATTGAAAAGCGAAGTGAGTCTCAAAGCGAAGATGTCGGCGACCAAGGAAGCGACGCACGCGCTGGAGTTCCTGCTGGAGAAATCGGCGCACTACTACGGCCTAGCGGCGTCGTGGTACATGTACACTTTGCGGCCGATGCTGGCGAAGTCGCTGGCGCAGCACGGCCTCGAGCATTTATTACCGAAAAACTTTCTACCTGTGTTCTTTTGAATCTCGTTCGGCGGGCTGCTCTTCTCCCTCTTCTTCCTGCGCTACGCGTGCTGCGGTTCCCGCAAGCCGGCAGGTAAGAAACCGGCCGCGGGTAAGCCGGCGAAGGGCGCGGCTCCTGCTGCCGGCGCGAAGAAGGTCGCTCCCGGCGGCAGCTCGCCGAAGCAGGCGCCCCGCGCGGCGCCGGCGCCTCAAGCTCCGGCGAAAACCGCGCCGGCGGCCAAGGTGGACCCTGATAGTGGTAAGGTTTACAAGAAGTCTGGCAACCAGATGCCGAGCGTTAACCTGGAGGACCGCAACATGAAGACTGCTCTGCAGGGGCGCGAAAAACTGCATACCTGGCTCGCGCGCGAGGACAAGGTGAACCCGTTGAACAACAAGAACCGGCGGCTGATGAAGAAGCTGGAGTGAGAAATTAAGGAGCTGGGCCGCACAGGCACGTTGGAGGCGTGGAAGACGCAGGGTGGCAACGGCAAGCCCCCGGCCGACGAGCAGATTGACGTGAGCGCGGCAGTCGCCGCCAGCAACGCGCATGGCAAGCCCAAGAGCGCCGGCCAGCTGAAGGCGGAGCGCGAGCAGCAGGCTCAGAAGGACGCGGCGGCGGCGAAGCGGGCGGCGGCGTTTCGCGCGGCGGAGGAGGCGAACGGCTGGTCGATGGCCGGCGAAAAGGGCAAGATCAAGAA
>Ga0099797_101286_pt1 | contig 13714 bp, 5 predicted proteins | sample Uncmet_Sort48C_1_FD_89871 | JGI IMG/M metagenome (GOLD analysis project Ga0099797, IMG submission 89871) | Marine eukaryotic communities from CALCOFI LINE 67, Pacific Ocean - C012_Sort48C_1 | ecosystem: Environmental > Aquatic > Marine > Oceanic | place: Pacific Ocean: Monterey Bay | collected... | reverse complement strand
CATGCGGCCAAAAGATGGTGATGTCACAACAGCTACGCCAGGGGATACTGGCCAACATGAGAAAAAAATGCAGTGGACGAAACACGAGTTAGTCACCCGCACGGCATCTGAATTTGGGGGACTGAGTCACGATAAGTTCGCAGAATTCGAAGTGGAAAGGTTCTTGAGTGCATGCATCACCGTGGCGGACATGATAGAACTCTTTGGGACATCGTTCTTGCCAGTGCGTGCTAATATTACGGATAATGCCGCCAAAATACGGAAACAAATAAGTGACCGGAACAAAAAGGCTGGCTCCCCGCTTGAGGGTGATGCACTGCGGATCAAGAATTTAATCCAATATGAGATCGATGAGAACATGCACAAAGTAGACGGGTCGGTTACGATATCCACCCTGTGGCTGAAGAGGGCCTTAGATTTCATGGTTGTTTTTTTTACCGAAATGTCTAATGATGATATGAAGAGTTTGGTGGCCGCGAAGGCGGCGTTCTCAAAAACACTGGCCCCTTGGCAAGGTTGGGTGCTCCAAACGACCTGCAACGCCGCCTTGCGCATGGTCCCCGAACGGGGCAGAGTCATGGAAATCCTGTCCCCGACTTGGTCCATCCGAAACAACGACGACGCCGCGGACATTAACTACGCAATGAAAGAAACCATTAATACCATGATGGATGCTGGTGTAACCTCCGTAGTAAATGATATGGACGCTTGGTTCACCGAGAATGGCTTAGACTTTGACGACAAGGTATGAAACACCATGAAAACGAGTTTTTTATAAAAGGAGCTGTCATCGACAAAAAAACTCATCAAAACGCGACGCGACAGAATACAGCACGGAACGAGTATTATATACTAATACAAATGAATACTTGGTAGTTGATAGATAGAGATGATGAATAATGAAGAATGAAGACTCACTCCGCCCATGCATGACGACGACACAACAATGTTGCTCGCCAAAGTAACTGCTCGTCCTTCGTAATGGGATGCTCGGATGTGACTGCTCCCGACCTCTCTCTCACGCGCCCAAGGCTTTATGAAAAGAAAACAAAGAAAACGAAGAAGCATTTTGACGTGAAACAGGAGGTCTGTCCATTCCATTTTGACTCTATCTGTACTATCGGACCCGTGCGGTCGGTGTCTGTCGTAACACTCATGGAAGAGGTTTGGGTAGACGCCGTGGGCCAATTTTTGCGAGGAGACGAGTGGCGGCGGCGCGTGTTAACATTTGTTGACGAGAACTGTGCTTTGTTTGCGGACGATGGGCACGATGATATGTCGTCGTTTACACATGCACAGTATGGCGTCTGGCACCAATTCAAAGATATTGTAGATAGCTGCGTCAGTGCGGTTTTATCTGACTTGGGTGGCAGCGAGGAGGCCTTTGCCGAGGCATGCGAACATATCCTCAAGGAAAAGGATAAGGGCCCGCGCGACGCCGCCGTCAAAGATGTGCTCCGAAAATTGCTGACATACGATGCGTTTGAAAATTTTGGGTACATGATGAAGGTGCGATGCCAAGAGATAGACGGCCGTGTTCCGTCCGATGCAAACTACTTTGAAGAAACCGACGGTGGCTCCAGTGCAGGGGTGAAGTCTTCAGAAGACGCCGACACAATACAGCGTCGGGAGACGAAAACGTCTACTGTGGAGGAAGATGACGTCGAGGGGTTGCGACGCCAGCTGCAATTGAAGGAGTGGGAGATACAAATTGAAATTGCCAAAAGTATTACCTCTACTTCAAAGGGTGGGGAAGACTCTGCCGGGCGTGAGCCTGAACTCATAGAATGGGCACAAGGTGTTTTAGAAATGGAACGACTCCTTCTGCCGACAAGCGGTGCGTCGGCTGCAGAAATTAGTGCCTTCCGTCGTTCGCTGACCATTTTGCGCAACAAAGTGGACCTAATGGTAGCGCGAAAAATGCTCGAAGAAAACGATCAATTGCGGCATCGGTTGGAAAAAGATCGAGAAGAGCAGGAGAAAAGGTTGGCAAAAGGGAGTGATTATGTCGAGCAAAGGGGGGTGTTGGAAAAAGGTGAGCGGGGGCTGGACAGCTTGCTGGATCAACATGTTGAGAAACAAGCAGACGTCGAGATGCAACGAAAAATCTGTGTGTGCTACTTTCAAGATCAGCGAGTCTCACAAGAATCATATTCAGAAGTTTATTTTTTTCTTAAGGACATGGTCCGACAAGAAAATTGCAGTTTCATGTTAGAGCAGGACGAGGTTCATGATTTTATTTTCAATCGTCTAGGGCACGAAGAGATGACCTTGGTCCCAGAGATGCTAAAATTGCTAGTCTTGGAAGACGAGGAAGCATGGCTGCAGGCGCACATACGCTCAATCGTGAGTGGGGAGCCATTGTCTGTGAAACAGCACGTTTTGCCATCATCTTCATCGCCCACAAACAGCACAGTACATGACCAAGGAACTGGTTTGCAAGCATCTAGTGCGCTGGAGGAGGCGCAGTCTGTCGCCAAAAGAGAAAGGATTGAACGAGAAATAACGGAAGCGAAGATGAGTGAAGTCCAGGCAGAATCGCAAAGAGTGCACCAGGAACTGTTGCAACAAGTCGCGGATGCCGAGCGGATAGCGCAAGAAAAAGTCAATGCTGAACTACAAACTAGAATAGACGCCGAAGTTCGGATTCGAATGGAAGCTGTCGAACGTGAGCGAGGAGAAGAAAGGCGAAAACTTGAGCAGGAGCGTGCCCAACTCGCTGAAGAGACGAAGAATTTAGACCGCCGCTTACAAAGAATCGAAGAACAACGAATTGCTGCAGAGAAAAAGGAAATCGAAGTCCAGGCGCTTCAAAAAAAAGCTCACGAAGTGACTCGGGTTGCTTTGCAGAAAAACAAGGAGTTAAAGGTGTTAGATGAGCACGTGCAACAAAAATTAAAGGAGGAGGCCCGAGTTGCAGCAATTCGCGAAAGATCATTAGAGGAAGAAGAAGTCCGATTAGCGCGACTGAAAACGGAACGACAGGCAGAAGAAGAACTTTTGAAAAAAAGGCAAAATGAACAGCTACAGAGACAAGAAATATTGAAACAAGAAATCGAAGTCAGAAGAAAACAAGAAAATGATCAACGAGAGGAGGCCACAGAACGCCTTCAAAAAGAGTTTGACTTGCAGGCGCGTGATCACATAGAAAATCAACGGAAAGAAGTGGAGCGAATGAAGGAAAAATTAGCCAAGCGCTTGGAAAAAAAGAGACAAAGAAAAACGCGAACGAAAAGTGGTGAATTAGATGATGGTAAAACATCAACCTCTTCGACACTTGAAGCTAGCGAAGACGTTCAAGATGCAGAAATGAAGTCCACCCTAACCAAAGCACGAGTAAAAGAATTGGCTGCCGCGCTCCAGGACCAACTGGCAAACACGCATGCAAGAAAAGCAGGGGCTGATGAAGGAAAATGCCAAGAGGTTGACGAGAGTAGTAATTCTGCGGTACCTTCACTGTTAGGAGATTTGCCTGCATTAAAGGGGGCTCAATATACTAGAAAAAGTGAAAGCGTCATTAAGGGCAAAATGGCATCTGGGGTAAGTGCAAATAACATACAACATCCGTCCTCTACCTGTTCTAATGTACAAAAAAATGAACGGGCGTCCTCTGTCTGTATCCTGTTTTTGCTATCAATGTGTGTGTACTGGTTCCTGAAACTAAAACCTAGTCTTCGTTTACGGCAGAAGAGTCAGGATCGACCGCTTTCCCAGCAAGCGCTGAGGAACACGATATGTTTTCTCATATCCGGCCCCATGCTGATGGACCTCTTCGAAGTGGCTTGAAGAAAAGACCGAATATCCCTGACCGTCCTGGTACGGCAAGCGGTTTCAAATACCCCAGTCATGTTAGTGCTTGCTGTCCTTGTTGATTCCCCCTCCTCTTTTCGCAGATAAAACTAACACCCATTTTTTTACACAATTTTACAGGAAGACGAACTTGTTCGCATAACTGCTGAGGCTGAAAAAGAACAGCACCGATTGACTCTTGCGATGCAAATGGAGCAAGCGCGTCAAAGAGAAGCAATGAAAAAACGCCGAGAAAAAAGGCGAAGCATGGCAAGTCCGAAGAAAGCATTAGGGACCTCCCCGATTGCTGTTGCCGCGGCTCAAGAAAGTCGAGATGGTAATTCTCCCGCTCGAAACAATTTTAAGCCAACAGGTGATCACAGGACGAAAAATTTGCTGGACGAAGCGCAGCGTCTACGCGATCAGCTGGCTGCATCTTTGCGAAGAGCCCGGCCCCCACGAGGGTCCCGTCGGGCGAATCGCAGTAATAAACCGCCACCCCCTCCAACCTCATCATGCGCGGAAATTGAAACTGTAGCAGGTAATGTCAACTTATCTTCTTTGCGATACTTGGAGGGGAAATTTAGCCCTACTAAAATAACCGCATGGGGTGAAAAATGTGGAGAGGAAGAATAAATCACAGACGGTTCGGTTGTTGGCATATTACGTGTGCAATGCGCCAGTACGCTCCAGCAGAGTGAGGAGCGGGGCAAATCTGTTTCTCGTTATATGAAGAATTGAAAAGAGAAAACGAAGATCTAAAACAACAGTTACGCATGCACGTAGGCTTAATTCATACCTTCATTGAACAGAAGAGGGACAAATAGAGTGCACACGGTGGTACATCCTCTCTATTTTACCATTTTACCTCCATTAACATAGCAACACAAAACTAATACGATAGCCAACAGCCAACCCCTCCCAAAACAACAAAGAGGACACACACTTACGAAAGAAAGAACCAGAACATTCTCGTTTGCCATGCTACAGGGTGTATTCCAAAAGGACGCCCTCCGTACATCAACGCAACAAGGAGGACATGTACATGTCAAGTTGTCTCGATCATTCTTCTTTCAGGCGTGTTACCTTCACCTGTACCTACCTTCCATTCTCCACATTTACTCCTTTCCACACACAACGCATTTACCGTCGCTAACACATCCCGCATTTACTTGCATTTTCATTGAATCCATTTGCTTTCCACATACAACGCTTTACGCACTCACTATCAACTCTCCACCATGGCCACGAGTAAACAGCCTCTAAAAAACATGACGTCCGCACCAGAAAAAGTGGCTTGTGTAACTGGCCCAAACCTCGCAGGGGAAGAGAATACGCCTGCAACTATCTCAAACACCCCCACCGTGATTTCGGAACATCAACGTGCGGCTTTGAACAGATTGGAAGAGATAGGGATCTTGAATAAGGATGGAACCATTTCCGATTGGGACGGCCTTGACCAGCTCGCGGAGGAATATGAGAACCCTAACTTTGTCGGCCCAACGGCTCCACACATCAGCTGGATGGACTGCAAAGAGAACGAGTTTGTCAGTAGAAATATATACAGGACCAAAGCTCAATGTACAGGTGGTCCATTGACAGTTGGAACTGTACAGGATACTTTGGGCCAACTGTTTGGTTCTACTACACCAGCTGGTGGTGGTTTAAGAGGTGGTGGTAAGGTAGCAGGCGATATATTTGCAACCGAAGGACACGATGCCATTTACGAGTGGGATAGTCACCAATGGCTGTCGGAACGCACGTCGTCAGAATATTGGATGACACCGCCACGTATTGTCGAAAACCCAAGCAAAAGAACGACTGAGTCACATCCTGCTATTTTGATTGCCAAGGGGGGTGAAGAAACACGTGTTGAGGATTGCCGCGTAATGGACTTGGTTATGGAAATGCTTGAGCCAGGCAGCTCAGAAATCCCACGAATCGACGTCCCATTCGACACTGGAGTCGTTCAAGAAGCTGCCCGGCTGTTGGATTGTGGTGAGGCAAAGAAGGAATATCCAGAGCAAGTCTTTTCGCAGTTGTCTGAAATCTTTGACTTTTTGCTCGTCAAAATGGAGTCACGGCCGAGTGCATTAACCGAAAATGGCCTTTCAATCCATCCCTCGGGAGCAATGGAAGGTGATGGTATAGGACGAGGCGTCAATTTTGAAGCCTTCAATCATCAACTACGCCATTATTTTGGGGTAACGTGTGAGTGGGATGAAGATTGGGCCGAAAATGACAGCATGTTTCCATTTCGGTTCACTGGGGCGAATGGGGAAATTTATCACCATAGCGATGTCACCAAGGCACTTATGAATGCGACAGGGTCAAAAGCAAGGATGAAAATGCTGACAACATTGAATGTTCCAGCAGCCGACCAAAACGCGACAGCTGCAACGGCTATGACAGCTGCGACAGCTGCAACGGCTACGACAGCTGCGACAGCTGCAACGGCTACGACAGCTGTGACAGCTGTTGGGACGTGGTCTAACCGGTTCCAAAAACGGCCCTCCGAAGTAACCCTTTGCGGGGACCCGGACGAGGTGGACCACTACTTGAGCCGGCCCTACAGTAAGACTTTTTTCTATAAAAATGGAACAACTCGTCGCCACAGGCCCGTTCTACGAGACAATATCCAATGTATTGAACGTCATCATTTCGATTCGATGATGCGACAAGGCGGCGTGTTGCGCAATTGCGATTCGATCTACGAAGAGAGCCGGGGTGTTTTGAAGGTGGCTCTCGAAAATGTGCTCCATGATGCTGTTACCTACTGCGAAACAGAGCGTGAGTCTATCGTGACTTCAAAACACGTGTCACGGGGATTGCAAAACTGTGGTACTCCTGTATGGGGTTTTGGCCATCCTTATATCCCGTCCGGCTTGCTCTCCGAGGGTGTTCACAAAGTCTTAGCGCAGGTCCATCCAGATACGGGTATTGCCCCTCTCGGGTTAGCAGTAGCCAACGATTATCTTGCGGATCTGATCTCCCGCGTTGTTAAAAAAGCGACAGAGATCAGCATGGCAACAACTCGAAATGCTGATCCAGCATCTGAGACTGGAAAAAGTGAGGAAGAACTAGGGCGCTATTACAAATTGGTGAAAAAAGCTGTACCTGCTACCATGACACCCAATGGTCAAGGTATAGAAGTGACTATGTTTGACGAGGTCGACAGTGAAGATACACACGCACAAGACGCATCTGCGTTATTGGCTAAAGTGTGCATCGATTCGCGCGATATTCAAACTGCGATCCGCTTGATCCTTCCTGGTGAGTTAGCGAAACATGCTGTTTCAGAAGGAACGAAAGCAGTCACCAAGTTCACCTGTTCCGGCGCCGGCGATGATGTTTTGTTGAGTAGAGCGGCTGGCTTACAGTTCTGTGTAGCGAGTGTCGCAGCAATTGCTTCACGAGTTCAGCACGGGAGTATTCTTAGTGTAGGAGCTAGCGTCTATCTTTCCGCTGTGGCGGAATATATGGTCGCCGAACTACTGGAATTAAGTGGCTACGCTGCGCGTGACTTGAAAGTGGGTTTTATCACCCCACGCCACATATTACTGGCTCTGCGCGGCGACGAAGAGTTGGACCGGTTTAGTAAGAGTGTCATCATCCGCGAAGGAGGGTTGATACCCCACATTCACAAGGCTCTGCTGCCAAAGAAGTCCGAGGCACCCGCACCTCTTTCAGAGACCTTTGACCAAGTGTTTGTTGAAATGATCAAGAAAAGTAAACATAACTACCTTGTGGACCCCCGCGACGGCTTGCACAAATGCATCGAGTCTGAGACATACCTCTTAGGGTTAGGTTACCTCTTTCGACGGTTACCTGTGTTAGACGCCGCTTGTACTCATGGCAAAATGAGGCGGCAACATATTGCAATTGAAGCCTTAAACGACCACCAAAGACGCGTGTTTGAGGCATGCCAACAAAACGCTGAACTTTATCATAAGTTCCGCGTTGATGAAGTCAGACATTACCAGAGTGCAACCACGTCGCATATAACAAACACACGCAGATTTCGTCGTTTGGTCGACGAAATCGGCCAAGATTATAAGACCGACCTTCATTATACGGACGAAGCGTATGCTGCTCTGCAAGCGTTCAGTGAGGCATATTTGGTTCGTCTGTATTCAGACGCGCAACTCTGCGCCATTCAAGGCAGAAGATCAGAGATCCAATGTCGTGACATTCAACTAGCGAGAAGAATTCGTGGGGAGCGTGCGTAATGGACTCGTGCGTGTAGCATGAGCGTACGGTACCATTTGTCACTTTCTGCTCCTCCTGAATGCTGCAATGGTGGTTCAACAACATTGTTTGTGTTACTTTGATTATATGCGTGCAACTTACTTGCGAAACTTGAAACTTGTATGTGCAACTGAATGAGCAATCGAACTGATGAGATGAGAACGATCGTAGATAGCTGCCAACGAGTATTTTCAAATACATGTTTTTATACTGTACACACGCGTAGTCATTCACCATAGCATCCAGATGTACAGTACCAGGTACAGTACTAAGTCGAGTCGGTAGAATGTTGAATATTCTCCTCGGTACATCCGTACATCCTCGTCCTGCCGTCCTGCCGTCCTGCCTCGTCCCTGTCTAATAAGTCCATGTTGTTTCGACATTATTTATTAGACCGTTGCTGTGATTGAACCTACCAACCTACCCATCAATTCGATGACCATGGTAAACAACTTTCTTCCATCGCTAATAACGCAAATGCGTGCTGTAAGCAATGGGGGACTCCTTAGATTGCTGAGATTCTAACTGTTTTGCACGACGGTTTTCAGACTGACGGACGCAGATGTCTGAAAAGGTAGTGGCCCACGAAGAAAAGTCTGCGGACACAGGGGATGTTAGTGAGGGGTCCTCGAGAATTGAAGCGCCAAATAGTGCAGCGAGTTTGGAAGAGGGAAGTACAGCAAGTATTAAGAGCTCTAATGATGGTGCTAGCCACTCAGGTGGAGCCGACAGAGAGGGAGATCTCAAGAAAGCGATGCCAGACGCAGAAGACGCTTTATCGCTGGACAAAACCATAACTCGGTTTCGCTTTCAATATGACAAACTCCATCGTTCTTTAGCACGAAGCATGGAGGCGGAACGAAAATTAGTAGACACGACGAAAAATCTTAGAATGAAATTAGTAGACAATTCCAAAAAAATTGAACTTGCATATAAATGGAAAAGTGAAGATCAGAAAACAATCCGATTGTTGCGCCGCGAACTGACAAGGTCATGGGAAGTCGCAGAAACGTATCGACAAAAGGAACTAAAAGCCCAAGAATTGATCAAAAGTTTACGAGAAGAAATCGAGGCGTTGAGTCACCACGCCCATGATAGCCTGGGTAACGCCAACAATAAGTTGGCCACTGCATCTATGATATCATCTGCCCAAGGGTCCATAGGTAGGACCCACCAAGATGGGAAATACGGCCGGTCTGAGCCTTCTCTTTCCACAAGCGTCCCTACGTTTGCCGAGTGGAAACGGCAACGAGGTGTCCACACACCCAACGCTGCTCATCCTAGAAAAGGGGCACTCTCGCCCATGGATGGAAGTGAGAGCCCGTTTCGAAGACCACGGACCACACCCATCAAAACTAGACCAAGAACGCCTTTGGAATATGCAACACAGCGGTGAAACATACCTCTGATAAATACCTCTCTAACTCAATCCGAGGACATGAAAAATCATTTTGGTTGTTCTAATGGGATCCTGGTTAGACTACAAGTAATGTACGAGTCTTCCTCAAATAAAATGTTTGAGTCTATCTGTCTATCTGTCTATCTCACCTCTCTTCCTCTCTACCGCTAAGGTGCCTGCACGACACAAATGTAACAAGGATTGAAGTTCGACAACAGAAAGCATGGCTGTCATGATTGAGGTCAAGATTCTAACTTAGCAGAATTTCTAGGGTGGAGTATGACAACTCGCGCTTTTGCAGATGATATAGTTTGTGTTTTTTGCCTAGGATTTCGCTGAGTTTGTTTTCATGGCGGGTGTAGTAGTCGATGGGTACCTCGTGTCGCCCAAGTGTGCCTCGTCTATGATTCGGAAAATTGAGCCAACTGCGGTTGGCGTCGTCGGAGGGGCTGTGCCGGTTTCGCAGTCAGAATTCGCTCGACGTGCATATGCGTACACATTAAACCCGGGGCAAAATACCGTCAAACAAGTCCTCGACTCGGCGAGCTCTGTGAAAGCAACTCCGCCGATGCTTGGGATTTTTAATGATATTCCCTGCAACGAGATGCGGGAAGACGAAGTGCAGTGCTGGGCAAAAGCTGGGTTTAGCTGGATCGTTTCTGATGGCGAGCATTCCCAACTGTTTGGACGGATGGGTAGAAAACAAAACGCGATGATCAATCGATGTGGAATGACTCCAATCCAAAGGCTTCACCGTGAGGCAATATCGGAGCACGGGGATGCGATGACCCTTGGTGCACGTGCAACCATGCGGCCGTATGGTGTACACCTCGATGAGGCCGAACAATATTTTCGAGCAATTACGTACCCAGTTGGGGACGGGACTGCAACACAAGATGATCGAGGTGGATTTCCTGTGCGCTTGGGAAATCGGGACATGTGTTTTACACCTGCCTCTTTGCGAGCCGCAGAAAGTGAAACGCAAGGTTGGGTTCAGTTTGAAACAGCAGAATACATTCTAGATGAGAAAAGAAGGGACCAACTGCTAGATATAATGGCGGCCCAAGGCAAGAATAAGTCAGCCGGGTTCATTGGGCCATTCGATGCAATTATGAGAAGCGGCCCGACCGAAAAAATGGCAGATGGCATTAATTCTTTGATAAAAGCCGCCGCCGACCGTGGGATTGCCATGGGACGGGTTTGTGGTAGCGGCTCTTGCACCGACCCGAAAGCAATTGAAGATACGATGTGTGAGGCTATTGAAAATGGCTGCCGATTTATTTGCGTTCACTATATGACTTCCGACCTCCCATTCAAAGGCGCCGAGGCTGTTGCTGCTCCATTTTTTAATGCGTGCAAGCGCTGTGGATTCTAATATTACTACGTTACTACTACTTGGTACTACGTAATTTACGTGCGTACATTATCAACCCCGGGTTCTAGTGCGTTTACGCTTTGGCCGTGGGCGGTGGCTCACTCGTGCTTGCAACTTTGCAAAGCTTGACAAGAGTGCGACGTCCCCGGAATTTATTATGGACTTCGATGTAATTGTGCTGGGTAAACCTCTATCTTGCGCCATGGGCAAAAGCCTTTTCCGCTGCCGCAGTGTTTTGTTTTGGAAATTAACGGAAGGCTTTTCATTCCTCGATATCTCTGGAAGATGCATCCTCGAAGGCGAGTCATTTGGAGGAGAGTGCGCTTCAGGTGTCTTTGCGACTATGTACATGGCTTGCACTGGTGATGCCCCTGCAAAGCTTTGCTCGTTTAATCCTTCCACTTTCTGCCATGGTTTTTTCGTTGGCGACTTGAACAACTGGATGTTTGGCAACTGTGCTCTTGCAGGATCATCTAAAGGGTAGACGGGTGTTGGGAGTCGTGGTTTCCACTGAACACCATCCTTTCCGGTCATGGGCATCGGAATGGGCTTAACGTTTCCGATTAACGTAACATTTTCGCAAGAGAAACGCTTCCAAATTTCTTTGGATAACCGGTTGCCTTCGTATATCGCACGTGAGGTATCAGGTGGAATAACTTTCCCTGCTTTCGTGAGCATATTTTTGCGATGCGTACTCATGGTGCGGCTTTTCTTCGCTTCTGGGTGCTGAGCATCAATTTCTTGAAATAAAAGGTTTGCCCAAAATGTTCGCAAGCGGCTTTTAACTCCAGCCACTTTCACCCGCGCCTGGTGACCACGATAAACTTTAGATATACTTGTCGAAGCTTTGTTCATCCGCACCCATCGTCGAGCCAGGTGACCTCGGTACAGTGCTGCAATTTTCATGGCACACCACTGCTCCAAAACGAGCTTGTTAAATTGGTAATTATCCCAGCATCGTTGAATAGTAAGCGTCGCTTGCCTTCTCTCTCTGAACCAACAATAATTACGCCATCCTGCTTGGATCAAAATTGCCGCGTGTGTCCACTGTCCCCAGATGCGACCACGAACCAAGAAGCCACGCATGAGTGCCTGGATTTTGGTCGCCGCGTCGCGGAAGATTACCTTCTTTTTCCACCGTGCTACTTTAACTTTGATGCGTGCAAGCTTGGCTCTGATCCTGGCCTGAATCATACCTATCAGAAAGTCTCTTGCTTTCTTTAATTTGTCTAAAGCTATTCGCGCCATCCATCCCCGACCCCATGTTTGTATGACAGTGGCCGCGCAGTTCTTGACACCTCGTCGGAATCGCATTTCGGCAGACCAAGTATTCATCACCCTTACAAGCCCCCGCTCCCTAAAACGCCGATACATGACTCGTGCTTTCTCGCATTTTTCTGAATATTGTAGCCATCGTTGCAAAATGTTGTGGCAAAAATTGTTTTCGTGGTGCTTTCGACACTTTTGGACGATCATTTCTTGTTTCTTGCGATGTTCCACTGCACGGGATAATATAGTCCGTATACGCGAAGCTCTAAATGCTCTCTGAATCGCAGACGCTTTTATTATTCGTATAGAAGTATCCCTTCGAAGCATACTCATGGCATTTCGCCATCCTTCCCAGCATCGGCGAATACCATGACCGATGATTTTTTCACCGAAATGGCGAATTGCGAGGACGTATTTGGTATGATCGTACCAGGCATGGAAAATTTTGTCTTGCTTTTTGTGAAATAAGCTGCGCAAGTTTTCTGCCACTTTTGCCTCTTCAATCATTTGCAACTTCTTCTTCACTTTTGCTACGCGCTTACGAGAGATGCGCCCTCGAATCACCCTAGAGATCAGCAGAGCGGCCGCTGCTTCCGCTTTTCTTCGAGCAGCATATTCCTCGCTCAGATTTTCGTAGGCTTTCATGATCATAGCAAGGCTGGCTTCGTCTTTCTCGAATGTCACGGCTGCGGACTCCAAAACGTGTAGCGCTTCCGTTCGGTTGTGGGATCGATGAAGGCATGCGGAGAGGGAGAGGTATATATCTGGTGCCACATCGCCAACCTTGCAACGTGCTAGAGCGTGCTTAAATGAATCTGCTGCCATCAAGTAGAGATGGTGTTCCTTCATCTGGTACGCCATCTCCAACCACGTCTCCGGAGCTTGGGCCCACTCATGACCACTTCGAATGCCTTTCTTCCGCATGGCGAACTTGTTTGTCCAGTACAAATGATCCAGTCCTTCTTGCGCCAATTCATCGTTTCCTTGCAGATGAAAACAATGCGCCACTTGAAACCATACCAGTTCTTTAGTGATCTTTTTTATAGGATGCGATGCGAGGAAGGCCAGGTAGTCTTGCGCGACGTTGTACTCGCCTAAATGTTTTAAGAGACATGCCGCATGAAAAATCACTTCAGGTAGGTCCTCAAATTCTGGATACTCGTTGATAATATCCCCAAGGAGATGAACTGCGCTATTGTAATCCCCGAACCCCTCGTAACACCGCGCCATGAAAAATAAATACTTCGCTTTTGGGCGCATGTGCCGGCTGGCCATCTTTTGGAAGCAGTTAAACGCTCTGTTCAAATTGTCATACTTACAATCTCGCTCCCACAACAGGTAATACGATTTACCCAACGCCCCGTGTACAAGATGTCCATCTGCCCCTCCTTGTTGAGCAGCCATAATGGTTTCTATCGCTAATTCGTAATTTTTATCATCTGCATAAATCGCCCCGAGCTCTACCTTCTTCATTATATCGTAGTTGTCAGAATCTAAAATGTGCTGCAGCTCCAGAACTCTTTTTGCAAATTTCTCGCTGGGCTTATACTGCTTCGTCTGGTGGGCATTGGAGCCTTTTTCTCCACCTCCCAGCACTCGTGGTCGACGACACGTTACCCGAGGGCTTCCAACTT
>Ga0099797_101285_pt1 | contig 13714 bp, 14 predicted proteins | sample Uncmet_Sort48C_1_FD_89871 | JGI IMG/M metagenome (GOLD analysis project Ga0099797, IMG submission 89871) | Marine eukaryotic communities from CALCOFI LINE 67, Pacific Ocean - C012_Sort48C_1 | ecosystem: Environmental > Aquatic > Marine > Oceanic | place: Pacific Ocean: Monterey Bay | collected... | reverse complement strand
ATTGAGGTTTACTTGAGGCCTGTACTATAAGACAAAGGTGAGCTTGGCAAAAATTATGTGGTCCGATGGGTAAGCAAAACAGTGGAATAACATGATGAACCTCCAAGTATTGTCACTGTCATGTCAGTGGGCTGCTGCTTTTGCGAACTCCTGAGAACCGCTGCACACCTGGTGAACATGCTGGCAGCCTCTTTATATTTTCCTTGACGGTACAGCACAGTCGCAAGATTAGTCATGACAAAAACTGTTTGAGAGTGCCCAGCACCAAGCACCTGAGGTCAAAAGTTAGAGGATGATGGTTCTGCACCAGCTCAAGCCTTTTCACCTTCTCAGTGATCTTCAAAGATCTTTCACACAGCTTCTGCGCTTGCTCGAAGTCGCCCTCCTCGCAGGAAAGCCATGCCTTCAAAAGTTGAATGATGAGCAGGTACATAGAACAAATCAATATTTTGATGACTTTTCCTCACAGGTTCCCTAGTCTAACATGCCATTTTCAACCTGATTGTTGAGAACCATTGCAGTTTCGCGACTGTGACCCAAAGTTTCCTCATGGATGGCCAACGACCGCTCACAGAGGGGTGCTGCATCAGCAAACTTTCCCTGTTCTCGGTAGGTCACTGCCAAGTTGTTCAGGCAAGAAGCTGTCTCACTGGTATTGGGTCCAAGAAGCTCACATATGTGTAGGGCACGCTTGCATGCCTCTTCTGCTTCAGCATATTTCCCTTGCCGTCTGTGTAGCCATGCCAGTCGTGTCAGTGCTGTGCTGACTTCAGCACTGTCTGGACCATTGAGTGACTCAAGCATCACTAATGAGCGCTGCAACAAAGGTTGAGCTGCATCACATTTACCTTGCTCCAGATACCGGATTGATTGATCCGAATAAAGCAGTGCCAGCAGTCTCAACCCTTTCCGAAGCTTTCGGTTTTCCAAATACCCCACATCATATTCATTAGGTTTGCGTTGTCCTGAAGTCTCCATTCCAGTATGTATGGACACTTGTGTAATGATGGTGTCGCTGATGGCCAGAGAGTGACCACAAAGCAGTTGAGATTCACCATCTTTTCCTTGTTCACTGTACAGACATGCTAATTTTGCGAGCGCCACGGCTGTTTCAACGCTTTCTGGACCTGACAGCTCTTCATGGATAGCAAGCGCCCGTTCAAGCAACGGTTGTGCCTCTCCATGTTTCCCTTGACGCCAATACATTTCCGCAAGTTTCTATGAAGCCAAAATGTCAAGTGAGTGCGCAGAATGTAACTTGAATATCATTATGATCATGAATATGAAAATGAGCATGAGAATGAGCATGAGTGTCGGCTAACTTCATATTACGGGTGATATGTACGGGTGTTCACATGCGGGGGCATAACAATAGAGCATGCTGCAAATTTCTAATAGCCTCGAGTGCGCGCGCGCGCTCCATCACAGAAATTCGTAGTTTTCCCCACTGGTCCTGCTCACGCCCTTTTGGTTGATGGTCTTCACAGGTTTGCTTAAGGCGTATACATCGAAGCGCTTGGCTTACCTTGTGCACATAACCTGTGGCCTCATAAGCCGGGGTACGAACTTCGTGCAGCGCTTGCAACGGACTTTGAATGGGCAATGACCTCCAAACTCTCAAGCGGGAACGATGGATGCACAGGCCGCTTCCTCAACGAGGCTGGCTAATCCATATGGCTCTGTCGTCGTGGTAGAATTGAAACTTCTTTCTGAATGCACTCATGTGCGACCCCATCTGCAGGATAATGACCGAAATCATTACCATGTGGATTATCTCTCAGAGATCTTTTCCAATGAAGACGCCTTCGCAAAGGCGCAGCGTGAGGGGCAACGAAATGCTCAAAACAACAACGAACCCCAGGGTGAGTCGGCTGCAACTCGTGCAAAGCAGCGCGCACAGGCGAAGAGTATTGCACGAGAAGCACGACGGCGTTCAGAGGATGAGGAACGCACAGCAACGCAGGGTCGAAAACAGGGTCCCCATCGAAGTGCAGGATTACGCAGCACAGAGATTGTGATATTCAGCAAGCCCAAAGCCGCGAAGACTGAGGCGAGGAAGGGGGTCGGTGGAGCAGCTCGCTGTGAGGTATGCCTGATACAAAAAAAGGGACGATGTGGAACAGCAACAGCATGTCGCAAGTGCCTTAAGCGTCCCGAGAATGCTTGGAACCGCGAGGACATCTACACAGACAGCAGTGACGTGACGGTAAGTTTGTGAAAAAGGAGTCACTGTGCATGTGGACAGTGTAGAAATGTTGATGGCAGAATTGAGGATACAGTTGAAATGCAGCGATGGGGATTGGGTGCTGTCATGCATGTGAACAGCGGGGCAACCGTACTGGAGTAGGTAGTGGAGTGAAAGGACAGTGCAGAGGGTTTGCAGTTGGGTGCTCTTTCACAAAGTTGACTGGACAGGTATCACCCGAGACCAGTGGATACACTGCTCGTCTTCCTCAGAAAAAAACAGCTGCCTCACACCACTCGCATGGTCTCAACCTACAAACCTGATTTCATGTTCTCACACAACCTGTGCAGGGCGAAATCCTGAACAAATGAATGGGCCTGCAAGCCACGCCGTGCCTCCAAAATCTTTTTCATTGGTTCGCTGCAGAGGAATGGAGCTGATTAAATCAGAGCACGCTGTTTCGGGGTATGCAGGGGTGTACCGCCAACAACAATCGCGCTGGCTCGCAAAGATTTACGATTCAAATCAAAAACAAGTATGGAAAATGAATGTTCAATGTTCAAATATTCCTGTGGCATGTGGGTTCTCATCCACCAATCTCCTTAGGTGTATCTTGGTATCCACGTCACTGCTGAGGAGGTAACTCATCATCTACCCAAATGTTCCGATGCTTTTTCCATATGTGCATCTGACATCACTGCAAACGATTGCCAACCCAGCCCTCGATAATTAAAAGCAATATGGCAGATATCATGATCCGTGCCATGTGTCCCATATCTTAGGCAGCAGCTAGGTTTACTGCGGCGTACAAAGATATGTTCCCAGAGAAATATGCTAGCCTTACCCTGGATGGAGATGTCCTTCCTCGCGACCAGGGCTTGGAGAAGGGTGGAAACGAGATAGCTCCATCCCCTATCCTTTCTGATCTTGCCCCCATGGAGCGCCCTGTTATGGTGACAGGGGCAGATCGAATTTTGACACCCAAAGATGATGTTCTGGCATTTGACAACAATCTGCTCTATGCTGCACGTGTCTTGGCTGTACTCAATGATTGCGAAACAGGGTCAGTGACATGTGATACACCTATTCCATATGATCAAACACGATTTGTTTGCTGCTAGCACACCATAGATGTATGAGGGGGAGGCACCCCATGCTTGAACACCTGAGTTTCCCAAAAAAAATTGCACTTTGAAATGGACACTTGATGATCTTGATTCTCGAATCACACCCATCCACCATGTCTTTACAGGGACCCGGATGACCGAAAGTATCGTGTGCATTACGTCGGATGGAATGTGAAACATGACAAGTAGATATACCCAGCTGCCCTCAAACTCGGCTCACCCTCATAATGGATGCCCTCGACTTCAATCATCACTGAGCCTCGTGGAACGAGTTGAGTCTCACGCTGACAACCTGTCTGTATTGATCTTCATGACACGGTTCGATTTTTTTTCTGAACTTTAACCAAGCATCCAACACACTAGCCAACAAACCTGACTAAACGAGTGCACATCATCACATCTTTACAGCAATATCAAGCAAAAAGAACTATAATGAGCCCGCACAACGATGGCACAGCTTGGACATTTATACACAGTCATTTATGTGTTCCCGGTCCCGGCCTCAGGTCCTGACATCACTCATGTTTTGTGCACCTGCAGGTGGTTATCAGGACACGAGGTGATTGTAAGGACTAATGCTGTAGAGGAGTGGCAACAGTACCTCGAGGTGCCTCCTCCTCTCCCTCCCAAGCATACATCGTGCGGCTGACAAAGATCCGGAATTTCGAGACGTCCCATCCTTCCAAAATCCCAACATCAAAATACTATCTGATAACACAAGTCGCCTCACTGTAAGTTGTGTGCCATCCGGATTCATCCCATGCAGCTGTCACAAGAGGGCCGCCTGGATTCGACTCGCTCTAGAAAAATGTATGACAGTGCTGATCTCCGTATATTCCGTCTTCCTGTACAACGCTGGGAGTGCAACTGGGAAAGTGCGAAGTGCGTAGTTCAAGTCACAATTATAGACAACTTCAGCAAAAATGATAGACTCCCCCGAGCCAAAGTACCACTGCCATTGAAGTTGGGGAATTGATTTTTCTTTTGATGTGGGATCAGTTCTGCACGTTGGCCACATCCGACATGTGTCTCAGATTTGTGGGTTATCCTCTCCCCAGTTCATGTTGTACAGGACCAAAACCACAGCACACCATGTTTAGGCGAAATGCATCGCTGAAAAGCACAGCAAAATGGGGACTGGAGAAGAAATAGGGCGTGGGGAACACCTTCAAGGAAAAGCTGTGGATGTGCGGAAACTGGAAACGAAAGCGGTCGTAGCCAAAGCAAAGCCAAAGAAGGTTAGCATGTAAATGAGGCATGTGAATGATTGGTGTGGGTGATGCCTTTAGGTGTGCTGAGGGATCTCTCATGTGTACTTGGAGTCTCATGCGTGCGGAGATACTCTGTATGTGTGCTGGTGGTGTGTGAGAGGTATCTGTTGTGCATACCGAAGGCTCTATCACTTATGCTTAGGGGGTCATCAGTTATCATGAGTGGTGAAGGAGTCTATCACATTTGCTGAGAGGTCTATTCAGGTGTGCCTGTGTGGTCTGTGATGTGTGCTGAGGGGTGCGGAGGGTTGCGTATCATGTGTGCTGTGGATAGTGTTCCTACATCCTGAGAGATTCTGTCATATACACTGCGCGTCCCTATTACGTATGCTGATAGCGTCTATCATGAGTGGCGCAGGCGTCTATCATGTGTGCTGAGGTGGTGTAGCATGTGTGGTCAGGAAATCAATCATGGGTTGGTACAGATGCACGCTTCGTGTGTGCTGCACGTCAGCCATCATCACCCGACGGGTGACGCATCCCAGCATCCATTATCACTGTCGCATCCTAGCAATCATCAACAATGTGATGCGGTTGATGCCGGTGGTGTATCGCTGTCGTGGTTGGCTGCAGCTCATTGGCCTTCACCCGCTCGTTGTCATCAAAACCATCCAGAAGAAACCCACTTTCACCCGCTCGTTACTGTTTACCCTGGTTCACACTATGTGGTGCAGGAACCACGCAGCGACATGCCCGCGGAAGCTAAAATTGGTGCAAAGGAACTGCCCTCGCTCCCTGTCTCGCCACCCTACGCGGTATTTTGTGGAGGGGCGAAAATTTCTCATCGCATCACCAACGTGTCAGGTGGGACCTATCAAAGCCCACTTTTTGGACGCAAAACTTTTCACCTGCGCGCCGTTTTTCAGCTGTGAGAGATCGATGCGAAAAACTGCCGTGAAAAAAATCAAAGAAGCACTCGATCAAAAAAGCGAGTAAAAAGGATTAAGTGCGTGTGAGTCCTGAATACAGCGTTCGAGACGGTGCTTGTGACTGCAAAGTGCGACATTCAAGACTATGTACCATGCGGCAGTTCCTTCTCATTGGCGCTCTGGCGACCAATACGTCAATGTCTTTCTTGTAGTAATTGGACCGAGGTGAATACAAACATGATCCTGTTAATCAATCAAGGAAAACTCGAAAATGCTAAGCCTGAAAAACTGTGATTCACTTTGCCGCACGCATATCATATCCACGTGCGAAAGTGATGCACCTGTCCTGCCCCCCTTGCGCCCTGAGATTCACTAATCATACAACCATGTCGTTCTGCAGACCAGCAGCAAGCTCCCCAGCAAAAGCTGCAAGCTTGGTGTCAACAAGAGCAAGCCGGATGTGGGTGTCACCAAGGCCAAGCCGGATGCGGAGCAAGCCGAGGCCCAAAGCACGGTTTCGGGGGTCAGGATCCTGGTGTTGATGAAGAAATCCACCGAAGCGTTGTAAGTGATCACCAAGGAACACATCACGCCGTCACGCCATGGGCTCGTTGAAGCAGGCGTGTGGATGAGGCGGGCGAGAGCCGCGCCGCGCGGCCGGGCCACAGCTCACTCGTGGCAGCGCATGGACCACGCACACAAAAACACCCACGCACGCACGTACAGGGGTAAAGCATCAGTGAACGATGTGAACATGGGCGAGTACAGCAATCTACAGGAGATAGGTATCACGTTCGCGATATACGCACAGAGAAACGCACACACAAACAGCGAGGATGTGGCACACCGGATGTGGCATCCTCCGATATACTGTGAAATTTGGATGTGAAGATCTTACTAAGGCCCGATCTACCAGTCCGAAACGCCAAAAGGCCCAGAAACGGCGAAACCCAAAAACGAATGCTCAAACAGCTCCGGAGCAAACCTGTTCAGAACACGTTTTGTCTAGAAAACGACACGCTGCATACTAGGGGAGGGCCTTCAAAGTTTTAACAACGGGCTCGCCGTTCGTTTCTGGACGAACAGAGTACCGAAGTATCAGTGCTCATTTCTTGACGTCGACTTCGACGGCCATAAATTTTCGCGGTTTTGAACCAGTTTCTGAACTGGTCGGGCCCGAACTCGTCCAGAACTGGATTTCTAATCAGTTGTTTTTGGAGTGGTAGATCGTCGGGCCTAAGTTAGATGTGGCACCGCTTCTCGCCAGTCGCCAACCTCTGCAACGATGCAATAAACAAAACTCAACGGATTCCAGGTGGCACTATGGGTATGGGTTAGACCATCAGACAAGACCCTTGTCCTCACGCTCACCGTGCACCATCAAAATGTGCGCTTGCAACCACAATGTCATTCCGGAGACCGAGCGTGATTTCGCGGAAGCAGTCCCCCTCGTTGACTACAACGACCAGAGGAACCCCACCCACATTTCACCTCCTCTCCTCGCGCTGACAACTCTCGCTCTCGACTCGCCATCACAACTCGGTACCCCAACCTTGCCAGGACTCCGACACCACCAACGTGAATAGTGATGGCGTGCCCGCTGCTGACCTCGGAGTCATGGTGCTTTCCGAGGTGTATGTCGGGCCTTGTCCGAAAATCCCCTCGTGCCTGAGCGCTTCGTCCTGAGTTGTTTGTTCTCGCCCTCGTGAACAGGAGACCCCTTCTAGTCGTATCCGCTATTTCGTTTGTGTGGTTCAGTGTGTTCTGATGACATGCTTCGCGTTGAACTACATCATCTTCACTCTCACCGCCACTGCTGGCCCTATGGTGTGCTAGACCCCCTGGCCCTATGGTGTGCTAGCCCCCCTGGTCCAGCGTTCTGATGACATGCGTTCGCGTTGAACTACACCATCTTCAGTCTCACCGCCACTGCTTTGAACCACACCAACTCCAACAGGCTCCTCAGGGGGGCCCTCCAAACGCCGAACCTGCGCTCGATCACAAAGATCGTAGCTCAGCATCCAGAACCAGCCTGCAGCCCAATAGAAAGACAAGACCAGAACGAATATCTCAGTGACCCGATGCGTAACTAGCGGTTTTCATCTGTGTCCGGTTTTCATCTGTGTCTGCTCACCCTTACGAGAGTGCCTCGCAACCGGGTATGGCAGTCTGGGTCCATCATGTATGATGAAGGGGGGTCTATCATATGCAGGGGGCGAGACATGTAAGGCGTGCATCATCGACAACATCGCGAAGAAAGTGAGGCGTCTATTGCGCACGATGGGGGGGGTCCATCATGTATGATGAAGGGGGGTCTATCATATGCAAGGGGCGAGACATGTAAGGCGTGCATCATCGACAACATCGCGAAGAAAGTGTGCGCAAGATGAGGGGGGTCCGTCATGTATGATGAAGGGGGGTCTATCATATGCAGGGCTTACGCGGACTTTAATCTGTGGAACTCGAGCTTTCAAGTTGCGAGTTTAAGCCGGCGGAGAAGAGAAGATCATATGCAGGGGGCGAGGCATGTAAGGCGTGCATCATCGACAACTTCACGAAGAAGTCCATTCTGACCCGTAACGACGTTGATCATGAAAGAATAAAGCATGCAGTCCTTTCCAGATGGAACCCGGATGCGGAAGTACCGGCCTCAAATCTTTGATTGACGCTCCCCTAAGAGATACGCGTAAGCGCCGAACGGAATCTTTGTCTGCTCCCCGTCCCCGAACAGATGAAACTGGGAGCAACAACGCTTTTAATCTTGCCAACTTCGATTGTTCCCACCTCACAAATAGGACCCCAATAGGACCTGAAATCGGAAGAATCGGCGCGAATCTTTATCGAATGCTCGCCCCACACAGATAGAACCCGGAAGCGGAAGCACCGGCCTCAATGGCGGGTTTTGGTCGCGCGTCGAGGCGCCGAGGGGTCTATCATGTATGATGGGGGAGGGGTCTATCATGTATGATGGGGGAGGGGCCTATCATGTATGATGGGGGGGGGGTCTATCATGTATGATTTCACAACCCCCCCCACAAATGTTTCACAACGGCGGGGTGCTGAGCATTGCCCACGTACGATCCGACTTGGAACGGGAGAGGATTCGTGGAATGCATTTGCCATGCCGACGCGTGAGTGTGTGCGTGAGCTGACAAGGTGCCAGGTGAACTTAGCATGTCAGGTGTGCCAGACGGGACATATAGAACCCCCTTCATCATACATGATAGGTCGTGTTTTGCGCGAGAGGGGGACGAGACCGTCATGAATTTGGTTGTCTTGTCTACCCTATCCACATAGCGGTCACATCACGCATCGCACGTTTCATCCATGAGGTCGTATCCTGGCGATTATCTCACCCTCACTCTTGTGAATTCTCTACCCTCGCGTGCAGACAACCCGAAGGGGCAGCTTACCGGGCGGCACGAGCGCCACCAACGCTGGAGAGCTTCGATGCGCCGAGGTCACCATCACGATGCATTCGACTCACCAGTCGTTCTGGGCAAGCCGTCAGGTCATAATTCAACGGGTCTGGAGCCGAACCCTGCAGACCATGCATGGCACTCACTGTTAAACTATTATAATTCAACGGGTCTGGAGCCGAACCCTGCAGACCATGCATGGCACTCACTGTTAAACTATTATAATTCAACGGGTCTGGAGCCGAACCCTGCAGACCATGCATGGCACTCACTGTTAAACTATTATAATTCAACGGGTCTGGAGCCGAACCCTGCAGACCATGCATGGCACTCACTGTTAAACTATCATAATTCAACGGTTCTGGAGCCGAACCGTGCAGACCATGCATGGCACTCACTGTTAAACCTTCCCGCTCATTCCATCGGGGCCATTGTTAGACGTCCTTCGAAGCGGATTCTGCGAGAGCTGGGGGGGTATCCCTGAAATGACACCGCCGTATACCCCTAAAGCGACTGCCTACCGTCATTGACAGTGCCGTTTTCAGCTGCAGCGGGCGTGTAACTACACGCGGAGCCATTTATACGTAGACCAGCTCTCTCTCCTCAAAGCAGCGAATTAATGTGGGGTGAGAAGGGGGAAATATCGTATCGAACTTGCTGTCATGCATGGACGCATGGACATTGACGCGAAAGTACCCCGAGGGGAGATATCGTATCGAACTTGCTGTCATGCATGGACATTGACGCGAAAGTACCCCGTGCATGGTTGCGGACATGAAGCAACAGTCGCACATTTCGAATTGCTCGCGTTGAGCATCGTCTGAAGCGTGTTGGGATCAGGATTAGACTGAAGCTTGAGCTCTCGAGCGCCGTCTCAAGCATGCGGCGTGCATTTGGCAGGCGACTCAAGAGGAGGCTCGCGCAATGATGGCAGGATTATTCTCCTCGCATACTCCTATGTCTCTGAGTACTATGACCCAGTTGCTTATATCGCCATACATGGTCATAAAGTGGGACGGTCTTGTCGTGTCAGCGGGGGATCAAGCTTGTGTTTACAGAAAAACAGCAGTGGGGCGCGCGCTGCTTCCCGACCCTCTGAGTCAGTCTACCAAAGACCACCTACGACCAAGCCGATCCTATTTATTACCATTTATGATGATATGACCAACACGTCAGCTTGGTCTCCGCTGCGACGGCAAAGCCGGTCCCACTTTCATGCTTTGGCCTCCGCTGATGCGACTGGTAAACCCAACGCCAGCAACGCCTAACCCATGCTTCGCAAAGCGTCCGACCAACCGCGCTATCTCGCCCTGACTGTTCGCTGGTGTGACCAGGGTCAACAAGAGGAGGAACGCTAAGATGTTAATAATACATGATGATAATGAAAGTGAGAGATGATGCTGAATCTGAGAGGAGGGGTAGAGAGTAGATGGCTCTATCTATTGGTTCGTGGCGGGCACATACGCCTTTCTCACGCTGACACGACAAAACCGGTCCCGCTCCATCATACATGGTGATATCACCAACACGTCAGCTTACCTCACGGTGACACCTGAGACCTCTTTATATCAATGACAAAATCACGAACAAACGCACTTTCACCCTGTAAGTCACAGGAAACTGTACACGCTGTCTGCGGAGGTGCATGGAAAATCAAGTAAATAATGAATGCACGGCGAGTAGGATTGTGTGAGGCTCAGCCGTACATGAGGGGCTCGTTCGCGCATGCAGAGGCCAGGATGCGTAGCGGAAGATGTTGAATGCATGGAATGATTGAAGGGCGTGCCAACGTCTTGAACTACTAGGTACTCTTTATTGAAATATAAGGCGATATGGTGAACGCATAAAAAGAGGAAGGGGCATGCCATCGTGTTGAGCTGAATGCTGGTAGGATGAGCGACTCCCTCACACCTTACGTCAACGGCGAAGATCAGGGTCAGGTTACTTGACATGTCGAATACGTGTATGGACAAGATCATGGGCACTGTTGCCTACCCATTTCAACAGCAAGATTTGTATCAGCATCGACACCATTAAAAACAGAAAAATAAGATTTGTATCATAACCGACATCATTAAAAAAAACAAGATGTGTATCATCGCTACTATTACAAAACTCATTTCAACGGCAAGATTTGTATCGGCATCGACACCGTTAAAAAGCTAAGTTCGACCCAGACTTTTGAGCTCTTACTTGGCAGCAATAGGCCAAGAGGTGCTTGTTACTCTGAGTATGGCATACGACACAAATCTTGCCGTTGCCTGTCGTGTTGAGGACTATTTGAGAACGTTTACTGAAGCTGACGCTGGAAATTGACGTAGATGAGGCATGTGCCGCATGACCATTCTGCGAGCCACTGGGAAGGGGTCGAGAAGAAGCTGGGCCGTACACAGCAGAATGGCGCCCTTAATCTTGCAGCTTAGATGGAGAAATGAGCCTTATACGGGGCGAACCCCACGGGCATCATTGGTGGTTTATCAACGACTGACCTCACGGACATTATTGGTGGTCTATCAACGACTGACCTCACGGACATTATTGGTGGTCTATCAACGACTGACCTCACGGACATCATTGGGGGTCTATCAACAACTAATCTCACGTACGACTCAGCTGAAGCTGCACGATGAAGGGGTCTATTGCGCACGATGAGGGGGGGTGTATCATGTATGATGAAGGGGGGTCCATCATATATGTATGGCCGTCTAACCTCACGTCGACTCAACCTAAGCTGCTTGATAGGCCTACCTGAAAAATGGGTGGAGCCACCGATGTTGGACTTGAAAATGATCAAGTATTCGGGGCAAGGGCGCACATTAGGGTCTGGGTGTTTACATTATTGTAGTTTGTCAACTTTGTCAACATATTCAGGGCGACGATCGTTGCAGTCTTGCATTCGACACACGGCGACACTGCAACGCCATCTGTGCCCACGGCACCTTAAAGAAGCGGCTTAAGTGGACGGCTTAAAACGTGTGCCAGTCGTACGCGAAACGAAGCCCTCGATCTGGTGATGCAAGTGTTCAGCCGTCGCTGATGCATGCAGGAGGATCTATGATGCATGCAGGGGGATCTATGATGCATGCAGAGGGGTCTATGATGCATGCAGGGGTATTCTACGATGCATGGGATTGAATTCCACAACCTCCAGCCGTAACGACATCGACTGGGTGCGAACTCTGTCTAATCTCCAGTAGCTTGTCGTAGCGCCATTAAATTTACTGTAGAAAATATCTTCTGTAAATGACCTGGGCAGCATCCACTGTCAGTGCAAATACAGGACACCCTCGTATTGCATACTCGTAGGCCATTCAGTCGCCACTGCTGATCAGACGTCGTTCGCCCCAGTCTTGCCACAATTCTGACAAAACCAAGCTTGCGTCCCTCGATTCTTTGTTCATATTGCAGGGGGATCCTATGATGCATGCAGGCGTTATATGAGGCATGCGTGCATGCCTCGATTCGGTGCATGTGTTCAGCGTCAACAGTACGCATTCCGCGCATCACCCTGACTCTATGCCACGCTCTCAACAAGAGACACTCCTTCTTCATTCCGTTCTGTCCTCTTTTGAGGGAGCTCTTTTGCAACACGCACCTCGCCAAAGCAACTTGTGGTCAAATGCGTGACCTGCAGGTGCATGCATCGTAGCCCCCCCCGGCATGCATCGTAGCCCCCCCCCCGGCATGCATCATCCTCGCCTCGCCGCCTCGCCGTGGGTTGAGCCCGCAATTTAACAAACTCGCGCTCCGCAGCTCAAAGTCCGCATAACCCATCATGGTGATGAAAATTCCATCACGGTGTTGTCTCGAATTTTAGTCCTCCTTCTTCTTCCCTTTCCCCTTCTTCTTGCTCGCTCCCAACTTGGATGCCAACCATCCTCTATCCTTGACCTTGTTGCACCATCCCCCAATTGACCTAACTCCCAATTTCTTCCAATCTTCCTTCAATTTTGTCCCCCATTTACTCTTCCCATCTTCAACCTCTCGCACCATCCTCTTCCACGTGAGATCCTCTTCTCCCCTTCTCGCACAATGAGCCACCCATTGGAGCTTTCTCTTGCGAATCAACGATTTGATCGACTCTAAGCCAAGCATCTCCATCAATTGGCTCTCCGTCAATCTCTTGTCATCCGCACTCCTCACTACTTCCCCAACCAATCTCCTCATCAGGTACCCATTCCTCCCCACTAGAGCTTTCATCTCTGTCTCAGTAATTGTCCATACTTCACTATTGTACAAAAGCACAGAATGAACAAATGCCGAGTACAGACATAGACCCCCTCCGCATGCATCATACACCCCCTCCGGCATGCATCATAGAACTTGTGGCTGTAGGTGCTGACGAGTCAGGGCGAGGCGCCGGGTCAGGGAAGCGTCTATAATGCATGCATGCAGGGAAGGGGAGAGGGGGTCCCTATGATGCTTGCAGGACGGGTCTATGAGGCACGCAAGGCGAGGTGCCGGGTCAGAGCGCTTGCTGGGAGCGAAGCAAAAGCATAATGGCCTGTGTGGCGCCCTTAGCAACGGCAATGCCGCCACGTCGTCCATGTGTTCAACACCTGCGACTTGTCCCAGCTCTCATAGAAAAGAAACGCACTTTGCCCCAGCTGTCATCGAGAAGAAACGCACTTTGCCCCAGCTCTCCTGATCAACAGCGACGGTAAACATCTTCGCTTCAAAGCAGACCCCCCCCCCCCCTCGGCATGCAGCATAGAATCTCCCAGCCCCCTGCACGCATCATAGAACCCCCTGGTTCGATCAACAGTGGTGGATCAATGGCCTACGAATATGCTGTTATAAGGGCGTCCTATACACGCACTGACAGTGGTTTCCTGCCGAGGTG